>Ga0209541_10014463_pt1 | contig 11886 bp, 16 predicted proteins | sample RifCSPlowO2_01_FD_184027 | JGI IMG/M metagenome (GOLD analysis project Ga0209541, IMG submission 184027) | Groundwater microbial communities from Rifle, Colorado - Rifle CSP2_plank lowO2_0.1 (SPAdes) (version 2) | ecosystem: Environmental > Aquatic > Deep subsurface > Groundwater | place...
TCGTGAAGCGTACTGTCAAGAGCCCGTCGTGACATTTGACGGGGTGCAGGTCAGTTTCTACGAGAAGCACTTCGGGCACGCTTTTTTCGAGGGAGTGTCGTATGGGTATCCCTATCGAGTTGTCCCAAAGACAAGCTTCTCGTTTGAACGTGCTGAGCGAATCGACTGGATGCGCCAGGCACTCTTGGACGATGACGCCGAACTATATTGGGGTTTAGACAGACTCGGTGGGGGGTACACGTTGAAGCGGAGGGTTTGTATTGCCGGTGGGGAGTATGTTGTTGTGATTGAGTACCACCGACCCGATGAAGCGGAGTTCGTAACGGCATTTCCTGGTAGTGCTCGAACGCTCCGAAAACTCCGGCACAGTCCGAGGTGGCCTGGTACCTAGAAAACAAAATGGCCGCTGATACGCTCAACGGCCGAAGCATCGGATCACCCTAGGCACTATCTAGGGCCCATACGTACTAACAGCTACAGTTTAGCATCCACGAGCCCAAAAGTCAAGGGGACCAAGGGCCCATAAGTTCAACTGCAACTATCACTTACAGCCTAGCAGCCTCGGCGAGATCTGTCAAGGGTGGCGTCCATTGTTGCAGAGTTGGCTTGCACTGAGCTTGTCGAAGTGGACACAGTTGCTTTGCCCTCCGTAGCTTTAGCGAAGGAGGGGCATTTTTGATAACGAGCATCCGGGAGATTTATGGGTTTGCTATCTAAAGTCCCAACCAACCGGGTTTAGGTTTGTTAGAAACTGGTAAGAAAAAAGCGGCATAAGCCGCTATTCGAATTCGTCATAATCAACAAACTTCATATCTGATACCCCAAACCCAAACACGAAGGCATAGAAAGCAATCTGGGATATTGTTTGAGTAATTCCTAGATATTTTACATCTAAGAATTTGGAAGCTAACTCAATAAGGGTCTTCCCGCCATCCAAAGGGTAGAATGGCATAAAGTTTAGAAATCCTAATATAAAACTTAGGAAAATGAAGTTTCCTAATGGTTTTGGAGGGTGGATATATCCCGTCAGTAGTTTAAAATTCTTACCTATTGAAAATTTTCTCAATGTTAATGTATCTACAAAGAAGAGAATAAATGCCCAAATTATCTTTATGGGGTAGAAGACAAATCTTTTTAGAAGTTGTGACCCTTCAATTAGTCCCTTTCTCCAGCTAATGAAGTTTAGAATTAAAACAGCCCCAACACCGCTTAGAAGATTATTTCTAACCCCAACAACAGATATGGCAAACTTATCTCCAAATGAACTTGACTTCTGAATTTCATAGCCGTCCTTAGTTGGAGCAACATAAGCCACAATAGGTATCCATCTAAAACTAAGAGTAAGACTACTAGTTTGGTATTGATAAATTGCTGGACCTATACCTAATGAGAATTCCTGAACAGGAATATTTCTTTTAACAAATTCTGTGTAATGGCCATATTCGTGTATCACAAACACTAATTCCAATACTACAAGATACATCACTACCTTTTTTAGTGTTTCCACTAACACCTCCTATTTTCAAAGATAAAAACAAAATACCACTTTTAAGGTATTTTGTCAATCATTTGTTGCAGAGTTGGGACGTAGTTGGCAACTTCTTATCCCCAGTATTCGGTAGATTTATGGGTTTAGTTTTGGAAATTAAAAAGCGGCTAAGCCGCTGAAAATTATCTATTAAACCAATGTCGCCAAGACCACCAGGGATACCAATTTTTAGGAACACCTTCCATTATCGTACTGCAACCACTGCTGAGCGCTTTATTAAACTTTTCTGGCTTAGCTGTATTCTGAGGTATATTCTTTTCTTCAGCACAATTCCTACAATGACCATAAAACAATTCATAGTCATTTTTCTTACAATTTTGGCAGACCAGTTGAGGTGGAGCACCGAATAGTCCTCCGGCATCTGCAAGATAGCGTGGATGCTTTTTCCAATCTAATACTTGTTGTGATGTTTCGGTCATAGCCACCCCTAGCTAGAGGATAACGAACTAAAAGTAAAATACACCTTATCGGTGTATTTTACAACTGCACCAACTACGTCCTACTTGTTGCGGACAAAGGAAATGATTGGAAGCAAATACTCGAAGAAATCAAGCTATTATGGCAGTTAATGTCCGATGACTATAGTCCGAATCCTGTTTAGTGGATAGGTTACAAAATTATTGGAACCGCATACGAAGAGGGGGTATGATGACCCCCCCACCCGTCTTTATGGGCATGATTCCCATTTTAGAGCCTAGACGTGCAAACTGAAAAAGTGGGTTGAGAGAATTTTATAGATTTAATTTTGCGAGGAATTGATAAAGTTTAGGTTGTTTTTGTTTTTAATGTTAAAATAAACTTATATTGACACCTCCTGTGCAAGGTATAAGATATTAAATTATTAAAATGTAGAACGAATGCCTACTTGGTTAGCTGATAAAATTTTAGTCTATATACCAGCCTATATTGTTGCTGTTTTGGTTATAGTTGTAGCCATAATCTTTGGTCTTTATTGGTTTGCAAGAATGGTTATAAAGGCTTGGGAATTTTATACAAAAACAAATACTACCAATAGTACGGTCAGTAAGCTTAACGATAGTTTTCAGGATAGCTTCGATAAATTTAAAAAGGATATAAAAAAAGATTTAAGAAAAATGAAAACCTCTATGTCGGAGCTAGAAACTCAAATCCGAGAATTTTTAACTCCGGAAGAAGAAAGGCTAACCGCCACGAATAGTCCAGTTGAACTAACTGAGGTTGGCTACAAATTAATTGAGAATAGTGGAGCTAAGGAAATTGTAGATAACGAAGTCAATAAGACTAAGATTCTGTCAGTAATACTAGAAGATCCGTCTCCTACTAATGCCTATGATGCGCAACAAAAAACCATAGAAGCGCTCCGCGATTTAAAAGATGATGCCATGTTTTCTTCAGTAAAAGACTTTGCTTTTAAGAATGGCAAATCCATAGAAGATATATTATATGCTACTGCCATATATTTTAGAAAATACGTACTGGAAAGCCTGGGTTTCCAAGTGGAAGATTTAGACCAAAAAACATAAAATATAACTCAAGCAAAAACTGGCCATCCTGGCCAGTTTTATTTTAGGAAGGTCATAATTACTGTGGGTATTTTCTAAAACACTCATTCCTTGCATCAGATTTCCACCCCTCAATAGTATCAGCATTATATTTAGGTAATGTACAATCCTCCCCCTTATGGTTTACGCCGAAAGTTTTACATTGCGAATTCCAGTTTATACCGTAATCAATATCTGCCGCAGAAAGACAAAGATTAAGCTGTCGTTGTGCATCCTCCTTCTCAAATTTATCTTCTATGGCTTTCAGGCTTTCTTTGGCTTCTTTGCGACGGGCTTCTTCTCTGGGAATTACTACTAACGACTGATACAGAGAAATCGCAACAATAAAAGATGCGATAACAATACATAATTTGAACCAATTATTTTTTAGAAATTCAGTAATTAATTTAGCTGTTTTATTTTCCATGTTTATCTAAGCCAATTTTGTTTTAGGAAGTCCATTGTTTACTAATTCTAAGGATTACCAACAACAATTCTAAAAATTATAGAGAAAATCATTGATAGTTAATTACCGCATTGTCTGCCCGAAGAATCTTTATTAAAGGATTCTCTGAGCAGTCTTTAGTGCCGATAGTGATACGATTTGTAGGAAAAATTGAATTAGATAAACCAATAATGAATGGGGTGTAGGTAGCTTTTAAATCACGAATGTATGTAGCACCGATCAAGGTTTTAGGAGGCCCAGTAATAGAATCATCCCGGCCAGTGATAGTCAGAGAGATAAAACAGTCCATTTCAAAAGGAGTTAAGTCTGAATGATAAAATCCAAGAGTAATAGATGTAACGATCCCAGGTAACATATAGTCTTCGACACTTCTTTCGTGGGTATCGCTTGTAAATTCTTCGCCATCCCTAAGATATTCAGAAGTATAGATATTAACAGGTGTCGGAGTGGGAAAAGGAGTGGGTATGTAAGGTGTAGGAGTCGGGGTTGGAGTAGGCGTGGGAGTGGGAGTCGGTGTCGGAAGTGTTGGTGCAGAATTACTGATAACACGAGGTTCAGAGGTTGGATTAGCAGATAATATTATAGGGGTAGGCAAAGGGGTTGAGCTAGGTGTCGTTTGGAAGAATTTATCTTTAGCCTCGTTTACTTTCTTAAGAATGTTAGAATAAGCAGAATCTTGGGTCTTGGGTGTCGGACTTAATGTTGTCTCTGGGGTTGGTGTGGGGGTTATTGATATTTTAGCCGATATGGACTCTTGGGATTCTAGCATCGGAGTCGGCAAAACAGCCGGAGAAGAGATTCCTAAGAATACAGAGATACTTACAATGATTTTTGTTAGCCAGTTAAACATATTTTAAACTAGTTTTGTTTAGAAAGGTCATATAATTCTAATTTCCCGTAGCGAAATAAATTTCTCCAGCACAACTTGCCACCGTGTTGTCCCGACTATCTAGCCATATCGCAGCAAACTTTGAACCGTTGTATGCAATTTGTGGCTCACGAACACAGAAAAGATTTTTAGGCAGAACTGATATATTAATTATATTTTTAACTTCTGTTGTTTTATTACCATTAGCATCTAGCTTTACAAAATTAAGAATCTTTAGATCAATGCCTGAGTCTTGATTCCATATAAATCCATATTCTGAGCCAGTCCAAGAGAGTTCAAGGTTTTCATGAAAATCATCTGCCAGTATGGCTGATCCCTGCACTATCCCGACTGAGCTTATTCTGGCTAAAATAGCATCTCTGCTACCATAAACATCGTAACTATATACGACATCGTACTCATTGCCGTTCCAATAAATTGATGGATAGCTACATGCCATATCGCCGCATGAAGAAACCAGAACATCGCTCCCTTGTTTTATGCCATTTGCATTAAGCCTAGCAAAATATATATCTCTATCCGGATAATCTCCACCGGTTCCCCAGACTATTCCGTATTCTGTACCGGTCCATACCATTTTAGGATTTTGGGAATTAGCTGGAAGTTCATTGGAAGATACTAGGGTATTCTCGCCAAGTTTGTTGCCAGCAGAATCTAGTCTTGCAAAATATAAAGTTCCTTCTGGGCTATTCCATGTCACTCCGTAGCCGGAACCGTTCCAGACGGCACCAACATAATTATTACTGGTCGCGGTAGTAATAGTTTTATTTTCTGTAAACCTGTTTCCAGCTGAGTCAAACCGTGCAAATTGAATATATTTTATATAATTTCCAGTTATAGAGTCTTGCCTTTCCTCTTCCCAAAAAATACTAAATCCATTTTCGGCTCCAATAATTTCAGGGCGTAAAACATCCGAACCATCTGATACTTGAATGTTGTCTTGTGTTAATCTTGTTCCATCGGAATTCAAAACTATAAAATAGACGTATCTGGGTTGAGAGTTATTTCCTATCCACACGATTCCATAGTTGGAACCACTATTGGCTAAACCGGTGCTTGTACCTGGAATCCAACCGTCACTGCTCAATAGGGTTGTGATTCTTTTGTTTTCCCAACCAGTAAATGTTGGTATCGGAGATGGTGTTGGAGTTGGTGTTGGTGTAGGTGTTGGAGTAAATGACGGTGATGCTGGTGTCGCTGGTACAGCTGGTGTGGCTGGACTAGCGGGTGTCGCTGGTGAAGCTGGAATCGGTGTTGGCGATGCGAAAGGTTGAGATGGAGATGCGGGGGTTGCTGGCGTTGCAGGCACGGCAGGAGTGGCTGGCGTTGCCGGGGCAGAAGAGCCTCCTCCCCTAGAATAAGACGGCACTTCAGTTACCGCAGTAAAGGGTTGGCCCTTAGGATACCAATCAAATTCTTTATTATTAATACAGAAAACTTTTTTGAAAAAATTAGGATCGTTCTTAACTGCATCGGTTCCGGATACATCTATCCAGCGTAGCTCGCCGTTATCTTCACCCTTAACTTCTACTCCGTAAACCCTAGAATCATTACTCTCGCAATCTCTAAAATAACCTGATGTTGGGAAGGCGTCTCTGGTCTCTGGCGTGACTAAGCTGACTTTTGCGAATCCGCCTAAATGACCGTAGAACTGGAATATTTCTGGATTTAAAAACAATCTTTTATATCCATACTCGTTTATAATATAAACATCGGGGTCATCAGAAAAGATGGCACTAATGAGATCGCCCTCCCTGAGACCGTAGTCTGAGGGCTTTGCAGCATCGGCTGGTTTTGTTTGTAGAGAAAAAAATGACCCTATTGCCAAGGCAGCAATAGCTACGAAAAATAGGGCTTTTTTCATAGAGTTTATTTAGTTTGTTTATTATCCATTAATTATACTCCTCCAGATTGGGATAGACTAATTTTGTTTTAGGAAAGTCATGTTAGATTTTATAATTTTCTAGAAAAAAGACCAGCTCTTTTTTAGTTTTAAACCTTTCAATTATATCGAGGGCCACCTGTTTTAAGGGGCTTCCGACATAATTTTTCTCTATGATAGGAAACATCTTACTTATTAATGAAGTGTTGTCACATCTCCAAAGAAGTTTTGGGAAAATAAATAAAATCACTCCATAAATTTTAATACCAGCAGGTGAACTCCCAACTGTTATTTTCTCGCCGCTGTCCAAAAGAAACTCTACCGCGCTTGAATAAAGAGAGTTAGTATCGTATTCAAAAATTATTTTACCCATATTATTAACTCAAATTGTTAGGAGAAAATTTCAATTACAACCCAAGTCACTAAACCAGCAAGGGCCAATGCTCCCATCATGACAGCTATAAACCCGATTAACCATGTTATTTCTTTGATTACTGATAGTAGCTTATTCATAGAGAGATACTTAATTTAATATAGCTCTCCCGTATCAAATATTATATAGCCATAAATTATAAAGGTAATAATAATAGCTACAAACATAGCTAATCCTATTCTATGCCAAAAAGGCATTTCTTCTTTCCCTATTCTTTGAGACCAAAGGGAAGTAACCGCAACCCAGAAAAATATCCAAACCCAGGCATTATTTACATTTATAGAGACAAAGATACCTTTCAAAAGGAAAAAGATAAATATTCCAGGGACTAGTCCGGCTATTATAAATAGCCCTAAATTTCCTTTCCACCCATATTCTTTTGCGATTTTTAATTTTTCTAATTTAAGCTTATTCATTAAATACTAAACCCCGCGCTAGCTAGGCCTTACGGCCCCATAGCTGGTTTCCCAGTATGGCCCAATGACGAGTCGCTGAACACGGGGTTCAGTATCGTCATTGGGTCTTTTTATTGTGCCATGCCCCAGGGGAGGGGTTGTAGGCTTGATTGTTCTTTGATTCTAGCATATTACAAAATTGTGGACAAGTCCTTGTAGTTCTTGTTGACTTCTCTGAATGAGAGGTATAAGATGAGTTTGTGAGTCAATTAGGAGGTAAATGATTATGAAAAAAGATAAAACAAATAATAACTCTAGGGAGTGGACAGTCGAGACATTGCATCAGATTCCATTAAATGGCTGGAAGGTGTTAAACGTTTTCGTCCAAAAGAATAAAAATATTTTAGATAGCGAAGAAATAAAAGAGGCTCTAAAAGGTAAGCTAGCCGGAAAGAGGCTGGGCGGGGCTTTAGGAATTTTTGGCAAATATAGAACAAGGGAACACCTGCTTTCCCCTTTGGTGAAGCTTACCCATACGAAAACCGTTTGGGAGATTCAACCAAAGTATTTTCCTATGATTAAAGAGCATGTTCAAAAAATCGGTAAATACTTGTAATAATTTAATAGGAGGTTCAAGCGATGGCCTGCATAATTGTAAGGCGTAAACAGGATAGATTTGCTACAGATATTAATGTGTCACACAAGTCAGCAGTATTGTTGGTTAATGAGAAAAGTGACGATATCTCGTTAAAGGAGCTAGTTGACGCTAAAATTACTATTGCTAGATTGGTTGACTTGTTAAAACATATTCGATGCGAAACATCTAATAAATTAATTGTATCTTGGATTAACGATGAGCTAGTATTAATTAAAAAGGAGGACGGCAAGTATGAATAATGATGTTGCTCGGCCAACTAAAGAGGAAATGGCCGAGTGGAAAGAAGAAATAAAGTCAAAAAATTGGAATGTTTATAGCCCAGATGCGTCTAAACCTAAACAAAGTTGGGAGAGGAGAGAGCTCAGACCAATTACAGAGGAAGATGTAAAACATATACTTCCGAAGGCTAAGGTAATAAAGATTAAAGATTTTAGGCCAGTTAGTATTTCAGAATTAGTTAGCAAAGAGTACGGGGAATATAAATATCTGGTCGATAAACTAATCCCAAGAGAGGGTATAACGCTTATTAGCGCAAGTCCTAAAAGCGGAAAATCATGGTTTGTTCTTTATATAATGTTGAATATAGCTAGGGGGGCATCGGTATTCGAGCTAGCGACTTCTAAAAGCAAAATATTATTCATAGATGAAGAAAATACGCAGGGAGGTCTTAAAAAGCGCATTGTTAAGCTGGTAGGTGATTTAAGTAATATAGATATAGTATTTATTAATAACTGTAGTTTTAAAATTGACGAGGAGAAGGATAGGGAGTGGTTAAAGGATTATGTGAAAGCTAATACTATTGATGTGGTTGTGTTCGATAGCTTTCGTAGAATTCATAGTAAAGAAGAAAATACTAGCGATGGTATTTCTGAAGTCTATGACTGTCTTAAGGATTTGATGACAACCGGAGTGGCTACTGTGCTCATAGATCATAATAGAAAACTTAGCCAGTTTGAAAAGGTCTCGATGGAAAGCATACGAGGTTCTAGCGATAAATATGCCATGGCTGAGGCCGTGATAATGTTGCAAACAAAGGATTTAGAGAATGGTAAGGGAAAAAGGACTATTGTCATGCCAGTACTTAGGGAATCATTCGAGGTTAAGAACTTCGCAATAGAATGGTATGACTCGGAAGAGAGTGACAAGGTCATATTTGAATATAAGGGCATAGTAGAAGACATGCAACTAAAGAAAGACAGAGCCGTAGAGCTAATTATCCAAATAATTGAGGAGGATAGCCAGAAACAAACATTTAAGACGCTACAGGTCAAATTAAAGCCACAGGGCATAGGAGATAAAGCTCTTCGGGGCGCCTTAAGTGAACTAACTCTTGATGGACGCCTCGTAGAAACTTCCGGTACAGGCAAGCAATGGAATACAAAGTTTTATTCAAAATCAGACAGTTTGCTTGGTAGTAGTGTATATAATACTGCCAAGCTGCCAAGCAATTCAGAAGTAAGTTCTGGCTATGATTAGCCAGGAACTTCCTTCTTTAATTGTTGGCTAGATTAGCTTGATAACTGCTGATTGCCAAGCTAAAGCTAGCCAAGCAATTAAAACAGCGTTAAATCTGAATAAATAGCTTGGCATTAGCAAATTGCCAAACAAAACAGGCAATTATTAAAAGCAGTGAGTAGTAGGTGAGCTTACTGATAAGCTTAAAATGTAAAAAGCTTACTACATAAATTAAGAATTAAGGTTAAATATGATTTAAATAGCTAACTAGTAGGAGGTATAAGCAATGCTTGCAGAATCAAGATTAAAAAAATTAGAGGAGTTGCTGGCAATTAATAAGAAGAGGTGTGATACGGTTATGGTTATAGAGGATGACTATAAATTTCAAAACGAGAAAGAAGAGGATGAATTTATTAGATATATGGTCGACTCTAGTCCAGCTATTATTCCCTTGATAGAAATAACAGAAGAAAGTGTCGCTAAATGGAGGCAAAAGAAATGAAATGTAGTTATATTTTAACTGTTGGCCGGCAATGTGGGGCTTTCGCGATGGATAATTCAGAATTTTGCTTGAATCATAATCCGCTGGCCAAGGAATTAAAGATTGCGGCTGTAAAGAAGGGTGGGTTGTCCCCCAAGAAAAGGCAGAGCCTTAATTTACAGGCTGTACCGATCCAGACCAAGCAAGATGTAATACCTTTTCTCATATCTGTTATAAATGAGGTTAGGACCGGTAAGATAGATAATAAAACAGCTAATGCCCTTGCCTATTGTGGCGGGATGCTCATAAAAGCTTATGAGCTTACAGATATGGAAACAAGGTTATCCCAGATTGAAACATTGGTTTTAGAAAGAAAAACGTATAGATAATAAACTTTAATAGGAGGAAAGTAGGTGCTAACAAATGAAGAAACCAGGGAAATATTAAAAGATAAAAATTTAAAAGAAGAGGAAATATGTATGGTAACTGCTGAGATGAATATTTTAGCTGATTTACTATTAGATATTTTCTTTGAGCAAAATAAACCATGCCAGGGTTAAAAGGAATAGTCTATGTGAGAGTTAGCTCCGATACTCAAACTACCGGAACTAGTTTAGAAGGCCAAAAAGAGGCTTGTTTGCAGTATGCCGAAAGAAAGGGGATTAATATTGCTAAAGTATTCATTGAGAAAGGAGAATCGGCAACGGCGGCTAATCGCACGGAGTTAATAAAAGCATTGGATTATTGCAAAGAGAATAAAGGAATCTCGGCTTTTGTTGTCTGGAAAATCGACCGTTTTGCTCGCAATATGACTGATCATTATGGATTACAGGCGCAACTGGTAAAATATGGCACAAAATTGCATTCGGTTACGGAACCGATGATCAGCGAGGGGCCGATAGGTAAAATGACCGAGGCAGTCTTGGCTGGATATGCTCAATTCGAGAATGATATTAGAAAACAAAGGTGTGAGGGCGGTATGCAGAGGAAGATTATGGAGGGCATATGGCCTTGGAAGCCCCCTATCGGATATACCCACTCCAAAACCAGAACCGATAGAAGAAAGACTAAGCCAGATGATCCAGATGAGGCTAGATTTTATTTAATCCAGCGCGGCTTAAAAGAATTTGCCACTGGTAAACATAGTATTACCTCGCTGACCGAGGTATTTAATAAATGGGGATTAAGGACGAATAACGGTAAGAAGCTTTATGTGCAGATGGTGGAGAGGTTATTAAAAGATAAATTCTATGCCGGCATTTTGTATAATCCTTGGACTAAAGAAGAATATCCAGGACAGCATCGGCCGATGATTACCATCGAGGAATATTACCAGATACAAGGCATCAAAAGCGGTTTGTCGAATAAGGCGGTCATGCCCAGATTAATAGCCAACCCAGATTTTCCATTAAGAAAATTTGCTAGATGTACTTGCGGAGAACCATTAACCGGTAGCTGGCATTCAGGAAGAGGTAAAAAATACGCTTATTATAACTGCAATAACAAAGAGTGCGACGAATATTTGAGTTATATTAAAAACAAAGAGATCGAGGACAAGTTTATTAAGCTATTAGCTGACATTACGCCCAGCAAAGAGTTCTTAGCCTTGATAAGAAAGGCCATCCTCAAGGAATGGGGCAATAGAACTAAAAACACATTAACTGAATTTAAAAGCCGAGATAGCAAAATAAAGGCATTAGAATCTCGAAAGGAGAGATTGATTGAAATGCGATTGAATGACGCTATTTCTAGTGAAGAGTTTGTAAAGATGAAAAATGACGTTGATGGTCAGATAGCAGAATTCAAATCATCTAAAGATATTAAAAAAACGGATGGGTTTAATCTTGAAAAGGCAACCGACTTCGCCATTGATTATATGTCTAATCTTAGCCAGAGATGGCAAGAGATTAAGGATGCCAAACAAAAACAGCGATTCCAGAAATGGGTTCTTCCTGATGGTATAAAGTACCATAGAATGAACGAATCTTTTGGAACCGCTGAATTTTGTTATACCATCAGGCTTTCTCAAGCATTTAATGGTAATGAATCCTATGTTGTTGCGGGGGGAGGATTCGAACCTCCGACCTTCGGGTTCTGACTGTTAATCTACGATTACTCGCAGTGACGGACTATCCCACCATCCATTCGCCGGCTGGCG
>Ga0209541_10014464_pt1 | contig 11885 bp, 14 predicted proteins | sample RifCSPlowO2_01_FD_184027 | JGI IMG/M metagenome (GOLD analysis project Ga0209541, IMG submission 184027) | Groundwater microbial communities from Rifle, Colorado - Rifle CSP2_plank lowO2_0.1 (SPAdes) (version 2) | ecosystem: Environmental > Aquatic > Deep subsurface > Groundwater | place...
ATTTCATTGTAGTTACAATGTAACTACACTAAGATATAAAGATTTCGCTACTTCAGGATATAGAACAACAAAAGACTCAGAAATCAGCTAAACAAATACGAAACTTGTTTTCCATAACTTGTCTTTTTCAGATAAAGTATCCCTTCCCTGATTAATTCTTGAGACATTTCCTTTGCTTTTCCTTTCAGTTCAGGCGGAAATCCATTTTGTAGATGATCCAACGCAGTATGGCTGTGCTCAAACTTCCCTTTGCGTGTAAGCTTATGTAATATCCTTCCTTTAACCTGCTCATCCGTCCACATCAAAAGTCTACCAGAATAGACTCTGAAAGGTAAGATTTATATACTTTTCTATTCCATTTATAGGTGTTGAAATAAGATGGAAAAATCGCTATTACTAAACTTGACAGGAGACATGCCTATGTTTAAGATAATCGATTTTCTATTGGAAAATAAGGGAACGGACTTCAGCAAGACAGATATAGCAAAAGGCGCTGATATATCAAGAGCCTCTTTGTTTAATTATTGGGACGAATTGGAAAAGCACGGCATTGTGAAGGCAACCAGGAGCTTTGGCAAGACAAAACTTTACACATTAAACAGCAAAAACCCAGTAACAAGGAAAATTATTGACTTAGAGAAAACGCTTATTGCAGAAGCTATGAATAAAGCTTCCAGAAAGAAAGAACTAATTATAGAGAACTAAATTTCTATTTTGAGAATAATGGCTATGCTCTATTTTACTAATACCATTTTTCTAGTTTGTACAAACTCGCCTGCATGCAGCCTGTAGAAATACACTCCGCTGCCAAGCATTTTCCCGGAATCATCTGTACCGTCCCACTGCAGCTGATAATTGCCTGCTGCCTGCTGCCTGTCAACAAGGGTTTTGACTTTTGCGCCCCTCAAATTGTAGATGTCCAGCTTTACAGGCACTACGCCATTATCCGGCAGGCTGTATGAGACTGTGGTTGATGGGTTGAAAGGGTTGGGATAATTCTGCTCCAATGAATATTCTCTTGGGAGGGCTGCTCCTTTGGAGACTGATTCATCTCCTGTTGGGACTGGTAGGTCTCCGGGTGTAATAAAAAACATCCTTTCACCATTTTGATTATACACATTTAATGTGTCATTTGTCGCATTTGCCCCTATTTGTAAGTTTGCTGTTTGATTTCTTTGTACAGGAATAGCTACATAGGAAACAGAATCTAAAGGTGCATTTACTCTACCATTATAAACACTCAAGCTAAAATTGCCTGAGTTTGTCGCTTTTAATCTTAGATTGTATGGTCCATCCCCAAAGATAAATGCTACCTTTGGATCAGAATCCTGGTTAAAATAGGAATAAGGAATCTGGTTGAATTCCTGTCCGTTTTCTCTGCCCAATTTTCCTCCAGGTCCTTCAACAATAAACTCTATTGGGGATCCGAAAGCAAATGAAGAGTAATTTCCCAATAAGCCATTTGAATATGCTTTATCCATCCATGTATCAATAGATTTTTCAAATCTTGGAAGTGTGCGTTTTAATGCAAAAGGTTTTCTTCCAGTGGTTAAGTTCACTACAACACTGTCAAGAGTTATTATTGGAGATGAAGCTATTCCCTCTATTGGTGATTCTGCCACTAAATTGTTCATTGCTGATATTGCAGTTTTCAAACCTAATTTTGTCAAATTTTTGAATCTCGCTCTTACGAAATATTGATCTCCTTTCATTTCAAGATTAAAACTGGGTGTTACATAACCAGATAGTGATGAGAAATAACCTGTAACTTTTGTTATCTTTTCTATATCCCCAGTGAATTTTAAATTTATATCTACATCAGTCGAGATCCCTTCCTCGCCTTCAGGTATCCCAAGCTTTGCTGCTTCAAGCACCTGTTGCCAAACTGTTCTTAAGAAGGAGTTGTTTTGCTCATAATTTATAGGCAGTCGATTATCATTAATTGTTATGTCCGACATTGTAATGTTTGCTTCTGTATTGGGTATTGTATTTTGATCGATATCTGTTCGGAATTCAATAAATTTTGTTTGCATTGGCCTTACACTTACATTACCGATGCTATTTAGTCCTGATAATAGTTGAAATGTTGTATTAGCGGGTAAGCTTAGGCCAGAACCGTAGAAAGCATCATTGCCTTCATAGTAAAAATAGTGGACATTAGATTCCGGATTAAATTTTAATGTTGGAACAGGCAGATTGTTTGCCTGTGGGTTATAAATTGAGATGGGCAGCGTAATTGGTTTACCATCTTTAGCGTAGAACATAGCTTGAAGGGCACCGCGATCCAATAAAGGGTCATTAAAGGGTATTAACGGATTCCTTGAGGAAGGAATAAGCTCTTTTAAAAGCCCCTTACTTTTCATTTGTTCATATGTTGCACCATTATGAAACATTTCGATGATGTCTGCTAATTTTCGGAGTTTTTCAGAGCCTCTTTCCAATCCTCTTCCTGATAACTCAATATGATTGAAATCTGTTAACCCCAATGATACACCTTGGTCCAAAAGGCTGGCGCTTTTGACCGATACAACGCCATCTTGGCTGCCAGCTTCTTCATTATGGAATAAATTTAATAAATTAATATCTTTTGTACCAGCAATTACAAAATATTTAACCGCAGGATCAGGTAGAATTTGATTTAGTTTTATTAATAATGGACTTCCAGGAGACAAATCTCTATAAGCCTCACCCTCTGGATTTATATCCCCGAAGAATGAAACAAGGCTGTTTAGGAAGCCTTCACTCAAATTCCCATGTGCAAGACGTGCTGCCGCATAAGAACCATGATTTGGGGTGCCTAGCATCAAAACCCCTTTGACTGCATCGCGAGCCTCTAACGAATAGTAACTTTCTATCTCAGCATAATTTTCAAGACCTTTCATATAAGTTCTTGCTGACAAGCCCCCTGTACTATGAGTGATGAGGTCAAAATCCCCGTACCTGTTAGATGAGTTAAGGCCCAATCCAACTGCTGGAGAAAGACATAGTTCGATCATTGCAGCAGAAATATCAATCTTTCCGTCATTTGGATAATAATTTAATTCAAAGACATTATATCCTTCCTCTGTTAATAAATCGGGAAGGATGCCCCAATAACCAGCCTTATTGTTCAAGCCAGGCACTAGCAATAAAGATCCTTTGTTTAAATTTAAGTCATCATTTTCTATAAATCTGTTATCATTATTTCTATTTGGTACGATACTAGTAATTGATCTATGGTCATAATTACCATCTTTATCTATACGGAAATTCTGTTCGAAAACTGCACCGGTGATTATAATTCTTTTATTCTCTTCAAAATAATCAAGGGGGTAATCAATAGTCAACTTTGATACTATGTCCCCTTTTCTGCCCCAATTTGGTGTTGGTGTTGAAATATTTGCATCATTTCGACGCACATATCCATTATCCCTAACAATCTCGATTAAGCCTGGATTAAGAGTCGAAACTCTTTGATTTGTGGCTATATCCCAACGTGATATCTGTTCAATATTATCAAATTTGAAACCAAAGTCTCCATCAGCAGTAGCTCTAAATTCCTGTATGGGTTGTAATGGGTTGTCATTTCCATAAAGTTTGGCGGTGAATTCTAATTTCTCCGCTCTACCATACTGGAAATCAAGCGCCTGCAAAGAGGATTTTCCTATAACCCTTAATCTAAAAGTAATATTATAATCTGAGAAATCAAATGGTTCAATCCAAAATCTTTCATATCCTTTAAATTCATTTGGTGACGAAGCACGGTCTCGTGCAGTTATATCTACACTTACTCTTTGACGTTGTCTAAGTGTAAATATCTCTTTCCAATATTGACTAGTAATCCATTCTATACCTTTTGATGTAGGGTAACTAACGGATACGTCACCGTTAGCTAATTGCTGTACTATTGGGATAACTTCTTTAAAGTTAATATTCATGATTATAGAAGAAATATCTATGCCAGTTCCATCGTCAGCTAAAATAAATTTGATATCTGTATTCAATGGTACATCGTATTCTTGTGCTGGAAAAAATGATTTGATATAAGGGGGGATTACATCAGTTGGCGTTGGAGGTGGTGGAGGCGGAGGAGGTGTTGTTCCACTCCCAATAGTCCCAGGCCCGCCATATGCTCCCATATCAGATCTTGAATTGTCTTTGTCAAGAATAGCAGGGTCTCCTGCATTAATTGCCGGTGAGCCTGTTGCAAGCCTGAAGTCACCGCCTGCGGCATTAACAAACTTTGGATCAGTAAATATATTGCCTATATCAGAAGCAGAGGGAGTAAAATCAAAAAAATTAGGATTATTATTGTATAGGCAATTATACTGGAATGTGACAGATGAAAAAGGATTGGCCCTTAATCCGCCATAAACATTACTTCCAACCAGAATATTATTCTTTACTGTTGCTGAGGCCCTATTAGTCGAATTTCCGAGAACCATTATTGATGATCCATTGTTATAAAAAGTATTGTTAACAATTTTTGAATTATAATCTAAATTTATCTGAATGCCAATTTTATTTCCTAAAAATATATTATTTGAAATTTCTGCATCTGTAGCATCAAAAATACCCCAATTTAAACTCTCAGATTTGAAAGTAAAGCCATTGACAAGATGCTTTCCCTTATATAAAAAAAGAACAAATGATTCTTCTGGACTTGGGGCAATTAATCCATTAATTATTGTTGTGGCAGGATTTTCTCCTATTAGGTTTAAATTCTTTTCAATAACAAGCCTCTCATTGTACTGACCAGCGGCTACTCTTATTGTTCCTCCTGAAACAATAGCATTTATACCTTCGCTTATCGTATTGTACGGATGCGCCTGGCTTCCGTCTTCAATACCCGTATTGCTGTCATCCACATAAATAGTTGTAGTCTGCGCATGCGCCGCTTTCGGAGTCAGAAAATAAGCGCCAGCGGCTGTCACACTTAATGCGAGAATACCCATCTTTATCGGACTAGAAGACATAGACAAAATACTCTGCATTATGTTATCAAGAGTTTCTGTAAATATCTTCTTACCTGCTTCTAGAATATTAGCATAAGGATTTGTATTTACTCTGATTAATCCATGAGAATAATTGTTTATACCAGGTACATCTTGCTGTTCATAAAATGCGCTATTCGAATCCTTAATCAATTCCTGCTGCTGCCAGAATACTTCCTGTTCGAACACAGGATCATCAATAATTAGCCTTCTTTCTTCTCTGGAAAAGCCTTGCTCACGCAACACTCTTACTATCGAACTCAAATCCCCCATAAAAGCAGTAGAACTCCATAAATCATATAAAAACCTATTTATTTTCACATGGTTCCTAAAAAATCCACATGGTCTCTAATGTTACCATATGGTAACCAAAAAGTTTATATAGTCCTAAATGTTACCATGCTCATGCAAAAGGAAATTCACGGCAGCAAAAAGCTGAAAAAAACTGTTTTGATAGAGCTTAACGAGGCTTATTCAAAGGTCATGCAGTGGTTTTTCTCCTTTCCCAATATGGAAATGAGCTTAAATGGCATCTCTGAAGAATTAAGCATATCAAAAACAACTGCACATAAAGCAGTAACTAGGCTTGTAGATGAAGGCTTTCTCATAAAAAAAGTGCTTGGCAGAATATGGAGGATTTCCTGCAACCAGGCTCATCCCTACACTTTTTCAAGAAAAATAGGCTATAATTTGATAAATATATACGAGGCTGGCATTTTGGAAGAAATCCACAGGCGAATACAGAATCCAAGGGCCGTCATACTATTTGGCAGCTATCGAAAAGGAGACGACACAGAAAAAAGCGATATAGACATAGCAGTAGAGGTTCTTGACGATGAGGAAATGCAAATATTCGATTTGGGAGCCATTCCTCAATTTGGATACAGAAAGGATGTTCTTATCCATCTTCACGTTTTCTCGAGAAATAAGATAGATTTGAACCTGTTCTCCAATATAGCCAATGGGATAGTGCTTGAAGGATTTTTAGAGGTAAAGCCTTGATGAGAAATAAACGACCAGACAAAAAGAATGCATTAAGCATTATAGAAGCGGCAAAAAGGGACATGGAATTTACATTAACATTAAAGCCAGAAGAAAAATCAGGCCCTACAATTGTAAGAAACATATATGAATCCTTCAGGATGCTAGGGGGTGCTTTGTTAACTGCAAAGGGAATAGAATCAGAAGATCATATCACGCCTATAAAAGAACTGCTAGGAATTAAAGTGGAAACCGGAAGGCCCATATACCTTATAAATAATCTGAGAAGGATGAGGCACAACATAAATTATTATGGCTATAAGCCAAATTTGATTGAGGTAAAAGATGCCATTTCTATTGCTGAAAACTGTTTTTTGCCTTTGTATAATGCTGTTCTTAAAAAAATACAGTAATTTAGTCTAAAATTTTTCCAACATCTTTAAATACAATCTAGCTCTGACAGTCCCCCATGATATACATTTTCCAAACAACAGACAAATCCGGCAGAAAAATACACCTAACAAAAGAAAGATGGACTCATATCAACGAACAGCATCCGGAAATATCAAATTACTCTGAAGAAATACAGGAAACACTAAAAAATCCAACCAAAATAAAATGTCAGAATTTTCCATCCAGTCTCTGACTGGTGGCACATGCTTAATGTTCCAACCTTCAGAAAATTCTGAGCATGCTCAAGAACCACAGGATTGACAAATACCATTCGTGTCATTCCACTAGCCTATGGCTAGGGTTCTTGACAGAAGTTGGCTATGATGAGAATGTAAGGTACTATTACAGATATTACAAAAACATAGAATCATCAGCAAAAAACCTTTTGGTTGTAGTTAAATATTTAAATGGGGAAGGCTTTGTAATAACAGCTTACTTTGTAAGGAGCATAATTAAATGAAAGGCCCAATGAACGTTTATTATGATGAGGAAGGGGATTTTTTAGAGATTTCAATAGGCAAGCCTACAAAATGCTATGCTGAGGAAGTGCAGCCAGGAATTTTTTTAAGAAAAGATGAAAAGACAAATGAGATAAAAAGTGTCAGCATAGTCAGTTTTAAGAAAAGGTCAAAAGATATGAAAGACATAAAGCTTGATCTTCCTATAGAAGTTAATTTCTCTGCTTTAGCTGCATAAAGCAATTATCTTAACCAATATATTCTCTTAACTTTACCCTCGCTAAGCTCCTAATTTATGATTTCTCAAAGAACCTAAAGAAAAAAGTACTATGACTTACAAATTGAAGGGAACTCAAAATTGTTGAAGTGAATGTTTAATGTCCGCAAAATTCATTTTTTTGCCAGAAAAAACAAGCTGTCAAAAAAGTCTCGGGATAGCAGGGATGCCTGCTCCGCCCGACTCGGGCTGTGGGTTGCCTCAGATCTGTCGCTTTGCTTCGGTATTAAATATACTTTTTAAGTTTCATTATGTATTTATAGAATAAACCTTCAATTTTTGCTCCCTCTTACAGAAATCTCCCTTTTCCTTACCCTTCTGATGACGATTTCCTGCACTTCTGTCTGAGAAATCATTATTTCCCTTCCTGCTGCCTGTTTCTGGGCTTCGATAATCTCTTCAACAATCCTTTTTGGCGGCCTGACCTCAACCTCAATCTTTGTCGGTGCAGAGCCTAAATCAACTGCAGGGGCAGATGCCGGTATATACGCTTCAAGCGGAATGCCTTTGACAGCCTCATGGATTTCTCTTAAATTCTTGTCGTAATTGATTTCTATCTTGTTGTATTTGACATCTGTAAACTGCTCATGGGCGCTGCTCATATAGAAGCCGTGCGCATAATCAGGAAGGTCAGCATTTGAAAGCGAATTGTAAGTTGCGCCTAAGTCGCCATGGGAATTGACATTATAGGTTGCAGTGCTTTTCTGGACTGCCTCATCTGCTGCCGTGACAAAATTCTTATATCCCATCTTATTCCATGTGGATGACTTCTTTCTCCTCTTTTACTGCCTTGCTTATTGCCTCTTCAATGCTTTTGTGCTTGCTTTTCCTGGAGCGTGAAACGGCCTGCTTTGGGGATTCTATGCCTATTTCTGCAGCAGCTTTCTTCTGTATTTCTGCTTCATCAGCCTTATCCTCTTTTTTATATTTTTCCCCAGGCAGCTCCTGCTTTATTGTGCTCTCAATGCTTTCCTTGTTTTCATCCTCTTTCTTGTCATCAGCTTTCTTTGTTTTTAGGTAATCCTGGGAGACATCTTTCTCGTCCCCTGGGGCTGCATTGTACAGCTTTTCCTTATTTTCCCCTTCAGCAGCATACTTCTGGTTTCTCTGATATTCTTCTTCTTTCTCTTTCTTTTCTTTCTCTTCCTCAAATACAGAATGCCCGTAATTCTTCCCTTCGCCCGGATTGTGTTTTATGTATGCCATTTTTAAGCCTGTTTTACCGGTTTTGCATTATAAATGTCTTTTATGATTTTCTGATTTAGCCAGTTGACTTTTTTAATTCCATATTCAATTTTACACTGACACTCTCTAACATCTTTTTAAAATCTGTAATTTCCCATCCTTTTCCATAGATTTTCATCTCGTTGGTTTCACGATTGTAAATCGCTGTATACAAAAGATTCTCCACCCTCTGGCCTTTATCATTCTTGCTATACTCCAATACATCTATTCTGTCAAAAGTTGTTGTGCTGGCTCTGGAATACCTGAAAAATTCTATTTTAGTTTCAGGGTCATTTAAAAAATTATATTTAACGGTTCCATCACTCATAATCTCACTTTTTTTGTTTGGATTACCCCTGAGATTCCCATAAATTATGTGCTCAAATAGCTTCTCTTTTACAGAATTCTGCAAAAGTGATTCTTCCAGTGTGCCAGATGACAAGGAATACTTGGCATTTCCATAATTAGAAATGTCTGCTCCGTCAAGCCCGATTTTATTTGTTTGGCTCTGGGCTAAAATAGGACCCCTTCTATTCAAATTCTCAAGGCTTTGGGCTATTGACTCAAGTGGCAATGAAGCTGCAGTTCCAATAGCTCCAAATGCTGCTTTGAAAAAATCCCTTCTTTCTGGACTGTAGTCTACCATTTTTAAGCCACCGCCATTCTATACGGATCTTTGGCTTCTCTCCTGCGCCTATTTGGTTTTTGCGGTTCAGGAACTTTAGAGCCCTCCAAGCTGGATTTTAGCATCTCTAATATCTGCTTAAAATTCGCTTCGTCCCATTGGTCGCTATATACAATCATTTCTCTTTTTTCAGGATCGTATACTGTTGTATAAGCCATAACTTGGCTCCATTGGCCTTTTTCATCCCATCCATATTCTTTTATATCAATTTCATCCATAGTTCTCCCATTTTTCAGATAGTATCTAAAAAAATCTAATCTAAAATGCGGAACCTCACTCATTATAATGGAATCTGTTTCTGGATCCCGCCAATATATAGCACAATTCTTAGTGTAGCCAACCAAAGAATCTTGTTTAGCGCCTTGGAATAACGCCCCATCTGTTGCAGGAAATCCATTAACGTAAGTAGCATTAATGTAGGCTTCGAGATTTTCAGGGCCGAAATTACTTTCTTGCTCATGGGTTACCATGCTTCTTCGTTCATCATATTTTTTCAGCATATCATAAAGCCTGCTGCCCATATCCTCAAGAAATCTGCTTGTTCTGTCGGCAAGCCCAGCGGCGCCTACAACAGCAGCTGTACCAACACCAGCTATTGAAAAAAGCTCCCTTCTGCCAATACCATGCTCTGATAAAAGATTACTTATGCTATGATTGTATTCTGCCATTTTAGCTCTCCTCTAAGAACCATTTGCCCTTTATAAACATTTCGATTTATAACTACTATTTAGTGATTACAATTTAGCCAATATTCTGTCAATCTCGGCCTTGAGCTTGTCTTTTGGCATAAATCCCACAATCCTGCCAGCCTCTTTTCCCTTCTTAATCACTATAAGGCACGGAATGCCCATCACCCCGAATTTCTGCGGGATTCCGGGATTTTCGTCAGTGTTCAATTTTCCGAAATTCAGCTTTCCCTTGTAATCCCCACTTAATTCCTCAAAAATTGGTGCTAATTGCCTGCACGGACCGCACCAGTCTGCAAAGAAATCTACAATAATAGGCGTGCCTTTGCCTGTTTCTTCCTCAAAGTTTCGGCTGCTGAGGTGCAACATTTTCCGGCTCCCGCCTTATCCTCCTTATGAGGTACCTTCTGGTATTCTTGTCCAAATCCACGAATAAATCCAGCTCATCCTTTAATTTTCCTGCGCATGAGCTTCCGAATGCTATGCCTTCAACCCTGCAGCCTAATGCCCTTCGCAAATGCTGTACCAAGGGCACAAAGTCGCCATCGCCGCTGATAAGCACAATTGTGTCTAATTTCTGGGCCTGCTCAATGCTGTCCATCGCAATTCCAATGTCCCAGTCGCCTTTTTTCTGGCCGCCGGGGAAAATCTGCAGGTCTTTAGCCCGGACTTCATACCCAATCTTGGACAATGCGTCAAAGAAGTTCTTCTCGTCCTTGACGTCAGCCTTGATAACATACGCAATAGCGCGTATCAGATTGCGGCCTTTCACTGCTTCTTTCAGTATTTCCTTGAAATTGACCTTGGCGCCGTACAGGCTCCTGGCAGAATAATATAGGTTCTGGACATCAACAAAAATGCCAACGCGCTGATCCTTATGCTGCACCATTTGTTATCTTGTTTTCAAAGGAGGTTTTTATATCTTTTTATTTTAGTCGGGGCATATCCTGCTCAAACCCGCATTTTCCGCATTTTAGCTTCCCAGAAGCATAAGCCAAGCTCAAAGAGCCGCATTCAGGGCATCTTGTTGTAGGCTGAATGCGTCCGGCCTTTTCCATCCATCTCTTCTCGTCATGGTTCATTTCTTCAGTTCCTTATATGCAGTGTCAGCAGCTATTGCGCCTTCTGAAGCAGCGCATACGCCCTGCTCAAAGAAATTGCTTCCGGTTGTGATGTCTCCGGCAGCGTATACAAATGGAACATTGGTGCGCTGCGCAGCATCAGTGATAATGTGACCTTTCCCGTCTAGTTTAACTCCGAGCTGCTTTGCAAGCCCGGATGCAGGGTCAGAGCCAATCTCGATAAACAGCCCGTCAATTTTCATTTCCTTGCCGTTGTCCAGCATTACACTCTTCAATGCTTTATCCCCTTTGAGCTCTTTGGCATTTACACCATAAACTATTTCAATCTTTTTTTCCTTTTTAATCTGATTGACCATGACAGGCTCTACGCGGTTCAGTTCTTTTCCACGGTAGAGCATATACACTTTTTTTGCATGTTTCGCCAGCAAAACAGCGGACTCAGCAGCTGAATTCCCGCCGCCAACAACAGCTACTGTTTTGTCCTTGAAGAACGCTGCATCGCATGTTGCGCAATAGCTGACTCCCTTGCCTTTCAATGCCTTAATGCCAGGCACATCAAGATCCCTTTTTACAGAGCCCATGGCCAACAGCAGGGCTTTTGACTCAAATTCTCCATCAGATGTTTCAACAACGAATTTACTGCCATGTTTTTTTATGCTTTTGACTTCTGTTTCCTTTAATTCCGCGCCAAGGTATTTCACCTGCTCGATGAATTTATCCATCAGCTCAATGCCGGATATTGACTTGAAGCCTGGGTAATTCTCAACAAGGTAGGATTCGATGATGGTGCCTCCCATGCTCTTTGCAACAACAAGGGTTTTCAGATTGAACCTGACAGTATATATAGCTGCTCCCAGCCCTGCAAAACCGCCGCCTATAATGATAATGTCATACATGCTCTCATCATGGACAAAACCCTTATTTAAAGCTATTGTTTAAGGAGCTCAGTAGACTTCCTTCAGGAAGTCTATAAAATATCCAATCAACCTGTTAGCATTATACACAATTTCCTTAAACAATACCTCCTTATTCTGCATACTAACCTTGATGCTTCTGATTGTAGAAC
>Ga0209541_10014467_pt1 | contig 11884 bp, 14 predicted proteins | sample RifCSPlowO2_01_FD_184027 | JGI IMG/M metagenome (GOLD analysis project Ga0209541, IMG submission 184027) | Groundwater microbial communities from Rifle, Colorado - Rifle CSP2_plank lowO2_0.1 (SPAdes) (version 2) | ecosystem: Environmental > Aquatic > Deep subsurface > Groundwater | place...
AAAAGAAGTGCGAGTGCCTTGAGATAAAACGTCGTGCTTTCGTCGAGCTTGTAGAGTTCCCGTATTTTTTCCATTGATATCATATAAGTTTTCTTTTTGTGAGCGCCTTAGTAACCGGGCACTCTGCGTGGTCGTGCCGCGGGACTGCCTTGCAATACTTTCTTCCGTATTCTATGAGCCGATAAGTGAACCGAAACCATTCTTTCTTCGGCAAGATTTCCATAAGACCTTGTTCAATCTTATTCGGATAGTGTTCCTTGGTAAGTCCAAACAACCGCGACAAGCGCCTTACATGCGTATCAACGGCAATTCCTTCCACAATGCCGTACGCATTTCCCAAAACAACATTTGCGGTCTTGCGCGCAACGCCGGGTACCTCCAACATCTCCCCCATCGTGCGAGGCAATTTTCCTCCATATTCTTTTTTGATCATTTTTGCCGCCGCAAGGATATTTTTCGCCTTGTTACGATAAAATCCCGTTGAATAAATATCTTTTTCAAAATTTTTTTGCTTTGCACGCACATAACTATCGAGTGTCTTGTGTTTTTTGAAAAGTTTCTCGGTGACCTGGTTCACCTTTTTATCGGTGCATTGCGCGGAAAGCTCCACCGCGACTAAAAGCTCCCAGTTGTTTTTATATCGGAGCATCATCCCCGCTCTTGGAAAAAGCTTTTTAAGTTCTTTTAAAACAACCACTGCTCGGCGTTTGCGGATTTCTAGATTTTTATTGCTTTCCTTCATAACTAATCAGCAAGAGAATACGCATTTCTCTGTTTTTTCAAAAATCCTTCTCGCACAAGATCGTTAAGATTTTTGCGTAGCTCCGGACGATCAATATGCGCCTTAAGTTGCGTTGGTGGCAGAGATCCTTTTTTAAGAAGGATGCGAAGAATGAGTCCTCTCACTTCCCTATTTGACCCTTTAAAGGGTTTTTGTTTCGCATAATGTCTGCTTTTTTTATTTGGATTTACCACCGTCTTGGATAGCGCCGATCCATAGTCCATAAGTGCCCAGTACCATTCTCGTGGATTCTTTCTGTCGAGTGTTTCTCCGATCAACGGAAGTATGTCTTTGTCGTGTACACTGTGACGATTTTTAAAAAAATGATAAATAAAAACTCGTCGTATATTGGTCTCAATAAAAACAACCGGTTTATTAAACGCAAAAGCGACAATTGCCCCTGCGGTATTTTTTCCTATCCCCGGGAGATTTTCAAGGAGTATCGGGTCATCCGGTATTACTCCGCCGTATTCTTTTGTTACACTATCCGCGATATTTTTTAGTGCAAGAGCCCGCCGGTTGTACCCCATTCCTTGCCAAACGCTCAAAATTCGCTTCAGGGGAGCTTTTGCAAGGGATTTAACATCAGGAAAAGCTTCTATGAATTGGGGGTATTTTTTGAGAACTCGGGAAACCTGGGTCTGCTGGAGCATCACTTCCGACACAAGGATTTTATACGGGTCACGAGTTTTCCTCCACGGCATTTCTCGCTTATGGTTGAGATAAAAACTCCAAATAATTTTTTTAAATTGAGTAACCGCCGGCTTTTTCATAGACACCATAATATCACAACCACCAATACATCTGACGATAAAATATTCGAATAGAAAAAACGGCAATCTTTTTAGATTGCCGTTTACAACACAAGTGCTGATTTACGACTCGATAGTTAAGCCGCTTTGGAGCGACTCGGGTACCCATCGGGGTTGATTGCGATACGCCTCATCGACTTTTGTATGTCCATAGACAATACACTCTCCTTCCTTTACTGTCTTGCGCATCGGTGTACGGCTAAGAAGTTGTCCATTGTCACCATAGCAATGTTGGACCCACCGCGAACCACCCATGGCACGAATGTTCCCATCGGGACAGATGATAGCCATCTTGGTTCCATGCGAAATATAAAAATCTCGCGTGTGCTCGTTTCCAAAACACTCACAGTCGGAACCGATTATCCTATCAATTGAAGCCAGAAAACGCTCCTTCAAGGTTGCCATTGATACCCCCCAGTATTTATCAATTAACTACTTCGAGTATACTCATCTTGTTTCAAAAAGCAAATTATTTCTCTGGTGTCTCCATTGGATACTGCGCAAACTCGGGCAAAAGATTTTTACCGTGAATGATACGCGAAAACGCCTCCGCTTCGTATTTTGCACCATTAATTGCAATATGTGGTTTTGGTTCGGGCGGAAGACCTAGAGACACAAGGATTTTTGTGAGCGAGAGCGCGGATTGGTCAAATTTGAGCGGCACTTCTCTCCCCTCTTTGATAAATCGGGCATACGCCAATGCATGAAGATCAAGGGTTCTGAATGAAAATCGCCATTCGATATTGGCGCGCTTGAGCGCCTGATTTAAAAATTGCGCGTCGAATGAAACGTTTTGCCCGGCGATCGTTTTATCTGCAATGGGTTGTATCCATTCATAAAATTCTTTAATGAGTTCTGTTTCACTTTTTCGATTTTCATCCCGACACTGCTCATCGGTAAACCCGTTCACCGCAAGCGCTTCCGGATCAGTTTCCGCGCCATCCCAAATCCTGCATTCACCGTAAAATTGCCGTTCCGGGCGAGCAAAATCAACTGCGCCCAAACTCACGATCGAGTTTTTAAGCGGACTAAGTCCTGACATTTCTGCATCAACGATGATCATAATGGTTTTTTAAAATATTTATCTGCATATTCTTTTGCCTCGTGAATAATGTTCTTTCGTCCTTCGTGAATTACCATTTCCAAAGCTTCTTGATAGTTAAACCACCCATATCCGATAATCTCATCGAGATCAACGGTCACCTTGGTTTCCGGTACGCGCGCAATAAAATACTTTACTGTTTTATCGAAAACAACCCCATCATTCTTAAAACAATAACGTTCAACAAATGATGGACCTTCTATAACTTGAAAATCAACAATGCCAGTTTCTTCAATAAATTCGCGTCGCGCAGTTTCTAACTCACTTTCTTTTTCATTGGGGTGTCCTTTCGGGATTCCCCAATGACCCGCTTTCTCGTGGACTAAAAGAAACAGAAATACTCCGTGATCCTCGTGGACAGGCACAATACCATACGATTTTTCATATACCATTTTTTCTTCAGTCTGCTGTTGGAGCATAAGTGTCTTAAGAAAAAACTATTGTGGTAATCCCTTACAGTTTGCCGCGGGGGAATATCCTGCCGCCTTAGCTTCCACTTCATTGGCAAACCAAACCTTATTTTCCTCTTTGATCTGCTGCGCGCCCGCACACCACGGGAAATGGTATTTTTTCCCTGTTTTTGAACCTACAACAAACCCCTCATTAGGAACGGCTATTTTGTTTATTTCAGCGGTTTTTTGTACAGTACCCTTGATGCTTGTTCCTATATTTGCGCCATTAGAAACTCCGCTCACTTGAGCTTCTGCCCCGCTAATCCCTTTAATTTGAAGGGGCGCTTTTGATTCCTCAATTCTCGAAAGTCGCCCGAGTCCGAAGCTTCCAAACGCCACAAGAACGATAATAAGACTTGTGGTGAGGGTTTCCGGCCACACTGCAGGGTTGACCCCCACACCTATGGCGCTGTCGCCCTTATTTTTTATTTTACTTAAAAAGTTATAAAAAATTTGCATGATTAATTTATTCCCCTGCCATTACTGTGCATAATGGCTTTAAAAATAACAGCGCCATAGGTGTGGGGGTTGTTTTTTTAACGTGTTGTAGTATACTCATAGCCATTAACGATAAATAGTATCATAGCATAAAGGCGGAAGAATAAAGCATTTTAGCAAAAATAACATAACCAAGCGAGTTGAAAGTTCTAAGGCTATAAAGTTCATAAAGGACGCGCATAATTCATTTCTTTATAAACTTTACAAACTTTCTACTTGATACACTAATTTTATGGCAAGTAAAAAAGCGGGCGGAACAGCTAAAAACCTACGGGATTCAAGCCCAAAATATCTCGGCACAAAACTCTATGACGGAGAGAATGCCAAGACGGGTTTTGTTTTGGTGCGCCAGCGCGGCACCGTAATATTCCCGGGTAAAAACGTCGGCATGGGCAAAGACCATACTCTGTTTGCCCTCAAAGATGGAACAGTAAAGTTCACTCAGAAACGACGCGTAAAGTTCAACAATCAAACTTCAAAAAGAAAATTCATCAATATCGTTTAGTAAAAAACTCCCGTAATCGGGAGTTTTTTATTGGTCCGCAAAAAGCGTTGACAAAAATACTTCATCAGGATATAAGTTACCTCAGAGATACCGCAGGCATCTGTATTTACATGGAGGGCTACCTATGGCAGAGACACACCACTTAAAGAAGTACCGACACATTCCTGTGTTGTGGAATAGGCATCATTTCAGACTTCGAGATCCCGTGTGTTGCTTTATAAAGAACACAAAACCAAACGTGAAGTACATTATAACGGATTTCACCGATGAAAACGATCCAAAAAATCCAAATAGCTGTTCCCTTACTGAAAAAAAGTCAGGGATAATTTATGGCGGGGTGAAGCTCGAAGAGATCGAGATCATCCCCTGTTAAACCGTCTTCCAAAATATTTGTGGGGCGGTTTTTATTTTTTGAATAATCTATTCGGCGCGCTCTACTACAACCTTAAATGATGCTTTTTTGTCTTGAACAATGATTTTCACTTCATGTTCACCTAATTCTTTGATTGGTTTTTCTAAAATAATGTGTTCGGCGGAAACTTCAAGACGCGTGGCTTCTTTGATCGCCGAGATCAGTTGTTCTTTGTGAATCCCCGCGAACAAATGTCCTTGCTCGTTTGCCTTGCCGCGGAGTGTGATAGTAATACCCTTGAGGTCCTCGAGATTTTTTATGAGTAGATCTTCGTGTATTTTTTTCTCTTGTGAGAGACGTCCTTTTTCACGCTCCGCCCACTCAATAAGTTTTGGCGTTGCCATATCACCCAGTTTGTTCTTGATGATAAAATTGCGCGCATAGCCATCCGCAACATCCTTTATGTCGTACCTTCTTCCCACCTTGGGAACGTCTTTAAGTAAAATAACTTTCATGGTTTTTTATAAAATAATTAATATGTTGAGATCACTTCCAATTAAGAAGTGTTTCGACTGCCTTGTCCATTTGCGGGTCTTTTTTGTTCTCATAGTCTTTCAGAGTTCTCTCTACGGAGATATCCGGAGTAAGCCCCTTTCCGGATATCTGTTCGCCATTGGGTGTAAGCCACTCTGCAACCGTCACCTTAAGCGAGGTATCGGGGGTAACATCGAGAAGTTCCTGCACTGATCCCTTACCGAAACTTTTTTCACCGACAAGTTTTGCAACGCCGTGGTCGGCAAGCGCCCCGGCGAGAATCTCCGATGCGGATGCGGATCCTTTGTTGAGCAAGATAACGAGCTTGAGCCGGTCGTTAAAAATGTTATAGCCCTTACTGCGATATACTTCGTCTTCTTTATTTTTTCCAAAATGCTCTTTCACCACAACTTTTCCGGGCGGCAAAAACCAGCTTGCCATATCAATGGCCGCTTCAAGATAACCGCCGGGATTATTTCTTAGATCAAGGATGAGTTTACTGTATCCGGAGTCAACGAACTCGCGTAGCGCGCCGCGGAACAGGTTAGGGGAATCTGCGCTGAAATTATAAAGACTGATGACAAAAATTCCGTCTTCTCTCTTTTTGGTTTCAACGGTAGGAATATTGATGATATCCCTCATGACCGATATCTCAACGGTATCTTTTGCGCCTTCGTGTAAGATGGTAAGCAAGACTTTCGTCCCTCGCTCACCGCGTATCAGTGAGATCGCTTCATCAAGGCTTAACTCGGCGGTTGATGTCGCGTTAATTTTTAAAATTTTATCCCCAGGAAGCATTCCGGCACGATCCGCGGGAGTGCCCTTGAGTGGCGCGATGACTGTAAGTATGTCATCTTCTATGCCGATCTCAACGCCAATTCCGCCGAAATTTCCACGGACCTCGCTTTGGAAATATTCCGCTTCGCGGGGAGGAAAAAATACCGTGTAGGGATCGCCAAACGACTGCGCGAGTCCCGAGATGGCTCCCCATACCTTGTCCTGACTGCTCACTTTGTCGGGAGTTACATATTTGTCATTAAGAATATCCCATGCGGTCCAAAATGCGGCAAAATCAACTCCTTGCGGGGGTTCGTTGTTATTGAATGTCGTTGCAACCTCTTGTGTGCCATAGAGTGAGTGAAAGTTCTTATCAAAAAAAACACCCCCCACAAAGGATCCGATGATGGCGAGTGCTATACCCAAAATGACCCCTATGTTCTTATTTTGAAAATTCATCCCGTTAGAAATAGGAAATGCAAAGCATTTCCGTAATTAAGTCAATATTTTTAAACATTTCCACGTTTCCCATTATGCACAACTTCCCGATAAAAAACAAACGGTGAGATTTCTAACGGGATTCATCCGACCATTATCCCAAAATCTTTACTTGTGGTCAAACCCACAAGACGATATAATAATTCTAACTTCTTGTTTAATTAAATTTTTACAATGATATCAACATACAACCATAAAGACCTGACCTGGATCGACCTTGAGTCTCCGACACGAGACGAGGTACGTTCCGTGATGGAGCAATATGACATTCACCCACTCGTAGGCAATGAGCTTCTTACGCCCACTGAACACCCAAAGGTTGACCTCTACGACCGGTATATTTACTTGGTCTTTCACTTCCCTGCCGTCTCTCATAAACACGGAAGCGAGACCAGACAAGAGATCGATTTTATCGTTGGAGAAAAATTCATCATTACCACCCATTACGACCTCATTGACCCGCTCCATGAATTTTCAAAAGTTTTCGAGGTCAACACGCTTTTGGATAAAAGCAACATCGGCAAGCATGCAGGATTCGTGTTCTTCTATATTATCCGTGAGCTTTACAAAAACATGACGCAACAGCTTGATGGGGTTGAGGAAGTACTTAAAAAAATTGAAGCAAACATATTCACCGGACGCGAAGGAGAAATGGTCGCGGAAATATCGCGCGTGAACCGCGACCTCCTCAATTTTAAGCAATCGATCAGGCCGCAAAAAGAAATTCTTGAGTCGTTCGAGCGCGCCGGAGAAAAGTTTTTTGGGAATGATTTTTCGTACTATTCACACGCAATGACCGGGGAATATTATAAAGTTGCGAGCATCCTCGATGGGCACAAAGACACTCTCTCGGACCTTCGCACGACGAACGATTCCCTTCTCACCACAAAAACAAACTCTATTATGCGGACACTTACTGCCGTGACATTCCTCGTGCTTCCATCAACGCTCATCGCCGGTCTTTTTGGCATGGACCTTCCTGATGCCCCTGATCCGGAATTTTGGCTCGTCATTGGCACCATGGTCGTGTCAATGGTAGGTATGTTCACGATTTTTAAGCATAAGAAATGGATATAATATAACCCACAACATACCACCAACAACTTACAACGCCATAGGATAATGACGCTAAAATTCTTCAACACGCTTTCTCGCAAAAAAGAGACATTCAAACCCATACGCAAAGGAAAGGTGGGTATATACACATGCGGTCCTACGGTATATCAATACGCGCATATCGGGAATATGCGCGCGTATGTTATGGCAGATGTTTTGAAGCGCACCCTCAAGCACGCGGGTTTTAAGGTGAACCATATCATTAACATAACCGATGTCGGACATTTAACTTCCGATGCAGATGAGGGCGAGGACAAAATGGAAGCTGAAGCGCGGCGAGAACAAAAGAGCGCGCAAGATATCGCGCAATTCTACACAAAAGCATTCTGGAATGATCTTAAAGTCCTCAACATCGCCACAAAAAGCATAAAATTCCCCCGCGCATCAAGACATATCAAAGAGCAGATACAACTTATCAAAATACTCGAGAAGAAAGGGTTCGCGTATCAAACTTCGGATGGAATATATTTTGATACTTCAAAATTCAAAAACTACGGCAAACTTGCGCGGCTAAACCTCAAGGGACTTCGAGAGGGCGCTCGTATTGGCATTCACGCGGAGAAAAAAAATGTATCGGACTTTGCGCTTTGGAAATTCTCTCCGCAAACAGGTGCGCGGCAACAAGAATGGGAATCGCCTTGGGGTATTGGTTTCCCCGGCTGGCATATCGAATGCTCGGCGATGTCGATGAAGTATCTTGGCGCGCATTTTGACATCCACACCAGCGGCATCGACCACATTCCCGTACACCACACCAATGAGATCGCGCAATCGGAATCCGTAACGGGAAAGAAGTTTGTAAACTATTGGATTCACAATGAGTTCGTAAATATGGGGGGAGAGAAGATGGCAAAGTCTCTCGGCAATATCCTTACCCTTGCTGACCTTGAAAAAAAGGGGGTCTCCCCCAGCGCATACCGCTATTGGCTTCTCACAGCACACTACCGAAGCCCTGTTGCATTTAGTTTAAACGCCGTCCACGGGGCAGGCGTGGCGCTTCAGCGCATTGTTTCTGCTATTGTAGAGGCATCTTCAGGTGGACGTCCCGTGAAGCGTATTATGAAGAAATTCACCGAATATATAAGCGACGACCTTGATACGCCGCGTGCCATCGCCCTTATGTGGGAGATACTAAAAGACGAAACAATTCCACCGCGGGATAAACGAGCAACTATTTTTGAATTTGATACTGTACTCGGACTTGATCTCAAGGGACTCGTAAAAAATACAAAAAAAATGGCGCATGTAGTTGTTCCGAAAAACATACAGCAACTCCTCCGTGAGCGTGAAGATGCTCGCACGGCAAAAGATTGGGCGACGGCAGACAAATTGCGTGATGCCATTCATACTCTTGGATACGAAATAAAAGATACGAGCGAAGGTTCCCAAATAATAAAAATTTTGTCCTAAAAATTGAAAGGATAGATGCGCGCATCTATCCTTCCTTAAAAACATCTTTATTCCTTTTTCTCTCTCATTTCTTTTTCAAGACTGAAGGAGAGAACTTTATCGAGCGGCACAGGGTTGCGCCAGTTTTTGGCTTGTTCAAGATCATCGGTGGATTTATTTATAATCCCCACCAGAATTATCCCTATTATCACCACTACACCAACCACGATTGTCTCAAGTGGTTGGTAGACTAGCCCGATAACAATCACGCAAGTAATTATCGAGGCAATGAAGGTGCCCCAGAAACGTGGTGATTTCCGTTGTAAAAATGGTACTCTTGTGTTCATAACACGCACCTCAAGTTAATTTGCCTAATTAAAAGACTACCGCCGACAAGAACTCTTGTCAAAAAAATAAAAAAACCCCACCGAATCGGTGGGGTTTTAATGAAGGCGAATTAGGTATCTTTATCGAACAAGCGTTGCGACATAAACCAGTGTAACCGCAAGTATCCAGAGCACCATGACTAGCCTGATTTGCCAATTTCCCTTATGAGCGACGCTTAATGTTGCACTCATGTTGACAATAATCATGAGTGGCCATGTCAGGGTCCGAAGTGAATCAATGTTGGGTTCTGTCCATGCCGCGTAAATGGTCGGCAGAAAAGTAAATGGACCGGCAAGTACAACCGACAAAAAGATTTTTCCGAGCCTTGTTTCGACGAAATACTCCGTTTTCTTTGCTATGAACACGCTAACTGTATCTACAGCATTTGGGATAGACATTACTTTTCCTCCATTGCAAAAAATTACAGGAAATCAACCCTATATTCTTTTCTTATTATAACATGTAGTTAAATTTTAGTCAATTTTTTAAGAAGAGAGGTGCAAATGCTATGCACACCTTAACCACAGGTTCCCCATAGATTGAATGATGACACCTGTGCAGATATGCTAGAATTGCACACATGGCAAAAGTCTCTCGTAAAAGCTTTAAAGATGGCCTTCGGATTCCGCCGCAGAATATCGATTCTGAAAAGGCGCTTTTGGGTTCCATTATGCTCCGTCCGGAAGGATTCATTGAGGTAAGCGATATTGTGACCGAAAATTCGTTTTATGTTGAAAAGCATCGCCTTATCTTCCGCGCAATGTTTGAACTCTTCGGTAAAAAAGAACCGATTGATCTCCTTTCGCTTTCTTCCCGCCTTAAAGAAAAAAAACTATTGGATCAAGTTGGGGGTAATACCTATTTGAGCGAACTCACCAATTCAGTCCCCTCTTCATCGAACTTAAAGCACTACGCGGAGATCGTTCAACGCAAACAAATTCTAAGAAGCCTTATCGAAGCGGCGGATCATATTTCCGAACTCGGCTATGACGAAGATATCGAGCTCGAAGAACTTCTTGATAAGGCAGAAAAGAAGATTTTTTCAGTAACAACGTTCTCCACGGCACGCGATTATATTAACATCAAAGACACCCTTGAGGAGGCGTGGGACAGACTTGATAAACTTCACAAATCAACCGGCGAAATGCGCGGCATTCCAACCGGCTTCAAAGATCTCGATGAAAAACTTTCGGGGCTTCAAAAATCAGATCTCATCATTCTTGCGGCACGACCTTCAATGGGTAAGACGTCGCTGGCGCTCGATATCGCGCGCCAGACCGCAATCAATCACAATACGCCTGTTTGTATCTTCTCTCTTGAAATGAGCTCTCAACAGCTCGTAGATCGCATGCTCGCCGCAGAGTCTCGCGTTGATGCGTGGAAATTGCGAACCGGAAAACTTTCCGTTGATTCAGAGTTTTCAAAACTGCGCGATTCGCTCGACAAACTCGCCAAGGCCCCTATTTTCATCGATGATCAGGCCAGCAATACTATCATGAAGATGCGCAGCGTCGCCCGAAGGGTCAAACGCGAACATGGACTTGGACTCATTGTTGTTGACTACCTTCAGCTTATGGTAACGAACAAAAACTACGACTCAATGGTCAATCAAGTGACCGAGATATCCCGCTCCCTCAAGGCACTCGCACGAGAGATCAATGTTCCTGTTCTTGCGCTTTCCCAGCTTTCACGCGCCGTTGAACAGAGACGAGACAAACCGCGTCTCTCGGACCTTCGTGATTCAGGATCGATCGAGCAAGATGCCGATGTTGTTATGTTCATCCACCGCGATGATAAATACAACGAGAATTCGGATAAGCCCAACGTTGCTGAAATTCTTATAGAAAAACACCGCAACGGTCCGACGGGAAAGGTTGAGCTTTATTTTGATGAAAAGAAAACAACATTTTTGAGTATAGAAAAAGGGGCTTACACTGCCGGTGACGCTGATTCCTTCTAAAACTATAAATCTTGATTTTTTCGCCTTTAATTCAAGACATGAATTCTGTTAGGTTTTGTGAGAGAAATTAAAATGCAAATATCAAAAATCAAAATGACAGTTAAAAATGTAAAATTAGGGAATTTAAATTTTTTAATTTTGCATTGTCATTTTTCACTTTGATTTTTAAACTTTGATTTTATACCATGGATCCTATACAGAAACTTACAGAATATTTTTTAAAATTCCCCGGGATTGGCCGACGCCAAGCGCGTCGTTTTGTGTACCATCTTCTTTCAAAAGATCAAAAATATTTGAGCGGATTTTCAGATCTCATTGCGGAAATCAAAAAAGATATATCGGAGTGTTCTTCCTGTCATCGATTTTTCTCATCAAAAACAGCCCCAGAAAAATTATGCGATATTTGTAAAGATACAACCACCGACACAGAGACGATCATGGTCGTTGAAAAAGATTTTGATCTTGAAAATGTACGAAAAAGCGGGGCATATTCGGGCAGATATTTTGTGTTGGGTGGTACTCTCCCTTTTCTAGATAAAAATCCCAATGAGTCCATCCGCGCAAAAGTGCTCTTTGATGAAGTGGAAAAAGGAGGTAAGGCGAAAATTCTTAAAGAAGTGATTCTTGCGCTTTCTGCAAACCCTGAAGGCGAACACACGGCACTCTATGTAAAGAAAATTCTCGAACCCCTTGCAGAGAAATACCAGTTCAAAATATCAGT
>Ga0209541_10014470_pt1 | contig 11883 bp, 8 predicted proteins | sample RifCSPlowO2_01_FD_184027 | JGI IMG/M metagenome (GOLD analysis project Ga0209541, IMG submission 184027) | Groundwater microbial communities from Rifle, Colorado - Rifle CSP2_plank lowO2_0.1 (SPAdes) (version 2) | ecosystem: Environmental > Aquatic > Deep subsurface > Groundwater | place: Rifle...
GGCTTTCGTCACAGGAGGAGCTTCAGGAACTTCCTGCTCATAACATTCAGGATTTTGCGGTCCTAATTTAGAAAAGCACTCAAGTTGAGTCTGAGCTTGCTCGCCAAAGACTGGGACAATTAAACCAAATGTGATTCCAATAACGATATTGAAAACTATAATCATATAAAAAAACAAATACCAAACAAATCTTTTCAAACTCTCTGTGCTAATATTTGCAAAATGCGTGAGCAATGTACCACCACCTATTAAAATTGCTGCAGCAATACCCGCAATCAAAAGCTGACCTGCAGCCGGAGCTCTTTCGAGGAAAGGTCCAAGCTGCTTTCCGATCACAGAAAAGAATGATGCGAACGCATCAGAAACTATAGTCTTAGGTAGTGAAGGCCAATACGACTGAATGATAAAATATTGAGCAAAAAAGAGAATGAAAACCAAACCGAAATAAATAGGTTTTTTAAAAAAAGAACTAATACCTTCCTTTTTTTTTGTCGATCCAGATCCTTCTTCGATTATTTCTTCCTCTTTAGAACCGGGTTTAGGTTTTACCATTTTCTCTATTACTAAATTTAGCTAAGGAAGTAAAAATATTAGGTTTAAGAGGTTAGAGTAGGTCAGGTTTGACACGGCCAAACGATGTTTTTATTCCTTAAAACAGTAATTTAATTTGAAGCATTATGCGTCCACCACGTCCTGAAAAAAAGGCTTTATTGCTTTTGTCTATATCTATCTTAGCCTTTACTTCTGTCTTTTCGTTCATTTTTCTTTCAATCACCGTTAAAGCATACACTCTTGATGATTTGATTAATTGGTTAACAAGCTTGCTTCAGCCTGGAGGCGGCGGAATAAGAGGGCAGATATTTCAGGGGGTTGGTGAATGCGCTGGCGTGACAGGGCCTGCTCCTTCAACTTGGAGATTTACTTGTTGGGTTAATGGTGAGAAGGGCGGGACTTTTGATTGCTGGGATCAAAGTAATAATTGGAAAGGATATAGGGCATGCTCTTCGAATGAAATTTGTAATGGACCAGCAACTGGAAATTGGCCTTGTTCAGTTTCAGGAACTACAGGTACAACAACTATGACGGTCACGACTCCGACAGGCGGAACGCTGAAGGGAATAAAGAAAATTACTGTGAGTCGCCTCGGCGTTTCTCAAGATTGTGGCGCGACGACTCCTGAAGCGGTTTGGGATGTTTACACTACAAACGGCCCGACAGGACTAATTCCGGAAATTCCTACATGGAACAGCAATTATAAATGTCAATCTGGAAACATGCGAATAAACATGGAATACACAAATGACGAATCGACATCTGCCTGGTTTAGTTTTGAAACATTGACACATGGAAAAAGCACGAACAAAGACGGTGACAAAATTTCCACTTCTGAAACTCAACTTTCTTCTGGCAGTACTTCAAGTCATGCTCACTGGATAAGGATGTGGTCGGAAGACATTACGGAAAGAAACTGGCTTATGAAGGCAAGCGCGCAGGGCGGAAGCAAATCTGAAGTTGCCAATTTTAATTTTGATGTGAAGAATAGCGGTGCAGGCTGTCCTGTAGGCGGAGACATCGCTGTTGCGAATTTAGATTCAAATGGAAATGAGAAAAATTCTTTCGCTCCAGGCGAGGCGATTGCTTTTAGAGTTAGGGTGACTGTCACGTCAAGCGGATCTCAGAGCGGAACTGCTGCAGTGCATGACGAGGTTTGGCAAGACGGAAATTGCGACGGCGACAAAGACGACGTTGGAGATATTTATGCAACTGGAAGTAGAGAAATGCCGGGTGGAGATCCTGGGATAAATAGAGTTCTTTCTGTCGGAACGAACGACTTGAATCTTTGGAGCGCGACCTCTTCCACGTCACAAGCAAGAAGATGTTTTGTGCATGTTTTATTTTGGGAGACAAAACCATTTTCTTCAACTAATCCATGCTACAAAGGTCAGGTGACTGAAACTACCAGCACGCGCGAATGGTGGAAGGAGGCAAATGCCGGAAATATCATTGCCCGTTTTAGCGTCAGTCCTTTCACAATCGAACCGGGTGCGGCTACTACTACAACAACTACCGCAGGCGGCGGTGGAGGCGGCGGAACTACTACAACAACCCAACCTCCAGTAACAACCACAACTACGCAAACACAAACATTTACGACAACGACTACAGCACCACCATTAATTCCATCACTTGTTATAAAGTGCAACCCATGCTACTCAAAGTCCGAATGCACTTGCAACATCGCGACTTCTGACTGCGTGGAAGGTGTCTGGTCCGTGAGCAACAAGGAAGGCACACCGCTCACGTCGACAGTCAGCCAGAACATTCCGCCGCACAGCGTCAATTTCACTCCTAACACGACTGGCAAGTTGAATGTGACAGCGAGATGCTTCGACGCGCCACCGAAGTTCAGATCAAACTCAACGCTCATAGACGTGCTCAATCCGTTTTTGATTTGCCCAGAGCAGGGTTTCGTAAATCAGGAAGTGCAGTGCACGGTCAACAGCTGCAACTCCGGCCTGTACAGCGTCTCGCTTGCCAGCGATTCGCTGGCTTCGGGAACGATAACAAGCAGCTCCTATACAATAAAATTCACTTCAGGCAAGATCGGCGACGCGAAAGTTTCTGCCAGCTGCAGCAGCCCGTCAATCCCACTCGAGACGAGAACTGTGAAGATTCTGACTTCGCTTGTCACTACAACTTCGACAGCCGTCCCAGGCACATTCATCGGGAGCGGCTTCAAGTGCGTGAAGATCGATGCGACGACTTGGGAGTGCAGCTTCCTGTACAACAACAAGGTCGGTCAGGATGTCGTGGTTCAATTTTTGTTCGCGAAAGCAAGCGGAGAAGTTTTGCAGACACCTCCAGCCCCGAGGCACAACATCGTCGGCTCTGGCAGCGCTGTGACTAAAGTCTTGTTTGACTGCAGCAGCGTTGATTCCGGTCGCTACACCGTATCATGGAAAGCCTACCGCGACGAGATAAAGAGAAATCCGATTGCATGGTCCGTGTCTCCTGACCTTCAGCAGATTGACTGCTAGGTGAAAAAAATGAAAATGAAAATTAAAATCAAAACAAAAACCCTCGCTTTAATTCTTGTAGCTGTGGCAACTTTTTCATTCGTTCCTTCAATTAGTTTTGCAGCTGTCAATTGCCAGGGAACTTGCTTTGTCGGCGACTGCAACTGCATAATCGGGGAATGTTCGAGCGGACTTTTCGACGTGTACGAGAGCTCGACATGTTCTGGAAATCCGATTTTCGAGCACACGTTCGCTGCAAGAAACTCCAACTGGGCTCCATCGAAGACAGGAACTTACTACGTGCAGGCGCTTTGCGATGACGCCGTGACGAAAACAGCGTGCACTGCCGCAAGCGTGAGGACGAGCGGAGAGACGGCGACGACAACGAAAAGCGAAACGTCAACAGAGACAACCACTACAACCGGTGGCGGTGGCGGAGACAACACAATTTGGATAATCATTGCCATACTTGTTGTAGTTGCGATAATCGGCTTCCTGCTTTACAGATTTTTCTTTACAGGAAAGAAGGGTTCGAAAGGAAGAGCTACGTACGAAGAGCTTTACAGAAAGTGGGGATCAAAGACTCGTTAGATATCGTCAGATAATTCTTTCATTAACTTTCATTAACTGAAAAGTAGCAAATGAAAATTTTTCAAATCGCAACACTTTTAACTTGTACAAGTTATAAATAAACTAGAAAATTAATCAGCCATCAAATATTTCAATGAGTCCAATAACGCTTAGCAGTTCAAGAAAATCAAAGCGAAATTCAAAAAAGAGAATGTCCAGAGTTGGAACAGGAGGTATAACTATGATGCAGAAACAGTCAGAAGCAGCTGAAGACAACGTTATTTTCGTTGGTCACAAACCATCTATGGCTTACGTCTTGGGAGTCATCATGCAGTTCAGCGACGGAAAAAAGGAAGTGCACGTCAAGGCAAGGGGAAAGGCGATTTCTAGGGCAGTCGACGTGGCGGAAATTGTTCGGAAAAGATTCATCAACGACGTGCTGATCAAGGAAATAAACATCAACACGGAAGAGCGTGAGCTTGAAGACAAATCGAAAATAAATGTGTCAACAATAAATATAATACTTTCAAAGCAATAGAGAAGTAAAAAAATAAAATCGGAAAACGCACAACAAGAAACAATTATCTCTCGAGAATGAAAGTCTTCTTGTGGACTGGAACTTCCTTCACATGATGTATCAACATTTCCATTCTTTCCCCGACTCCGATTATCTGGTTTTCTTCCATTAGTTTTCTCACACGTTCGAGCTTCTGAGCTTTCTCCGAATAGACCGTGAACAACTTTTCGTCTTTCGCAACTCGATCGCCAAGTTTTTTGTAAAGAAATATCCCAGCTCCCTTGTCCTTCGGACTTCCTGCCGCGCGTGCGAGCTCGACCAATGCAGAGTTGTCGATCCAAAGAACTACTCCGGATTTTTCAGCGTGGTAATCAATTCCGTTATCGCCTATGTGTATGTCTTCAGGCTTTACGTTCGGGTCGCCGTGCTGCATTCCAATAATTTCTCGCAGCTTCTGCTCGGCCTTTCCTGATTTGATGATTTCTCTTGCAAGTTGTTCTCCATCCTTCTTTCCAACCATCTCGAACAAAATTCCTGCCACGTGCGCGGCTTTATCGATAATGTCCGGCACAAATTTCTTTCTCATCAAAACTTCCAATGCCTCCTTCGCTTCGAGCGCAGGGCCGATTGCATAACCGACAGGCTGTTCACCGTACGTTATCGCACATTGCGTATTGATGTCGAGTTTTTTACCGATTGCAATGAAGTCTCTGGCAAGCAGGTTGGCATCACCGATGGTTTTTATTTTTGTTCCTCTTCCTGTCGGTATGTCAATCACGAGAAAGTTCGCCCCCACAGCTTTCTTCTTGCTCATTATCGAAGGCAAGAGCATCGGGTCGATTGAAAGAGGGAATTCGATCTGGACGAAAATGTCATCAGCAGGTGCCATGTGCAACGCTCCGCCCCACACGAAGCAGCCGTTCGTCTTTTCAACAACTTTTTTCATTTCCTCAATTTCAAGATTAACGTCCATCAGTGTTTCAGCGCGGTCAGCAGATCCGGCCGCTGAAGTAATTGCCCGAGAGGAAGTTTTCGGAATTGCCAGGCCTGCTGCTGCGACAATCGGCACTACAAGAAGAGTTGTCTTGTCACCAGGCACTCCGCCGACAGAATGCTTGTCAACAATAATTTTCTTGTTAAGCTTCAGCGTCTCGCCAGTTTCAATCATTGCCTTGGAAAGATTCGCGGCCTCGTCAAGGTCAAGCCCGTACGTGTTCAGAGCGGTAACAAATGCAGCAATTTCTATCTCACTCAGATTTCCTTCAACAACATCCTTGATTATCGCATGGATTTCATCGTAAGTTAATTTTCTTCCTTTCATGCGGTTGATGACATATTGCAGAGAGGAAGGAAACTTCGCGACTTCAACAAACACCTCAGCGTCCTGCCTCAAATGCAGCCTGTTTTTCACTTCCTCGGAAATTCCTATATGTCCTTTGCCTATGACACGGGAAGTCGTGTTGACAAGCGCGGTCAATTCCTCGTTGCGATATTGAACCCTAACTCTCCCTAAACCTCTAGCACCAATTTCCGCGGCGTCCTCAATGTTGAGAATAACAACCGGCTTGCCGCCCGTTTCAAGTCCTATGACCTTTGCTCTAAGCTTCAATTTCGTTCTACCTCACATCATTTTTCAACACATGTTCCTTGCTCGCATGTGCAGAGCGAAGTCGGTTTCTGCGACACGTACTGCGGGCACAGAATATTTTTTGGGCATCCTGGCTGAAATGTCTTTCCGTTTATGCACTCCCATTTCGCCCCTGCGCTTTCCGGGCAGCAGTTCGTCGATTGCCACGAGCAGTCGCTGCTGCTTTCGCATTTTTTCTCAATAAATTTCACACCTGCTGTTTCCGTTGTGGTTGTTGTTTCTGAAGGGATAGTGTTGCCAGGCCCGAAAATTATTTCCACATTCTGGCCGCTAGAGTTGAAATAAAAATATGCGTTGACAGCAATAATCGCTACGACTAGAATAATGCCGACATAATAAAATGTTTTCACAACTTATCACTTATTTCACTTGCACTCTTTTCACTTGCCCTCAAATCGGAGTTGCTGTCCCCCATTTTTCCAGTGCCATTTTCAATTCCTTGTGCTTTTTCTCTTTTGCGTAATCGTAAACGTCTATCCCTTTCATGCTTGCCTCTACTGCCTGCATTGCTGCGACTGCTCCGGCGCGAGTGCCTCTAGGGTGGCCGTGAATTCCGCCGCTCACAAGAAGTCCTATGTCATTTCCTAAAATTGTCAATATTTTTGGAATGATTCCTGGGTGAATTCCTCCTGAAGAAACTGGCAGCATCGATTTAATTTTGTGCCATCTCTGTTCCAAATAATTCTTGCTTGCCTTGACGTTTGAAGAACGAATCATATTTGCCACACTGCTCACTTCTTCTCTCGATCCTACTAATTTTCCGACTGCAGTTCCTGTGTGGATCGTGTCACTGCCGATCATTCGCATAATCTTGGCAAGAAAATACATTGTTATCCCATGATTTTCAACTCTATCAAATGCCGCATGCATAGCACGGTGACCGTGGATTGCCAGTCCGTAATCAGCGCAGACATCGCGAATTGTTTGAACTCCAGAAGTTCCTGCCGTCACGACATCGACCATTGCAAATTCCCAGCCATAATCGTGCAAAATTTTCGCCCTCTTCATCATCTCTCGCGTTTCGCTTGTTATGTTGATAAAAGCGGATTTTCTTTCACCCGTCATCCTTTCCGCCTTGTCGCGCATCTTTGCAAGTAGCTTGGCCCTTTCCTCAAATCTGTTGAATTTGGTTGAAGTGAGATTTTCATCGTCTTTTACTATGTCAAACCCTCCCATCCATGTCTCAAAGCCAATCTTGGCATGCTCTTCTGCCGTGTATCCAATCTTAGGTTTCGGCACAGCTCCTGTTATCGGTCGCTTAGCAACTTTCATAATTTTTCTTATTCCATTCATTCCCTGGCTGGGGCCTTTGAAATGGCGCAAATATTCTTTCGGCAAGGAAACATCTAGCAATCGTAAACCTTTGAGAGCTTTCATTCCAAAAATATTTCCTGCTATTCCGCTCAGCAGCTGCGGCGCGTTTCCGGGCTCCCACAAATCAATTGGATATGCGATTTTTACAAAATTTCCCTTTATTTCAAACGCCTTTGCCATAATTTTCCTGGCTCTCGGAGGGAGTTTATATAGAGTCGTCCAAGTTCCAGTGGAAGATTCGCTGGCAACTCGTCCTGCGGCTTCTTTCATGGAAATTCCTTTCGCCGGCTCGACCCGGAACAAGACGATAAGATCAGTTTTAGAAGGCCTATAGTCCGAATCAATAAATTCTAGATACCAGTCAAAACCCATGAAAATGCCTCTATAAAAAATATTGTGCTTTGGCAACCTTTAAAGTTACAGAACCCGAATTTTATTTTGTAGAGGTTTGTAGAGTTTTATGGGGTTATTAGAGTCCCTGGCAAAACTTTTTGGACAGGAGCAGCAGAATTTAAACGAGCGCGCCGTACAGCAGCAAGCGCAGGACTTCATCTCTCGCGAGTATCAGGCTTTTTTGCAGGAAGGCTATCCTGAAGAGGAAAAGGGCTTTTCGCAGTGGTACAGGAACGCCTGCAAATTTTCTTACAAGACTTTGAAATTCAGAGCCCCAGCAGGCCTGGCAAACAGCCTCAACCAGTATCTTCTCGTCACAGAGCTCGACGTGACGCCGGACGAGATTTTCTCGCTGACGATTTTCACAGCCCTCGTCGGAGTGCTTGTCACACTCCCGTTTCTAATAATTCAGGACATTGCAGTATACTTTTTACCTATGCTTCCTCTCGTGCTGGCTTACATGTTCTTCACATATCCTTCCTACCTCTCGGCCGTAACCAAAATCAAAGCCAGCGATGAAACCGTCAAAGTAATTTTGTACATGGTTATCTATCTGAGGTTGAACCCGCAGATCGAAGGAGCTTTGCGTTTCGCAGCCGCTCATTCACACGGGCCGATCGGGCGCGACCTGAAGAAAATTATCTGGGATTTGCAGATACGCCGTTTCGTCACTACAAATGAGGCGATAAGCTCGAAAATAACAAAATGGCTGCTTTGGGACAAAGAATTTGTTGAGTCACTAAATCTTATACAGGCACTTTCACTCGAGACTTCCGAGGCGGCTCGCGAGCGAACGCTCGACAAAGTTTTGAGTTACATCCTCGACTCCACGTACGAAAAGATGAAAGAGTATTCTCGAGACTTGCGCACGCCGATCATGCTCATACACACGATGGGAATTACGTTTCCGATAATGGGACTTGTAATGTTTCCGATGATTTCGATTTTCCTGCACAAGGAGCTCAACCCATACTACCTGATTTTTGGCTACATAGGCGTCCTGCCAATGTTCAACTACTTCTATCTCCGCCGCACGATTTCAAAGCGGCCAGGAGCATTCTCCTATCCTGACATTTCCAGCCACCCAGACCTGCCACCTGACGGGAAGTTCGCAATGAAAGTAGGAATGAAAAAATATTTAATTTCCGCACTGCCTATAGCTCTCATCGCCTCCTTTTTCGTGAGCATTCCTGGAATTGCCTATTTCATAAGCTTCGCCGGGCAGTATCTCTCGATCGCAGATACGCTTGACTTCCAGGATCAGTGGAAAACCATTTTGAAAAACCAGTACGACCACGCGCTGGAATTTTCTGTATACAGCCTCAGCGTCGTTTGGGGCATAAGCATCGGCCTGATAATTTACTTCTACGGCACGAGCTTCCAACGCGTGCAAATCAGAAACCAGATAAAAGCAATAGAAGACGAGTTCCAAATCGGACTTTTCCGTCTCAGCGATGTAATGCAATCAGGCATACCTGTGGAAACTGCTCTCGAGGAAACGCTCAACAAATATCGCCAGTACAAGCTCGAATCGTCCCCGATGTATCCATTCTTCCAAACTATTTTGAAAAATATTCGCCAGCTTGGCATGACATTGAAGCGCGCAGTGTTTGATCCGAATTATGGGGTGATGGCACGATATCCTTCGCTGCTCATCCGCGACATAATGCAAGTCTTGGTTTCGGCTTCTGAAAAATCCGCTGCCATACTCTCAACTGCCGCTCGCACAATTTCCTCCTTCCTTATGAAAACAAAAAATGTTGAAAATCTTCTGAAGGAACTGCTTGACGAGGTGGCCGCTGCGATCTCTCTTCAATCAAACTTCATCGCCCCGTTCATCGCAGGAATAGTAGCTGCCATGGCGACTTTCATAATCCAGCTTTTGCAGAGGATTGCTGATTTTCTCGCTACGATTGAGAGCGCGTTCAACCTCGGCGGAAGTTTTGTCGAGGGCGGGACTCTGCAGTTCGGCGAGCTGCTTGGGCTGATTAGAATAGAGGAAGTGATTCCTGCGACAATTTTCCAAGTCGTCGTAGGCATTTACATGATTGAAACTGTTGTTGTGCTCGCGTATTTCCTGAATGGAATTAGGAACGGATTTGACCGCACGACGAGAAACCTTTACATAGGGAAGTCGTTGATGATTGGCCTCGTGTTTTACTCGATTGTCATGGTTGTCGGGCTGTCAATATCAGGCTCGCTATTTCCGACAATCGGCGGCTCAGACGCGGGCTTGGGAGGAATATTCGGGGGATGATGAGGATGATGACAAAAATGAAATGCGTGATGAAAAGCAGAACGGCAAGTCGAATGAAGGGAATGACAATTGAAACCCTCGGAATAATTACAATCGGACTTGTTGGAGTGATCGTGTTGCTACTTTTTGTTCAAGGTCCTCTTGTTTCGCTGCTCAAAGGAACTTTCTGCTACTTCTACCAGAATGTTTTGCAGCAAAAGTCGGAATTCTGCAAGCGGCCTGTTGATCAGCCGGAATTTGTAACAATTTCAGCTGACACACCCGAAGAGCTTGCCAGGAACATCGCTGCCTATTCCATTGTTTGTTGGAAAGAATTCAGTCCGAATATAAAAAAAGACATCACTTGCTACAGCCTCCTGCTTGACAAGCATCCAGGAAAGGTGACCGAGAGTTTGCTCACGCAGATAATGCAAAAGGAAGGCGGATGCGCCGAGTTGGAAAACTCGATCGTCATGACAGAAAGCGGATCGCAGATTCAATTCAACGGAACATGCGGAACTACAGATCAAATTGTCTGGGATGTCAGTGGCAATTACATTCTCAACCAATCGATAGTGTTAGTCAAGTACGACCTGAACCAAGGGAAGATTGTGATAAAAGCCTAGGAGACTTTTGCCACAGTTTGAGCTTTGAGCTTTAGTTTAAGTTTAAGATATCAAAAAAGTTATTATAATTATAATTAACGAATTGACAGGAAGGTCAAAAGATAGATTATGAGATTTTTGTATCCGTCGCTCATCTTTGCCATCTTTGCGTTTTCAATCCTTCTCTTAACTCCCTCTGTCTATGCCGCGTTTGAAGCAACGGAATGTTTTGATTATTACAAATTTGGCAACGGCCTTTCCTTTGACAGCTTCCGCACAGTGAGGGAAACGTATTCTCCCGGCGAAGATCTGGTGCTGACTTACGACCTGAGGAGTAGCATGGAAAGTCCGATTGTTGACGGAAAGGTGAAAATCCAAATACTTCATGAGAGTGGAGGTTACCAATATATCGTCGATGAATTTTTCCCTGAAAAAGATGTCAACATGTTCAACGGCGATGTCCTTCCCAAGGAGTCCCGCTGGTCAGTTCCGACAGACGCAAAATCCGGAGATTACGTAATAAAATCGTATTTCGTCATCGCAGACAAATTTAATTTGGCGGGCGTAAATTTTGTCCCTACAATCCCTGGCAGCGAGACAAGATTCAAAATAAGCAATCCTCTATCATATTCCTTCATTCACTTTGATCAAGCGGACACGAGATTGAACGGAGAACCTTATTCTTTTGTAGGTTTCACAAACAGCATAGATGAAAATTCTGTTGCTACGATAAAGACGAAAATCGTCAATGGCGGAGTGGATAGCAAAACAGGCGTTGTAGTGGTGAGTGCTTATCGATGGGATGACCTTAAAGAAGAAAATCTTCTTGACTCAAAAGTATTTTCTTTTGGCTTGAATGAGAGGGAAAAGCAGGACATAGAATTTTCCACACCGCAGTTGCCAACTGACGCATATTTAGTTGTTTTCACTGCTAAATCTTCCGACGGGCAAACCCTTTCGATTATTAAAGTCAGGGTTTCTGTTTCAGGCGCCAAAGGGAGGTTCATGTACGTCGGCTTGGACAGTTTTCCTCTAGAAGCAAACAGGCCAGCAAAAATTTTCTTCTGCGCGGCGAACGGCGCAGATTACGTGAATGTTTTCAACGGAAGCGGATATGTTGATTTGGTTGACAGCAAAGGAAATGTTATTTTCAAAGATACGTTCGATAATTACGAGTTTCCGACAACTCCGCCTGACGGAAAAATTACCACCTTTGTTCCTAGCGCGAATTATTTCAGGCTTACACTTCGCAGCTACATGTATGATGAAAGCGGCAACCTGGTTGATTTTGCCCCCGTTGTCTATGACTACTCGAAATTTGAGAACATTGAAGTCGCATTTAAAATTACAACTCCGACGTCAATTACACCAGGAAGTAACCTGCCCTTTACCGTTACACTCAAAGATACTTACGGAAATGAAATTTCTTCCGACATAATTGTTTATGTTCTTGATGCCGACGAGAATGTTGTTGCAACAAAATCTTATTCGAACGACGGATCAGTTACCGACACGCTGCAGCTTTCTTCAGGCTTGCCGGAGGGAACTTATACGGCAAGGGCGCTTGATTCACTCCACAACAT
>Ga0209541_10014471_pt1 | contig 11883 bp, 14 predicted proteins | sample RifCSPlowO2_01_FD_184027 | JGI IMG/M metagenome (GOLD analysis project Ga0209541, IMG submission 184027) | Groundwater microbial communities from Rifle, Colorado - Rifle CSP2_plank lowO2_0.1 (SPAdes) (version 2) | ecosystem: Environmental > Aquatic > Deep subsurface > Groundwater | place...
TTAACATAGAATCGAAATATTCTCTGGAGGTTCCTCTCCAAGAACTCATACTTAGTGGAGTTGGTAAGATTACGGGAATCGCTTCTAAACAACCCTCGGTAATGGCGTGAGACTTCCCAAGAACTGGCTGAATATCAAATTGGACCTCCGTCAGGCCCGTGTACTCGGCCACCTGTCGAGCCGAGACCTCACGTAATCCTCTTTCGGTGGCCGGAGCCAATCGATCTGCAGTCACTTTTGGGGCACGAACCCTTATCGGTTCTATTTCCACCCCCCACTTTCCAGAGACTTCTGCTCCGGCCGAAACACTTTCGTTTGCTACTTCCCAACCCGTCCAAACCCGTTCCATCTTGATTTCTTCTCCGGAGGCACTATCTTTTGACGTATATCCTTCTATTTTTCCGTCAACGAAACGGGCCGGTGTTATCGACCCAACTATTTCTGTCGGGTGCGAAACCATAAAACGGCCTGACTCTGAAACCTCCAAACCCATTTCTGCCCTGTTTTCTGGCACCATCAAATATCTCGCTGGACTTAATTTCTGTTTTCTGGCGCCAGCCTGCAAATGTCTGATGAACTCCGTCATCAAAGCTTCGTCGTTGACCCGAACCTCTGTCTCTATTTCTTGTCCTTGTTTGTTTGCCATATTTTTATTTTCCCCCAATAAAGTTTCTAGTTTTTTCAACTAAATCAATAAATTGACTTGGCCTAGTCACCGCCACTGCCGCCAAGCCTACATTTGCAATCATCCAAGCCTCTGGATCAATCTGAAAAGCTCCCAATTCCAAAGTCCCCACTATTCCCCCAGTCGCTACCGCAATAACAGCCGCGCCGCCAAGGGCCGATAATCTAGATTTTTTATCACCGGCTTTGGGCACATTCCTAGCCAATTCCACTGTTTTACTTATTCCCACTGCAGCGATCACTCCAGCAGCCAAGGTTGAAAGTGTTGCGACGGAGTTCTTTTCCAAGGCAAATTTCAGAGCGGTAGCTCCCGCTAACGATCCCACAATCCGCAAAGACCCTCTACCCAGTGCCGTTAAATCTTCCTTGTCACGCAAATCAACCTCTCCATCAGCCAAAACATCACGGGAAATCGCCACTACATCTGTTCCAATCAACACAAAAAATAGTCCTCCAGCTGCTACAGTTTCCCAATTTTTCGAAATTAGATCGATCAACCAAGTCTGAACGTCGCCACTTTCCAAGTGTTCCATTAATGGACGAGACGATATTTCGATTGCGTTTATTCCTATTGCCATTTATTACGCGTATCTTATAACTTTCCTTATTATTGTCAAGTTTTTTATAAATTATGGTGGGGGCAGGGTTTCCCCACCCCCACCAGTTCGGCTCTAGCGCCGCCGATTAAGGCGGTCTTTGAGCCGGCTCGGAAAGGAGGGGGCGCGCTGAACAATAATGAACACCAGCGCTGCCCCACCCAATCCGAGGACAACAATCAACGGAATTGGCATAGTATTTATCCTCCACTAAAAAAAACTTTTTCAAATTTTCTTTAGTGGAATCCCGATCCCGCCTTTTAGGCGAGACCGGGAACAAAATCCATTCCATGTTAACGCGCTAGCAGATTGATCACGACGCTAGCCGTCGTGACCAACATGATGAAATTGACGACCCCTTGCGAGCCGCTGATTTCCGCGATCTGAATCGTCGTGTTTCGAACACTAACTTTGCGTCCCCTCAGAATCAGGAGGACCCCAAGACTAATCAAAACCCCAAAGATCCAGCCCAAAACTGGCTCAGCAATTTGAGAGGCGAGGACCTTGTCTGGACTACTCATATCAAACCAGTGCGTCACAACCCAATCGCTCGCAAGCTGACCAGCGACAATCGCTCCGATTACCAACACCGCCGCGAAAGCTGCCTGGGTCAGGTCGTAGCGCCGGAGGGCCTCAATACTCGCGACGACTATCGCTGCGATGAGCAGGGAGTAGTCAAGCAAGGTGAGTGCTGCCGCCTCGAATCGCATACTTGAGACCAAGGTCATCAGGCTGAAGACATTATAAAACCCAACCCACGGGCTTCCGAGCCCGAAACCCACGGGAAGCTCGGTCACCCCTCGTACGGCAAGGGCGGCCGCGGCCAGAACAAGAGCTGCATTTAGCGGGCTCCCGTCCTTCGTAATCCTGATAGCGGCGATCGCCCAGATCGCGGACAACAAAGCAAACCCGATCAAAAACCCGAGATTGCTCTTTGCCGTCCAAGCAATAATCAGCCCTGAGAGCAACCCGGCAATTAAGCCGCAGCTACTCTGAGCGGCAACAACGATTTTTTCCCACCGTTGATCACCGCTAGCTTCGCTGTCCTCCCCCCAATCGAGAGCGATGTTCCCAACGAGCGCTAAGCTCATCACAAACATCAGGAAGAACAAAACCCAATCAGCCGGAGTAATCACTCCCAGTTGCAGGGCCGACTGCTCGACCGGCGCAATCGCCCGTACCACCCCGGGGTCCCAACTCATCGTCGGGATTGGAATGGCCGTTGGAGCCGGGATCGCGGTTGGCACCACAATCCGAGGCGGCAATGGCGTCATCACCACGACCGAAGGGGCCAATGCCCCCCGCATGGCGAACACCACGCCGAGAACAATCAGAATGATCACCAACACCGCGCCGCCGATGATGATCCTTCGATCGATCTTCGGCCAACGAAACGGCTTGGCGGTATTTTCAGTTTTCCCGGTATTATTCCGAGGACGAGCCCTCTCAACCGGAATTCCGTACCCAGTTCTCGAATCGTGTTCGTTACGACGACCGTCATCGCGAGGCAAAGATTGGGAAGTGGCCACGTTCTTTTTACCAGGCCTCTTCCGATTTTCATACCAACTTGAGATCGGTCTCACCAGATCTTGACGGATTGAACCGTATCTGCCCAAATAACCGATGAAGGTTTTAAAGCCTTCGTCCTTTGGCGCACGGTCAAATCCTTTCCAATTTATTTCATCTCCCAGACGAACAACGTATCGAACCAAATCTTCAGGGACATTCCATTTCCTACACATCTCGACAAAACTATCTCGATCCATCTTGTCACCCTCCTTTCAAAAGGGGCGTAAGACATATTGCCCCGAAGGGGGCTTTTTGAAGATCTACAAAATCTCAACGGCAGTACGCGGCGGGTCAATTCCCACCAATCGGTAGGCTTTCTTGGCCACCACGAGACCTTTCGCATGCAGAGCAACGAGCTTGAGTTCAGCCAACGCCTGAAGTTCACGGTCGGCGGCAAAATGTTCAGGCGTCACCTGACGCGTGCCATCGCACAACATGAGACCCAAAATTACGGTCTTGGCGCGTCGCGGAGCTGCATTATTGTCCAACAATTCATACAACGGATTGAAATTCATCATTTTCTCCCTGTTATGTGGATTTTATTTATGGAACAGATTGTTAATGTACTCCGTTCCAAACTTATGATACCTACTATATAGATATATAAAGTTCTAGATCAGATAGGCGTATTCTACCACTAATATAGGTTGTTGCAAATCAAGCGGTTACGCTCTACAATAAACACCAGTCCAAAGACCTGAGGTAACCCGCCTGCATCAGCTATCGCTTCAGCGATTGCGGGCAGGTCAATAAATCCTCAGCAGGTAAATATGCCTAGTCAAAGAAACGTCCACTCACTCGCCGAAGTCAAGCACGGCTTAGAAACCGCCAAGGCGGTCATTCTGGCCAACTACGCCGGCCTCTCCGTCTCCGAGCAAACTCTGCTGCGTTCGAAAATCGCTTCTTCCGGTGGTGAGTTCATGGTCGCCAAAAACAACCTCCTAAAGCTCGCCCTCACCGAAAAGCTCGGCACTCTCCCCAAAGACGTCGAAGACGTCCTCAATGGGCCTACCGCCGTCATCTTTGCCCAGACCGACGCCGTCACCACCACCAAGGCCCTAGCCGAATTCATCAAAGACAAAGACAAAAACCTTCCCGAAATCAAACTTGGAATTTTGGACGATCGAATTCTTTCTATCACCGATGTTCAAGCCCTCAGCAAACTCGGAAGCCGCGAACAGCTCCTCGCCTCCCTTCTGGCCCAGCTCCAAGCCCCAGCCCAAGCCCTCGTTCGTCAACTCGCCACTCCCGCCCAATTACTCGTCTACGCTCTCGACGCCATTGCCCGAAAGTAATTATTAATTAACAAACAAACACATGAGCGACAAACTCCAAAAAATCGTTGACCAAGTCAGTGAGCTCTCCGTTCTGGAAGTAGCTGAATTAGTCAAAGCTCTCGAAGAGAAATTCGGTGTCACCGCCTCGCCCGCCGTAGCTTTAGCGCAGGCAGGTGCTCCAGTTGCCGCCGCACCCGTCGAAGAGAAGACCGAATTCTCCGTCGTTATCACCGATGCCGGTGCTAACAAAATTGGTGTCATCAAGGCCGTTCGCGAGATCAAAACCGATCTGGGTTTGGTGGAAGCCAAAAACCTAGTCGAAAAGACTCCCGCCCTCCTCCTTGAGAACGCCAAGAAAGAAGACGCCGAGGCCGCCAAAGCGAAGCTTGAAGCCGCCGGAGCGAAGGTTGAGTTGAAATAGTCGATCGCCACGGTCGTTTCACTCCCTCGCGATGACTCTTATGTCATTGCGAGTGTACTCGCGTGGCAATCTATTCAAAAACCCCGGGTTCGCCCGGGTTTTTTGTTATTTCCTAGCTGTTAGTCTCATCAAATCTAGATCAAACGTCTCAATCTTATGACCCAAATCATTGGCCACAACATACAGCCAACAATCGGGATAGTGCAACTTTGTCTTCGAAAACAAGGCTAAGGCCGCAATCATCAGTTTTTTTCTTGGATTCACCAACCATTTAACAGTCAAGAACTTCGTCATAGTTTGACAGATCATTTGCTTTTCCAATTTATAAACGCTCAACAGAACCCAAATCGCTTCTGCCAAAATCACCTCGTCAAGATAAACTTTCGTCAGATCATCTCCGGCTTTTTCAAATATCTTTTTCGCCTGATCGTATAAAACTGGATTATCTTCCAAAAGAAATCTCAACAAAACATTGGTATCGATACAGGTTATCTCAACCTTTTTTTGGATCATATATCTTCTTCAACTCCTCACCAGCTTTTTGTCGTGCCAAAGAAATATCCATATAGCCAATATTAGTGCGCAAAGATCCGGCCAACTCATCAACAATGCTTTTCGGCGCCTTCCGAATCCGAGCTACCATTTTCGCAGGCTCTACCTCAAAATAAAGGCTGTCGCCCGGAACTATCCCCAAGAACAACCGCACCGCCTCCGGAACGGTGACTTGCCCTTTGGATGTAACTGTCGAGGTGCCAACCATAATTCCATATTACCCGTGGTAATACCGTTTGTCAAATCAGTATTACCCAAATCCCCTCCCCATTGCATTCAAGTTTACTATAAGTTAAAATTCCCCCCATCAGTCTCAACGACCGATATTCGCACATACCATCTTTTTCTCTGTCCTAACCCACTAGCTTAGGAGGCTAGTAACTAATGGAAGAAATCACCATTCTCGATGGCTTAAGTAAAAATATCGGGGTCTAAAATCGACTGTTTTTCCCATTGAATCAAACAAAAATGTGTGTTAAATTTCTAAAATGAAATTAAGCGTACCCTCAGAGTTAGAGTTACAAGATGTCCAAAGTGTGGTGGTCGTGCAAAAAAGAAGGGTTTCCAGAGTTCAGGTAAAAGAAGATATAAGTGCCTGATCTGTGAATACTCTTTTACTCACCAGAAAGTTATCTCCTCATTTTTCAGAGAGTTCCGTGAGTTTCAAAAACTGGTTGTTGGAAAAACAAACAGGAAAAACTTGCTGGAGTTAGAGAAAATTAGTCGCCCAACTCTGAGCAAGAGGTTTAAGGTATTTTTTGACAAATTTGTTTCTCCTAAAGATGTATGGATGGTACTCCCTGCTACGCTAACAAAGACCAACGATCCCTGGATACTCGCCGTTGACGGTAAATGGCTCCACAGAAATGGAGTAGTCATGATTTACCGTGATATTACTAACAGAGAAAACATCTTTTGGTCATTTCACTCAAGCGAATCATATCCAGCATTGTGCACCGACTTAGGCACCCTCTCTGGACTCCTTGGTTCTCGATTACCTTCTGGTGTGATTAGTGACTGGAAGGGTTCAATTAGAGCTGGAGTAGCCACGTATTTTGGTGATATTCCCCACCAACGGTGTCTCACTCACGTCTCCCGAGAAGCCAAGAGATTTCTCCCTAAGGGGAGTTCTTTTCATGCCGTTCTCGTCTTACGAGAAATATCAAAACAATTACCCTACATCAAAACAGAGAGGGAGATGATTAGTTGGAAGGCTGATTTGATCAGATGGGAGATGGCCTACGGCCATCTCCTCAAAGAAAGATCAACCAACCCAGAAACAGGTAAGAAATGGTGGTATACCCATGGCGATTTGAGGAGAGCTTGGAGACTCTTGACTGACGACTGGTATCCGTTTTTCGTCCACTTAGACCACCCACTGCTTCCCAATACCAACAACTCCCTTGAAGGAGTGAACTCTCAACTCAAAAACAAACTCAACGATCATCGGGGAATGAAAACGGCTCAACAAGTTTCCTTTCTCTTCTGGTATCTTGCCTTTACCAGAACAAAAACCAAACAAAACCTCAAGAAATTATGGGGCTACTGGAAAACGTAATTTTTCGTCGTTCTAGACCCCGAAAACTTTACTTAAACTAAAAGGAGTGAGCGCTCACCCTGTCTTCCTTTGACTTTCATCCTAGTTAACGTGCTTGAATTTGGATCCGTGGGTATTCTAGCAAAATATAGGACTCTACGCAACTATAGGCTGGCGAGGAGGGTGAAGAGTTGGGTGGAGAGAGGCAGGGGGTTAACGCCGGTTTTTAGCTGTTTGTCGATATGATAAAGGTCGTGATGAAGTTTTAGGAGTCCCCTTTCGCCGAAGGCGCGGGCCTGCGAAATAAGCCGAGATTTTTGCCAAGGGGCACCCTTGAGAGTGCTTGGATCTAAAGCTTGGATGAGGAGACGAACTTGACGGACGAGCATAGCGAAAACTAATTCTGGAGGTTGATTGGCATTTTCGAGCTGATCAAAAAGACTCAAACTTCTCGGGGCGGAACCCGGTTTAAGACTGTCCAAAAAAGTAAAAATAATTGCCGCCGGTTTGTGACTTGAGACCGTGGCCTTTTTGAAGGGTTTTATGACAGTGGCGGTGAGAGCCTTATTTTCGTAGAGAATGATTTGACGGTCCTGATACTTGGTTAGAAACTCGATCAAATTGTCTTTGTTTTTGGATTTTGGGAGTGAAAATATACCCTCGATAATAATCATGGGCTGGAGACCAAAAAGGGTCATTCCCTCTAGAACCTGAGTCAGTTTGGTGAGATCCAGATCACGGGCGTCAAATCGGGAGACGCCGGCGGAGGAAGACTGGGCTTTTTCGAGCTCGTCGTTGAGGTGGTTTCTGGCTGTAACAGTGTCGTCACCGTGAATAATGATCATTGCTCATTTATCATTGCACATTGCTCATTTAACATTTATTTTGTCGCCGGGTTTGATGCCGGAGTTTGGATTGACCTCGAGGACGAAATTGGCTGGAGCTGGTGATTGGATCAGGGCGTAGGGGTCATTGAAATAGCCCTGACTAACACCGACAACCTGATCGTCCGCAATCCAAATAATATCGATATCAAACTTCATATCTTTCATCCAAAAAGTTTGAATTGCTTTTGTTTTCAAGTCAAAGTACATGGCCTGATTTTCTTCGAGTTTTGTATATTTGGCCAGGCCAACCGTTAGATCGGATTGGGCGCTAACGATTTCTGCCTGGTACGTCTTTGAGCCAACTGTAATGGTTTTGCTAAAGCGACTGAGGTGAATAATTTTCGTAATATAATTTACTATTTTTTGCCAAAGATTTTGGGTAGAAGGAGACATGACTGGCGGTGGTGGTGCCTCGCTTGGGATTGTTTCCATCGAAGTCGGGCTTGGAGTGTCCGGAGTCGGAGTTGGATAAACTTCAAGAGGAGGTTCCCCTGCCGTTGCGTAAGTTTGGATGGTTTGGTAAGCCAGAGTGGGTTGATGGTTTTTATTTAATATACTGAAATTATCGAAGGGCGGTGCGCCGGCGAATAATATAAATGGGGTAACGGCGACAACTTGATCATTGCTCCAGAGATTGTAAAAGGCGTGATTGTAAAAGGTGGCAATGGTGCGATCGTCGAGACCGGCGTTGCTCCAGCCGGCTTCGGTGATGAAGACGGGAAGTTTCCTTTTGGTGAAACGATTAACAAGTTCCAGATCATATTTAAAGCTGTCGGATTTGTTGTAGCCGGAGAGAGCGGGGCTACTGGAAAAACCGGGATTCCCATATGAATGAGAGTTCCAGCCATCAATCTTTTCAAAAACTTCGGGTCGTTGAAGGTACATCCGTTTTAGGTAGATGTCCCAGCGCATAAAATTGCCTCCGTTCGGGGCAGCGTTGTCCATGGCGGAGGGAAGGATAAAAAAATTATCGGAAAGTCGTTTGAATATATCGATGGCGTTGTTGAGAATTTCGGCGTAGTTCTCGGGGCTGACGGCGCCACCGTATTCGTCGGCCCGGTTGACCTCATTGAAAACGACGACGTAATGATTTTCGGTGGGCCAAGGTAGGTCGTTGAGGAAATTGGCAAAGTCGATCAAATCGTTGTCCTGTGGTTTCAACCATCGTGGTCCGTCACCGAGAGTGGCGACGCGGATGATGGGGATTATTTTCAGTTGCTGACATTTTTCCATGAAAACTGTCCATTTTTCACGGTTTCTATCAGTCGCCTGAATGGGAATGGTGACGTAACCCCATGATCCCTGGCCGTCGTTATTTACGAGCTTGGCGGCGTCAGATAATTCGTCTGGACTGAGGATGTGAACGCCGACGCGATTGTTGGGGACTGAAAAAGGATCATAGACGGCCATGGCAAAGTTTGCAGTTTGCAGATAGCAGTTTGCAGATAGCAGGATACAGAAAGTTGTTGATAAATATTGCGAGTAAAACTTCATGTGAGGCTATTTTACCCTACTTTGGGGGAAAGGCCGAGGTGGCGGTAAGCCTTGGGGGTGGCCGTGCGACCTCGGGGGGTTCGGGCTAGAAAGCCGGATTGCATCAGAAATGGTTCGTAGACATCGGTGATGGTATTGATGTCCTCTGAGACCAGGGCGGCTAGAGTTTCGAGACCGACCGGCCCACCATTGTGATCGGTGATGATGGCTGTCAAAAGCCGGCGGTCAGTTTCGTCCAGACCAAGTTCGTCAACTTGGTAAAATTCGAGGGCTTTTTTGGTTATTTCGGCGGTTGGTTTTTGACTGTGTTCAACCTCAGCAAAGTCTATAACGCGTCGGAGTAGTTTGAGGGCGATGCGGGCGGTACCGCGGGATCTTTTGGCGATTTCTAGAGCGGAGTCATGATCAATATTGAGGCTGAGTTTTTTGGCAGCGGTGGTGACGATGGTTGCTAGATCTTTTTCCTCATAGTATTTGAGCCGATGTACCAATCCAAAACGATCTCGAAGAGGGGCCGAAATCATACCCGCCTTGGTAGTTGCCCCGATGAGGGTAAAGTGATTGAGATCAATTCGAACTGACCGAGCCCCCGGACCTTTGCCGACGATCATGTCCAGACAATAGTCTTCCATGACGGGGTAAAGTGTTTCTTCGACAGCTTTGTTCAAACGGTGGATTTCGTCGATGAAGAGAACGTCACCGGTTTCGAGCTGGGTCAGGATGGAGGCAAGATCACCGATTCGGGTGAGGGATGGGCCTGAAGAAATCTTGATACTGACCCCGAGGGTTTGGGCGACAAGATGAGCTAGCGTCGTTTTTCCTAAACCCGGTGGGCCGTAAAGAAGAATGTGCTCGAGGATCTGTTTCCTATTCCTGGCGGCGGTGATGGCGATATTGATTGACTTGACGGCCTGATTCTGACCGATAAAATCATCCCAGGTAGTAGCGCGAAGATCATTACTGCTCATTGGCGAAGTAGATTTAAGGCCTGTTTGATTTGGGAGGATAAATCAATGTCTACATCTACTTGAGACAGAACAGAAATAATTTCTGGTTTGGAAAAACCCAGTTGGGTAAGAGCCTGATTCAACTCCCCATTCCCCTCGAGACTAGATAGATTGGCATCGTCTTTGCCTAGTTTTGATTTGAGTTCGATAATGATTTTCTGTGCCCCTTTCTTGCCGATGCCGGAAATAGCGGTGAAAAAATTCAGGCTACTTTTTTCGATGGCCGATTTTATAACCTCCGGAGAAGCGGCGGAGATAATTGATTGAGCTGATTTGGGACCAACCCCGGAAACCGTGAGTAGATTTTCAAATAGGGCAAGCGAGGTCTCGTCTTTGAAACCGAAAAGCGTCAGGGCATCTTCACGGACATGGGTATGAATAAAGAGGTCGAGCTTCTGGTCTGGCTGAACGTGGAGATTGGCAGGTAAAGAAACCGAGTAACCAACGCCGTTGACGAGAATGATGGCTTGATGTCCGTGAATTGACCGCACGTTACCCGAAAGAAATCCAATCATGAACCTATTTTAGCACCGGTATGAGATAGATGGGTCAGGGCGGCGGCGATGGCGTCGACGGTGTCGTCTAATAGTTTCAAATTTTTGATCTTCAAAATTTGCTTGACCATGAACTCGACCTGTTTTTTGTCGGCCGAACCGTAACCGGTGATGGCGGATTTGATTTGGAGCGGTGTGTAGCTACTGATTCTCAACTTGGCCAGTTGACAAGCAAGAAGGACGACACCGCGAGCAGCACCGACGGACATGACTGTCTTTCGGTTGGTAGCGAAAAAGAGATCTTCGACCGAGGCCTCATCCGGTTTGTTTTCTTTGATGATCCGATTGAGAGTATTGAAGATAATTTCCAATCTGACATTCAAATCGGTGTGGGCTGGAGTTTCGATACAACCACAGTCAATTAGGGATTCTTTCCCCTTTTCTTTTTCAACAATGGCCCAGCCAAGACGGCCGGTTCCCGGATCAACTCCTAAGACGCGCATGAGATAATATTACGCTATGGAAGTAATTACTTCGAGGCAGAATCCAAGGTATAAGGAAATTAAGAAGTTGATTGATGACAAAAAATACCGACAAGAAACCGGTTGTTTTTTTGTCGATGGCGTTAATTTCGTGGCTCAGGCGATTGAGAATAATTGGGACGTGAGGCAATTGGTGTATGTTCCCAATAAAATTGACTCAGAATTTAAAAAAATGGTATTGACTAAGGTTCCTCCCGAGAGATATTTTCCAATTGACGAATCTTTGTATCAAGCTTTGTCCTCCAAAAAGGATATTCAGGGTGTGGGGGCGGTGATTCAACAAAAAGTGACCGCAAATACTTTGTATTCTGGCACGGGTGTAGTTCTCGAAAATATTGCCAATCCGGGTAATTTGGGGTCAATCGCTAGGCTGTGTGCGGCTTTTGGAATTAAGAATCTTTATACAATAGCTCCTTCGGTAGAGTTTTTTCATCCGGAGGCAATCAGGGCCAGTATGGGGGCGATTTTCCATCTCAACCTAATTGAATTTGAGTCGTTGGCGATAATGAAACAGCAATTGTTGGAAAGCAACAATTTTTGTATCGGGACTAGCCTCCAAGAGGACGCCATCGACCTGTCAAGTTGGACAACCTCCCTGCCCGCAGATGCTACGCATCAGGCGTTGCAGGCGGGCGAGGTTGTCCAAAATATGCTGATTTGGTTTGGGAGTGAGGCTCGCGGGTTATCGAGTGAAGCGAAAGAGTTGTGTCCGACGTTACTTCGGATACCAATGAGTCAGGCAGTGGATTCTCTAAATGTGGCTGAGAGTGCGGCAATTGTGATGTATGAACTATTACTATGTCATCGTGGCCCACCTAGTCAT
>Ga0209541_10014472_pt1 | contig 11882 bp, 9 predicted proteins | sample RifCSPlowO2_01_FD_184027 | JGI IMG/M metagenome (GOLD analysis project Ga0209541, IMG submission 184027) | Groundwater microbial communities from Rifle, Colorado - Rifle CSP2_plank lowO2_0.1 (SPAdes) (version 2) | ecosystem: Environmental > Aquatic > Deep subsurface > Groundwater | place: Rifle...
AAAAATTCAGAGGAATCATTGGCGAGCTTGAGAGACGTTATAACGAGTCGACATCGGACTTCGTTAGGGAAGAAATTGCAAAATATATGAGAGATGAGCTATGTGACAAATGTGGGGGAAGAAGATTAAATAATGACGCCTTATCTGTTAAGATTAACGGTTTAAATATCTTTGAATATGGAGAGCTTCCCATTGATCAGTGTTTGAACAAAATTAATGAGCTTAAAAATAATCTCTCAAAATACGAGGAAGAAATAGCAAATATAATACTTAAAGAGATTAACAGCAGACTTCTATTTTTACAGAGCGTTGGCCTTGTGTATTTGACACTCAATAGGGGAGCAAATACTCTATCCGGTGGGGAATCGCAAAGAATTAGGCTGGCATCCCAGATTGGAAGCGGACTGTCTGGTGTAATTTATGTGCTTGATGAACCATCAATTGGACTGCACCCTAAAGATGTATCTGCGCTTGTTGACTCCTTAAAAAATTTAAGAGATTTAGGAAATACCATCGTAGTAGTAGAACATGATGTCGACACTATTAAACAGGCCGATTATATTGTTGATTTCGGGCCAAAAGCAGGAGTGCAGGGCGGTGAAATTGTTTTCCAAGGTACACTCCAAGAGCTTAAAAAAAGTGATACCATAACCTCAAAATACCTATTTCATAAAAAAGTGGCAATTAAGCCTACCGAAGAGTTTCTATTTAACCAGGGATTTGTAACAATCACCGGCTGCAGCCAATTTAATTTAAAAAGAATCTCTGTGCAGTTGCCAATTGGCAAACTGTCTGTGATTACAGGAGTGTCAGGATCAGGCAAATCAACACTTTTAATTGACACGCTCTATAAAGCCATGCGATATTATGTTGATGGATATCACAGAGACAAGATTGGTGAGTTTGAAACCCTAACAGGATATGAACATTTTGAGAAAGTGTATTTAGTTGACCAATCTCCAATTGGCAAAACACCGCGATCAAACCCTGTTACCTATATCGGTGTTTTTGACGAAATTAGAGAACTTTTTGCCAGCACATTTGATGCGAAATTAAGGGGCTACAGTAAGAGTCGATTTTCATTTAACGTAAGAGGCGGAAGGTGTGAAAAATGTCAAGGCGGGGGGTCAATTAAGATTGAAATGCAGTTTTTGCCTGATGTTTATATCACCTGCGATGTATGCGGAGGCACAAGATATAATCACGAAACTTTGGAGGTTAAATTTAGTGACAAATCAATCTACAATGTTTTAAAATTTAGTGTTGGTGAGGCATTGCAGTTTTTTTCATCTTTTTCAAATATTGTAAAAAAGTTAGAAGTTTTGAAAGAAGTTGGATTGTCGTATCTTGAACTTGGCCAGCCGGCGCCAACTTTGTCAGGCGGTGAAGCTCAAAGAATAAAGTTAGCCTCAGAACTGTCAAGAAATTCTCATGGCAGAACCTTGTATATTCTTGATGAGCCAACAACCGGCCTTCATATGTACGATGTTGAAAAACTTCTTCATTCGTTATACAAATTAGTAGGGTTGGGTAATACTGTTGTGGTGATTGAGCACAACACGCTTGTTATTGAGAATAGCCAGTATATTGTTGACCTTGGACCTGAGGGGGGAGATGGAGGAGGGAAAGTAATTTATCAAGGGCCAAGAGAGGGAATAAAAAAAATCAACAATTCTTACACCGCCCGCTATTTATCATGATGATAAAAAAATATTTAAGTATTATTTCCTTTTTTTTACTATTCATCATTTTTGTTCCCGAATCCCTCGCTCAAGAGAAGTTTTATAAAGCCGAGTATGACGTCGTTCACAAACTCCAGTCAGACTATAGCATCAACACTAAATTAGTAATAAATCTTATTAATTTGCGGGCTGATGTTTATGTAACAAAATTTTCAATTCTAATTCCAACATCCTCCAATGTTTCTGACCTTAAGGTATTTTCTCCGTCAGGTGAAGTATCCTCAAATGACCAAGTCGATCAAAAAGGAACAACAATTACTTTTAACTTTAAAGAACCAGTTCGGGGTAAAAATCAATCAAATTTGCTAGAAATTAGTTTTAATCAGGCGGGACTGGTTCAAAAAGACGGCAAAACGCTTGAGGCACTGCTCCCAACGTTCGCAAATGATCATCAGACCTCCAGGGTCACATTTGACACCGTAACATTTGTAGATAATCAGCTCTCAATTGCCAAACCGCGCCCTTCAAAAAATGAGAAAACCGTGTTTACCTGGGACAACGTTAGCATTCCTATGGTTTATGTTGTGTTTGGGCAGTATCAGCTTTATAAAACAAGGCTGAACTACCTTCTTTATAACAATCGGTTGACGCCGGTTAAGCAAGACATTGCTTTTCCACCGGAAACATTGAGGCAATCGGTGTTTGTTAAGAAGATAACGCCTAAACCTAATGAAATTATAGTGGATGAGGACGGTAATTACTTGGGTCGTTATATTCTTTCTCCTCAGGAAAAAAAGATAATCACATTTGAAGGAACTGTTAAAATTTTTGCGAAAGATCAGGAGGATATGATCCATTATATACGCCTTCTCTTTAAGTCCCAAAAAAATTATCTTCTGACACAAGAAAAATACTGGACAATTAATAATCCCCAGCTCTTAAAATCTCTTGAAAAAGTAAACACGACCGAAGATGTTTTTAATTTTGTTGTTGACAAACTTGATTATTCATTCTCCCGATTTGGCAACAGTTCTGAGCGTCTTGGGGCCGAAGCTGCTTTTGTAACCCCCGGTAAGGCAGTTTGCATGGAATACACTGATTTGTTTATTGGCGCATCGCGTGAAAAAGGAATTTATGCAAGGGAGATACAGGGATATGGCTACTCAAAAGATCCAAGACTACGACCTCAATCGCTACAGGGAGACGTACTTCATGCATGGCCGGAGTTTTATGATTTGGCAACAGAGCGCTGGGTTCAGGTTGACCCAACATGGGCCGACACATCAGGAATTGACTATCTTCATGGAACTGACCTCAACCATATTGCATTTGCTATTCACGGCAAAAATTCTGTTTACCCACTTCCTGCCGGAATGTATAAAAACGGTAACACAAAAGATGTCTATGTTAAAACAACAATCGATGAACCAATGAATAATGAATCCGTTAAAGTCAGGCTTGATTTTGGCCAACAAATAATTTCGGGCAAACAAAATAACGGAACGATACAAGTTATAAACACAGGGAATACATTTATTAAAAATATTCCACTATCCTTGTCAAGTGAAACACTTGAAGTTTCCCCTGCCTTAAAGACGATTTTTCTTATCGCCCCTAGTCAAACTATTAAAATTCCGATAAGTTTTATCACAAAGAATAAAATTGTCTCACAACCTGAGATATCAATAACAATAGGAAGTTTATACACAAACACAGTGCGATTTAAACTTATCTCGGAAAAAGTCCAAGGTTTCCTAAGTCTTGCAAAATTTGCTTTTTTGGCTTTCATTTTGATTGCGGTATTGTCTCTCATTCTAAGAAGGGTATAATTGTCATCACATGATAAGTAAAGACGCGGTTAGTTCTCTTCCTTCAGTTTCGGGCGTCTATCAGTTTACTCAACATGACAGGCCAGTTTACATTGGTAAGTCGGTCAATATTAAAGCTCGAGTGTCGTCGCACATTCAAGCAGCAAAACTGTCAAAAAAAGAATTACTTATCGTAAGCAACTCAAATGCTCTTGTGTTTCAAGAGACAATCTCCGACTTTGACGCAATTGTTTTGGAAGCAAAACTTATCAAGGAATTTCGTCCTATATATAATATTGCGCTTAAGGATGACAAACATTTTTTATACATAAAAATTACAGTAAAAGACAATTTCCCTAAAGTTTTTTCTGTTCGAGCTGAAAATGACAGAAAATCACTTTATTTCGGACCATTTGCCTCAACTGAGACGACTGAAAAATTACTTTACCACCTAAGGACAATTATTCCATTCTGTACCCAAAAAAAGATAGGCAAACATGCTTGTTTTTATTCAAAAATTGGACTTTGCGACCCTTGTCCTTCGTATATTAACAACCAAACCGGAGATGTTAAAAAAAAACTACAAATAGAATATCAGTCTCATATTAAAACTCTAATTGTGATGCTTAAAGGAGAAGGAATTAAGATTATTGCCGAACTTGAATCAGAACTTGCGAAACAGATTACGAAGGGAGATTATGAGAAGGCTATTGAGACAAGAGATAAAATACTTTCAATAAACAGAATTTTATATTCAAGAAGTTTTACGACTTTTGATATGGTTGACTACACCAAGCAATCAAATATTGATTCTCAGCTTCGCGATTTTCTTTATTCATGTTTTAAAAAACAAATTAATGATAATTATCGTATTGAATGTTATGATATGAGTACATTATTTGGCGATTCCCCAACGGGGTCATTGGTTGTTTTAGAAAATGGAGCGCTTTCATCAAGTCAATACAAGAGATTCAAAATAAAAAATGGGGCAAAATCCGATTTTGAAGCTATTTGTGAAGTTTTAATGAGGCGATTTAAGCGAGATGATTGGAAACTTCCCGACTTGATTATTATTGACGGTGGCAAACCACAGGTCAGAGTTGTATCTCAGGTTTTAGGAGACTTTGAACTTGATATTCCGGTTATCGGACTAGCCAAAAATCCCGACAGGATAGTGTTTAATACATCAACCAGCGGAAAACTCCTAAAAAGATCGAGCGAACTTTTTAAATGTTTTCAGCAACTTAGAGACGAGTCCCATCGGTTTGCAAAGAAATACCACTTACTCCTAAGAAGCAAGAAGTTTAGAATATGATACAATAAACACAAATGAAACCTACTCTTGACGTTTTAATAATCATATTTTCAACAATCATCATTCTTCTGATTCTTATTCAAGGAAGAGGTGCGGGCTTAGGGAGCGCCTGGGGAGGATCTGGTCAACAATATCAAAGCAGACGAGGAGTAGAAAAATGGGTAGTGAGGGCAACGTCACTATTTATCCTCATCTTTTTTATTGTCACACTTTTGGGCCTTGTGTTATGACACAATTAATAAGGAGAGTTCGTACTATCTGGTGGTACTCAGCATCATTTTTGCAAAAAAACGCTAAATTCATATTGACCAGTTTTGTTGCTGGATTTATTATGATTTTCTTTTTTTTGAGCATCTACCCTTCTATAAATTCATATTTGTTTAGAAAAAAAGAAAAAATTGGGCTTATTGCAAGAGTTAAACTAGGAAGCTTGCCAAAAATCATAATCTCACAAATTTCAACTCCCCTTGTGACAATCACGCCTCAAGGAGAGATCGTTCCGGTCCTAGCTAATTCCTGGGAAATTATGCCTGACAAAAAAACTTTTCGTTTCCACATAAAAAACGGTTTGAAGTGGAGTGACGGAAAAGAATTTAAAGCCAGAGACATAAAACTACAGTTTTCAGAGGGAGTCAAAATAAACGTTGTTGATGACCTGACGATTGAGTTTATTCTTGATCAATCACTTGAAGTGTTCCCGGTTTATCTGACTCAGCCGGTCATTAGAAATAATACCCAAGGTGTTGGCGGTCCTTATAAAATGCAGGGATACACAAAAAAAAGGGGTTTTATCACATCAATCAATTTGTTTCCAAATAGAGACAAATTTCCGTATAAAGTCTATCGTTTCTACACAACCGCTAATGAACTGTCTCTTGCATATAAATCCGGTGAGATTAATGAATTTGAGACGCTTGATAGGTCAGTTGTTGATTCATTTGCAGCGTGGCGTAATACCAAAATTAAACGGGTTGTTGATTATAGCCAGATCATGACTTTATTCTTTAATATGAAGTCGGAGCTTTTCAAGGAACGGGATGCTAGAAAAGCTGTAACCTATAGCATCAAATCTTTTGATGAGTATGGAGTTCCAGCAGTTGGGTCGATTCCGCCAATCTCCTGGGCTCACATGAATGATGTTAAACAATATGGCTACAACTTGAATAAGGCAACTGAGGGAGCAGACAAGATATTGTCCTCAACTGAGGAGGCAAAAATAAAGTTGTATACATTCCTAGATTATGCAGGAATCGCTGAGAAGATTAAAACGGATTTAAAAAAGGTCAGATTTGATGTTAGTTTAAAATTGGTTTCGTTTATTCCTGACGAATTTGATATGTTTTTAACTATTTGGGATGTGCCTCAAGATCCTGATCAATATATCTTCTGGCATTCCAAACAGACAGTAACCAATATTACGCATTATAACAATGCTAAAATTGACAAACTTCTTGAGGACGGCCGTGAGGTCGTTAACGTACAACAGCGAAAAAAAATTTACAGAGATTTTCAGAAGGTTATTGTTGATGATCTGCCGGCATACTTTATGTACTACCCTTACGTTTATACAATAAAACGCAAGTAAAGTACACTAAAGTTCACCTCGGGGGGCCTACCTGCTGGCAGGCAGGTGATCTAGGTTAGCACCTTGGGGGATAACCCAATATTGTTTAAGTCATGATAAAATGGAAACTATCAAGCCAGGGTGTTGTAATCGGTAGCCAAGCCAGACTTAAAATCTGGTGTTCGCAAGAACGTATGGGTTCGAGTCCCATCCCTGGCACAAAAATTCTTAAAAAAGACTTCCTGATAGGCTATAATAGAGAGTATCTTGGGCGAGTGGTGAAATTGGTAGACACGCAGTCTTGAGGAGGCTGTGCCGTAAGGCTTGGAGGTTCAAGTCCTCTCTCGCCCACATCTATATGGACGCTTAGCTCAGTTGGTTAGAGCACTGCGTTTACATCGCAGGTGTCGGGGGTTCGAATCCCTCAGCGTCCACATGAAAAAGCTATTTCCGATGATATTTATAGTCATAATTTTTCTCTTTTCAGTTATTGCAATGAGAAACAGTAACCGCCCGCAGGAGCTATTTCCTGGTTATAAGAAGACGGACGCTAAAATTGCCCAAACTACATTTTACCTTTATGTTGCAGATTCGGCAAATAAACAAAGCAAAGGACTATCAAATATTTCAAGAATTAACCCAAATGAGGGGATGATTTTTATTTTTCCGACAAGAGGAAACTACCAGTTTTGGATGAAAGATATGAAATTTTCACTTGATTTTTTATTTGTTGATGGAACCAGAATTGTTGACATAAAAAGAAATATAACTTCCCAGTCATATCCTGAAACAATTTACGGAAGTAGGGCTTATGACAAAGTGATCGAAGTTCAGGCAGGAGATACGGATAATATTAAAGTGGGAAACATAGTAAAAATGCGCGCTTGGGAGGATTCGAACCTCCGACCTTCCCGCCTAAGGCGGGATGCTCTGTAAAATCGTACTTTTGCGTCGATGGGAGGATTCGAACCTCCGACCTACTCCTTAGAAGGGAGTTGCTCTATCCAGCTGAGCTACATCGACAATTAACAGCTTGAATGGTTGAGCCGGATCGGGGATTCGAACCCCGGACCTGCCGCTTACAAAGCGGATGCTCTACCGCTGAGCTAATCCGGCAATAATAGGGTAATTATATCAAACCAGTCTTTGCTGAGAGGTTTCTTTGAGAGGAATTTTAAGATGAGAGTAGGCAGAAGTTTGAGCAACTCTGCCTTTGGGGGTTTTAGAGATGAAACCAAGTTGCAGCAGATATGGTTCGATGTATTCCTCAATTGTTTGCTTGTCTTCGCCCAATCCTGTTGCCAAAGTCGATAGCCCCGCCGGCCCGCCGTTAAACTTTTTTATCAAAAGTTCTAAATATTTTGTGTCAAGATGGGTTAGGCCAACATGATCAATCTGAAGAATTTCAAACATTTCATTCATAATATCCTTTGTGATTCTTTTATGCTTTCGTACCTCAAACATATCAAGGACTCGTTTTAAAGCTCTATTGGCAACGCGAGGAGTGCGCCTTGACCTTTTTACGATTTCATCGGTGGCATCAGTGTCAATTGGTAGTTTTAAAAGGGACGCAGATCTTCTAACAATCTTATCCATGTCAAAATCATTATAATAATCTAAATGAAGCAGCAGGCCAAAACGATCCCTTAACGGAGCAGACAACAATGCAACGCGAGTTGTTGCCCCAATTATTGTGAATCGAGGAATGGGCAGACGGACAGTTCGGGCAGCAGGACCTTTGCCAATGACAATATCAAGAAAAAATTCTTCCATCACCGGGTATAATGCTTCCTCGATTGTTCGAGGAAGACGGTGAATTTCATCAATAAACAGAACGTCGTTGTCCTTCATATTAGTCAAAATTGAGGCTAAATCGCTTGTTTTTTCAATGGCAGGTCCGGATGTTACCTTAAGCTCCCCTTGTAATTCCCGGGCAACAATGTTGGCAAGTGTTGTTTTGCCAATTCCCGGCGGGCCGTAAAGCAGAATATGTTCAGAGACGACCCCTCGCTTGTTGACAGCGTCGATAAAAAGCCTTAATGATTCAATAACTCTGGTTTGACCAACATATTCTAAGAGAGTTTTTGGACGAAGTGTTGCTTCAACGGGTTCAGATTTGGTTGTCATGTCCGTTCTGTCATCAACATAATAATTTGTTTAATTTTCTCTTCAAGAGAAAGTGTTTTATCAACTTCTTTTAAATGTTTCTTAATATCTCCCTCTTTAAATCCTAACGACCGGAGAGCTTCAATGACTGTCACATCCTCAGCGTTGGTAATAAGGGAGTCAACACTTACTTGTTTTGCCAATTTACCAGATAAATCCAGAATAATTCTTGAGGCAGTTTTTTTACCAACTCCGGGAATACTCTCAAAAAAATAAACGTCATTTGATTCAATTGCGGACATTAACTGACTAAAATCAGCATAAGACACCATTGAAAAAGCGGACTTAGGGCCGACCCCATCAACGCTAATTAACTGTTGAAATAAGCTATATTGGCCGTAATTTTCAAACCCGAATAACACCTGATCATCATCCTTAATTTGAAAATGAGTATATGGTTCTATGTTTTGCCCGACTTTGTCCAAAAAATATGGAGTTAAATATACTAAATAACTTATACCAGATGTTGTTTTGACATACCCCCGGTTTCCTTTTACTTCAGTCAATATTCCTTTTATTTTTCCAATCATCTATTTAATATGGTCAAATTTATGTAAACAACAATAAGCATACCCAGCTGCAATTGCGTCAACCACATCGTCGGGTTTTGGCGCTACTTTAATATCCAACAACATCATAATCATCTTCTCAACACCTTTTTTATCAGTCTTGCCGTACCCGGTTACTATCTGTTTAATTTGCAAAGGTGTCAAAAATTCTACACTGATTAAGTCCCTACCGCAACTGGCAAGAAGTGCTCCTTGAGATTGAGCAACAGAGATAAAAGTTTTTTTGTTAACAAAAAAGAATAATGACTCCATAATCACTAAATTGGGCTTGTGTTTTTGTAAAAGATTATCAAAACCTTTTTTTAAATTCGATAATCTCTTTTCGATTGAGTCGGTTTTGGGCGTCGACAACAAGCCAGAATCAACAAGCTTTGGATTGCCTGGAATATTTTGAAAGAGCGCAAATCCGCATCGTTCAATTCCCGAATCAATTGCAAGAATAATCACAACCTAATCAGTATACCAAACCCTAAGCATCATAAGTATCGTGTATACTGGTAAATTATGGATGATTCTAAAACCCAATCTCCCTATCTTGACAGTCTATTAAAATCATTAAGTGAAGCTAGGATTAATCGTGTCAGAGGGTCTGGTGAGCCGATTGAGGTATCTGACACAGTTTCATTTTTAGCTTTTTTGTATGAGAAACTAAGAAACGCAGTTGAATTTAGCGAGGAACACCTAATCAGACGCATTGCAATAACAAGAATTTTAAAGAGACGACTTTCGATAAAACCAACTGGTGAGAGCGAGGGGGAGAACCTAATAAGAGAGCTTCTTTGGGGACGGTATATCAAGCGAGATTATGGAACAACAATCCAGGCACAACAAGCCCAAAAAATAATTGATACCTATCTAAAACTTCAGGATAAGATACACCATGAGGGACAAGTAAAAAGTAAACAGTCAATATTTTCCTTTATCGTCGAACTTTTATCGTGTGAAATTGAGGAGGTTTTGTATCCTGTTGAGACGCAAACGCAGTCTGCTTGTCTGTTCTTTTTATATCAAGAGTTGAAAAATAGAGTAAAAATTGAGGGGGTTGAGTTTCAAATAAAAGATACGTATTTCTATGCAGCCTGCGAAGCAGCATACGCGAAAAACGACCGACAATTTATTCGATATCATTTATTTACTCTTCAATACAGCAAATTAATCGACACTGACGAAAATCAATTAGCTGTAATTTCGAAGAACTTTCGACGTATTTTTCAGCATATTGAGTCAATTATCAAAAATCCTTACCATGAGCGCTTGGTACGCTACGTCAAAAAGCAACTACCTCCATTTTTGATTTTTTATCATCTTCTAGACAAGCGTAAGAATGATAGTTTGGCCCTTTTAATCAAACAGGCTGAACTTGAACAGGAAGTTCAAAGAGAATGCAGTCTGCGTTATCAACAGACTGGGGAGAAGTTAAAAATGGCCGGCATAAGAAGTATCATATATATCTTCCTAACAAAAATGTTGTTTGTTTTGCTTCTTGAGATACCTTTAACTAAGTATTTTTACGGACAAATTCACTACGCCTCAATTGCAATCAACACCCTTTTCCCGCCGGCTTTGATGGCTGCGATCATTACGTTTGTTAACCCACCTTCAAATCGTAATACCCGAAAAATATACGCCCGAATATTAGACATCATTGACTACGACCCCAAGAAGGATGATGTTGTCTCATTTGTTATAAGTAAGAAATCTAAGGTTAAGCGTCCCCTGATGTATGCGATATTTACGGTCCTTTATAGTGTACTATTTTGGGGGATTTTCTCGATCATTTTTTTTGCTCTTGATTATGTTGATTTTAATCTAATTTCAAAGGGAATCTTTATTTTCTTTTTGACTGTTGTCACTTTTTTTGGTTACCGAATTCGCCAAATTGCCAAAGAGTATGCGCTTGAAACCGAGAGGAATATCCTATCTCCCATTGTTGAAGTGATATTTTTACCCATCCTGTCTGTTGGGAAAATATTTAGTCGCGAACTGTCCAAAATTAACTTACTGATGTTTGTGTTTGATGCAATAATTGAAACTCCTCTTAAATTAATTTTTGAAGTGATCGAAGAATGGTTTAAGTTTACAAGAAAACAAAAAGAAGAGATTTTATAACAGCTTCGCAGTTCAGCTTCATAGCAGTCTAGATCTTGATATAATAATGTGTCTTATGATTATTGAGCGTGGATCATTCATTGACCGGGTTGACAGGAATCTACGTCGCGAGGATACAATGCGTGCTCGTATTGCGCGCAAACTTGCCCCAACTGGACATGAATATCTTGACAGTTGGCAAAAAAGATGGCTGGTTGATATTCCAATGGGAATTGCCGGCGGGGTATTTACGGCTCCTCTTACCGCAGCTTTATGCGCTGCCGTTTGGCTAGAAGATAAAGGCCCTATATTTTACAAACATGAGCGGATGGGAAAAGACGGTAAAAAAATACATGTTTGGAAAATTAGGTCAATGAGGTTGGACGCTGATAAATACTCTCCTGAGGAGGTTGAAAGAATTAATATTGAGCTGGGGGTTGCTGATGATCCGCGAAACACCAGAATAGGGCGGATACTCAGAAGATTTGAACTTGATGAATTACCCCAATTTTGGCAAGTAGTAAGGGGCGATTTCTCGCTTTGTGGTATTCGAGTAATGCATCCAGCCTACAGAGACAGTATGGCCAAATCAGTTAATACACAAGATATGGTTCTTTGGGATGCTGCTTATAATAGGGGTCGTGGAGCCTTTAATCCCAATGCAAGCAGAATCAGACACAGGAAAGATGA
>Ga0209541_10014476_pt1 | contig 11879 bp, 12 predicted proteins | sample RifCSPlowO2_01_FD_184027 | JGI IMG/M metagenome (GOLD analysis project Ga0209541, IMG submission 184027) | Groundwater microbial communities from Rifle, Colorado - Rifle CSP2_plank lowO2_0.1 (SPAdes) (version 2) | ecosystem: Environmental > Aquatic > Deep subsurface > Groundwater | place...
AAGAGCTGGCCGCGACGCTGAAAAGTTCTGCGCCCGAACCGGCGCCGGCGCTATGAGAAAACAAATTTCTCCCGCGATCCAATATTTTATCGCCGCGGTCGCGCTCGCCTCGGCCAGTTTTGGCCTCTGGTCCGGGTTAGCCGTCCGGCTTAATCTTAAAATGGCTGGCCTCCCGACCGCGTCGGTTGTTAACCCTAGCCCATTTGCCAAAATCGCCGTCGAGGCGAAAGCCGCTTTCGTCTACGAACCGGATACCGGTCGCGTGCTCTACGCCAAAGACGAGCACAAACGTTTGCCGATTGCTTCGATTACCAAGGTGATGACGGCGCTGACCGCGGCCCGACTTTTGCCGGATTCGGCCATCGTTCCGTTTTCTCGCCGGCGTTATCGTCTCAAGGATCTGATCGCTTTGACTCTCGTGTCCTCTTCCAACCAAGGGGCCCTGGCTTTGGCGACGGCCACACGGGAGATTCTCGGGCGCGATCTGGTCGGAGCAATGAATGATCGAGCCAAGTCGCTCCAGCTCGAGGAAACCACTTTCATCAACACGACCGGCCTCGATCTTCCCGACGGTCAAGCCGGATCCTTTAGTTCGGCTTACGATGTGGCTCATCTTTTTGCCAATGTTTTGGCCACCAACCCGGAGTTGCTTGCCGCGACTAAGTTTGAAGAGCTTGAAACCTCAACGGTCGAGGGGGTGCGACATCGTTTCCTGAATACCAATGAAATTATCAGCCAACTGCCCGGGCTTCTCGGTTCGAAGACTGGCTTTACCGACGCGGCCGAAGGCACTTTGGCGATCGCCTTCGATCGCGGCTTGAATCAACCGGTCGTCGTTGTCGTTTTAGGTTCAACGGTGGCCGGACGTTTTAATGATGTGAAGCAATTGGTCGATGCCGCGATCGCCACTTTCCTCCAACAATCATGATCCTCAACGTCGTCAAAGTTTTTGCTCCCAGCGCGGTGGCTTTCTTTATTGGAATGTTTATTACCCCGCTTCTTACCCATTATCTATACAAGCATCAGATGTGGAAAAAACGCGCCGGGAAGGTGGCGCCGGACGGTCGGGCCACGCCCATTTTTAACCGCTTGCACGGCGAGCGCGAGGTCGGGACGCCGCGTCTGGGCGGTATAATTATTTGGGTCAGCACTGGTTTGACCACTTTAATTTTCACCTTGATCGCTGTTTTACATCCAACAATTGTAACCGAGAAGCTCACTTTCTTGAGCCGCAATCAAACTTGGTTGCCGCTTTTCACTTTGATCGTGGCCTCACTTATCGGATTAGCGGACGATTGGATGGAGATTAAAGGTTTGGCGGGGGGACTATCTTTTCGCAGGCGGCTTATTCTTGTCACCATTCTCGGCCTGTTGGGGGCGTTATGGTTCTATTTCAAACTAGAACGGTCGTCGATCGACATCCCTTTCGGCGGAGAACTGGCCATCGGTTGGCTGATCATCCCGCTCTTCGTGCTGGTCATGGTTTTTCTTTTTTCCAGCAGTGTGATCGACGGCCTCGACGGTCTAGCCGGCGGGGTGATGGCGATTATTTTTGGGGCCTATGCGGGAATTGCCTTTTTTCAAAACCAGATTGACTTAGCCGCTTTTTCCGCGGTCGTGACCGGATCAATCCTCGCTTTCCTGTGGTTCAATATTCCGCCCGCCCGCTTCTATATGTCCGAGACGGGAATTCTCGGTCTAACCGCGACGCTGACGATTGTCGTTTTTTTGACCGAGTCGGTGATGACTCTGCCGATTATCGCTTTCCCCCTTTTCGCCACTGTCCTCTCCAACGTCATCCAGCTCGGGTCGAAAAAATTGCGTCAGGGCAAAAAAGTTTTTCACATTGCTCCACTTCACCATCACTTCGAAGCTCTGGGCTGGCCGCCGACTAAGGTGGTGATGCGTTATTGGGTCATCGGCGTGATCATGGCGGTGGTCGGCATGATTATCACCCTGATCGGCCGTTAGCATGTCCCTCGCCGCTCGAATTCAAAGCCGGCGGTTTTTCTTCTTTATTGTCGTTGTGGCCTTGGTGGGCTTTCTAATTTTCTCATCGGCGGCCCTTGGTCTATTGAGCGGCGAAGGGGCCAATTATAATCGAGTGGTCTGGAATCAGTTTCTGACTTTGCTTGTCGGTCTCGCCGTGTTTCTCGTGTTTGGCCGGTTGCCATACCGGTCTTGGCGGAGAATTTCTCTCGGGCTGTTTATTTTCTCGTTTTTCCTCACACTGTTGGTGTTTGTGCCCGATATTGGATTCTCGGCCGGCGGAGCTTACCGCTGGATTTCGTTTGGCTCAAGGACTTTCCAACCGGCGGAATTTTTGAAACTCGGTTTTGTCATCTATCTAGCCGCTTGGTTGGCCAAGATTCGCGAGCGAGTAACGACCTGGCGGTCGGGTTTCTTGCCGTTCTTACTTTTTGTCGGCCTCACCGGTCTCGCGCTCATTGCCCAGCCGGACATCGGGACCTTCTTGGTGCTTTTCAGCGCGGCGGCGGCAATGTTTTTCGCCGCGGGGGCGCGGTGGCGTCAGATATTTATTTTAGGACTAATTGCCGGCTTGGGATTTTTGTCTATTTTGGCCATCAAACCTTACGCCCGCGAGCGAGTTTTAACTTTCTTTCATCCGGATGAAAAAACAAACTCTTCGTCTTGGCAGATCAATCAATCACTCATTGCGATTGGTTCCGGCGGCCTAACCGGCCGCGGTTTCGGACGAAGTCTTCAAAAGTTTAATTATTTACCTGAACCAATCGGTGATTCGATTTTTGCCGTGGCCGGTGAAGAATTCGGCTTGCTCGGCGGGGTAGCGCTGGTCTTCGTCTTCACTCTTTTTGCCATCTGGGGGCTGCGGATTGCGGCGCGCGCCGGCGACCGCTTTGGCCGTCTGCTGGTAATTGGACTGGTGGTCTTATCGAGCGCCGGAGCCTTTATCAACATGGCTTCATTGCTCGGCCTTTTCCCTTTGACGGGGATTCCGCTTTTGTTCGTGAGCCATGGCGGAAGCGCTCTCCTTTTTTCGCTGCTCGGTTGTGGTATTATATTAAACGTCGCGCGTAGCTCGCGGGCCTAGTTATTGTTTATGAAAATTGTTTTTACTGGTGGCGGAACCGCTGGTCATTTCTACCCGATTATTGCGGTGGCGGAAGCGCTCACGGTAATTGCTCGCGAACGCAAGTTGGTTAATCTCAAATACTATTTTCTCTCCGATAGCCCCTATGATGAGCGGGCGCTTTTTGAGAACCAGATTGAATTTTGCCGCGTGCGGGCCGGCCGCTGGCGGCGTTATTTCTCTTGGCGAATTATCCCGGATTTCTTTCAAGCGTTTATCGGAGTATTTGAGGCAATTTTTAAACTGTACTTCATTTATCCTGATCTGGTTTTTTGCAAAGGGGGGTACGCCAGTTTCCCCGTGGCGCTGGCCGCCCGCCTATTGCGAATTCCAATTTTCGTTCACGAGTCAGACTCTCGGCCCGGACGGGTCAATTATTTCGCCGCTCGCCGGGCCGTGCGCGTCGCTCTTTCCTATGCGGAAACCGCCGCCTTCTTTCCCGAAGAGAAGCGTCGTTTGATTGCGGTGACGGGTAATCCAATTCGTCAAGATTTGCTCTATCCGCTTGAGCAGGGCGCGCGCGAATTCTTGGGTTTGGAACCGGAATTGCCGATTGTTTACGTAACCGGCGGTTCCCAAGGCGCCGTGGCGATTAACGAGACGCTGCTTGATATTTTGCCGGCGCTCCTTGAGAAGTGCCAAATTGTCCATCAGGTCGGCGACCGAAATATAGCCGACGTGAAGCGACGCGTTTCGGTCGTTTTAGAGGAAACTCCTTTCGCCGCGCGGTATAAACTTTTCCCTTATCTCAATAGTTCGGCCATTCGAATGATCGCCGGCGCGTCAACGCTCGCGGTTTCGCGCGCCGGCTCAGCCATTTTCGAATTCGCGCAGTGGGGTCTGCCGGTGATTCTGATTCCGATTCCGGAGTCAGTCAGCCACGACCAGCGCACCAATGCCTTCACCTACGCCCGCTCGGGCGGAGCGGTCGTCATTGAGCAGGGGAATCTCACGCCGTCGGTTCTTAAATCGGAAATTTTACGCCTGCTCGGTCACCCTGAACTTCTCGCGACCATGCGCGTCGGGGCGAAAAAATTCGCTCGCCCCGACGCCGCGCGTCAAATCGCCGCCGAGCTTCTCTCTATTGCCGTCAGCCACGAGAAATAAAAACAAATTTGTGCTATAATTGAAGCATGGAAAAACTCCCAGAAATGTTTCGCCCGCTTTTGTGGTCGCTGAAATGGGCTGATCTTGATGTCAACGAAGACAAGACTGACATTATTGTGAATGCCATCAATGAGGGCACACTAGCGCATTGGCGGTGGCTTATTAAAACTTATGGTCGAGAAACAATTCGAGTATTACTTTCAAAACGACTCATCACTGAATTTCATCCAGAATCGTATCAATTAGCGCGAGTAATTTTTGATCTCCCGCCACTTCACTATGCACGATGAAATTTTGACACCAGAGGCTGTTGCTCTCCTGTCGTCGCTCAAGAGTTTTGAAAATTTTTATCTTGCTGGTGGGACAGCGTTGGCGTTACAGATCGGACATCGGCGTTCGGTTGATTTTGATCTTTTCTCTCAAAACCCCTTACCAGAGCAATTACTAACTCATGCCAAACGTACTTTGGCACCCCAATCAGTCATTGTCACTTACCGTTCGCCAGAACAATTAAATCTTACAGTTGGTGATGTTAAAATTACTTTTTTATATTTCAGCTATCCAGTGATTGACCCACTAGTAAAGTATGAGGGACTTCAACTGATTAGTGTTCGCGAGATTGCCTCAATGAAGGCTTTCGCTATTGGTAAACGTTTGTCTTATAAAGATTATATTGATTGGTATTTTTTATTGAAAGAACGCCATGTTGAACTGGCTGATGTTATTGATCACGCCAAGCAGAAATTTGGAAACGATCTCAATGATCGATTGTTTCTGGGGCAACTTGTGTCACTTGCCGAAGTGCCGACGCAAAAAATAGATTTTCTGCGTGACGAAGTTGATCGAGAAACTATTACCAAATTTTTAGAAACAACCGTAAGAGAATTTAAAATATGACACCAGTGATTGTTCGATTTGCTCCCAGCCCGACGGGGCCGCTCCATGTCGGCGGCGCGCGGACGGCGTTGTTTAATTATTTGTTCGCTAAGCAAAATGGCGGACAGATTTTTTTGCGACTTGAAGACACCGACCGCGAGCGTTCTAAACCGGAATTTGAGCAAAATATCATCGAGAGTCTCGACTGGCTCGATTTGAAGTTTGACAATCATGAGCCGATTCGCCAATCCGAGCGCCCGGCAATTTATCGCGAGGCGTTGGAGAAAATAATCTTGAGCGATACGGCCTATGTTTCCAAAGAAAAAGTTGACGAGACTCATAAGCGGGGAGAAGTGATTCGTTTGCGCAATTCCGGACGAAAAATTACTTTTACCGATCTGGTTCGAGGTGAAATTAGTTTTGACACCACCGAACTCGGCGACTTTGTAATCGCGAAAGGTTTGGATGAACCGCTCTATCACTTCGCCGTCGTCGTGGACGATTGGCGGATGAATATCACGCACGTTATTCGCGGCGAAGATCACATCTCCAACACGCCGCGGCAAATCTTGATTCAAGAAGCACTCGGGGCCCCCCGGCCGGTCTATGCCCACATCCCGCTTATTCTGGCTCCTGGTCGTTCGAAACTTTCAAAACGTCACGGGGCGGTGTCGGTGATCGAATACCGTAGACAGGGTTATTTGTCGGAAGCGCTGACTAATTATTTAGCTCTGCTCGGTTGGAATCCGGGAACAGATCAAGAATTATTTTCTCGTGAAGAATTAATTAAACTTTTCTCGCTGGAGAGAATCCAGCGCGGCGGAGCAGTATTTAATATTGAAAAATTGAAATGGTTGAACCGCGAATACTTGCGCTCGGCGCCGGAAGCTCTTTGGGTCAGTTGCTTCACAAGTGATTGGACAGCGCCTAATCGTTCGGCGCTTACCCCATTACTGCGCGAACGGGTTTCAACATTGGGCGAGGCCCGCTCTCTTATCGCGAGCGGGGAGTATGATTATTTTCGTTTCGTTCCAGAAATTGATTTCAAACTTCTTAAGACGCCCGAAACTTTAATCAAAACCATCACTTTGCTCGATCAACTTCCCGAATCCGATTTTACAGCCGAGCGGGTCAAGGCAACGCTCTGGTCTTACGCCGAAAGCGACGGTCGAGCGGCGGTCCTCTGGCCCCTGCGAGTCGCCCTGACCGGCCGAGAACGTTCCCCCGATCCTTTCACGATTGCGAGCATTTTAGGCAAACAGGAAACTCTTGATCGTTTGCGCCGAATTTCTCATGAGGCCAAATAGAGGAATCAGAGTGTCGGTGGAAGTTGTTCTTCTTTTTCTCGCTTTTTTCAGTAGTTCCATTTTTATCGCGCGGCCGGTTACGGCCGCCACGGCCCAAGAACTGCGTTCGCAAATTGACAATCGCACGGCCGAGATCAAACGACTGGAAACCGAGATCGCCGGTTACCAATCACAACTTGCGGCGACCGGCAAAGAAGCCTCAAGTTTGCAGGGGGAAATCAGGATTCTTGAAACAACCCGGAAAAAACTGGCCGCTGATATCAAGGTGACTGAACGCAAAATTGAATTGGCCGATTTAGAGATTGAGAAAATCACCATCAATATCGGCCAGAAGAATCAAAGTGTTAAAAAACGGCAAGCCGCTCTCGCCGAGAGTTTGCGGGAGTGGCGCGATCGAGACAGCCAATCCCTCTTCGAGGTGCTACTCGATTATCCGCATTTGGCTGATTTTTGGAATGAGCTCGATCGGTTGGCGGCCTGGCAACGGCAAGTGCAAGACAACATCGTTACTCTCCGTTCCCTTCAAAAAGAACTCAAAGTCTCAAAAACCGAAACCGAGGGCCAACGTCGACAACTCGCCTTTCTCCGCGCCCGTCTGGCTGACCAGAAAGTGTTAGCCGAAGAAAATAAAACCGAGAAAAATAATCTGCTCAAACTGACCAAGAACCAAGAAGCCAATTACCGTACTCTTCTCGCTCAATCTCAAGCCAAAAAAGATGCTTTCGAGAACGAACTTTTTAACCTCGAGACCCAACTTAGGATTATCATCGATCCGAGAAGCATTCCGCCGGCCGGCAAAGGAATTCTTGCTTGGCCACTGAATGAAATTTTTATTACCCAGCGATTTGGGAAGACGGTTGCCGCAAAGCGTCTCTATGCCTCGGGGACGCACAATGGCGTTGATTTTCGGGCGGCCGTGGGAACGCCGGTCAAGGCCGCTCTTGATGGTACAATCACGGCCGTGGGAGACACTGATAAGGCCTGTGCTGGAGCGTCTTACGGCAAGTGGATACTCATCAAACATAACAATGGGCTAAGCACAATCTACGCCCACCTCTCGCTTATCAAGGTCGCGGCGGGGGAGACGGTCAAGACCGGTCAACCAATTGCCTACAGTGGCAACACGGGCTATTCTACCGGCCCGCATCTTCATCTCACGGTTTATGCCACTCAAGGGGGAAAAGTCGATGAATATGCTTTCAAATCTTGCACGGGAGAGAAAATAACCATGCCCTTGATTGGGGTAAACGCTTATCTTGATCCGCTTATTTATCTATGATAAATAAGTTATCTGTGATAAATTTAAGCCGATGTTTAAGTTTTTTTCCTTACTAATAATTATTGCGGCTATTTTATTTTACTTCCAGATTGATGTGCGAGCTTTCATTGACAAAATTGTGTCAATGTTGTAAAGCTGGACAGGGGAGCCAAAAGTATGCTAGGTTGGGTATGGTGTTTGGTGTGGTTGATTTAGATTAGCCAAATACCCTTGTATTACAAAGTTAATTTGACACGCTCGGCAGTAATGCCTAGCGTGTTTTGCTACCATTATATCACTCAACACTATTGGTTTGACCGGTTTACTGGTGATGTCCCAACTGACCAGTTTAGTCACTGGCGGCAGTCCTGTCGCTATCTCTAACAGCTCCTCGTCCTCGGTCGACCAGGTTACTACCGTCGCGGAGGTCCGCGAATATACCGTTCCCGAGCTGATCAAGGAACTTAGCGGGTATTATGGCGTTGATTCAACGCTGGCCCTTGATATTGCCCGTTGCGAGAGCCGTCTTCAGCAATTCCGCGAAGACGGAACTTTAGTGCGGGGTAATAAGAACCCCTCCGATGTCGGTGTTTTCCAAATCAATGAGAAGTATCATTTGGAGCGGAGCAAGACCTTGGGTTTCGATATTTACACCACGATTGGCAACATTGAGTACGCGATGTGGCTGATGAAGCAGGGCGGCAGTCGGTATTGGCGCTGGAGTCAGGGGTGTTGGGGTATCTAATAGTTAGGGTTTAACTAGAGGAGGGCGTAAAAGGTATATTGTGCGACCCGCCCAAGGCGGGCAGGCCAAATAACCTATAACCCCGGGCAATTAGCGGCTGGAGCGTATCCCCTCCTGGCCGCCTCTTCTCTGGAAGCAAACCAAATTTTATTTTCTTCTTTAATGCGCGCCGCGCCAGCGCACCGTGGATAATAATATTTGGTGCCATTCTTTGACGCGACAAATATTCCAGAGCTTTTTTGGCTTGTTATTTGCGAAGTTGTCAAAGGAGCGACCGGAATAATTGTCCCTTCAATCAAAACCGGTGTTTTGCTTTCTTCGATCCGTGACCAGCGTCCGAGGCCAAAAGCGAATGTCCCGACAAGAATGATATTGATCGGCAGAAGCCAGGGCTTGATTTTGTCTAAACGTTCAATTATACTCATGTTCTATGGCCCATCGTAAAGCCGGCGGCACCGCTAAAAACCTTCGTGATTCCAACCCCAAGTATCTGGGGGTTAAGCTTTCTCATGGTGCCCCGGCGAAGCCGGGAGCGATTATTATTCGCCAGCGTGGAACTTACTTCCGGCCGGGCAAGAATGTTGGTATCGGTAAAGATCATACTATCTTTGCTTTGACGACAGGCGTGGTCAATTTTGCGACGAAGCGGAAAATTAATTATGACTCTAGCCGGCGTTTGGTGAAGGTGGTTAGTATCGCCTAAATTTCTTTACTCTTCGTTTTTGGTTTTAACTTTTTGGGATTTGTTTTCCCCACTTTTACTTCCGGCTCGACCACGAGCTGAAAGCTCGTTTTAGTGTCGCCATGGCTTACCGGGACCGTGTGCGAGCCAATTTCTTTGATGGGGTGGTCGAGAGTGATCCAGTTCGTTTCAATATCGAAAGGGGTTTGGGCGCGGAGCGCTTCAGCTAGATCGCTTTCATGAATTCCGTCAAAGAGGTGACCCAACTCATTGGCGCGGCGAGTGAGCTTGACCGTGGTTTGCTCGAGAGCGGTCGTCTCTTCTTTGGTCAAGCGATCCCGTTTCTCGGTTCTGACCTTGTCTAATTCACGCCGCTTGATTTCAGTTTGAGCCAGAGTTGCTTTGTTAGCGATTAGACCAAGACCGCGGGCAAGAATAAAATTTCGGCCATAGCCGGCTTTGACTTCTTTAATGTCATACTTGCGCCCGAGTTTTGGCACATCCCGCAGAAGGATAATTTTCATGGTGTCAACTATACTCTATTTTTTATGCTTTAGGAAATCAATCGCGTGGCGGAGGACGGGGTCGGCGCTGGCCTCGCCGTCGGCGGGACTCGTCTTCGCTGACGTGGTGGTGGCGGCTTTGACGGTAATATCGGGTTCCAAGCCGTTATCAACGAGACTTTTCAACTTCGGCGTTAACCATTTGGCGACGGTAATTTTAAGCGAACTATTTTCAGTCACCTCCACCAATTCTTGAACTGACCCTTTCCCAAAGCTTTTCTCCCCGATCAAAGCGCCGATACCATATTCCGAAAGGGCCCCGGCCAGAATCTCCGAAGCCGAGGCACTCCCGCCGTCGATTAGGATCGCCAGTTTCAATTGATTGGTGAAGATGTCGTAACCATAACTGCGATAAATTTTATCTTCCTCTTTCGTCCGGCGGCGTTCGATAACCACCGGCTGACCGGCGGGCAAGAACCAGGAAGCCATATCAACGGCGGCATCGAGGAGGCCGCCCGGATTGCCGCGGAGATCAATAATCAGTTTGTCAGTTTTCGCCTCGATAAACTCTCGTAGCGCCTCGCGGAAAGCCTTCGCCGCATTGGCGTTGAAATTATAGAGCCGGATAATAAAAACGCCATCGCGAGTTTCGGTGTCAAGGGTGGGAATTGAAATTTTCGCTCGGACTATCGTGATCGGCCGGTCCGACTCGCCAGCGCGACGGATTATGACCGTAACTGAAGTACCAACCTCCCCGCGAATCAATTTGACGGCCTCGGTGAGGGCGAGCAAATCAGTTTCCTGGCCATCAATTTTGATGATCTGATCTCCTGATTTGATCCCCGCTTTTTTAGCCGGCGTATTTTTGAGGGCCGAGACGACGGTCAAAACACGATTTTTCACATCGATTTCCATTCCCACTCCGCCGAAGTTGCCGGTGATGTTCTCTTCGAAATCCTTCTTCTCTTCCGGCGGGAGGAAAACGGTGTAGGGATCGCCCAGAGCCTCGGTCATCCCGCTAATCGCTCCCCAAACGCGCCTCTCGGCCGTCGAAGTGGCGGTGATGGTCGATGAGCTTGAATGATTATTAACAAATTTATCATCAAGAATTTTCCACGCTTTCCAAAAAGGAGCGAGGTCAACGTCCACGGACGACACCGAGGGTTGGGTCGTAGCGAGACCGACGAAGATTCCGCCGCCGAAGGCGGCGGCGAAGAGGAGAAACGCGAGAATTCCGATCAGAAGATATTTAAGTCGATTAGACATAATTTTAGACAGTGGGATCATTATCGCACCTCGCTCCCCTTGTGGTCAATGGTTGGAAACGATATACTTATAATTACTTCACTCATGCTTACGCGCCGTGACTATAAGGGATTGACGTGGATTGATCTTGAGTCGCCGACCGAGCAAGAGCTGACGGCGACCGCCACCGAGTACAAAATTCATCCCCTGGTGGTTGGAGAATTGACCCAGTCTAGTCAACGCTCCAAAGTTGATCTATATAGTGAATTTATTTATCTTATTCTACACTTCCCAATTTGCCAGATTTACTACGGTCAGCAGGCCGAAGGCAGTCCTGACACCGAAGAAATTGATTTTGTTATTGGTCGGGATTTTCTAATCACCACTCACTATCAGCCGATCGTTGGCATTGGCGAGTTTGCGGCTTCTTTCAATCCTAATCATCTCGAAGATCGAGGTAAAGATAAAACACAGGCCGGTTTACTTTTTTATCATTTGGTGCGACATCTTTACGGCGGACTAGCGACCGGTCTCGATTACATCAACGGCGTTTTGAAACAAGCCGAGCGCAAAGTGTTTGCCAATCAAGAACGAGCAATGGTGACGCTCCTCGCCGAAGTTAATCGCAACCTTCTCGACTTTCGTTGGGCTCTCAAGCATCACCGCGAGGTGCTTGATTCTCTTCAATCCGCGTCCCGTGAATTTTTCGACGATGGTTTCCATCACTATCTTGGAGCGGTGATCAGTGAATACAATCGTATCTGGGCAATGCTCGAGAACAATCGAGAGACCTTCGTCGACCTCCGTGAGACCAACGAATCGCTTCTCTCGATAAAAACCAATGAGACAATGAAGGTTTTTACCGTAGTGGCGGTTATCTTCTTCCCGCTTACCTTGGTCACTCAATTTTGGGGCATGAACATGACTCTCCCCTTCGCTGATTCGCCATACAGTTATTATTTCGTTCTGGCTTTAATGCTGGCGTCGCTTTTTAGCATGTTGGTTCTGGCTAAATATCGCCGATGGCTCTGATGGTGATGGTCG
>Ga0209541_10014477_pt1 | contig 11879 bp, 12 predicted proteins | sample RifCSPlowO2_01_FD_184027 | JGI IMG/M metagenome (GOLD analysis project Ga0209541, IMG submission 184027) | Groundwater microbial communities from Rifle, Colorado - Rifle CSP2_plank lowO2_0.1 (SPAdes) (version 2) | ecosystem: Environmental > Aquatic > Deep subsurface > Groundwater | place...
TTTGAAACTGGTTGACCGCTACCGAGGCACTTATGCCCGTCTCTCCCAGAACGACGCTTGATACGCCCGGCTCAAAGGCGCTCTCTTCATCGTCCCATGTGAGCGCCGCGTTTGAATCAATTCCTCGGGTGTCCGGAATACTCATTGAGAGACGCGCCTTGTTCCACTGGATGGTGCCGGGGACCTGATAGATATCAACATCGTTCAAGTTAAAAGTTCCGCTCCCCGCGATGACGCCGGTGTACACGCCAGCGTCAAAGATACCCCGCGACAACACTTCAGTATCGAGAGAAATATCGTAGTCAAGCGCCTCCGGCAAAAGGAATATCAATTCTTCCTGAAAAATCCTCTCTCCGCTCGCGGTGGTTACGGAAGTCCGTACGGGAATGGTGAGAACCGGCCCGCTTACCGTCTGCTCCCGACTCCACTTCGTGGCGATTTCGGCAACTGCTTCGTCCGCCCTGTGCGAGCGGTCATTGACCACGCCAAGAACAAAGAGGGTTCCTGCCCATGTAATACCCATGACGATGGCTATGATAATGAGCTTTGAAAAAAGCATGCTTGTCTTAAAATTGCCGGAAATTTGTTGCATATCCCCTTGATTGTATGGAACTCGGCTGTAGAGCGAATAGTAACTCGTGTCAAGAGACCCTTTACCAATGCTCTACAAAAAGAAAACAGTAATTTTTTAAACATTCTTCTCAAAAACGCCCCGCATCTGCGGGGCGTTTTTGTGTTGTAAGCGGAACAAAAGACGCTGATGGCGCCTTACTCCGCCCAAATGACAAAGGTAAAGAGCTTCTCACCGTTGCCGAGGTCGCGCGCATAGAGCGAGTTGTTGCCTTGGGCATCCTGCCGCACTGCTTGTCCCCATGCCGACGGGTTTGAAAAATCCATATCCTGACCAACCCCCGCTGGCGCGCCTTTTCCGTTACCCCCGCCCGCTCCCGTGTCGCCGCTTGAGAAAAATACCGTGTTTACACTATCAAGATGCGCGTAGATTGTCTCAAGCATATCGTAGTCGTGCTGGTTCGGGTGCTGGTTCGCTTCGGGGTCGTTCGTGTAGTCCATGCAAGTACCGAGGTTCGCGTTGGTGAAATTCTCGTCTTGGTGGTCAAGACCGAGCGTATGCCCCACCTCTTGGCACATCACGAGATTTTTCCACGCGGGCGTGTTGTAGGTGCTCGTGTTGAAATAGGAATCGTTTACCTTGGTCACCCCTTGCACGATATGGCTACCGCTCACCCAGATTTGGGCAATGCCGAGCCAGCCATTAAATCCGTACTTGCTATTACACACCTCCACGCGCCCGAGTGTTGCCTTGCAGGTGCGCGGCTTCGTCTTGCCCGCCTTTATGACCGTATCAAGCACGCCGGAAACGCTCCAGTCGCTTGCGGTGGTGGCAAGAATGCCGTCCCACGCGGCTGACACATTATCCCCAAGTTCAAGCGTAAAGGGGTTCGCGGTGCGAGCCCAGTGATAGCCGCCCCACGAGTGGCTCGCGCTCGCGACGAGAGCAACTACTCCTAATGCGAGAACAATTCCTACTCGTACTACCGTCTTTTTGTTCATTGTAAAAAATTAAAAACCGAATAACGAATAATATTGGTGCGGCTCTCGCCCGTCATTACCTCTTTTTTGTGCGGAAGGCGGAAAGTGAACAATACGCCAAGTATACACAACCCCGAATACTTTTTCTAGTGTTTTATGGGTACAACGCCCTCTTCCTCTACAAGTGTACAATAGTGGTTGACACAGAGACACCTGTCTGCTATAAAAAGAGAGTCGTCGTCTTTGGTACGGGGCCTGTTCCCTTCCGTAAAACAACAAGCAAGAGAGGGGCTGTCATGAAAAAGAACCTCGCCGTGCTCGCGCTTACCATCGTGTTTGCCGTTTCCCTTCTCGCCGGAAACGCCGCCGCGCAGGAGATGACGATTGACCTCGGCAAAATGAACCCGCAGCTCGCCCAACAGGTGCTTGCCGACGCCAAGAAACAGAGGGAGGAGGCCGAGAAAACGCCGGAGAAACCGCTCGTGACCGCCTCGGAGGCGCGGCAGTGGGCGGAGGTCGGCGAGCAGATTGCCTCTGGCGTCGCCGCAACGGCGAAGGCCCTGTCGGTGGAGGCGAACGAGTTCATCAAAACGCCGGTGGGAAAGCTGACCTTCTTTCTCATCGCGTGGCATTTTGTTGGGGAGACGCTCTGGAGCATCGTCGGTGGAGTCGCCATCTGGGTGATTCTCGGTTCTATCATCCTGTGGTCATTCAAGTCCTTTCACCTCCCGAAAACGGTCTATACCGTTGACGAGAACGGCAAGAAGGTGGGGAAGACCACCGTCCAGTACGAGTTCAAGACCACCGAGACGCGCCTTTGGTCGGTCATCATGCATGTTGCTTTCTTCGCCGCTTTGAGCATAACCATGATTTTCATCGTTCTCTGACGACCTCCGCCGTCCCGCAAAAGAGCACACCGCTATCCGGTATGCTCTTTTTTTGTACTAGGCGAGAAGCGTGTCCCCCTACTCGCCTATTTCAAACTCCACCGTATCCCCGAGCGCAAGATGATATTTATCAAAAAACCCCGCGGGGATTTCAAGGACATACTGCGCGAAAAAGTCGTTTACGAATTGGTATTCTGGATAAGTGCTCGGCGCGACATTTGTGATAACATCCGCAATTTTCTTGTCTGCGCTAATCCAGATAATATCAAGCGGAAAAAGCATCCCCTTCATGCTGTGCGTATAGAAGCTTGCGAGCGGATAGACATAGAGCATCCCCTTGTCCTCCGACAAGCGCCGTATCCCGCCGAGACCAGCGCTCTGTTCGTCCGGCGTGTCCGCAACACGCACGGTGACGGTGGCTCCTTTAACAGAGAATGGTATCCCCGACTGCCAGTTAATAAAGACGCGGATTTCGCCCAGAGCGTTGCCCGCCGCCGCCGAAAGAGTTGTCCATGCTCCGCTCGCGCCGTGCGGAAAGATGGTGAACGATGCCGCCACAACCGCCATAACCGTCAGGATGACGACAATACTGGCGCGGCGGAAAAATGGGAAGGGGTTCATGGGGTGAGTTGACTAGGCGAAAACGGGCTCCTTCGTAACCGCGCCGCCGGCGTTCTAATAAGGTATTCTCATCATACAACAAAAAACATTACGGTGTAGCAAGACCTTGCTATACTGAAAAGAGTTCTGCGTGCACGCAACAGAAAGGAGGTGTACCATGTCGGGTGCCACGGCAGGGTTTCTCGGTCTTGCCTGTTATTTTGCGTTTTTTCTTCTGTTCATGGTCGCTGGCCCTATCGCAGACCGGCTGAGCGGTGCGCACGAAAAGGCACGGGTCGTCTTTCTGGGTTTCATCATCGTGGCCACCATTGTTTTGTTCCTTGCCGGCTCATATCTCCTCATATCATTTCTCTTCTTTTAGCCCCCCTCCTTGCATACGGGGGGTCTTTGTTTTCCGCTTTTCAACAAAACGCCCCCGTGATAAGGTAAAAGTGGAGATATTCACTCTTTTAAAAATCAGAAACCCTTGAGAGGAGGAGGGCAGGATGTTTACCCGTCTGATGCGCCGCCCGCCTTTCTCATGGGCGACAAAGGCGACATTGTGGTGTCTCCATTGCATTGAAAAATTCCTCCTCTTCCGTTTGTGGGGGACGATAGTCGTGCAGTGGTGCATCTATCACGCCGGAAAACGGTTCTTCGCTCATGCGCGCATAGAAGTGTACGGCGCGTCGTATCTCAAAAACTTTGGCGATACCGCAATCTTTGCGGTCAATCATGCGAGCGAACTGGACATTCCTATTATCTGTCTCGCGCTTTACCACGCGGGCGTGCTCCGCGACCGGATGCCGCTTATATGGCTTGTGCGCGGGAAAAAGTTCTATGACGATATGGGACGCATTCGGGCGTGGCTCTACGGGGGGTTTCTTTTTAAGCTTGTCGGCGGCTACCCCGTAACGCCAAAAGAAGCGCGTCCGGTGGAAGACCCCGAAGGGCGCAACCGGCTTGACGCGCATATTGCGCTCCTAAAGGCAGGCTATTCCGTCGTCATATTCCCCGAAGGCGCGACGACACGGGACGGCGCGCTCCTCCCTGCAAAGGCGGGCGTCGCGATTCTTTCCGAGCAGTCGCAATGCCCCGTCATCCCCATGGCGATAGAAGGCACTTTCGGACTCTCGCTTGATGATTTCCGCACGGGGAAAAAACTGGTGCGCGTCTTCTTCGGCGCTCCCTTGCCGCTATACAAAATACATCAGCGGGCAAGCGGCGGCGCGTGCGCCGACAATGACTTTGCGCACAAGCGTCGTATTATGCGCCGCGCGCGCTTCGTTATGCGGCGCATCAAGGCGTTGCTTGAAAAGCACGAGACAAAAGAATAACGGTCAGCCACAACCCGTGGCTGACCGCTTTTTTATGCGTCTTCCCGTTTTCCGATATAGAATCGAAAAACGGGAATGCGACCACTACCTGCCCGCAATGCTGCGCATAGCGTTGCCCGCCCGCATCGCTACGACGAGCATAGCGAAGGCGTTGCGGGCAGGCAGGCGGGCGAATGTCGCACATGCGAATGATCTATTTCGTATTCGTGCCCTTCGATATTATTCGGCATATTCGTGTCGTGTTTTCACGACACGAATTGAATCCCCTGCGCAAGCACCGTTTCCCCGGAGTAGTTGATGGCCGTCGTCTGTCGCCGCATGTACCACTGCCATGCGTTGCTTCCCGCTTCCCTCCCGCCGCCGGTGTCTTTCTCGCCGCCGAACGCGCCGCCAATCTCGGCACCGCTTGTTCCCGTATTCACATTCGCGAGCCCGCAGTCGCTTCCTGTGGGGCCGAGGAATGTTTCGGCGTGCCGAATGCTCTCGGTGAAAATCGCCGACGAAAGCCCCTGCGGAACATCGTTGTTGAGCGCAATCGCCTCTTCAAGCGATTCGCATTCCAGAAAATAGAGGATCGGCGCGAAAGTTTCCTTTTTGATAACGGACATATCGCGGTGTGCCGCAACGATTGCGGGTTCCACGAAAAACCCTTTTCCCGAAATCCTCTTCCCGCCGCAGAGCACCTGCCCGCCTTCTGCTACCGCATGGCGAAGCGCCTCCATCATGTTTTCAACCGCGTCCGCGTCAATCAGAGGACCCATGAGCGTCCGTGGAGAAAGCGGGTCGCCGATTTTCACCTTTCCAAACGCGGCGACGAGCATTTTTCGGAGTTCTACGGCAATTGCCTTGTGCGCAATGACGCGCCGCGTGGTTGTGCACCGCTGTCCCGCCGTCCCCACCGCGCCGAAGAGAATGTTGGAGGCCGCGAGGGGAAGGTTCGCGTCGTTCATCACGATAACGGCGTTGTTCCCGCCGAGTTCAAGGATGGGGGCTCTCCCGAGCCGCCCCGCAATGATGCTCGCCACCTCCCGCCCCATTGCGCATGAACCCGTCGCGGAGATAAGGGAAATGCGCGGGTCACGAACGAGCATCTCGCCGACAATATTTCTGCCTCCGAGACAAAGGTTAAACACGCCCGAAATGCCGTGCTTCTCGCATACCGCGTTGCAGATATTTTGGACTGCGATTGCGGAGAGCGGCGTCTTGGGCGACGGCTTCCAGATGACCGTGTCGCCGCACACCGCCGCAAGAAGCGCGTTCCACGACCAGACCGCGACGGGAAAGTTGAATGCGGTGATGACGCCCACGGGACCCAAAGGGTGCCAGGTTTCGCGAAGCAGGTGTCCGACGCGTTCGGACGGAATTGTAAGTCCATTCAAGTCGCGGGAAAGCCCGACGACCCGGTCGCCAGAGTTAATCATCTCTTCCACCTCGCCACGACCTTCCTCAAAGATTTTACCCGTCTCAAGCGACACGAGCCTGCCGAGCGCATCTTTTTTCCTGCGCAATTCGTCGGTAATCTCGCGGACAATCTGCCCGCGCTTCGGCGCGGGAACAAGCCGCCACGAGAGAAATGCGCGGCGCGCTTCCTCCACCACCTCCTCGTAGGCGGACTGCCCCGGGAGAGTCGCCGTGGCAATGACCTCCTCCGTCGCGGGATTGACCGAGGGAAGCTCCCCCACTCCGCCTGAAATCCAGCGCGTTCCCGCGCAGGCGCCGGGGTTCATTGCTTTGAGCCCAAGCTGCCGCAGAAGGTTTTTCTTCTTCATGTCCATGTCTCTCTCCGTCTTCTGTTGTTGTTTTGAAAAGTGCGCTTTCTGTTTCTGTCGCAAAAGTAACAGAAAAACACGCCCTTGCCAAACGGGGCATGCAAAAAAGCGCGGAGGTTTGTGAGAACCTCCGCGCGTGTCTCTAATATTCCAATCCCTTACATCGTAATACTGTGCGGATGCGCCTTCGCCGCGCCCGCCGGAGTACGTTGTTCAAATCTCGCTTTCGCGCGGAGGTCCGCTAGTCTCGCGGCGCCGATTGCGGACATGCCACTCTGTACGCCCGCGAGGAGGTCTCCGACGGTCCGTGCAACGGGACCTTTGTACAGCACCTTCCCCGTCACTCCCTCGGCGAGAACTGTGTCGCCCAACGCCTTCCCTCCTTGGTGGTAGCGGTCAAGGTTTTGCTTGATAGCGCCCTCGGAGCCCATGCCGCGATATATCTTGTGCTTGACTCCGTTGACCTCAATAATGTCGCCAGGCGCTTCATTGTGGCCAGCAAGCAGATTCCCCATCATGACACTCTCTGCTCCCGCGGCAAGCGCTTTCACGATGTCGTCTTGATGCTTCACGCCACCGTCCGCACAGACCGGCACATCATACTTTCGCGCGGCGCGCGCGCATTCGTACACGGCGGTAAGCTGTGTTCTTCCGACGCCGGTTACGACGGTCGTTATGCAAATGGAGCCACTCCCTTGCCCTACTTTGATGCCGTCCGCGCCTGCGTGGATAAGCTCTTCCGCGGCGCCCGGTTCCGTCACATTACCGACGACAACATCCGTTTCCGGAAAGCACCGCTTGAGTTTCTCCACCATCTCTACGGCGGCATCCGTCCACGCATGCGCCGTGTCTATGACGAAGGCGTCTACACGGTGTGCGGCAAGAAGCTCCGCGCGCGCGAACGCCTCGTCGCCGACGCCGATAGCCGCGGCAACCCGAAGTTGGTCCTCACTATCCGTATTATGAGAAGCACGCCCCTTCTCAATTTCGTCAATGCGTTCAAGGTCCTTTAATGTGAACATTCCTGCGAGGACCCCGTCTGCCCCAAGAAGCGGTAATTTCTTTTTTTTGTGTTTCCGCATGAGGGCAAGCGCTTCTTTTTTGGTGGTGCCCGTAGGAGCAAAATAAACAGTCCGCTCCATCATTTCTGATACCGTCACTGTTTTTTCCCGGTCTTTAGCGAAGCGGATGTCGTTGCCGGTCAGGAGACCGACGAGTTTATTCTCTCCGTCAACAACCGGAAAAGTATGAAAGCGGTATCCTTTTTTTTCATGCCATTGAAGCACCTGCTCTATCGTCCAGTTGGGGTCGCGAATGCATTTCGGGTGCACAATGAGTCCATTTAAGGAGAATTTTACGCGGTCAACATGTTCTGCTTGCAGTTCCGGCGAGAGGTTCCGGTGAATGACGCCTATGCCACCGGCGATGGCGAGCGCTATTGCCATCTCGTCTTCGGTGACGGTGTCCATTGCCGCGCTTACAAACGGCGTACGGAGTGGAATGTTCCGCGAAAACCGCGTCCCAAGCGTAATGGTCGCCGGAAGAAGTTTGCCGGACCTGCCGGAACGAACAGTGACATCGTCATAGTCAAGCCCGAGCTGTTGTAGCTCCTTCGTGGCGAAGAAGATGTCAATTCTTGAAAGTCCATCCTTTTTCATTTCCGTCCACAGTCCGTCCAAGAGCCCCATCGCCGCCTCCGGTGTTGTGATTTTACAAAGACCTCTTGACACACTATACAAAATATCTCGGCAAAGACAAGGTACGCCACGGCATGCCCCCTTGCGTATTCAGGGAAGCCCTGCTATACTCTGCCTGTGCAAAGTAGATACGGCCGGCAAGACAAAACCCGCATAAACAACCAGATCCGCGCAGCGGAGCTCCGCGTCGTTGACACGGAAGAGGGAAACCTCGGGGTAATGACCCGCGACGAGGCGCTTAAAAAAGCGACGGAGCGCGGGCTTGACCTCATAGAGATTTCTCCCAACGCAACCCCGCCGATTGCGAAGATAATGGATTTCGGCAAGTACCAATACGAGCAGAACAAGAAGAACAAAACGCGCGGGCACTTTACCGAAACAAAAACATTGCAGGTAAAAATCGGCACCGGAGAGCACGACCTCGCGCTGAAATCAAAACAGGCGTCAAAGTTTTTGAAAGAAGGCAATCGCGTGAAGATTGACCTTTTCCTCGCCGGACGCGCAAAATATCTTGAAAAAACATTCTTGACGGAACGGCTGGACAGAATCCTCCATTTAATCACGGAGGATTACAAGGTTGCCGACGGACCGAAGCGGAGCCCGAAGGGGCTCTCCGTGGTGATAGAGAAAAAATGAAAGATACCAATATACAAATGAATGCTAATGCAACCTGCCCGCATTGCTACGCAAAGCGTTGCGGGCGGGCGAATGAATACGAATATCTGGTGGGTCGCATTTGTAGCCATTAGTATCATTCGCATTAATTCGTAGATTAGCATCTTATATTCCATGTCAGGAAAAACAAACAAATCATTTACGAAACGGCTCAAAGTCACGAAGAATGGAAAGATTCTCACGCGGAAAGGTGGGATTAACCACTACAACGCAAAAAAGAGGAGCGGAAAGCAACAGAGCCAAAAACGCCCCGGCGAGCTTATCCTCTCCGGCAAAGCGCGCGCGCGATTTTTAGGAAAATAAAGAGTGAGCGCATTGGCGAACGACTACCCGCCCGACCAGAACGGCTGGTCGTTCGGGCGGGTACTTTTCCTTAACCCAGCACCTATTTTACTAAAAGATTCTTATGCTCGCGGTCTGTGGAATAAACCACGCTATCGGGCATAAAAATTTGTTTGCAAGACAAATTTTTTGGACAATCGTTTGGTAAAATAGGTGCTGGGTACTCAAATTTAATTATTCATTAAAGCATTCATTTAAATTTGGTATGCCGCGAGTAAAACGGGGAACAACCGCGAATAAACGCAGAAAAAGCACCCTTGCACAGGCGAAGGGGTTTCGTCACGGACGCCACTCAAAAGAGCGTTCGGCGCGCGATGCCATTCTTCATGCGGGAGTACGCGCCTTCGGCGACCGACGCAAAAAGAAAAATGATTTCCGCCGCCTGTGGCAGATACAGATAAACGCCGCGACGCGGGCGTACGGGCTTTCGTATTCGCGCTTCATGCACGGGCTCAAAGAAAAAGGCATCGGGCTCAACCGAAAAATGCTTGCCGAACTTGCGGGCGAGCACCCCGACGCATTTGAAAAAATAGTCAGCGCAATTAAGTAAAACGCCGAACTTAAGAAAACCCCCGTCCTCCTTGGAGGGACGGGGGTTTTCTTTTCGTCATTGGAGAAACCTGCTTTCGTAGAGATAGCTGTACCGTTCCTTGTCCTGCTTCACGAGCTCCACCACCCGCGCAACAAGCGCCTTGGGGCTTGAGTCAAATATAATTTTGTCGTTCGGACGATGGGCTTTCTCAAGTATCATCTTTATCACTTCATCCGTTTCCCAGTCGCCTTCAAGGATGCCGATTGGCTTCCTATCTTCAAACGCCACGGTGAATTCGTTTATCGTGCCGATGCGCCCGCACCCAACGAAGACCGCGTCTGATGCACGCGTGAGGAGAAGATTTCTTCCCGAATAGCCAAACCCCGTATAGGCGATGACATCAAGATAGTCCACCGGAAGTTTGTAGACCTCTATGTGCTCCCGCTCCGAAGCCGCCGGAGAAAGACCAATGGTGATGCCCCCCGCTTCCTTCGCGCCGATGGTTGCCCATAAAGGGAAGCCAGTCGTCGCTCCGCTCACGAGGACCGCGTTCGCGCGCGCAATTTCCCTACCGAGCTCTTTTGCGAGCGTGAGCGCGTTCGGGCCGCAGTGTCCCGTTTCCGCCGCCCCCGAAACGCAGAGTTTCAGTTTGAGATGAGAATGTTTTGGGTGGGGAGTGGCGTCCATTGGTTTAAGTATATCGTATATTGTATGTAGTATGTAGTATGTTGAAAAACCCAATAAATCCGAGGTACGAAATCAGAAATCCGAAACAAGCACGAATTACCAAAATTCAAATGACGAAAACCGTGTTTGGGACATTTGGTATTTGAATTTTAGATCTGCTTCGTATTTCGATATTCGGATTTCGGATTTTGAATATCTGATTGGGTGTTGGTCATTGAGGTCTGGGATTTCTTCTAAAACTCAAGTTCAACCGTATCCCCCTCCTGCGGCGCGCTGGCGGCAACGCCAAGGTAGTCCCGCAGACGCTGGGAAAAAAACGCTCCCGTCTTCGGTTCACTGCACACGATAAAAACTTTTTCTGCGGTATCGGCGACGCCGACCGCAAACGCAAAGAGCGCTTCCCTGTCGGCATGCGAAGAATAGGCGGACACATTCTCCGTGCGCGCCCGCACGGGAACTTTCTCTCCGAGAACTCTTACTTCTTTCGCCCCCTCAAGAAGCGCCCGCCCCATGCTCCCCGGCGCCTGATAGCCGACGAGAAGGAGCGTCGTGGTGGGGAGAGGAAGATACTCTTTTTCATGAAAAACAATCCGCCCGCCGTTTGACATACCCGACCCGGCAATAATGATTTTCGGCGCCGGTGTCTCCTTTATCTGTTTTGATTCGTCGGTCGTATAGGTCTTTCTAAGTCCGGGGAAGTTGAAGAGCGTCTCCTCGCCGTCTCCGTCCTTGCGCAACCCCTTCTTGAGAAAGCTCTGATGTTTCCGGTAAAGCTCGGTTGCGTCTATTGCGAGCGGAGAGTCCAGGAACACGGGCACAGGGGGTATGCGGTGTTCTTCCGTCATGGTCTTAATTTCAAAAAGTATTTCCTGCGTCCGCTCAATAGAAAACGCGGGTATGAGAAGCGTCCCGTGTTCCCGAATAGTGTTCTCCACCACATCTTCAAGCGCTTCGCGCCGATGCTCGCGGTTCTCGTGCGGCGTGTCGCCATACACCCCCTCCATGACAAGATACCGCGCGTGGTGAAGCGGCTCGGGATCGGGGAGAATCGGGTCCGGCGTGTTGCCGATGTCGCCGGTAAAAATAATGTTTGATTCGCCACGAGAAAACTCAACCATTGCGGAACCGAGGATATGCCCTGTATTCTCAAGTTCCGCGGTCACCCCGTCGGGGAGCGGCATTTCCTCGTGGTAGCCGATGGTCTTCCAGAGCGCAAGAGCGCTGTCTATGTCCTTATTGGTGTACAAGGACTCTCTCTTACCGCCATGCGCTTCCTTGCCGAGGATTCCCAAACTGTCGCGCAGAATAAGTTCCGCAAGGTCCTTTGTCGGCGCGGTGGAGTAAATGGTCCCGCGAAACCCGTCTCGCGCCAATTGGGGGATGCGCCCCGTGTGGTCAAGGTGGGCGTGGGTTACAAAAAGAGCGTTAATGTCTTTCGGATTATACGGAAACGGCTCTCTGTTTTTTTCTGCACCGACCGCCTCCCCCTGAAAAAGCCCGCAGTCAACGAGGATTTTCGCCGCACCGGTGTCCAGGAGAAAATTGGAGCCCGTTACCGTTCCCGCTCCGCCATGAAATGTGAGGGTTGATTTCATCAAAAAAAAGTTACTTCTTGTTCCGCATAAACAAAATACCTGCAAGGACGCCTCCGGTGGTATCCATAACGAGGTCAAGAATCATATCTGGAAAGTAGCCGGGCTCTCCCGAAAGAAACGGGTTTGCCCACACCTCAAAAACCTCCCACGCGATGCCGACAAGAAACGCCGCGGCGCCCGCAACAACAGGAGTGGGCATGTGATACC
>Ga0209541_10014478_pt1 | contig 11879 bp, 12 predicted proteins | sample RifCSPlowO2_01_FD_184027 | JGI IMG/M metagenome (GOLD analysis project Ga0209541, IMG submission 184027) | Groundwater microbial communities from Rifle, Colorado - Rifle CSP2_plank lowO2_0.1 (SPAdes) (version 2) | ecosystem: Environmental > Aquatic > Deep subsurface > Groundwater | place...
TATCTTTCTTGAAGACGGGTTGGAGGAAGCACTTGCTATGACCACGTTCAAATCTTGATAGCGCACGCTGTCCGAGAGCGCGAAGTCCAGGTTGCCTTCCAGTATCTTCACGTTCCTAAACTGTCCCAGTGCGCTCAGTATCGCTACCTTTTCTTCCGTGCTCCCCGCGTTTTTGTACATATCCAGCAGCGTCGCGTTCATCCTTTCTGTTCCCGACGATGCGGCTACCGCGAGCAGCGAACCCCGCACGTCCGGGTGAACAGACGAACCAGAGGCGTAGCGCGCGAACAGTTGCAGCCCCTTCCCGATAGTGTCCACGTCCTCACAGAAATTAAGGAAGCTTATTGCAAGCTCGCGCATCAGCGCGTCCTCCTTGCTTTCGTTGCTTCTTGGCGACCAGCTAAGCCGTGCTAATGCGCGGGCAAAAGGCTTCTTCATGTGCTCCCTGAAGCGTGGCCATATTCTGCCCCAGTAAGGCTCGTCGCAGAAAGCGAAGTGCACCGCCCGCAGCGAGCCGGCGACCGTAGCCAACGTTAAGTAGCTGTCCTCATTCTCGTAATTTTTCATGAAATCTAAGTAATCATCAAGTGCCACAAAGCCGTTGAGCGAGAGTTTGAACATATCGTCCAGCAGTCCCCACCTGTCTACGACAAGCAGCGTCTTGTCCATTATCTTCCTTTCCAGTGCTGAAAGATTTTCTTTTCCATAGCGCACGCGGTAGAAGCCCGCCTGCCCGTAGTTGGCTTTCAGCCAGCGCACGCCGTCCAAATGCACGCGTTTCATTTTAGTGGAAAGCAGTTCCCTCCGTTCTGCATCGTCCACGTTCATGGTGACCGGTATCTTCCACAACGCGTTCGTCGCCTTGCCTGCGAGGAAGCGGCGCTGCTTTAACGTCAAAAAATTGCCGCGCATCTCCACGTCCACCATCGGGAAGCCCGGTTGCCTTATCCAGCTCTTCACTATCTCCCGCATTCCTTTTCCCGAAGCCCGCTCCAGCGCACTCCACAAATCCTCGGACGTTGCGTTGCCGTATTTGTTCGCTTCAAGATAATCGGCTACACCTTTTTTGAAGTCTTCCCTGCCCATGTAGTCTTCCATCATCCTCAGCACGTTCGCGCCTTTGGAATAGCTTATCGCATCGAAGAGCTGCTCTATCTCGCTTACGTTTTTCACCTCGCACTCTATGGGGTGCGTCGCTTTCAGCGAGTCGTCCTCCATCGCCCTTATCGTTTCGCCGCGTGCGAACTCTTCCCACATCTTCCATTCCGGGAATAAATGGTCCACCGCCTTGTAAGCCATATACGTCGCAAAACTCTCGTTGAGCCACAGGTCGTTCCACCACTTCATCGTGACCAAGTCACCGGACCACTGGTGCCACAGCTCGTGCGCGATTATCATTGCCATGAATTTTTTGTACGACGTGGACGTAGTCTGCTCATCGTAAAGCAGGTAAATCTCGCGATAAGTTACCGCGCCCCAGTTCTCCATCGCGCCGCTGGAGAAATCGGGCATCGCTATCATGTCCAGCTTCGGCAGCGGATAGTCTATGCCGGAGTAATCTTCAAAATACGATAGAAATTTCTTAGCTATGTCAAGCGCGAACGCGGTCTGCTTCCCCTTTCCCGGTACGGTGACTATCCTTATTATCTTGTCCCTTATCTTCGTTTCGTGGAATTCAAAGTCGCCGATGCCCATGTACAGTAGATACGTTGACATCGCCGGAGTCCTGTGGAACGTTACCGTTCTCTTCGTTCCCTCATCAATTTCTTGTTTCACAGGCATATTAGACACGACTTTTAGTTTTGAATCAACGCGAAGCGTCACGTCAAACGTCGCCTTCATCTGCGGCTCGTCAAAGCACGGGAACGCACGCCGGGCGTACGGAGCTTCAAACTGCGTGGACGCGATGTATTTCGTCTTCCCGTCCTTGCCGGCGTACTTGCTCCTGTAAAAACCGAGCAGGTCGTCGTTGAGCTTTCCTGCAAAGTCTATGATAAGATTTACCGTGCCTTTCACGCGCTCCGGAAGCATTATCTTCAGCACATCACCTTTGAGGACGTGCTTCGCAGCCATGCGTTTCCCGCCAACGGCAAGCGAAATGCCGTTTATGTCAGGCCCGTCAGAATGGAGAATTATCCCGGAGGAGGGTTTCCTTATGTCCAGCGTTATGTCCTCCCTCCCCGTGAACCGGAACTCTTCCATGTCCACATCCATGAGCAGATTGTAATTCACCGGGAGCACGTGAGAAGGGAGCCGGAACGATTTTGGCATTCTTCACTAATGGCTGCGCAGGGATAAAAAGTTGAGAAGCCAATTGAAGAGCCGGCTATCTATCTCCTGCTTATCGGCAACAAGTAAAAAGCTAAGACGACCCCGTTACGCTAAAATCCTGTCATGTGCAGAGTTTTCCATCTCCCTACCAACGCCCGCCACACTACGGTAAACGAGTAGGAAACGAACTGCCGCCTTGCGCGATAATCCGTTTTCTTACTAATACCCGCCCGCCGCGTCATACGTCTTCAGGATAGAAATTTCTTGTCCATCGCTGGGAATATAAGAATGCGAGGTCCTCTTTTGTCAGCGAGACTTCGGCGCTTCCAGCGTTTTCTTTCGCATGAACGGGATTCCTCATTCCCGCTATTGCTATATCCGCGCCGCCTTCCACGATGCAAAACTTCAGTGCAATCTGCGACATGGTCATTTCGGGGCGCACCATTTTAGACTTTATCGCGTTCACCCTGTCCACTGTTTCCTTAAGCCGCGGTTTCGTGAAGTAGTCCTTTCTCCAGTCATTGAATGCGGTATCATAGGTGAACGTGCCTCCCAAAGAGCCTTCGTCCAGCGGAACGCGTGCTATTATGCCTATGCCGTTTTTCCGTGCCAACGGAAACAGCTTGTCGCGAGGCGATTGGTCGAAAATATTGTAAATGACCTGTATGGCGTCTATCTCGCCGGATTTGACTATCTTCATCGCGGAGTCCGGCTCATGGTCGTTGACGGACACGCCGAAGAACCGCGCGATGCCTTTCTCGCGCAGGAACCTAAACGCTTCTCGCCAGCCGTCATCGTCTATCCATTCGTCCATCCACACATGAAGCTGTAGAATGTCTATCGTTCGCCTGCCGAGGTTTTCATAGCTCTGCATCGCATTTTCGATTATATAGTTTTTCGGAAAGACCTCCTCTATATTGCGGTTTCTGGCAGGCCAGTGGCGGTCTTTTGGCGGCACTTTGGTCGCTATGACTGCATCCTTGCCGAGCAGGGCTTTCGATATCAGCCTCTCACTGTGACCTTCTCCATATTCAAGAGCGGTGTCAAAGAAATTGATTCCGTTGGAGTGTGCCTCTAATAACGATTTTTTCGAAATCTCGTCGTCCGCCTTCCACATGTCCGCCCATTTCAGGTCTTTGGCGCCGCCGCCTATCCCCCATGCACCAAAGCCTATGCGGGAGACGCGAAGGCCTGTTTTCCCGAGAGTCGTGTAGAGCATGTAATCGTATAACTCTTGGCGCCGGAATTTTTAATAGCCGCGCCCCGCCAAAAATCGAACCGTGCTCAAGAGTCCTTTCCCCTCTATTTCTCAACGTCCGCCACGACCAATTTGACGCACCGCTGTGCGTCATACACCGTGTGGCGGGTAGTTTACTTAGGCATAGAGAAAAACCGAAATATTCAAATATATACCTATAAAATAGAATAACACCAAAGGTGACCATTATGAGTACCGAACTAAAGAAAGCCATAAATGAGATAGAAAAGTCTGAAGAATTCAAAAAAATGCCAAGGGAAGTCCGGGCCGTAATCAAGGAGACTTTGGAATATGCGGGGCTGGTAAAAATACCTATCATAACTCACCAAGAGAACGGCTGGATAATAGCGTCTACGCCAATAATTGACGTTTGCGCACAGGGTAAGACAGAAGAAGAAGCCATATCGAACCTGAAGGCAATGATAGAGGATTATATGACCGATCCGTATACGAAAAAACCAGAAATTGGGACAATACTCAAGATGCAAGTGAGTATAAAATCCGTCCCTGTGAAATTCCCCTTCTATCAAAGAGATGTTCTTGATGCAGGGTAAGATACACCCTTTACCACGAAACAAGGTCGTTAATATTCTAAAGAATAACGGGTTTGAACAAATAAAAAATAAAGGCCTCATATGAAATTCAGAAAACATACAGAAAGCGGAGTTCTTACTACAATGGTAAGCCATGCCCCAACAATACAGCCGACTATTATAAAATGCATAATCAGACAATCAAAAAAGCCAGAAGAAGAGTTTTATTAACGCCCGCGATGAGCCGCGTTTTGCGGGCTTTGCTCATCGCCTTTATCTCCGCTTCCCGTTGCGCCGCGCCCATCCTGTCGTTGAACTTCTCGGAATAGACCAGCGAAAACGGAAGCCGCGAGCGGACGTATTTCGAGCCGCGACCGGCGGCGTGCGCGTCCATCCTTTTCTTCAAATCTTTAGCGATGCCCGCATAAAGCGAGCCGTCGCGGCACTGAAGGATATAGACGTGATACACGCAAATAATCGCGCGTTTTGCTCATAAAACTTGATATTACACGGCACTGCGAGAAAGGCACGTCTTTTTATATATTCCACGTTCTAAATATGCCTATGAAGGCAGAAAGGAAATTATTCGATGAACCGGAGCTCGACAGGATGGTAAAGGAAGCGAGACGCCGAAAAATATTCAGTAAAGTCAGGCTATAAATCGGATGGATGAGTTACCCTTACTCCGAATTCCTTCTCCAATGTTTTGTGTCCGATTAGTGCTGTGTCAAGAGTTACAAATGTTGAGGCATTTTCTTGAACCGCTACAGCGTAGTGCAGGGCATCGGCATTCTCAACTCTTGGATCCAACTCTGCAATCCTAACAGCTATATGGTAGGCTTTCATTGCAGGGGTTGCGTAGACGATACTCCGCTTTTGAATGAAATCCTCTAATATCTTGATTGCAAGTTCCCTATCCTCCGGTTTCGGCATGTCGCGGAGCGTAACAAGCAGAAATTCACCCAACACCGAAGAGGAAACAACACCACGATACTTGTAACCTACACGATTGAGATAATCAGCGCAGGCATCGCCCAGCTTAGTGTCTTTTTGAGCTTCTATCAAAACAGATGTGTCAATATGATGCAGCGGCAAGCGTTCGCGTCTCCGCAAAATTGCTTCCTCCGTCTTTGCCTTCATTATACACTATTGTCTGTATCTGTTTTAAAAAAGCCGCCTGAGGGACTTGAACCCCCGACCTGCAGTTTACAAAACTGCCGCTCTTTGCTGTATCACGCGCGGGACGCTATCGGGCGTCGTTTTTCCGTGCGCCATACACCAGCTGAGCTAAGGCGGCACTGGATTCTTATGCAACGGGTGGTTTTTATGCCTTATTCCCACGCCATTCTATAAACAGTTCTAGCGTATGACGCAGGGGTGCCAACACTTTAACTTAATGCTTTTTTAATCTCTCTAATTTTAGTAGTAAATAAGAATTTACTGATCTCTGGTTGATTAGTCGCGCCTCTTGTGAGACAGATTCGTTTTTCATCATTAAATCCAAATCCAAATTTTGTATCTTGTTTATCTTCTGACTTTGTAGTTAATTCTTTTAGAAAATCTATCATCTCCTTTTCATTTAGGCACAAAAGGATATGTGAGTACCATTTTTTAATCTCTCGCGACTTATCTAATTTTTTGCCATGAATTGATTTAGTATAAACTCCAAAAAGAATATAGAAGTCCGCATACCCTTCTTCAACTTGAAAAGTATTAAACCAAGTATAGTATTTGAACCTTTCATGCTTTAGTTTTCTTTTTGGAATAGTCCCTTCCCAAGTTCTAGAACTCTTTACTTGCATTGCCACAGATTTTTTGGTTTTTTGATTATAAAGAAGAACATCAAAACCCTTTTGTTGTCTGCTTATTGGTATTGAAATAGAATACCCTTCTTTTTTCTTGAAATGTTTAATTAATTCTTTTGCAACAGCAAATTCTGAATAAGGTAATGTAAATATTGGTTCCATAAAAGCATTAAGTTTGTTAGAGTATATAAATACAGAACCCTGATTTGGCACCCCGAGTAATATGTAGCCTAACTTATAGAATTTTACGAAGTTGAATTTTGAGAGATGGGGCGAGGCAGGCAACCCAGCCGAGCGACCTCCAAAATTCAATTTGGGTGGAGAAACCTGCAAGGTTTCGGAACCGTTAAATTCCTGTTATATTCTCCCGAACACTTGGAGGACTTGATTTTTAGTGCAACGATGCTCGAAGAGCAAAAAATCAAAGTAATTTCAGGGTCGTTTCTATCTAGCGAACACAGTGAGCAATAAAGAATAAGTATCAAGGGGCAATTTTCGTTTAGTCGTTAGAGGGCGGGGGCGTTAGTTTTATTTTTTCTTATTCTCTTTAACAGTAACAGTCATTTGTCCTATCCCTAAAGAATTCATAGCTTTCGTTAAATCTTGCATAGAATCAGTTACAGCATGTTCACCGTATTTCTTATCAACAGCTTTGTCAAACTCTGCTTGAAGTTCGTTTTTCTTAACAGAATCGCCAAGTTTCACTTTTATCTTTTTTAGCTCTTTATCATAAGCATCAAGTATTTTGGTTAAAGAATCCACTTTTGATTTGAAAGATATGGCTTCTGTTGGTGTCTTATTTAGAATATTTGTATAATCATCAATATCTAATTTAATGCAATCTGATAAAAGTTTGAAGATTTGAGCCATATCTTCATAGGTTTCAACATTAAAACTTAGATCCCCCTCAATAATCTTGATTTTTTCAGCAATCTTTCTCTTTAATTCATTTTCAACATATTCTCTCGCTTCTTTTTCTAATGTCGGACTCTCCTGTAATATTTGCATAGAAGCACCCAATAAAATAGGGTTATCTGATGTGAATGTTAGTGTTTTTTGTCTTCCATCTACTGCAATTCTAATTACATCACTGAATGGTTCAACACTTACAAGTTTATTGTTATTATAATTGTAATTTTTGAAAGTTCCACTGAAAATAAATCTTTTGGAAGTAATATATAAAATTCCCGAATCAATCTTTCTCAATTCTCCATGAGATTCTGCTTGACCAGAACCCATGTGATACCACCAACCTTTCATTATTCTAAAACTATGCCCACTTCGAACGTAATTTCTTACTGCGCGCTCTTCAAAAAAATCAGAGAATTGCGAATAAAGTATTTTTTCATCTTTATGTAATATCAGTCTTGATTTGGCTTCTTTCAGTTTATCTTTCTGCTCAACATAATCTTGTAATTTTTCTATGACTGATTTTGATTTGCTTGAGTTAATAGCCCAACTAATTAGATAAACAATGAGAAAAATTGTTCCAATAGGGTAAAAGACTATCAAAGCTATAATCAGCACGATTTTTATCCATAGGTTCAAACCGTCAAACCAAGATTTAACCGACATATTAATATCATCATTATATACTTGTTTATAAATCATTCTTTTTCGTTCGCCCCCCCCGTCGTTTCGTTTTTAGTTCGTTCTCGTTAAAATTGTCCCCTATCCGTTCGTGCCACTGAAATTTGGGGATTTTTCGCAGGAAAATCCCAGATAATCGCTGTTAGGCGTCCTGAACGAAGTGAAAGCCCGCAGGGCGTGGCAAAAATTCGTAGAATTTTTGAGTTCAGAATTCGGTGGTGGTGGGACGGCGCATGTTATTTTGCAATTAATTTTCTTTATCTTTTTTTCCCCGATTACATCTGTGACATAATGTTTGTAAGTTTGATAGTTCATTAGTGCCTCCTTTAGACCAAGGAATTTTGTGATCCACTTCTAAAACAACACCGTGTTTTTTAGGAGAGGCGCCACATTTAACACATTGCTCATTATCTCTTTTTAGAACAGCATATCTTAAACCTTGTGGAATTTTGTCTCTTTTCTTACTTGACTTAAAGGGAAGGTAAAGTTCACTATCTGTTATCTTTCCTTCTTGATGTTCCACTATCCTTTTTGCAAGCCTACCTATACTTCCCCAATAAAATTTATAGCTTAGATAGGTATACGGTGCGGAAACCTTTATCAAGTAATTATCAAGTCCTTTTCTAGTTGGGACACCATCACTTTCTTTCCAAGCACCTTTGAATAAATCCACCATTTGCTTAAGATTCCTTCTGCCACGTCTTTGTGCTTTTATTCCAGCTTTCTGCAAGGCGTCAGCCCAAGAGCCAAAAAGTCTAAAAATTTGACTAGAAGAAATTGGTTTATTTCTCCACGCATCCCATTCTTTTCTCGTGAAAGATTTATAATCTTTTATTTTATAGAACTCTTTCAACTTTACGATAATTTCCGACCTTGAAAGTTTCATCGCCTTCATATTATCTATTCTAAAAACGTAGTCTTGAGATTTCATAATTAAATTATTTATAGATTCCTTATTAAACTTTCTTTTGCGCGCCGTCCATTTGGGGCGGGTGGTCGGGGGTATGAAAGCACTTACAATTACGCCTAACGTATCGGGTTTTAAGAAGTCGGCTGAAAGCCGATTTGGGAGAGCCAGCAGGCGAACCTTAAAATCCGTGTTCAACGCCCCGTTAGGGTTCGAGGCGAAGCCGAGAAAGTCCGCCGTAGCCCGCCCGCCGTCATTTATTGTATTGTCCAAGAAGCCAATTTTGTTCCAATGAATAAGTTACCAAAATCGTATTGTAATTTCAAATCTTTTGCATTTTCTGGAATCTCAAATAATACTTTACCCCTCATTTTTTGATTTTGGTAAAGCTCTTTAAACAATTCTAAACCATCATCACCATAATAAAGAACTTCCGGGTCATATTTGTAGCCTTCATAATCAGTAATGCTAAATTCTGTTGAGCCAACAAAAGCACTATCAGAGCCGACATTTTTTATTTCCGCATCAACTAAAACGTAAGTTTTATCAGGTTTAGCTTCTCGAGTCATAGTCTCTTTAAAAATGTCGGAATAATAATCGTAAGATTGCATTTTTTGGGCAGAAAAAACAGTCACCTCAATCTTTGAAGTTTTTGCAGTTTCACCAACATTAAGATTAAGTTCTGCGGGAGTTGTAGGTTGTGCAGTCGGTGGCGTTGTTTCTGGTGTTTCAGATTGTTGAGTAGTAGTCGGTGCTTTTGTTGGAGACTCTTGAGATACGCAACCACTCATAAAAACAACTGCAATTAACAAAATTGCCAATAGAGGAATATAATTTGACTTCATATTATACAATTAAAATTAACATCTTTATAAATCATTCGTTGCGGGCGGGTGGAGGCGGATTGCGTTGAACGTATGCGGCTTTGAGAAGTTCATGCCAATTAGTTTCTGATAATATTCTGCATGAATTTAGGCGAGTCGCAACGAGCCTTAAAGCCGCTGTTATATGAGTCTCGGCTTAAAATACGTGTAAACTTATATTGAAGTATCGCCGAGACCGAGCAATTACTAAACAATTACTAGCGTAATTGCGAAGCGTTGGGTTTCGGGCGACGTGAAATATTTAAGTAGTCATCATTTTTAATTAGTAGTGACAAGATATGAGTACACGATATTTAGTTAGAGCAAGCACTATTGCAACATATTTACGGTCTAATACATCCGAAATTCCGCAAGATTTACAAAATTTAATAGAACAAGCGGAAACGATAGGACGTGGTAGAAAACGGGAACCTTATCTTGTAATTGGTACTAGGTTTGGTAATGGTGATTCAGCGTACCTTATTTCTAATTATTCTAATAATCCCAGTTTTTACCAAAGTCAAGGCATTAGTGAAACTGATGCTCGTCAAATAGAACAATCGAGAAAACCATTTTACAGTAAGTGGGATAGGGACAGCCCGCTTTTGTTGCATGATAAGCCAACTAGATTCTTGTGGCACACTGTGGGTAGAGATTTTTGGGAAGTTTTACCTCGGACCATTAAAGTGACAAACTTAAATAATGACCTTCTAATTAATACATTAGGCGATATTTTCGATGCACTTCGTGGACCGAATTCAACAATGGAAGATGTAGAAGGTATGAGACAAGGAATTTACAAAGAGGATCCTCCTTCTTTTCCTTCGTGGTGGCTTAGATAATAGAGCCCGAAACCCAATGTCATATAACGTATGCGGTTAAGAGAAGTTTTCCGTTAGGAAAATTTCCCCAAGCAACAAGATAAAATATAATAGAATAATTGCGAGGGCGTAGCGGAGTGCAACGGAGCGGAGGCTTAATCGCTGTTATATTCCCCTGAATACTTGGAAGGGTTGAGTTTTAGTGCAACGTCACAAAGTGAAAACTCAAAGTTGTCGGCACTAGAGTAAAAAATGGGGGTCGGCGAGGACGTCGGATAAATATTCACTACTTTTAAATAATAAATGATAGAAAGCTTTAAATACCATCTTATACTAAACAATAAGCATGGCAGAAGCAACTTACTGGAGTATATTAAAAGACCAGATTATTGGAAATGGTGTAGCACCTTTGTATGGAATGGGTCAAAGCTATCAAAAAGGACATAGAGACAGGCAAGAATTCATCGGTAATTTAAGAGAACAGCAAAACTATTTCAAAAGTGTTGTTGCACATACACTTGTCGATGATATGTTTGGAGGTCAAAAAGGAAGTATTAAAGAAACAGAAGGCGTTGGTCTGCAACAATTTCAATATTTAGATGACTTGCTTGGTAGAGGAGATTGGGGAGCAGAACCACTACAAGTAGAGGAATTTTTGAAAGTAATTCTCAGTCTGCGTGGCAGAGAGAAATATGAAAGACCTGAATGGATAGACCAACTTCTTTCCGAGCCGACCCCCTAATAATGTTTCTGCCGACAATTGAATATAACAACTATTAAGCGAGATAAATATTCGCTTAATAGTGGGATTCAGGGTAAAAAGCGAGATTTTATATACTTTTGAGTTATAGTTATTGTATGATTATTGAAACCAAAATTTCACCAGATGAGAGATATCGGTTAATTGGAAAGCTTATCGAGGAGATAAAACTCAGGAGATATTCGTATCAGACTGGAAAGTCTTACATCTCTATCGTAAAAAACTTTCTTGCTTCAGGCGAAATGCCAAGAGAATTTCTGCTATCATACACAAACAAAAGCAAATCGACAATGAGGTCTGTATATTTTGCATTGAAATTCTTCCATGAAAATGTCTTGAACACTAAATTTGAGGAGAAGCTCCCTCTTGCCAGAAAATCCTTAAAACTGCCTCTTGTATTAAGCAAAGAAGAAGTAAACAAGATGATAGATTCAACAAACAATCTGAAGCACAAGCTGGTTATTATGTTCCTTTATTATGCAGGTCTTCGGTTGGATGAAGCAAGAACTCTCAAATGGCAGGATATTGATTTTGATAGGGAGATCATACATCTAAAAACTGCAAAAGGAGACAAAGAAAGAGTGATTTTCTTCCACAAAAAACTGATTGATGTGTTAAGAATATATGGAACAAAAGAAGAAGGCCCAATTTTTGTTTCCCAGCGAGAAGTAAAATATAACAAACGGACAATTCAGCAGATCATAAAATCTTCTTCCAAGAAAGTTGGAATTAAGAAAAATGTAACTCCCCACACATTGAGGCACAGTTTTGCCACCCATTTATTGGAGGCTGGTGCAGATATCAGATACATTCAGCAACTGTTGGGGCACAAAGATTTGAAGACAACACAAATTTACACTCACGTGGCGAATAAAGACATCAAAAAACTTGCGAATCTGCTCTAGGTTTGATGAGATAGCATTTTACTACTCATTCTAATCAAATCCAGCCATCGATTCTCACTTAGTGCTAATTTAACTCCTGCCTTTTCACAAGGTATCTCATTTATAGTTGTGTGCGCCTCTATGAAATTGTGCTGTATGATTATCGCATTCATCAGAATCGGAGCAG
>Ga0209541_10014479_pt1 | contig 11878 bp, 12 predicted proteins | sample RifCSPlowO2_01_FD_184027 | JGI IMG/M metagenome (GOLD analysis project Ga0209541, IMG submission 184027) | Groundwater microbial communities from Rifle, Colorado - Rifle CSP2_plank lowO2_0.1 (SPAdes) (version 2) | ecosystem: Environmental > Aquatic > Deep subsurface > Groundwater | place...
CAGTAGATAGGTTTATAAAGCCTATGTCCATATATTTGATATGAAATTCGATCTGGAAGACAAGGAATTAATCAGGTCTTGTAGGCCAGTTTTAGACAGGCTTTACAAGGAACACAAGAAGAAATATGTAGACCTTTTCTTTTATGAGAAGGATATTTTGTTCACAAATTTTGATTTGTCGCCTTTGGTAGATGTTGGAATTCTTAAAAATTTGGGTGGGAAATTCCGTGCAAATGTGATGGTCTTTCCGTTTATGGGAAAGTTCATAGTCACAGACTTTCTATACTCAATTCACAGGAAAAAAGGAGGCCAATACCTGAGGCGCCTTGATGATGTCTGGCCCATGTATCCCCATGAAACCCTAAATTTTATCAAAAGTCTTAACCTAAGCAAGGGAAGATATAGAAACAAGAAAGCCTTGGATATGGCATCAGGATCTGGGGCAATAAGCCTGTTCCTAGCAGACTATTTTAAAAATGTAGTTTCTGTTGACATCAATCCTAAAGCTGTCAACTACTCCAGATTCAATTCAATACTAAATGGATTAGAAGGCAAAATAAAAAGCATAAGGAGCAATTTATTTTCCTCACTGAAGAATGAAAAGTTTGATTATGTAATCTGGAATGGACCCACTGGAGCATTTCCTCCTGTCAAAAATCCAAGGAAGCACTATCCTTTTTACATCTACGGAGGAGCAGATGGCACAGAGTTTACAAAGAAATTCCTTCTCTCATTCCTAAAGTTTGTCAATAAAAGTTTTGATGTTAAGTTTTTGGACTGCTCCTTAGGAACAAATAAAGAATCTCTAATTGAGTCTTTCCTGAAAGAGAGGTTTTCAGGTAAACCCATCAATATACAAATTGAGTTCCTCAATAAAAACGGCAGAAGCCCATTGTCAGGATATGATAAACTGTATAGAAAATACTGCTCTGGAAGGCTTCCAATGAACATCAAGCAAGACAAGGAGTTTATTGAGTCTGCCAAGAAATATCCAGATTGGATTAAGATAAATAAGTTGAATTATGTCTATTTTTCCTACATAACAATTAGGCCTGGCAGCAGGTTTGATCTATCTTACAAATACCCCAAAAAATCGACATTTTTACCCAGGCACAATTTTGGCTTTGAGTGGCACGTTGCTTCAGCAAAACTAATTGAAAGGTATCTGCGAGAATATAATCCCGCATAATTTTCTGGCCTTAGTAAGTTTTCAGCTTCAATTCTTTTATTCTGGAAATTAAATAAGCTTCCCAGTCAATGGGACCAGATTATAAAATATTACCCAGCTTAGTAGCCAGACCAAAAGGTATACTGCTATATTCACTGCGAGTTTTTTGCCTTCCACCTTGCTCATTTTTTTTGTGGCGGCTGTTGCAATCACTGCGATTACAAGGGCTACACCTAAAGCATACCAGAACCTGCTGAAGTAAAGGGAAAGGTAGCCGACAACGATTCCTAGCAATGCGTAGACCAGGACGGCAACTCTTTGGAATTTTAGATCGGGGTTCATAACACTATATGAAATTATTAAATATTTAAGTACGTTTTACAAATAAAAAGCACTTTAATAAGTTGGAGGTGGAGAAATGCCAAAATGTGAAAAATGTGGAGTAGAGTTTGCGGATGGGCAAGAGCATAAATGCGCAACACAGGAACAGCCAGCTGAACAACCGGCACAAGCGCAGGCACAGCCATCTGCTTGATTTAGTCACTTAAAACTTAAGGGTGGGTTGGTTTTTTGGGTTATAGTTTTAAGAAAAGCGTGTTTTTTGAAATATTAGTCTTTGTATATCGGTTAATAACTTAGGTTTTAGTGTGGTTTTTTAAGCCGGTAATTTTCACCCTTATAAAATTTACTCCACTATTTTGTTTATTATGTCACTTAGGCTGTCTGTAGCTGAGAACCCGCAGGATATACCAAAAAGCTTCATGGAAAGGTTGATGGATGATAGGGTTGGCTTTGGGGATGAAGTTTCGAGCAGTATAACACGCCACACTGGAACCACATTCCGAATGCTTTCATACCCTGTGCTCTCAGGGCTTAAAGGTATGGGTAAGCTAGAGGAAAGGCATATTGATGTTTTTATTGACAGGGATGAGTCTGCGGTTGCTTTTGTTTTGGATGATAAAGCGGCCATCCAGATGATTGAAGGAGCCGAAGCATTGAAGGGTGTTTTGCCTGAAATATTGGCGGATAGGGAGGCTAGGGTTGTCTATAAACCAGTCAGTGATGGGCCGCCAGAAATGAGGAGAATTGTATCCAGGACAAAGGGCATTAATTTTGAACCTACTGTAAAAGGCGGGGGGCCGGCTGAGTGGGTGGATTTGAAGGACATTGGAATTGATTTTGAGGATTTTGTTTATATCGCAGACAAGCAGCCAGCCACGCTCAAGGCAGACATGAAGAAGTATATGGAGAGGGAGGAGTTAGATATTGGGTATGTGGACGAGTATCTATCCAAAAGCATGAGAGGAACTGAGAAGGAGAAGGCAGCTGCGAGGAAGAGGTTTTACAATGTCCTTGTGAGGGAGATAAAGGAGATGCAAGGGATTGTGGAAGCTGATAAGCCAGATGTTTCTACAACCGGGACAACAACTGCTGCAACTGGTGGTTCTGAGGCGACTAGAATTTCATTTTCACCATATCCAGGAAAAGGCTCTGATCATACAGGCTCTATTGGACTTGTAAAATTCGTTGAAATAACTGGAAGGTCGAGGCCGGCTGCTTTGGGTTTCCTAAAATACAATGGCATAGACCCAGATAATATACCGCTAGAAAAGGTGGGTGATTATATTGACACCATGAGGCGCGTGAGCGATGGTGACAGGGTTGCTGCAAGGCAGAGGTTTGATAGTTTTGTAGATTCGCTGAAACCGGCAGACCCTGAGCAAATAGACAGAACTTCTGATGGGGCGCCTGAACTAGAGGGTGAACACCCTGCAGATGTGGCAGGCCAGCTAACTATTGAACAGTCTGGAGCTGCAGCGGCTACAGAAGTTAATGAAGCTGCCGTAGAAGAATTCCCGATACTAGAAACTGTTGCTCGGGCGGTGGTTGTTGAACCTGCTCAAGATGTTTTAGAAGACACTGGTGCGGATGGAATTTCAGAAGATACAATAGATTCAGTGAATGTTGATGAAGCTCCAGACGCTGCACAACAAACTGCTCAAGATGTTTTAGAAGATAGTGAATTAGATGGAAGCACTTCACACACAGAAGTATCTAACACACCAGGAAAAGGGTACACTTTATTTGAATTTCTAAAATTGTCTGGGCTTAATGCCACAGATGCAATGGGTGTTATAGAAAGTGAAGGCATAAACTTTGCTCATGGAAAGCTTGACAGTGACGGTGTTGAAGGGTATTTGGAAAGGGTTGGAAAGCTTACACAAGATTCTATGGAACCAGCCGAACAGGCTGCTGGGAGTTTAGGAGCGGTTGAGGAGGGAACTGTTTCAGGAGTTGCGCAACCAGGTATAGTTGTACAAGACATTTCACCGGCGGTAGATCAGTTAGAAACTGGGGCAAACCAAGTCTTGAATTTTGTTGGGGATGAAAAAGCTGGTGATCAAGCAACAACTGGTGAAGACCTAGATGATAGTTTAGTTGACGGGGAAACTGGTGGTCTGGATATTGGTGAAGCACAAGAAGAATCATATCAAGATGATTTGGCTGTTGATGGAACCGAGGGCAAAGGTTCGCCAGCAAGAAAGAGTGATGTTTATAGACTCAAAAAAGTTGCAGGTGTTTTGGGTATAGATGAGTGGGACGTGAAACATCTTGTGGAAATTGGCAGGCTTAAACCCGTTACTGTTGCCGGTCAACATTCTGGAACAACATACTTTGCAAGAGAGGATGTTCTAAGGTTAAAAGCAGAAAAGGTAGAGGCCGATATAGGAAGAAAAGTTTATACAAGATCACAAGCCACACAGGTTTTGGGTGGAGATAAAACTGCTCTTCAAAGGGGTGTTGCCAAAAGAACAATTAGGACTTATCATGACAGGTTCTTTGATATGGAGGACATTAATACATTGGCTGATGAGTTGGGTGTTACCCCTGTTATTGATGATTCAAAATCTTTAGGTCAAGAAGTTGAAGCGGCTTTAGCTGGAATAGAAGAACCGTCTAACACATTAAACCAAGTACTGGAGCCTCCTGCTACACAAAAAAGAGTTTATTCATATAACCAGGCGAGAGATGCTCTTGATGTTCCTCCAAGGGATTTCCACAATGTTTTGATTGCGGGCGGTGTTGAAAAAGTTGCAGGTGGTTATGACGCTGACCAAATTGATGAGCTTGCCAAGAAGAGAAGGGAAAGGATTGAAGCTTGTGTAGTTGATCAGAAACATGGGGAAGCGAGGCAAGACAGGGAACCGGCTAGATTGCCAACAACGCTTGCACAGCCAGAGGCTACTAAAACAAGAAGATACACAGAGGACCAAGCTGCGTCTGCTCTTTGTGTGACAGAGGGTATTTTTAGGTCGCTGGCGGAGGTTAACAACATCCCATTTGAGGACGGCGGTTATGATGCTGATAGGATAGACAGGCTGAAAAGGGAATTGGAGAAACACAACACCACTAGGGTAACGGAACAAAACGTTAACCAACCACAAAATTCGCACATAAAGGACATTGCTAGAAAGTATGGGGTTACCAGGTCACAGGCAGATAAGCTACTAAGAGAAGGTGGCGTAGAAAGGTCTACAGTCACATATTACCCAACAAAGGAGGCGGACGAATTATTTTCAAGGCTTGGATATAAACCAGTTTCAGAAGGCTCAGATGCTGGGTCTCGGAAAGCAACTGATTTGGAAACCGATGCGCAGAAAGTTTTGGAGGCAATTGGATCAAAAACAGATGGGCCAGTCGAAGTTGCCCCAAGTAAGGGTGTTGGACTGTATTCACTTGGAGAAACAGCTGAAGCTTTGCAAATGGACAAACCAGGTGTTATGGCACTTGTCAATGGCCACAAAATAAGGATGAAAATAGTTGATGGGAAGATTTGTTTTGAAAGGGGTGAGGTTGCTAGGTTTGGTTCTGAGCATGGGATTGAGGTTGCATATGTTAATCAAAATATTCCTGCACCAAAACCCGAACCAATCATTTCTGACATTGGGTCCACAGTTATTGTCGAAAACCAAGATGCTCCAGATCCGTCGGCAGAGGATTTTGATGACAGTGTTTCAGTTGAATCACTAGCTGCTCCTAGCGCAGAAGAATTGGATGATGGTGCAGGTGAAGTTTTGGGAGCTGTTGGAGATGGGTTGGTATCTGCTCTTGATGGGACAAACGGTTTAACTCTTGTAGAAGATGTTGATGTTGTAGATGAAGATGCACAAATAACACCGGATGATTCAAAGCACATATATACAGATTCTCCATTAGTCACTGCGTGGACTGGGGAAAAAGGTTCGTGCAAACTTTATGATATTGAAATGTTTTATGGGCTTACTAGAGCAGATGTCAAAGATCGTTTGAAAGAGGCCGGTTTATGGACGGCAAAACCTAGCCAGACATTTAACAGGCGCGATGTCGCTGAAAAGTTTGCGGAGGCTGGAATAGAACCGAACCCGTTTGTTGGGCTTCCTGCAATTACAGACAGGGAAAGAGCTAATTTAGGTAGACCACCCAAGGCTCCAGAAGTTCCAAGAGACCAAACCCCCGAAAGGTCAAGAGGAGAAGAAACAGAATATAGAAGACCAGATGGCAAACATGAGCAACCAACAGGCCAACCAAGACCGCATGATATACAGCGTAAGTATGGGCTGGGAGCCAAAGAGGCGCATGATCTTTTGCAAGACAATGGAATTGCACCAGATGTGACTATTAGCGAAACAGTTGGGCTTTATTCTCAAGACCGCGTTGATGGCTTTTTTGAAAGTAGGGGAATAAGACCGGTTGGCGATTCTGATAAAAGAGATAGAGAGGCTGCTGTACTTCCTTCTATTGACGCGCCAGTTGCTGAAAGTGGTGTTAGGAAAAAAATAGAACCTGTCGGCGGCCGACAACAAGGTGTTGATAAACCAGCTGCACAGCAGGCTCTACAAAAACCAGAAGAGATGTCAACTGAAAAAACACATGACAGGAAAATTATTGATAAACCGTCGCCGCCAGTTGGTTTTTATGGTGCCAGTAAAGTCTATACACCACCGCCACGGGTTCCTGACATTTACAAGCCTTTGAGGGATTCGATTTTGTCAAGGCTGGAAAGGGAGAGGCATACATATTTTGGTGTGGTGGATAAAAGCGACATTGCCCAGGTTTTGAAAGCTGGTGGGAGCATGGTTTCAGATTCGGGTACAGTGTTTGTGGCTCCAGATCAGGTTGAGAGAGTTTTTGGCCATGGCTATGAAAGGCTTAGGGCTATGCTTGCATGGCAAGGCTTGGAAACAGACCCAATAAAAGGCGTGAACAGCGAGCATATGAGGAAGTTTATAGAAAGGGATATCACAAAACTAAACCCTAAAATCGCAGATAGGATGCTTGTGGAATTTGGTTACAAACAGGATGTTGCTAGTGTTGGCGGCGGTGTCAGTGAGTGTGTCGATGTCAACAGTGATGATGTTAAAGATGTGATCGGCTGTGTACAAGAATTGACGCCGCACATATCGCCGCCTGTGAAAGCAGATGTTGAAAAACCAGAAACAGAAAACACTGGAAATAACTCAATTATTGATCAGGGCGAACCTGATTTGAAAATTGATGATAAACCATCGCTACTAGGCCAGAAAGGCAAAGATGAAAAAAGTGATGAAGAGCGAGATTACCAGGGCGAATATTATAAAGGGGCTTTCAAAGGAAGCGTCAGTTTGGGAAAACTTAGATCGATTATTGGAGACAGAAAAACTGCAGATAGAATAGGAGAAAGGTATGGACAAGACGGAAGGGTTGATAACTCTGTGCTCGCAAGGCTTGCATCTGGTCTTGAGGACAGTGAGTTGGGGGCTGTGCAAAGGGAGAGGATATTATTGGATATGGGAATTCCAACAGACACTGAAAGGGCGAAGGGTATTGTTGAGAGATATTGTCCTGAAATCAGGCACGCGGACAGGAGACGAGAAGTTGTTGTTTTTGATCCTATGGAAGATTACACACTCGGTGATTATTCAAGGATGGGACTAAAACGTGAAGAATTGGATTTAATTAAAAAAGGTTCGCAGGGCTCTGTCCCTGGATGGAGGGCAGCTGAGATATTGGTTAGCGGGTGGCAACTTGATGTTGTTAGGTCAACTTTTGGCTACAGCGGTAATGTGGGTGAGATAAGGGGAAGGATAGATAAACAGAAGGCCGATTATGGTAGGGGGAGGAGATCATGAAACTGGCAATACTTTTTTCAGGTGGCAAGGATTCGACTTTTACAGTCTACAAGGCGCTGAAGGATGGGCATGAGGTCAAGTATTTAATCAGCCTTATTTCTGAGAACCCCGCATCTTACATGTTCCATTACCCGAATATTGAACTCACAAAGGTTTTGGCTGAGAATATGGGAATACCAATAATCACAAAACCGACAAAGGGCGAGAAGGAAAAGGAGCTCGAGGATATCAGGGAGGTTTTGTCTGGGATTAAAGATATTGATTGTGTTGGTGCAGGAGCCTTGGCGAGCAGGTACCAATATGATAGGGTTGCAGGCATCTGCAAGGAGCTTGGGTTGAAGACATACACACCGTGCTGGATGCAGGATGCAGAGGAGCATTGGAAGGAACTTCTTGATGCTGGTTTTGAAGTTATTGTAACTGGTATTGCAGCAGAGGGGCTGACAAAAAAATGGCTTGGAAGGAAGGTTGGATGGAAGGAGTTGGAGGAACTGAAAAAGATCAGAGGAAAAACAGGAATACATCTTGGCTTTGAAGGCGGGGAAGGGGAAACTCTGGTTTTGGACTGCCCGCTTTATAAAAAAAGAGTTGAGGTTGTTGAATCAAAGATTGTAATGGAAAACGAGTGCACTGGGAGATTGGAGATTGGGAAAGTAGAATTAAAGGGTAAATAGCCTTTACCTAAAGTTTTATATACTAGTATAACTAAATCATACTATATGGTAGGAATAACTTTGCGATCGAGGATTGGAGAGAAGGGACAGGTTGTAATACCTAAACCTATAAGGGATCAGTTCAGTCTGACACCATTTTCTGATGTTGTATTTGCTGTAGAAAATGGAAGAATAGTGATACAAAAGAAGTCTTCTGAAGAATGGTTGAAAAATTTTGGATCAAGCATCAAAAAAATCAAATTGCCAAGTAAAATTGACTGGGATTCAGAATACTATTCACAGTTTGGATAAATATGATATACCTTGATGCAAATGTGTTTATATATCATCTTCTTGATTCAAGTAGTAAAGGGGAGAACGCAAGAAAAATTTTTCAGAATATTTTAAAAGGTGATGAATCTGCTGTTACATCTTCTCTCACAATTGATGAGGTTGTGTGGATTTTATGGAAGAACGTTGGTAGGGAAAAAGCAACCACTGAAACCCTGAAAATCTTTGAGATGCCAAATCTGGAAATATTGAGTTTAACTTCTGAAATGTCATTCAAATCCCTTCTTTTAATGCAAAAATACAAAAAACTAAAGCCAAGAGATGCCGCCCATGCTGCTGTTTGTCTCTCATCGGGAGTTTTTCAGATAGTTTCTGATGATTCTGATTTTGATGAAATAAAGGAGCTGACAAGAGTAAAATTATAGTGTTTAGGCCTTTCCAATCCGCCTATTTATCAAAGGGGAAAAATGGTTTTTGTAGCGTTTTTGTAATTGGAAGGGACCAGCCTTTTTCTGGATATTCTGTTACAATATAAGGGATAGAAAAACAAGGCTTAAATAAAAATAAATCTAGAAATAGTCGCAAATGATTGATGAGATTTTTAAAGCGCTTACTTGCGGTGTCGCATCTTTCTTCTTAGCTTCTTTTGCTTGTGGTGTTTGATTTTTTTCTTTCTCTTTTTCCTCAAGTTTGGCATATATGATAGAAACCAGTCAATGATTTCTCTCACCTCTGTATATAATATTATTATTTGCCTGTATATATAGTATGGCGGAATTGCAGTTCCCGAAAAAATTTGTGGAAAGGTATGGGAAAATTGTGGATGATGAGAAAGCCTTTTTTGAGTGCTTGCAGGCTAGGCTTCCAAGGGCTTTTAGGGTTAACAATTTGAAGGCTGAGAAAAGCCAGGTTCTGAAAAATCTAGAGCAAAAAGGCATAGAGTTCCAAAAAGTCCCTTGGTATGAGGACGCTTTTGTCACAAATAGCTTGGATATAGGTAATACAATAGACCACTTTATTGGCTATATTTACATTCAGGAATTGGTTTCAATGCTGCCGGCTCTTTTGGCGGCCAAAGAAATAAAGTCTGCGCAGTTGGTTCTTGATGCGGCTGCCGCACCTGGATCCAAAACCACACATTTAGCTGATTTAATGGGGAATAAAGGTTGCATAATTGCGAATGACAGGGATTTCTGGAGGATCAAGGCGCTGAAGTTTAACTTGGAGAAGCTCGGGGTTTTGAATACTATTATCACAAACCAGGACTTTAGGTTTTTTGGTGTAAATAAAAAAGGAGGGTTAGAGGAACCTTGGTTCCCTAATTTTGTCTTGATGGATGCTCCATGCTCTTCTGAAGGCACAGTAAGGAAGGATCCGGATGTTTTGGCAAGGTGGTCTGAGAAAAATATTTTTGGGATGGCAAGACTTCAGCAGCAGATGGTTTTGAAGGGGTTCGATTTACTGACACCGGGAGGGTCAATGGTTTACTCCACTTGCACCTTTGCACCAGAGGAGAATGAGGAGATTATACAGTTCTTGTTGGAGAAAAGGGAGGATGTGAAAATAGAAAAGTGTGAGTTAAGCGGGTTTAGATTTGGCACTGGGTTGGAGAAGTGGGGAGAAAGGGAGTTTGACAGTCAGATACAGAATTGTTGCAGGGTCTGGCCGCACCACAATAATACCGGGGGATTTTTCCTGACAAAAGTTAGGAAGGTGGAGTAGTATGGATAAACAAGAAATCCTTGGGTATCTAGAGGAAAGGTTTGGATTGGACAGTGGACTCTTTGGGGGACTGGAATTTTTGGAGGAATCTAAAGGGCGGGTTTTTATTACAACAAAGGATGTGGCCAAGATTGTTGGGGGTGTGAGACCGGTTACTGTTGGACTGTTATTTTGCAGGTTGGGGGAGCACAGTATCAAACTGAGCAGCAATATAACACAGTTATTTGGAAACAAGGCGACAAAAAATATTGTTTTTCTTTCTGAAGTGGAAGCAAAGAAGTTTATAGAAGGCGAGGATCTAGAAATCCAAAAAACTGAAGCTACCGATGGGTATGTTATTGTAAAACACAAAGATTATCCTCTGGGTGTTGGGCTGCTCAAAGAAGGGGCAATAAAGAACATGCTGCCAAAAGCTAAAAGGATAAAAATAGAGATCTAGAAAAATAAATATAAAAGCTTTATAAGTTGGATAGTTTAATAGTTAAACAGTAAAACTAGAGGTGAGAATTATGGAAAATGAATTGGTTAAGATGTCCCCCAAAGGACAGCTTGTTGTCCCCCAGGAAATAAGGGAAAATGAACACTTTGCAGCAGGCGATAGGTTTATCCCCTTTGCTGTAAAGGGTGGAATACTATTTAAAAAATTGAAAATGCCTGACATTAAAGAGGAATTCAAATCCTTGTCAAAAGAAATCCAGAAAAAGTTTGAGGAAGAGGATATTTCCGAGGAGGATATAGAAGAGGCTGTAAGAAAATCCAGAGGAAAATGATATGCTAAGATTGGTTTTGGATACCAATGTTCTGATTTCTGCCTTTGGCTGGAAGGGCCCATCAAACCAGATTTTCCAGAAAATAGTTGATGGGGAGTTTGAACTTGCTATCTCAAAAAGACAGCTTGAAGAATTGGAAAGGGTGTTGTCCTATCACCGCCTCAAATTTACAGATGACCAAAAAGAAAGGTTTTTGGCAATAGTATGCGAGGTTGCTGCAGTTGTAGAAACTTCCGGTGCAATAAATGTGATAAAAGAAGATCCAGACGACAATGTTATTTTAGAGTCAGCAATTGTGGCTGGTGCCAACTTTATTGTTTCCGGTGACCCAGATTTACTTAATTTGAAAGAATTTAATGGTATAAAGATTGTTAAGCCGAGAGAATTTGTAGAAATTTTTAATAAGAAGCCTTAAACGCCCTATTTACCGGTTTCTGTTTCGTCTATCCACCTTCTAATCAACTTCTCGATTTCAGCTGAGATCTTAAGTTCCTTCAAAACACAAAGGGCTTTGAACTTAAGGAAGGTTTCTTTATCAACTTCTATGGTTGTTGTAATGGTTGAGGCTTCTTCATCTGCCATGAAAAGAGATATAGATTTTGGGTTTATAAAGGTTTCCTTTTTCACAGAAAGGTATTTTTCTATCTGGATTAAGGGTGTTTAGCAAGTAAACTCTAGGTAGATCTTGTGGGTAAAGCTTTTTAAATACACTTTTGTAACTACCATATAGTGGTATGAAAAGGTCTACTCGTATAGGGATTATGGGTACGGTCGCGCTAGCCGCAGCATTATCCTTAGGTAGGGTTGTTTATTCACCTTCGTTTTATTTGGCGCAAAAGTTCGAGTGTTTGAGGGATAGATATGTCCAGAAGGTTGTTAGAGGAGAAGGCGTATTGCCAGAGTATGTTGCTGGCGTGAGGTATATAGACTCTGCGAAGGCTGAAGGTTATAGGAAAAATCATGGCTTGGATAATCTGGCTGCTATGCACACTTTTGGCGGAGAAGCTTCACAAATAGGGAAGAGGGAAATCAAATCGGAAATAGCAGTCCTTCCATATTCATTTGAAGGCGATTTTATAGAAACAGAAGAAGACTTTGAATCAACTTTAGACCATGAGATGACAC
>Ga0209541_10014480_pt1 | contig 11878 bp, 17 predicted proteins | sample RifCSPlowO2_01_FD_184027 | JGI IMG/M metagenome (GOLD analysis project Ga0209541, IMG submission 184027) | Groundwater microbial communities from Rifle, Colorado - Rifle CSP2_plank lowO2_0.1 (SPAdes) (version 2) | ecosystem: Environmental > Aquatic > Deep subsurface > Groundwater | place...
ACAATCACCTTTTGCTGATTGAAGGAGGATTATTTTTTTATCAAATCCCGGAATCGCATATCCAGCAAAAACAAATGGCTGTTCTTTGCTACACCCAGACACAGTCAGTTCAGAAATTAATGTACCGTCTTCGTATATATCAGCACTAAAATCTGTACGAATGACCCAGTCGCTCTTGTCGTCGAGTATTTCCTCACGGGTAAACGTTAAATCAATGTCTATTGCATTGTTCGGGATATGAATCTGTGTGAGATCCTTAAAATTTTCGGTGATTCTCTCAATTTCAATATTTACCAAAGGGCTATCGCTGTTTGGAGTGGCAGTCTGAAGCGCTTCACCTTGGTCACAGGAAAATACAACATTTCTCTTCCCTGTGTTCAATGAAATTTTCCAAAGCTCCGGCGGACAACCTCGACCTCCTCCATTTACTTGCGTGTAGTATACAGACTCATCGGCGGGATTATATTTTAGTGAATAAACATATGTCGGTCCGCCTACTGTTGCGTTAACAGAGGAAGCAAAAAAAAGACTAGATATTAAAGCGGTAAATAAAAATACCACAGAAAAAGAGACAATATTTGATTTCATTTCTTTATCCTAGCAGACGTATGAAGTGACGTACAATGTCGAGATTCAGAGGGTTTTCTAGGAAAATTATATTGACAAACAAGAGCAATATGTTAATATATAAAAGGACAGCAGTGAAATCCTTTCAGTCTTTCATTAAATTATGAGCGATACAGTCATTGTTATTGGCGGGGTTGTTATAGTATTTGGCGCACTTAGTGCACTCGACCTTGGTGAAGAAGAGAGTGCGGTGAAACGGGTGGTGACAAAAATCATCGGCGGTGCGGTCGTCGTCGGAGTTGGTCTAATAATGAGGGCGGTCGGCGCTTAACGAACGAATTTACCCGCCAAGTCGCTTGCCTTGGCGGCTTTTTTACTCCCAAAACACCCCAGCTTCAGCTAGTGTGCACGTTTAATCCCGTTGCTATGGTTTGTCAAGAAAACTAACAAACGTAACGCAAAATTGATGAGCTTTTGGTATTGTTAAGTAATTACCATTTGAACGTCATCAACAGGGAAAGTAATATTTATTAATATAATTAATTACGAAGAATGTCGCGCGTTAAGTCGTGCTTATAAGGACGGAACACGATACGATTTCGATGAATTAAGTCAGAAGAGGTCGCCCCTCAATGGACATTGGTGCGACATGATTCTGCAGAATCAAATGAAAAAAATACATCCATATGTTCGTTTTAATGACAATAAATGTCGAGAAGCCTTTACATTTTATAAAGAGTGTCTTGGGGGTGAACTTACTTTTCAAACAGTCGACGAGTCTCCTATGGCCAAGGATATGCCTGCGGAAACGCACAACAGGATCATGCAAGCGACTTTGAAAGCTGACGGTGCTGAATTGTTCGGCTCCGACATGATGATGGACAAGGCGACAGTCGGCGATAATATTGTGGTTTCGCTGAATCTCGAAGACGAAGCTGATGCAAATAAAATATTTAATGCGCTTTCGGAAGGGGGTGAAGTATTTATGCCGATGGAGAAACAATTCTGGGGTGCGATTTTTGGCGTCCTTACGGATAAATATGGTGTTGAGTGGATGTTGAATTGTGATGTAACTAAAAAAGCACTCTAGATTAGCGAAGCTCTAACCACCGCCTCAATGGAGCGAGGTATTTTTGACAGCTTGACTTAGGCGTGGTAATTTCTAAATGGAAAGAGAAACAGAAAGGCTAATGTACGGCAGTGGACTGTCAGAAATTAAGTCCGAAGGCGAGAAAAATCTTCAATAGTCTAAAACCGTATTTCCCACCTGACCCATGGGGAAAGGCGCGATGGAAAAAGGACGGGCGCGTCTGCGACAATGGAGAGTTTGATCTTCGAAAGAGTGAAGATAAGGACAAGATACAGCATTTGAAGAGGCTTCTTATCGGCCATGAACTGGAGATGATGTACAGAAGGTACCGAGAAAAATATCATCTTCCACTCGAAGGCATTAGCAATATGCCACTGACACCTTTGTTGAAAGACACGCTCGAAATCACCCGCTTACTCGCGGAGCTCGACTACCAGATTGAAACGGGCGATTTTGCAGACTAACTGCAGAGCTCGGCAGATAAGTATTTGAACAGGCGATAACCGCCTGTTTTTTCATCGCATGGAAGCTGTTGACATACGGGCAATTCGAGAATAGCGTTTGTCATTGGAAGGTTCTACTCAAACTCTATGAATGCTATATCTTTAATCTGTCTTTTCGCAATTGCAGGAGCTAGTGTCGGGTGTAAGAGTGTGCGTATCCGAACAAAACATGAGGATGTTCGCACGGGACTTTTTGGTAATGATCGCGAGAAGCTTATCGAAAATTTCAAGAAAATTTTGCCAAAGCAGACGCGGCTCGCCGATCTCACAGTGCTCGGTTTCGTGGAGACCAACAACGTCCTGCGCATTCCGGGCGTTGCCGGGTATCAGCGCATTTTTGGCGAAGAGATGTTTCGAGATGGAGACGGAAAAAAACTTGCCGACGGTTTGGCGGAGTTCAATGATTTTTTGCTGATTGAAATACCATATCGCGATATTACGAATAACAGCGATAGGATTTATATTAGCAAAAAAGACACTCATATCAGGGGATGGGATATTACGCTCCAGATTGGATTACGAGGCGACCTTGTCGTATACCGGACGGATCCAAATGCTGTATATCGCGACACATACGAGTCTGACAGGGCTTTTCTGAAAGGTATAATTGAATTTATGGGCGAGTTCTTCAGTCCTTTTACGAAACTCGTAGGTACCATACCCTAGAATCCTAAAGCCTCCGGGCTTTTTTGTAAATCGGGATTTTTTTAATGAAAAAACGGCACTGGTTGCCGTGTTGTTGAAAGAGTTATCGTAGGGAAAACGCGTTATCGAGCCCGGATGCTGGGCGGCCGTAACTGCTATTTGCGGACAACCCTGATGTCAATTTTGTAAGTCGCGCGACATTCTTTGCTCTCCGACCGTTATTTGATCCGCCCGCGGACACGGCGAGTTCATACTCGACTTCCTCACCTTCATTCAGAGTCTTATAGCCACTGCCCAGCATTGCCGTGTAGTGAACGAACACATCTCCAGCATCACTTCCAATGAAGCCATATCCCCTCTTGGTATCGAACCATTTCACCTTGCCCCGCACTTTATTCTCTGTCATAACGAGTCCTTTTTTGAGGCTTATCACCAATCTTTGACCACTCTACATTGAAGTTGCCGAATGATCAAGCTCAACTATGCAGGTACTTGACAAATGAATTGCAAAATGTTAGGATTCTACAGGTCGTACAAACCTCAACACGAAAAGGACACACGCATGAGAATGACTACTGAATTGACTGATATGACCTGGCGGCCACGCCGCAAAACCTGTCGTCGGTCGAGACGGAGACTAACCGTCCGTTTCGACAACGATCTGGGCGGGAGCGTTTACCTCACTCTGTCACGCGCGGTCTCGGCGACGTCTGTCGAAAGACATCGAGTTGAGAGGTAAAGTAGTTCCACTTGGGGCCGATCGCATGCGATCGGCCCTTTTTATTACCTCGAGTTCGTCGTTAATCAGGATTTAACACCTTTTTGACCTGGCAATAAGACTCGGACTACTCCTCCATCGCAGGCATTGTTGAGACAATCTACGAAGAGTGTTTTTTGCCACTTCTCTAAAATGTGGCGAAAAATAATGATTTTTTTACTTTGGGGCGAACACCCCATGAAAACTTGACAGAGACAACATGCATGCTATAATGAGCCAGAAGTTTGCGGTTCACAACAAACAAAAAAAAGAGTCTTATGAATCTGAAGACACTTCTATACTTGCTTGGCTTCAGGAAAAAATCGGCCGATCAGCACTTAACGGACACTGAAGACGCGCTCCGGATTGAGGTCCTGCCGTCGTCGATCGCGGCAAATCATCAGTTGCCCGCGATTGTTAAAATCGCGGAAAGTGCTGATGTTAAAAAGGTACCGAGTCGGGGCGTGGCGTCCATTCAGTCGCGGCTCGACGGTAAGCCGGCGAAAAAGGCTCGGTTTACTACATCGTCTGGCAAGTACCGGACGGCGTATGTCGTTGGACACGAGAGCGGACAGGTCGTCCTGTCTCGTCACCGTCGAAGCTCTCGCTTTGTTCGCGCGGTTGCCGGATAAAATTTCTCTGCGACTGCATCCTCATCACACGATTGTGGTGAGGATTTTTTTATAAGGATGATTATTATCCGTCCGCAAAATACATAACGCTCCTCTCCGAGAATAACGCGGAGTGCAAATAATAAACCCAGCACCATTTTTACCAAATAACAACTCTAAGTAAAATGTTCATCATAACATCATGTCTCTTGCCGCTCACTTCTCACTCGTGCAGATGATGCTCGGCTCAACTACCACACTCCGGTAATATGACGGTCATACCGCACATTAAGCTGACGTGGTCGTTGATTCGACTCGCCACCCATCACCCAAATCCATAACCCATCATCCATCACCCATATACTATAAGACCGCTATAGCGGTCTTATAGTATATGCGCCAAAATCCTTTTTGGCTTCCCGCCAAAGCATCCTGCGCATGTGCGCAGGGTAGTTCACTTAGATTGGTTCTAACCGAACTCATCAATTTCAAGAATACCCACGTCATCTGAATAATCAGGGCAAATTTGCAGATGACGCGTCGCCATCTTCTCAGCCGAAACAGTGTATACTGTTTTTTGTATGGAATTCTTTCATCTTGATCTTGAATCGCTGGTCAAAACTGCGGGCTCAATCGGTCTCGTAGCCATAGTCTTTGCTGAATCAGGTCTGTTTTTTGGTTTTTTTCTGCCGGGAGACAGTCTTCTTTTTACAGCCGGCCTGCTCGCCTCTCAAGGATATCTGCACATATGGTCTCTGGCTATATTTATTCCGCTTGCCGCGATCTTTGGCGACAACGTCGGATATTGGTTTGGAAAAAAAGTCGGGCCAAAAATCTTTGTTAAAAGTGATTCTTTTTTCTTTCATGAGAAGCACGTGGCGCGATCCGCGGCGTTTTTTGCGAAGTACGGACCAAAAGCGATTGTCATTGCGCGCTTTGTCCCGGTGGTGCGAACGTTCGTGCCGATTCTTGCCGGCGTTGGTACGATGAATTATTCAATTTTTATCAAGTACAACATTATTGGTGGAGTTATTTGGGGTGGCGGTTTCATACTTCTCGGCTATTTTCTCGGCGAGATATTTCCACAGATTGAGGACTACATGTTCTATGTTATAGGCCTGATAATTGCGTCATCCTTTATTCCTGTTTGTGTTGAATACATGAAATCTCGCTCACTAACACATAGGGAAAAATGAATTTTCTGATATAACGATCTCGTTGCTCTAGCGATTGTTTAGCTCTGCTTCGCAACTTCTCCTTCTCCCACAAAATCCTCAATTAAAATCGCGTCATCAACTTTGTAATCGCCTATTTCAGTACGGCGCAATTCAAGGATTGTCGCGTATGTTCCCATTCTGCGACCAAGTTCTCGGGCGAGGCTCCTCATGTATGTGCCACTCGAAACTTTGTACGAAATTTTTAACATACCATGTGAATAGGAATGAACAAATGAGTCATGAATTTTCATCACTTTGCGAGGTATTTCGACAGATTTATTTTCTCGAGCGTACTTGTATAGGGGTTTGCCGCGATGTTTAATGGCGCTATATTTAGGCACTTGCAAAGTAAGCTCGCCATTCATCCCGGAGATTGTATCGGTAAGGGCTTTCAGGCTTGGAACTACTTTACTTTCGTATTCAATGGCGCCGAGTCTATCAAGGGTATCTGTTTCCGTTCCAAAACCAATGAGCGCCGTATATGATTTATCGAGCTTGAGCAGACCAGTTAATTTTTTTGTCATGCTTCCGATTCCCACCAAAACTAAGCCTGTCGCAAATGGATCCAACGTGCCCGCGTGGCCGATTTTCTGACCCGGGTAGAAGGGCTTAAGTATGCGGATAATATCATACGTCGAAATTCCAAAGGGTTTGTCGATTAAAATGAATTGTGGGCGCGTCATTGAAGTCATCAAAGGTTTCAAAATACGATTTCACAAGTCTGGATACATGGAATATTACCAATCACGATCAGTGAAGGAAACACATTCATACTTTTTCTCGGCCAGTTGGAATTTTTGTGGCTGAAATGGATATGTACTCTTTTTTTCATAATTATTCGTGCCCCCGTGAGTCTCTATAGGGTATCATGCGTGAACGGATATCAATTCTATAAGATCAGCCGAGAAAAAGGCATGAAATGGGGAGAGGATTTTTTGGCTGTGCGACATGTTATAATAAACACGGAGTTTACAATGAACCTTTTAATTGCAGTTTTGCACCGAGACACTGCGGAAGCACTCGGCCTATTTTGTGATATTGGCGAAAGAGGCCCTAGTTCCGCCCAGTATCGTCTTCTAGGCATCTATTTTTGGGATGGAAAAAAATGGAATTTTGAGCACGTGTCCGATGATGACAGGCCCGCTTTACTGCACGTTCACAAGGGCGCGCAACTGCTCATGGAACGGCATCCCAAGGGCTTGGTGTCAGATTTTCAACCTCTAACTTTTCAATTCACAGTGATAAAAGATGAAGCGATATGAGCACGCATTCAGCAGGACGAGATGTGGTTACAGACACCGATAAAAAAATCACGGTCGGCAATACCGTTAAACCGCGACACGATAAAGTTATGCCCGTTGGCCAGCGTGCCGCGAGCCCTCTAACAGTCCGAGGTTATGTCGTGCAATGTCTATTTCAGGATGAAAATAAGTGGCTTTGCAATTTAGCGGGTGTGAATGGCGCATACGACACAAGCGACTTTGTATGCGCAGAATAATTGATGCCCGCCCGGGCATTTTTTGTATGCGTTGATTTACGCCCTGTTTGACTAATGGCCAAATAATATGCTTTAATCATGGTCTTGTATGGAAATAAGAAATATGGCGATTATCGGCCACGCTTGTCCGATCAAAAGTTTGCTTCAAACTTTTGATAATAGGATTGACCACCCCAGTAGTATAAACTCGCAGACTCGTTTAACTACCCAAATGATCAGAAAACTGATCATGGGCGGAGCGGGGCGCGAAGTGCTGATTGCCCGTGCATGGCACATGAATATATGGAAATAAGAAATATTGCGATCATTGCCCACGTTGACCACGGTAAGACTACTCTAACCGATGCCCTTTTGAAGTACGCCGGTGCGGTAAAAGCGGGAACAACGATGGATTCAAACGCGCTTGAACAGGAGCGCGGCATTACGATATACGCGAAAAACGCATCCCTTACCTATAAAGGAACAAAAATAAATATCGTCGACACTCCGGGACATGCCGACTTCGGATCTGAAGTTGAGCGTGTATTGCGTTCTATCGATACCGTGATCCTCGTAGTCGATGCCCAAGAAGGCCCGATGCCACAGACGCGATTTGTATTGAAGAAATCTCTTGAATTAGGTCATAAGCCGATCGTCGTTATTAATAAAATTGATAAGCCCGCCGCGCGGCCGGCAGAAGCGCACGACGAAATCCTCGAACTTTTTATCGAGCTCGGCGCGTCGAATGATCAGCTCGACTTCCCTGTTGTGTATGCAATCGGCCGTGAAGGTGTCGCAAAGATAAATCTCACGGACGAATCGAAGGATCTTTCTCCGCTTCTTGACACGATAATAAAACACATCCCCGCCCACTCTGGTTCAACAGAGGGAGAACTTCAGGCGCAGGTATTTAATCTCGCATATGACGATTTTATGGGCCGCATGGCCATTGCAAGAATTTATTCAGGAGGTTTGAAGGACGGCGCTGACGTATATGCCAAACGCGATAGTGTTGCTACTCGAAAGGGGCGGATTACTAAGATGTTTACGTTTGAAGGACTTTCTCGAAAAGAAATTAAAGAAGCCGGCGAGGGAGATATCGTGCTCGTCGCGGGAATTCCGGACGTTTATATCGGAGATACTTTACTCAATTCTCCCGAAGCCGACACGTTGCCAGCGATCAAGGTGGACGAGCCTACAATCACGATGAATTTTCTTGTGAACGATTCTCCCTTTGGAGGGCGCGAGGGAAAGTTTGTAACGTCGAGGCAGATTCGAGCACGACTCGACAAGGAACTTGAAGTGAATGTGGGGCTCAAAGTCGGAGATGTGGGAACAGGTGGAGAGGAGTTTGAAGTTAAAGGACGCGGTGAACTTCATATCGCAATCTTGCTTGAGACAATGCGCCGTGAAGGATTTGAAATTCAAGTTTCCCGCCCTGTAGTCATTACAAAAGAAGAGAACGGAGTTTTGCTCGAGCCGTTTGAGGAAGTTGTCATTGATGTTCCGGAAGCTGTGGCTGGTACTATCATAAGCACCATGAGCGAAAGAAAGGCAATTCTTACAAGTACGAAAGAACACGAAAGCCGTTCGCGACTTATCTTTGAATCTCCTACGCGCGCACTTCTTGGCTACAGGAATAAATTTTTAATTGACACGAAAGGTGAAGGACTTTTGTCATCGCGATTTCTGGAATTCCGACCTTATGCAGGCGAGATCAATCGCTATAACTACGGCTCGATGATTTCTATGGAGAGCGGCAAAGCCGCAGGATACTCGCTCGAAAACCTTCAGCTTCGCGGAGTACTCTATATAAAACCAGCGACAGAAGTATACGAGGGTATGGTGATCGGAAACGTCACGAAAGGAAATGATCTTTCAGTGAATCCTGTAAAAGAGAAAGCGATGTCCAACATGCGGCAAAAGGGATCTGACGGAATTCTTGCGATCGTTCCCCCGCTTGAAATTACAATTGAGCGCGGCATGGAAATCATGTCAGATGATGAATATCTTGAAATTACCCCAAAAAATGTGCGTCTTCGCAAAAAATATTTGACGGAAAATGAAAGAGTGCGAGCGACGAGATCTCCGAAGAAATAGTCCACATAGATCAGACCTATGTTGCATAGGTCTGATCTATGTGCGTATTTACTCAATAAATAAGGCCTTTATTTCCTCATCTAAATTTTCGTAGCCGAGAATCATATCTTTTGCACAGGACTTAAAATCATTGGGGCTAGCAAATATTTCGGCATATATATCTTTATCAAGAATGACTGAACTAATATCGCTTGCGTAAAATTTGAGACTGGCGAAATTATACTGAATAGATCTCGCGTACATCTCGTCAAAATTTTGTTTAGCCGCAACAATACCACCATCAAGTAGTTCGAGGGGATTCTTCACCATTACATATGCTGCAACGTATCGAAGATAATTATCGTCTAAAATTGTCCGCGACCTATATGCCCCCTGAAATATGCTGCCCTTTTCGCGATGCAGATTATTATGGAACATTGACATGCTGATAGATAATTTTTTTATAAAATCAGAAATACCCCCTTCCACAATTTCCTTAAGTATCAGGTGAAAATGATTTGGCATGAGGCAGAAAGCAAGAATCTTGACCAAAGGCACTCTAGATGACCATGGTTTTGGCCATGCAAAAGACGGGGTATTTAAGGAATCAAGATCTCTCTCCCATCCCTCTCGGTTTTGTTTATCATTTAGATAATACAAGAGACTAAGGAATCTAAGTTTTTCCCGCATGGTTCTTGTAATCGAAAGACCTCTTGCACCTCGCTTTACAACATGAACATAATTTCCGATTGTATATGGCTCTTTCCTCATATTCTACATAGATCTGATCTATGTAGAATTAGTATACAGTATTGTCAGGGTAAAAAGGACATCGCTATGCTGATAATGTTTACATAGGTCTGATCTATGTACTACGTTTTTTCGCCTTGAGACTTTCGGGTATTTCAACAATAATTGACAATTTTTGCCCTGACATTGTTAGCCGAAGTTTATAGTTTCCCTCACTAACCCTACAAATGTTGAGAAATTGATTGTCGTATAATCTCTGCAATCCATATTCCAGATTCTGCAGCCTTATTCCAGCGAGTTCGCGCGGCAATTCGTCGGTCAAAATTTTGATATGCCGACGGGCGTCGAAGCGCATACTCATTTTTGCACCCGTTCGTAGTAGTGCCAGAATTTATTTCTGTACCTTTCCTAAATATTTTATTGGCTTTCTTTGCATGAGTTTTATTACTATACTCGATTTTCGTTTCCTTATGAAGATAGCGCTATCACTGTATCTTCATAAGGAGTAATTGTATTTGAGCGGATGAGTAAATGAAGCTCCCCCAGCAGGAGCTGGGGGTTTCCTGGAAGCTACTTCATACGCCATAAGAATGGCGTCCCACACCAGGCAGAGCCTGGTGTTTTTTCGGGGGAATAAAAAAAACCGCTCATCATATGCGGTAAGGTTGAGTTTATTGAGAGGTTTGTGTTTCTTGATTGTCGACTTAGGTTTCCTCGCTGATCAATATAGATCTGCTGGGTGCCGAAGTTTGTCTATTCTTTGAGATCTTATGTCGCGCAGTGCGCGATATACTTTCGGCGGAGCATTGGCCTCGCAATGGTCAACGAGTAAAGTTGCATGGAACATATCCATGTAGACAAGCTCGTCGAATGATACGCGCAAAAATTTTGCTACAATTTCAAGTTCATCCTCGTCGAATACGTTGGTCGCTCTTTGAAGTTTGTTGTTTTCATATTGCTCGGCTAGGAATCGTATCGCAGATGGATTGTTTCTGTAATCTTTCGTCCTTTTTTTACGGTGAGCGGCTGAAAGAGTCTCGAGGAGAGCATCAAGTTGTTTTTTGTTCATCTACACGCACTATAACACGGAGGTCGCATTTGTCAACTTTATAATGAATATTTTGAGAAACAAAAAACCGCGAGCATTTCTGCCTGCGGTTTTTTGCTTTCAGCGTTCTTCTGCGTTTGATCCCCGCCCGAACGTATTTGAATCCGTTCGGTACGGGAGGGCGCGAAAGTCCGCGTCAATCGGATTAGAACCGGCGGTCGCCGTATCCTCCGCCGTTTCCGCGTGGAGGTCTGTCTCCGCGAGGTGCCATGGGCCTTGCCTCGTTCACGGTAAGCCGACGTCCGTCAAGCTCTTTGCCGTTCCACATTTCTATTGCCTTTTCAGAATCTTCATCCGCCATTTCGACGAATCCGAAGCCTCGAGACTTTCCCGTCATCTTGTCGATGAGGATAGAAGCAGAAACGACTTCGCCTGCTTGAGCAAACGCGTCTTTCAATCCGTCTTGAGTCGTTCCATAGGAAAGACCTCCGACGTATAATTTCTTAGCCATTTATTTTTTTACTTATTGCCACAATATTGTTGTGGCTATCGACAGCCGACCTTCCCTACACCGTGTCTTTGAGAGTTGCCCCTGCACCAACACCGTCTATGAGAAACACTTTCGATGGGTTGTAGTATACGCCTATTTGAGAAAAAAGGCAAGCGCGGAACAGTATATGGTATTTTGTATACGGTATTTGGTATTTGAAAACTAAGAAAAGTGATAATCTGCACCATACTACATACCATATACTCCATACTGAATACCTGTTCTTGGGAGCGTTTCTCTTCCATACGGCCCTACCTGGGTCCGCTTTAGTCGGAAAACAAGGGCGCCTGTACGCAAATCCTCTCCGATTTTATCGACCAGCGAGCGTATGTAGGTTCCGGACGTGACGCGAAGCGAGAATTCAGCGACGAGGACAGACGATTGGTGTTCCAGTTTTTCACGCCATGACTTTATTATTTCCTCTTGGCGAAAATCACCTCGAACTTTGGCCACGACCGATTCAATTTCTCCGAGAGCGACTTTTGCATTCATTTCGTAAATGTACTTCACCTCCACCTCTTTCACGCTCATTTTCCGCAATGGAATATCTAAATTTTGCGTACCCTCGCGCGCGTGTTTGAAAA
>Ga0209541_10014483_pt1 | contig 11877 bp, 16 predicted proteins | sample RifCSPlowO2_01_FD_184027 | JGI IMG/M metagenome (GOLD analysis project Ga0209541, IMG submission 184027) | Groundwater microbial communities from Rifle, Colorado - Rifle CSP2_plank lowO2_0.1 (SPAdes) (version 2) | ecosystem: Environmental > Aquatic > Deep subsurface > Groundwater | place...
CGTGCTCTACTACCTGAGCTATATCGGCTCTCATGGGACTACCTGAGCTATAACGGCGTAGTTTATCCCGCCTGATTTAGGCGGGGCAAGCTTATACTAGTTTATTTTTCGAGATTTTGCAAAACTTCCATAGCTTAAATCGATTATAAGTTAATCCAAGATTTGCACCGATCTCTTAATAACTATAAAACCGTAACCCCAAAGAAATGGAAGCCAGAGCGGCATAAGTCCAAACAAGGAATTTCTTATAAAAGTCTCCACGCCGGTGCTGATAAAAATCGACTCAGAAATTATCATGACAATAAAGCCAAATACAAAAACTAAAATATCGTTTTTGGCTTTGTGAATGAAAAGAGAAAAGATTGTTATACCCAAATATAAAATAGCTAGAATATAATCGTTATCTACTATAGGTATTAACCCTATCATAACCAAAACCGGAATTGAATTCAGAAAAATTTTCCAAGCTTTTTGCATAGTTGATTAAACTTAATGCATCTCGCCTCCTAAAAGCAATAACCCAAATAACGGCGCCCACAGAGGCGCACTAAATATAGACCCAAATAAACCATCATCTTTAAAATCACTAATTTTTAAATAACCTATTATGCCAGAAGCAACGAAAATTAGACCAACAACTAATAGAAGCATTGAGATGATGCTTAATGCTTTATTCTGATGAAAAAGAAGAACTGAAAATGGTAAAAATAAAATAAAATACCAGGTTATTCCTAGAGTTCTGTAAGTTGACGCAAAATCAACGGTTTGAATTGATACAAACGTTTTTCCAGCAAAATACCATAAAATACCGAGCAAGAACGAAAGTCCTAATATCTTTGCCCAGGTGATCAATTTATTGTTCATTTATACTATTATAACACTAAAATCTTGCGCGACCGACCGGACTTGAACCGGCAACCTCGTCCGTGCACTTATCCAAAACTTTCGTGATGGCGTGGACTATATCTTCACCATAAGTTTTCACTTTTAGGTGCTTTGGTATCTAGTCTCTACGGCGCCCCCTCTCAGTTTAATTAAACTGGGGAGAGGTTCCCTCGGTATTCGCATGCTCCAACGTAATGTCAGAGTTTAGCCTTCACCGATATCCCAAAGAGTTTCAACCCCGCTTTCGCGGGGAAGCTGCATTGCTACAGGGACGCGCTCTAACCAGTTGAGCTACGGTCGCATTTTAATGTACTTCGTAAACACGTATTTTTTCCTATGTAGGAAAAGTTTAGACGTGCCTAGTTCATTATACATAAAATCGTGTAATTTCAAAGTTTAATTTTGTGCCGGCGGGAAGAGTCGAACTTCCGATCAAGGCTTATGAGTCCTTTGTTATACCGTTTAACTACGCCGGCAATGTACGAAATATAACAGAAAACTCACAAAAATAAAAGCATTAAATCCTTGATATATGATCTATTGCCCCAATAATTTTATTTCTTAAACTAGTACCCTTTCTTACTTTCACTCTCAAAATACCTTTGTATTTTTCTTTATTTTTTAGTGAGGCCTTTTTTATATTGGTTTTAATAAATGTGGTTTTTGAAAATTGTTCTTTTTTGATACCTAAAAAATTAACCCAGAAAGATTTTATTTTCTCTTCTTCTCGCCTAAAGAACTCGTTCAGTGTGAGACGAAATATAAGAGAATCTCTCTTAACGCTCCAAAGTTCTAGCCATTTGAAATAAAAACGAATCATGTATGGATTACTATTAGTAAATCCTAGTTCACTATTTTCATACTTATACCCTTCCCCCCAATACAACCCTAAGCCAATCATTAAAATATCTCTATCAGACAAATGCCCTAAAACTGCAGCACCTTCTTGTTTTTGCAAAAAATGTCTTTTAATTCTTTCTTTTCTTTTGAATTCTGAATAACGCAAAAGTCCTTGGATAGATTTTATTTTACCTTTCGTTCTAATTTTTATAATTGTGGACTCTGTCAAAATTATATTTTTGAACCAAAAACTAAGGGTTGATTTGGCCACGCCAAGTTTATTCGAAATATCACCAAAACTCATACCTCTCTTTCGCATTTTTATAGCTGTTTCTTTAACTTGTGGATAGTACATAAGGTATATTATATACTATAACAATAACAAAATCCACTTGCACGAACAAGGTAGATAGGATATACTCTTCCTGCGGGATAGAGAAGAGGCATCTCGCAAGGCTCGACAAAATGGGCCCCTTGATAAGAAATTATCAAGTGCGTACTCGCCAAATTCGGAGAACTCCTCTCTTTTAAAAGAAGGACAATTCCGAGCTAAATTCTCCGATAAAAGTGGAGATAAACGTGTAGAGACTAGATGGCGAGCTCCTTAATCTTTAGTTTATTTTTAGAAAGGAGATGGTATAGTCCAGACCACAAATCCGCCTCCGTCAATTGGCGGATGGCGGAGTAACGAAAGCTATAGTGGTATGCATAACCTTGAGACGCCCGTTCGATTCGGGCTCCCGCAACAATGTCCGCCTCTCCTTTATAAGGAGAGAAATTGAGGTGAGGTCTAAATATATCCGTATTGCCGGAAAATGCTCTCATACAGAGCTACTACCCTTTTGGCTTCGTGTTGGGAAAGCGAAAACTCCGAGCCTTCATGGGCAATTCGATTTCGGATGGCGTGCACCTCCCAGGCGGCCGGTAAGCTGTGAAACTTCTCCGGATCAGCAGTTTTTAATTTGTCACTGAAAGTTTCTCCCTTAAAACCAAGCTGGTCGAGCAATGCTTCGAGCATCGCATCCGCCTCGATGACAGCGAGTTTCCAATCCGCGCCATTTGCTGAAAATAGATAATCTAAAACTTTTCGCCAGCGCTCGTTCTCGGAGACCATTCGCTCCGCTTGTTCCTTTTTTTCCCTTTCCGCCTGACGATGTGCATATTCCCGGATTTCTTGTTCTAGATGATGGTGCTCCTTTCGACGTATTTCAAAAAGCCGCACGGCGCAATAGAAAATTATCGTCAGAAAAAAAAGTGTTAGAAGAATAAGAAGGTTGTTGAGGTTGGTTAATGTCTCTTTGTGGGAAATAAAAGTGAAGAACTTCAGGAGTTGATCGAACAAATAATCCGCATTTAAATACTTGGTGCCGAGAATCGACTCCGGAGGCGGATTATTGAGATCGGGAAGATTTAATGGATACATAGGGCTCTCTTAGTCGGTAATGAGGAGATTATACCATGGACTATTAGTTTTGCGCTTCGAACTTCTTCCCCACCGCAAAGAGCAGGTCTTCCCGTCCGTGGGAAGCAATGAATTGAATACCAAGTGGTAGATGCTTTCCCTCTTCTTCTACAAAACCAGAAGGAATAGAAATTGCTGGCAGGCCAGTCATATTGGCAGGACCGGTAAAAATATCTTCCAAATACATTTTTACTGGATCATTTACTTTTTCTCCAATTTTAAATGCGGGGCCGGTGGTAGTAGGAGTTAAAATTAAATCAACTTTTTTAAAAGCTTTATTGTAATCATCAACTATCAATCGTCTAACTGCATTGGCTTTGTTATAGTACGCATCCTGGTAACCATGAGAAAGTACATAAGTGCCGAGCAAAATACGGCGACGAACTTCTCTGCCAAAACCTTCTCCCCTACTTTTTGTATAAACTTCTACTAAATTTCTGCTCTCTGGACTGAAACCATAACGCATACCGTCAAAACGAGCCAAATTGGCTGAAATTTCTGCTGGAGTAACGATATAATAAGCTGGGACAGTATATTTAACATTGGGAAGTTCAATATCTTTTACTGTATAACCAAGCGCTTTTATTTTTTTTATCACCTCCTTAAAGTTGGCTAGCACTCTGTCGTCACCCTCTTTTGTGAAATCCCTTGGTATCCCGATAACTGGCTTTTGTATAATATTTTTTTTATAAAAATCAGATGAAATAGAAGTGCTATCCATGTTATCCTTTCCTTTTATAAAATCAAAAACGGTCTGAACATCTGAAATATTTTTCCCGATAGCGCCGATGACATCAAGTGAGGAACCCATGGCCGTGAGCCCGTGTCTAGATACGGAACCATATGTTGGTTTTAATCCCACAACGCCACAAAAACTTGCTGGTTGGCGACAGGAGCCTCCGGTGTCTGTCCCCAGAGCAACCAGGGCCATATTAGAAGCAACCGCAGTAGTAGAACCCCCAGAAGAACCACCGGGTACACGTGTAGTGTCGTACGGGTTTTTGGTTACACCATAAGCTGAATTTTCAGTAGAAACACCCATGGCAAATTCGTCCATATTCGTTCTCCCAATTATAACTACGCCGGCATCTTTTAATTTTTTAATGGCCGTTGCGTTGTATGTTGCTACGTATTTTTCTAAAATTTTAGACCCAGAAGAAGCAATGTGTCCCTCAAATAAAAGGTTGTCCTTGATGGCCAGCGGAATACCGGTCATTAAAGTGGCGTTACCTTTTTTGAATTTTTTCTGCGCTTCGTCCGCTTGTACCAGCACGTCACTGTATATTTCAAGATAAGCGTGTATCTCAGGATTTTTTTCTTTAATTACTTTTAAGTATGCTTCAGCTAATTCACGACAGGTGAATTCGCCTTTTTTAAAACTCGCGTGCGCCTTTTCTATTGTAAGATTTCCAAGGTCAATCATGTAATTTTACAAAATCTTTTTGACTTTTAAAAATCCATCTTGGGAATCCGGGAATTGTTTCAAAATAAGCTCTCTGGAAAATTCACGAGGCGCGAGTACGTCCTCCCGCCAAACATTATGTAGCTCATCTTCTCTCTTTGTCTCTCCTACCTTTACCTCTTCAATCTGTTTTACATAAGCCAAAATACTGTCAAAATCTTTAAGTAGTGACAGTTTTTCTCCTTCTGTTAAACCAATCCTGGCAAGCTCGGCCAAATTTTCTACATCCTTGATATTCATACTTCAGCTTATTCTATCACAATCGGAATGAAGATAAATTTATCGTTTTCCCGCATGTCGGAAGGGTTATCTGCCTGGATTACTAAATATGCATCTCCTTTTGGCAAACCGGATACATCTATACTTCCTCCAAATGAGACCGGACCAGAAGTCATCCAGTCAGTAGTGGCATTCGCATGATCCTGTAAAATTACTTTTTTATTTGTATCAGTAATGGCTATTCCAATATTCGCCTCAAAGAAGTACGCGCCCTTCACTACCCCTTGATAAGACGTCACGCCATGCACCCTGGAGCCGGGCAGAATAGAGAAAGAAACGAGGTCATCCTTGTTGCCTAGGATTTGGGTATTTTGACTTTGATCTAAAAATGGTAAGTATTTTGCCTTATCATTCAGCATAACCTTCAGGGCTACCACCATCAGAAGAATAAGAATTATGAGCAATACACTATTTAATTTTGAACCAAAAAAATTACTCATGATTATTTTTTCCACCGGAGACAGATCCGCCTTGGGCGGACTTCTGCCATTCTTCTACCCACACCAAAAGCGGTGAAGCTAGGAAAATTGAAGAGTAAGTACCGAAGAACATGCCGGCGGTCAGCACTAGGGCAAAATATTTTGTGGACACCGGACCGAAAAAGAAAAGGGCCAGGAGCACCAGGATAACGGTAAGTGATGTGCAAATAGAGCGAACAAATGATTGTTCCAAACTTCTACCGACCACTTCGCTGAAATTGGCTTTAGCTACATTTGATTGGTTGTTCAAATTTTCCCTAATTCTGTCAAAGATAACTATGGTATCCGAAACAGATAGACCGAGAATAGTAAGAACCGCTACGACAAAAAGAGTGTCGAGCTCTGCACCGTAATAATGTGAAAGAACAACAAAAATACCGACCGGGATCATTACGTCGTGCAGAAGTGTAACGATGGCAATAAAACCATAGCGCCAGGATGAAACCGGCCTGGAGACCTTTCGGAAAGCAAAAGCGATGAAGAAGATGATGGCAAGCGAGACAAGAATAATGGCTATTATTGCTTTGCGGGTTAGTTCGCGTCCCACGGAAGGGCCGATGGAAGTAAAGCTTGTTTCGGTAAGTTCATTCCCGCCCTCCAGTGAAAGGGTTTTGAGGAGGTCGGCATGCTCTTTTTCGTTCAAGTCTCGACTTTTCAAAATGTAGCCCATCTCTCCCGTCGGCTGAACTAGGATGGTGCCGTAATTTAATGCGGCAAGCGAAGCGTCGAGGTCGGCCTGGGCAGGGCGAGCGGTCTTATAAATTATTTCCGTCAACGCCCCTCCCTTGAAATCAATACCGATGCGCAGACCGAAAATAAAAAGGGAGATTATTGAAAAAATAACCAATAGTGTGGAGATGCCGATAAATATTTTTTTGTGCTTAATAATAAACATAAAAGTTAGGTTCTAGGAGCTAGGTTCTAGTAATTCCTGAACTGAATAAAAATCTGGCAATTTTGCCTTCGCCGACAAAATTTAAGACCGAAAGGAAAATTCTGGTTATGGTAATGGCCGAGAAGAGCGATACGATTACTCCCATGCCGAGGGTCAGAGCGAACCCTTTGATTAAGGACGTGCCGAACCAAAAGAGGATAAGCGCGGTAATGATGCTCGAAATATTGGAATCCCGGATCGAAAACCAGGCGCGGGAAAATCCTGCCGAAACTGCGTCGGTAACCTTTTTTCCGCTTCGCAGTTCTTCCTTCACTCGCTCGAAAATCAGCACATTGGCATCTACAGCGATACCCATAGAAATTATAAATCCGGCAATGCCGGCGGCCGTGAGCGTTACCGGTATCAATTTAAATAGTGCCAGCATAATTGAAACAAAAATACATAAAGAGAGAACGGCCACCAATCCGGGCAGTCGATACCAAAGAACTAAAAAAAGAACCACCAGTAAAAATCCGATAATGGCTGCTCTCACTCCGGCGACGACCGCATCACTCCCGAGCGTCGCGCCGATAGTTTGTTTCGAAATAAGAGTGATGGGCACTGGTAGGGCACCGGAATTCAACCTGCCGACTAAGGTCTTGGCCTCTGTGGGTGTAAAGGAACCGGAAATGACCGCTTGGCCGTTCGGAATCTCCTCGCGGACAACGGGAGTGGAAATCGGAGCGCCGTCGAGATAAATAGCGACCATCTTTCCGACATTTTCTTTTGTAATTTTAGCAAAAAGTTTCGTGCCGGTCTCATCGAACTGCAAACTTACTCTCGGCTCACGGGTATTCTGGTCAAACTCCAAAGTTGCCTTCTTTAAGTAGCGGCCGGTGAGTTCAGTGGAAACAAATTGCGAATTGGGGTCGATGACCAACTTGCCGTCCTTGCCCACGGTTGCTTTTTGGGGAGTCCCCTCGGGTGCTTCAATTTTAAATTCCAAAAGGGGCGTCTGTCCGATCATGACTGTGGCTTTTTCGACATCAGTAATTCCGGGTAAATCCACGATAAGCTGATTGTCCCCTCCAGAGATGAAGCCGGCGCCCTGAACCTGGACAATCGGTTCGGAAACGCCAAAGAGATTCACGCGACGCTCGATCACATCGCGGAGCGCATCCATAGAATCCGTTACCTGACCGGATGGCACGCCGGAGACATCGGCTTTGTAGACCAGGTGGCTTCCACCGGAGAGATCCAGTCCTAGGCGAAACGGATGGTTTTTGAAAAACGCCCTTTGATTATCAAAGTTTTTGTTTAATTTTGGTTCCGATTTAAAAACAAACAGGCCGACGCCCGCGCCCAAAATTAGAATTATTATTGCCCAAATTACCTTCTTCCACATGGTAAGATAAGCTATATTCTATACGTTTCTTACAAAATAAGCAATGAGAGCTCCGAGCGCAAAACCGCCTAAAATATCCACCGGGAAATGCACCCCAGCGATAACTCGAGCGACGCCAATGAGCAAGGCAAAGAGTATAAAAAGATAGCCGGCTTTTTTGTGAAAAAAGAAAATAGAAACCGCGAGCGCTGCGAAGAAAGTGGCATGTCCGGAAGGAAAAGAATAATCGCTTTTGCTCAAAAGCGGGTTAATCCCAGCGAGGGCCTCTGCGGGTCTACCTAAAGAAAATAAAAATTTCAAAACTTGTGCAAGGAGCCAAGCCAGAATTCCGGCAAAAAACGCCTTGAGAATTTCTTTTTTCTTTTCCAAAAAAACTTGGTAGGGATTTTCTGCCTTCAAAACGTCGTGATGCATTAAAAGAAATACCCCCGCCAGGATTATTACCACATAGGGAAAATAGAAAGCAAAAAAAACTATGACACTATCGAAAATCGTCGATTGATGCGCTAAATTATAAAAAAAATAAAAAATTTCATTATTCATAATACAATTATATCATTTTTTAGCGACCGTTAATACTTTTAAGAATATAATTCGCTGTGGGTGCCGATGGCAACAAGTTTAACATGGCTTTCTGTCACTTGTTTATAAACAACGCGGATATCGCCGGTTATATTTATACTCCTATGCCTTGCCCATTCTCCGCTTAGGGTATGGTTGTTAAGTATTGGATGATACGGATTTTGAAGAAACAAACAAATTCTCTCGTAAAATTTCTTTCTCACAAAAACAGGGTGCTTTCTGAACATTTTCTTAAAGGTCCGGCCGTGACTTATCGTCATAAAATTTATGACTCTAAGGACTTCATCAAATCTTTCACATTACCGAATGGGCCAAACAGCTCGCCCCGCTCCTGTTCGCGTTGAGACGCTTTTATAGCCCGTTTTAATAAGGGCGATGGTTCTAATAAGGAATAGGAAATGGTTTTGCTTCGAACCAAATTTTTAAGAGAAGCATTCACAACGTCGGAAAGCGAAAAACCAAGCTCGTTTGCTACTTTTTGAGCTGCATGCTTAACTTTCGGATCTATTTTGACACTTATTGCTGATGTTTTCATATACCTAAAGTATATACAAAGTAATACTTGATGTCAAGTCTTCATTTTCTTCGCCACAGTTAATACATTTTTCAAGAGCATAGCCACGGTGACAGGACCCACGCCGCCAGGAACCGGGGAGACAGCGCCGGCTATGTTTTTTACGGATTCCAAATCAACATCACCGACAATATTTACTTTTGCCCCCGGTTGGATAGAAGCGCCTTCGGCAGACGGACCGTTCACTTCTTCGGATGTACCTGCATCAATGAGCACAGCTCCTTTCTTTATCATATTTCTTGTTATGTGTTTGCCGTGTCCGATGCCGGATATTATAACATCTGCGTTTTTCAAGATCTCTTCCTTGTTTTCTGTCTTCCTTGTAACTGGTATCGGCTCGAGTCCTCGGAAGCGGAGAAGAGCGGCCACCGGCTTCCCTACCAGCTCGCCTTGGCCAAGACAAACTATTTTTCTTGTCCTGAGCAAAGTTGAAGGATTATCGTCCAAATTTAGAGAATCTAAAATCGCCATACACGCGAGCGCAGTCGGAAAACCTACCTCCGTCTCGCCTTGATAGAACTTTTCACTAGCCACCGCGCCAAGGCAGTCCACATCCAGTCCGGGATCAATCGCATCGAGCACCAATCGTTTGTCCAAATGCTCCGGCAGGGGCAACTGCATGATGATGCCGCACATATTTTTTATCGTGTTTAATTTTTTGATTTCCTGCACCAGATCGGCAGTGGAAATATCTTGAGAAAAGTTTGCATTATGAAATTTTATCCCGACCGATTCAGCCGTCTTCGCCTTCATCCGAACATATTGAGCTGAAACTGGATCGTCACCCACAAAGATATCGCAAAAAATGGGGGTAAATGATAAAAGAGCCACTTCTTTTTTTATATCGGCTAAAATATCATCTCTTAATTTTCTTCCATTAATTAAAATCATCGTTAAACTCCCAAAAACTCATGGCGCATGTCGTCCCGGCGGATCGATCGAGCGTAGCGGCGCATTCCCATTAAGATTCCCAAGGCCATAAATTCGGTGAGCAAATGCGAACCCCCGTAGCTCATAAAAGGCAGCGGTATCCCGGTGATGGGCAGAAGTCCCAAGTTCATGCCGATATTAATTAGTATATGGCTCATAAAGAAAATAGCAATTCCCATGCCAAAAAGTATCTCGAAGTTCGTTGCGCCATAGGAAGCAATATATAAAATTCTGGAAATGATAGAGAGATATAAAATTAAGATGAGTCCGGAGCCGATAAAACCCCACTCCTCGGCAAAGGCAGCAAAAATAAAATCGGTCTCCGGCTGCGGCAAAAATTGTAGTCGGGATTGCGTACCAAAACCCAATCCTTTGCCGGTAATTTGACCCGAGCCCACTGCCACCGTGGACTGAAAGGCGTTATACCCCGAGCCGTGAATGTCCGAGAGTGGATTTAAAAAATTCAAGATCCGTGCTTTCTGATAGGGAGCAAAGACAAAGCCCCAAAGTAGCGCAAAAGAAATGGCTCCAACGATAAATACATATAAAAGATGCATCTTGGAAATCCCAGAAACCAACACCAGGCCAAGCCAAATGAGGAGAAGCACCATGGCCGAGCCGAAGTCGGGCTGCAGTAGAACTAAAACGACGGGGAGTATCATATAAAAACCAGAAATAAAAATGTGCTTGAAGTCCTTGATTTCTACGTGCCGGCGGGAAAAATATTTTGCCAAAATCAACACCAAAACCAGTTTCATCATGTCCACTGGCTGAAAAGAGAGAAGCCCCAGATTAAACCAGGCCTTGGACCCATGTGCCACATAACCCAAGACAAAAAGCGAAAGCAAAATCACCGAAAAGAGAACGAAGAGAAAGACCAAGATGTCCGTGCGCTTTAAGAACCGAAAATCAATAAAGGAGAAGATAAAAAAAACACCGAGGGACACCGCCACCCAGATCAATTGCTTTTCGAAAAAGTTCCCAGTGCCTTCGGTTGGCGCAAAGGATTTCATAGTAAAAAGTCCGGCGGTAATTATCGGTAAAATCAAAAAAACCAGCAGCCAATCTATTTTTTTCAGGATCCCGCTATCCATATTTATCCACCTAAATTTTAATTATTACTCATTACTAATTTCATAACTTTATATTTGAGAAAATTTTGGCGGACTTATTTCCATTTTACCCGCGAGATGTTGTACATTGGAATTATTTCCTTGGCGATAACCGGAGAAGAAAATCCCTCCGGCCAGGTAAAGTTCACTTCCCTGGCTTCTTCCCCCTTTAGTTCGTCCAAAAAAGTGCTGGAGGCCGAGACAGCATTGTGCGCGCTATCGTAGAGAATCGCCACCACAGTGATCTCCGGAATGGTGAGTAAGGAATTATTTTTAATGGTGGCGGAGAGATGCGGACTGGTTGTCTCATTTTCCAACTGAATGTCGGAGACCAAGAGCTTTAGCTGATTTAATTTTTCCACCCCGGTCTGGATCCAATTCGGGGTAGTGGTAAATTCGAAGGTAGTGTAAACCGGGATAGAGAGTCCGAGACCCACCGCACTTTCAAAAATAGCGAAATTGCCAAACGGCGGAATGAAGGTCGCCCCTTCGCGTTTGCCGATGTAGAGATTGTCCTTGTCGGCAAAACGAAAACGATAATTTATTTTTTCCACCACCGCGCTCCTGTTGTGGTTCGCCAAATAAACCACCGCATTGTAGCGCCCGGGAACAACTTGAAAAGAGCGCGACCAGAGTATAGAAATATCTTCCACTTCCGTTCGGCAGGCCTTTGTGCACGATCCTCCGCAATCCACGCCCGTCTCGGTGCCGTTTTGTTTGTCATCCAGACAGCTAGGCGCCCTATTGAGACGCGGGTAGATAATTAAAGTTCCTAATACTAAAAAAAATACCAAGAGAATACCTAAATATAAAATTTGTCTCTGCAGGGCCCAATACATCCCGTTAGAAGTAGGACGCGTACGCTTGAGGCATACTGTCCTTTCTGTTAATTGTAATAAATGTTTTCAATTTCATAATCTAACTAATTACCATGCGTCCGCGACTTCTAACGGGATTCATGTCCATATTGTAGCAAAAATCGCCCCAGAATTA
>Ga0209541_10014485_pt1 | contig 11875 bp, 15 predicted proteins | sample RifCSPlowO2_01_FD_184027 | JGI IMG/M metagenome (GOLD analysis project Ga0209541, IMG submission 184027) | Groundwater microbial communities from Rifle, Colorado - Rifle CSP2_plank lowO2_0.1 (SPAdes) (version 2) | ecosystem: Environmental > Aquatic > Deep subsurface > Groundwater | place...
CTGCCGGTACTCACGGAGGGGTGATGGAATTTCCGCTTCAGCAAGCGCTCGCATGGAAGGACAAAAAAAGGAACCCGCATGTCGGCTTTGACAGCCTTGAAGTCATCGGCGGCGACCTCGATCCTTCCGAAGCGTACACGGTGACGATAGAGAGAAACGAGAATGGGGATCTGAAACCGCTTACCGTCGTCTTTGATAACCCTACACGCCCGCAAGGGGAGATGTATTTTGATCTTGCAAGGCTGGAGGAGCTCGCCGATTTTTACGAACAATTGCATAAGGAATAACATGCCGTTCCATTTCCAGTGGAGGGGTACGGACAGCCCGCTGTTTTTTGTCTACTTCTGCCTCTCGCCGGAGGGGTATGGTCGTTTCGACTACCGTTTGCTTCAGTGGGCTGATTACACGGAAATGCATTTTTCCGAGGAAGGGCTTCGCGCGATGCACGACTTCGGCAGGAAGCAGCTAATAGAAGACGACACAGAGCGCCGGACGGTTCTGGAGGATCTTTCCGCATACGAAATTTCTCTGCGCTCTTTTATAGAACCTCGATTTCCGAACGGGGCGGACGCGGCTCATATGAAAAAGATTTGGAAGGATTTTTTGCCGTCTCTGAAAGAGCTGTTCATCCGATTTGGAGTAGTGTACGTGTATAGCGAACAGCCCCTGCTTGCTCCTCTTGAAGACGTAATTGCCGCCGCTGCTTCACGAGAAGGAATGCAGATGGAAGAAGTGTTTAAAAACCACGCACTGGCTACTGGTTTTACGCAAAAAGAAAAAACCGCGCTCGAAACCATAACGATCATCGGCAAGAAGAAATGGGAAATTCACGAATTGATAGAAAAACCGCTTCGCGCACTTACAAAAATCTTCTATTTCATCGCCGAGGATTCCGGTTCTCCATACGAAATGGTACAGACGATGACCTACGATGATATTCTTGCATACATGGAAGGGAAGCCGCTTCCCGCTTCCGTTCTTAAAGAGCGAACAAAAGGAGTCGTCCTTTTGCCGCGCGCTGCAGATGGATTCTTCAAGATCGAAACAGGGGCGACCTTCGCCCATTGGGAAAAAATACTCAAACGCCCTCTGCAAGGCGATATCCGGGGAACGGTCGTGTTTCGCGGAAAAGCTCGAGGAACAGTCAAGATGCATCTCGGATGGATCGGCATATCGGAAATTCCTCCCGGAAGCGTACTGGTGACGAGCATGACGAATCCTCAAATGATGCCGTATCTTAAAAATGCCGCAGCAATAGTTACCGACGAAGGAGGGCTTATGAGCCATGCGGCGGTCGTGGCACGGGAGATGAAAATTCCTTGTATTGTGGGCACCAGAGTCGCCACGCAGGTCCTCAAAGACGGCGACCTGGTGGAGGTGGATGCGGAGAGGGGGGTGGTGCGTATACTGGAGAAAGCTCATTGACACTTCATATCTGTTGTATATACTTTGGATATATGGCAAAAACAATACTGAACATCAAAACCGATCCGGCAGTCAAGCACGCGGCGCAAAGGCTCGCCAAGGAGATAGGCGTGCCGCTCTCGACTATCGTCAATGCAAAGCTTAAGCAGTTCATCTTAGAGCGAGGAGTGGAACTTTCGGCTTTGCGGATATCCAAGACCTTAGAGCGAGAGCTTAAAACGGTAGACAAGGATTTTGCCGAGGGGAAAAACCTCTCGCCCGCCTTTGCGTCAGCCGATACGGCACTTGCCTTCCTTCATTCCAGGAAGAAATGATCGTCTTTTTTCATAAACGCTTTACGAAGCGTTACGATACTCTCTCTTCGAGAGAGAGGCTACGTTGTGATACTCAATTACGACTTTTTATGAGAGAACCATTTCACTCGACACTCAATAATCATCCTCTGCACGGCGTATATCGAGAATATCGGAGTATCAATATAGGGGGCGATTTACGGGCAATCTATAAAATGATTGATAAGAAGCATGTGCTGTTCGCCCATATCGGCACTCACGCGGAATTGTATGAGTAGCACCTATTCACCATCAGAGGATTCGCCACAATCATTCTCATGTTCTCAAGAACATGAGAATGATTGTGGTTGCCTGTCCGGTGTTTCCAGAATCTCCAGCTGTTTGTCGCGCAGATGTGTCGCTTCTATTTTTGTGGTATCTTTTCTCTATGCATAAGTTGCTCACAGCCCTCGCGGTGTTCGCGTTTCTCGTAACACCAGTCTCTGCGGCGACTCTCAACACGGACACCATCCTCAAGAATGGGCCGCGCGACAGCGAAATCTATGTCGGCAAAGACGGCACGGTGGTTATCTCCGGCGCGAAGGTGATGCAGCTTGCCGGACGCTCTTTTTATACGCGGCTCTACTGGGGCGAATCGTTCTTGCGCCTTTTGGTAAAGACGGGACCAGCGACGCGGTTTGAACGCGGCACCGGAGAAGTGACGGATTACACGGAGATCAACGAAGGCGACTACCTCAATATGGAAGGGCGTCTGGAGAGCGGCGCCAGCACGTTCACGCTCATTCCGACGTACGTGCAGAATGTCTCCGTGCAGAAAGGAAGCAAGACATTCGCGGGCACGGTCGCAAGCGTCAATCCGGGCGCGGGAACGTTCACGCTTTCTCTTAAGGGTGCGGGGATCATCACGGTCAAGGCGGAGGGAGCGGTATTCACGAAAGGCTCGCGCACGATCGATCTCGCTCGTGTTGAAGCGGGGGATACGGTTACCTCGGCAACCGGCGTCTACGATTACAACACGCAGACGCTCACCGCATCCTCTGTGGTGATTTATCTCGATAAGAATCTGTACAAGTGGCAGAACTTCGAAGGGAAACTTCTGGAAACACCGGGAGTGAACCCCGCGTCCATAAAAGTTTCTATCAGGGGCACGGAATTCACGGTTCTTATCCCCTCCGACATCATCATATGGAACCATGCAAGGAAGTCGGTTGCATCGTTCGTACGATTTGTCGCGGGAGACACGATACGACTCCACGGGAAACGCCAGGAAACCGACACTCCTAGTATCGAAGCTGACATCATCCGCAACATGAATCTATAAAATACGCTCCGCTTGTACATCTTGAGAGCCACTCCGGGGCGTTTGCCCAAGTCTTAGCCTCTCAAGATATACAAGCTTCGCTCCAACGAAAACTCATTTTCTCTTCATCTTCGTGCGTAAAATTACTGCGCAATTTTTCTGACTCCTCGATTCGAAAGCATGAAAATATATTTTCATGCTTTGCTCATTCTACGTCGCCAGTAAGAAGATGCTTCATGTTGCGTCAGATGTAGTGCGCTCACGAAGCGCGTATTATCAATTAGAATTCTTTATATATATGAATCGTCTGTCTGTTTCCATAGGTCGAAGAGCTGTTCTCTTGCTTAGCGCGCTCGCACTTGTGCCGGCGATCTCGCTTGCACAAACAACACTTACCTGTACGCCATCGGCGACGAACATCCAGCTGGGGCAGTCGATTACCTTTACCGCTACCGGTGGTAACGGAACGTACAGCTGGGGCACACCCGATTCCAGTCTCTCTGGTGCGATGACCAGCATCGTCTACACACCGACACAGGCAGGCGCGGGGGCGGTTGTGGTCCGAAGCGGAACGCAGAGCGCAACGTGTTCTTACAATGTAACTGGAACGAGCACGGGCACCCCCACCAGTCCGGGGCTTCCGAACACCGGCGCTGGCGGTGCAAACTTGCCCTTCGTCGCCTTCGGACTCTCGCTCCTCATCTCGACCCTCGTAGGATATTCCATCGTCCGCACATCCGCATCGAAAAGCTAATCGACGACCATGTCGGTACGATCCCGGCGCAGGCTCTTCCTCCTCCTTCCACTCCTGTGCCTCATCCTCACGCTTTTCTTCATCGGAGCCGCAGAAGTGTTCTCGCGCCTCCTCGCGTATTCCTCGATAGCCGCAGCAAACGAGCGAGCGAACATTGAACTCGCCGACTCTCCACTCTCGCCGCAGAGGCTTCTCATTCCATCGCTTAGCGTTGATGCGGAGGTTTTGCATGTCGGATTCTCTGCGAACTGGAACATGATGGCGCCAAAAGGATTCAAGACCGTCGGCTGGCTTACGAGTGGTCCGCTTCCCGGCGAGCGGGGAAATGCAGTGTTCGCGGGGCATCTCGATAACGGCTTGGGATTTCCGGCAGTCTTCGTCAACCTTTCCAAGTTGAAAAAGGGAGACACGATATACGTGAAAGACAAAGACGATAAAGCTCTCCGCTTTACCGTAAAGCGAAGCGTGATCTATGAAGCGGATGACCCGGTGCTCGCCTCGATCATCGCCGAGAAGGGAGTCGGTATCGCGCTTATCACCTGCAGCGGTGCGTGGATGCCGGCGATGAACGATTACTCACACCGACTCGTGGTGTTTGCCGAGCGGCTTTGATGTAATACACACGTTTCAATCCCCAGACCGACATGCTCCTGCTACAATAGGAGCATGTCGGTCTTTGTGGACCTTATCGATACGGATTTCCGCGGCGATATCGCGGAGGATAGAAAGACGCTTGACGCGTTCAGCCGCGATGCGAGCCTCTTTTCCGTTTCGCCTTCGCTCGTGGTATTTCCCCGAGATGTCGCTGATCTCAAAACGCTCGTGGCTGGAGCGGTTGCGGCGAAAAAGAAGGGGGAGCGCGTGACGCTTACCGCCCGAGCCGCCGGAACGGACATGAGCGGCGGACCCCTAAGCGAAGGGGTTATCGTGTCGTTCACCAAATATTTCACCCGCATGCGGGCGGGAGACGGGGTTGCGACCGCCGAGCCGGGCGTCTACTACCGTGATTTTGAGAAAGAGACGCTCAAGCGCGGCTATATCATGCCGAGCTATCCGGCATCGCGCGAGCTTGCGGCGATCGGCGGCATCGTCGCCAACAATTCCGGCGGTGAGAAGTCGCTCACCTACGGCAAAACGGAACGCTATGTGAAGCAGGTGAAAGCGGTGCTTGCCGACGGGGAAGAGCATGTCTTCGAGAAGATCCCGCTGAAAGATGCGTGGGCAAAAACCCACGGCGGCAGTTTCGAAGCGTCGATCTATCGCGGCGTGCTTGAGCTCATACAAAACAACAGGGCAATGATCGAAGCCGCCCGACCGAAGGTCAGCAAGAATTCCGCCGGCTACGCGCTCTGGAATGTCATCGACGAGAAAGCACAGACCTGCGATCTCACGAAGTTGTTCGTCGGCTCCCAGGGGACTCTCGGGCTCATAAGCGAAGTAACGTTCACGCTGGTGCATCCGTACGAACATTCGCGGATGCTGGTCATGTTTCTGAAAGACACCGCGGTGTTGGGAGAATTGATTCCCACCGTGTTGGAATACAAACCGGAGAGCTTTGAATCGTACGACGACCACACCTTCGAGATAGCAGTGCGCTATTTCACCGATATCGCAAGACGCTTGAAAGGCACCATGCTTGAACTCGCGCTTCGGTTTTTGCCGGAATTTTGGAAAGTCCTCACCAACGGCGTTCCAAAGATGGTCCTTATCGCCGAATTCACTGCCGTCTCTGACGAGGAAGCGGAAGCAAAAGCACTTTCTGCGTTGCATGGCATCAAGCGATTTAATCTTCCGGCGCGCATCACGCGTACGCAGGAGGAGAGCGAAAAATACTGGGTGATACGCCGCGAAAGTTTCAACCTTTTGCGACACCACATACACGGCAAGAGAACGGCGCCGTTTATCGATGACATCGTTGTTTCGCCGAACCATTTGCCGGCATTTCTGCCGAAGCTCGAAGCAATCCTTGAGCAATACGACATCACGTACACCATCGCCGGACACGTGGGCGACGGCAATTTCCACATCATCCCGCTTATGGATCTCTCAAAACCCGAAGCAGTCCGCGTGATCCAAGAACTTTCCGAAAAAGTGTACAAGCTGGTGCTTTCCTACAAGGGCTCGATTACCGGCGAACACAACGACGGGCTCATCCGCACGCCGTATCTTAAACAGATGTACGGGGAGGAGATCGTGCGGCTTTTTGAAGAGGTAAAAAATATTTTTGATCCGCAGGGAATCTTCAATCCCGGCAAAAAGGTGAAAGGGTCTCTCTCCTACGCCATTTCACACATACAACGTTCGTAACTTTCTTTGGTGCACATCTGTCGCCGTTTCGGTAATCCTGAAAATCGTATCATATATGATATGAATTATGGTGTGTGGAAAATTAGTATATTGAGAAAGACAGTACACTTTTAGCAGTATTCGAAATCGTATCATATATGATACGATTTTCAGATTAGTCGCGCGTGGTTACGAGCGGTATTTTTTCTTCGCTTTCGGCTCCGGGAAAAGGAGGAAGTGGAGCGGGTACTTCTTTTTGAGCGCCGCGTAGCTGAACGGGTCGTCTTTCCGCTCCGCCGCGAGCGCGCGTTTGTCCATTTCTTTCTCCAGCCCAATGAGTGCTTTTTCGTAACCGGGGAAACTGTCGTGGAGCCATTTCTCGACACGCCACACAGTATTCGAGCCAACCTTGAGCGAGCACATAATATCCGCCTGCGACGTGCCGGAGAGGAGCAGGCGGGCAATCCATATCCTTCGACCGAGCATGATGCGCTCGCTTTCCGTCAGTAAGTCTCGTAGGAAAAGCTTCATGTCAGTGCGGCCGCGTATGCTCGCGGCCGCCGTATAGAGCATATCCAAGGTGCGCATACGCTCTTCGTTCGTCAGTTGTTCCGCTTTCTTTTTCATAATTGTTGTCATTTAAAATCGTATCATATATGATACGATTTTTCTATCGGTGGAAGGTCTTTGGAAAAGACAGAGCCGTTTCTGGCGTGTTGAAGGCTGGAGAGTATACTTCAAACATGGCGCCCTTCGATTACTCAGGACTGGTATTTTCTACTCCTCTATGAGCCAAGAAAATATGGCGCCTCTTGCCGCAAAAATACGCCCCAAGAAACTTAGTGAATTCATCGGGCAGGAACATTTGGTGGGGAAGGGGAAGCCGCTTCGCCAAGCGATCGAGGGGAAGCATCGCTTCTCTTTTATTTTTTGGGGACCGCCTGGCGTTGGTAAAACCACGCTTGCTCGTATTTACGCGAACGCGCTCGGTGCGCAATACTATGAACTTTCGGCGGTCTCGGCAGGGAAGGATGATATTAAGAAAATAGTCGATGACCGCTCCCTAGGCACGATGAAGTTGGGCGAGGCGCGTGAAAAAGTGCTCTTCCTTGATGAAATACATCGGTTCAACAAAGCCCAGCAGGATTTCCTGCTGCCATACGTCGAAAGCGGCGTTTTGACGCTTGTCGGTGCGACCACAGAAAATCCGAGCTTCGAGGTTATTGCACCGCTCCTTTCCCGCTGTAAGGTATTTGTTCTTAACGAGCTTTCTGAAAAGGAGATGGCGGCTATCATTGCGCGCACCAAATTCAAGATGGACGCCAAGGCGCGGCAGTGGCTCATTTCTATGGCGAACGGGGATGCGCGCCAAGCGCTTACGATGCTCGAAAATACGATGAAGCTCTACGGCACAATAACCGTTGAGACCCTCAAAGAGACGCTGCAATCAAAGACGCTGCGCTATGACAAGAAAGGGGAGGAACACTACAACATCGTAAGTGCGTTCATCAAAAGTATGCGTGCGGGACAGCCGGACGCTGCACTCTACTACCTCGCGCGCATGGTGGACGCTGGCGAGGACCCGAAATTCATCGCGCGGCGGATGGTCGTGTTCGCGAGCGAGGATATCGGCTTGGCACAGCCGACCGCACTTGTCGTCGCCAACGAGGTCTTCCGTGCCGTCGAGACCATCGGCTACCCGGAGTGTGCCATCAACCTCGCGCACGGGGTCGCATACCTTGCACTTGCGAAAAAAGACCGCAGTTCCTATGACGCGTATCTCGAAGCGATGGCGGATGTGAAGGAGAAGGGGAACCTACCCATTCCGATGCGCGTGCGAAACGCCCCGACCAAGCTCATGAAAGAGCTCGGCTATCATAAAGGGTATTCGCTCTATGATACGGAAAGCTACCTGCCGGAGAAGCTGAAACACAAGAAGTACCTGAAGCGTCCAAAAGGCGAGAAATGAAAAATTGTTGACATTTTGCCATGGTGATATACTGAACGTGTGAAAAAGAAAGGAGCAACTTTAGATACCCTCGCTCTTATGGTTGGGCGTGGATTTCAAGAGACGCATAAAGAGCTGGGAGATTTTCGTAATGAAACAGAGAAGTGTTTCGAGCAGGTGGATAAGCGTTTTGAACAAATAGACAGCAGATTGGATCGTATAGAAAGCATTCTCCTGCAAGGTCATGAACGGCGTATTGAACGGTTGGAAGACACCATCCGAATCCTCAAAACAAAGGCTGGTATTCGCTAAACGCGGCCTCCTACAGAGAGCTCTTGCATGTTTTTCTTGCCTATGGCAAGATATTTCTATTCGTGTGAAGGTTCTCCATTTGTTTAAGAACGTATGTTCAGACAGGGGAAAAGCAGGTCGCTTCCACGACAGTAGATAATAGAAACCAGAATGGCTAAGAAACTGTTTGTCGGCGGATTGCCGTATGCAACGACCGACAGCGAGCTTTCGGATGCGTTCTCGAAGGCAGGATCAGTGACGTCGGCGACGATCATCACTGACCGCATGACCGGTCGCTCGAAGGGCTTCGGCTTTGTCGAGATGGCGAACGATGACGAGGCGGATGCTGCGATCTCCATGTGGAATGGAAAAGATTTCGGCGGTCGCTCACTCACCGTCAACGAGGCGCGCCCGATGCGGGAGCGAAACTAAGCTTGCGAAAACGCCCTCCGGAGTACTCCGGAGGGCGTTTTCTGTTGCCCGCGGTTTTCAACAGCTTGCAGATGCGACGCAAGCGCATATACTAAGCGCCATGCTAAACGGAAATGGCAACGACATGGCGTCCCTTCCGGAAGAAACTCTTCCGGCTGCTGAGGAGCCGAGGCGTTTGCCCTCGATACCCCCGAAGAAATTTTTGTTCGTATCCGTGACCGGTCTCTGTCTTGACCTCGCGTGGGCGGTTAAAAAGGAAGGACATGAGGTCAAGATGTTCATCGATGACAAGGAAGAGCGCGATATCGGCGAGGGGTTTCTGGAAAAGAGCCGCAATTGGAAATCCGACGTGAAGTGGGCGGATGTCATCGTGTTTGACGATGTCTTGGGTCACGGCGCGTATGCAAAACGTCTTCGTGACAAAGGGAAGCTGGTCGTCGGCGGCACTCCGTACACGGACCGTCTCGAAGATGACCGAGAATTCGGTCAGGAAGAATTGAAGAAGCACGGCATCCCGACTCTCTCCCACCGGACATTCACGGATTTCGATGAGGCGATCGCCTATGTGCGGGAGAATCCCGCTTCCTATGTGCTAAAACCTTCCGGAGAAACCATGAAGACGCTCCTTTTCGTCGGCATGGAAGCCGACGGCAGCGACATCGTCCGGATGCTCGAGACGTACAAGCGCGCCTGGAACAAGGCGATCAAATCCATCCAGATACAACGGAAGGTGACGGGGGTGGAAGTCGCTGTCAGCGCTTTTTTTAACGGCACAAAGTTCATCACGCCCGTCAACATCAATTTCGAGCACAAGAAGCTCTTTCCGGGCAACGTGGGACCGTCGACCGGCGAGATGGGGACGAGCATGTTCTGGAGCTCCCCGAACCGCCTCTTCAATGCGACGCTGAAGAAATTCGAAAAGACGCTCGCGGCTGAACACTACGTCGGTGTCATCGACTTGAACTGCATCGTCAACGGCTCGGGCATCTACCCGCTTGAATTTACGCCGCGGTTCGGCTACCCGACCATCCATATCCAGCAGGAAGGGCTTGCCACGCCCATGGGAGAGATGCTCTACAACCTGGCTGCCGGCATCGATTTTGAGCTCAAAGCCCGCAAGGGATTTCAGGTCGGCATCCGCCTGGTAACGCCGCCCTACCCATACGGAGAGAAAGAAACATTCGACGCCTATTCGAAGAACTCCGCCATCGTGTTCAAGAAGAAAGGGCAGAACTATCTTGACGGCATTCATCTTGAAGACGTAAAGACGATCAACGACGAGTGGATTCTCGCCGGCTCCTCCGGCGTGGCGCTGGTCGTCGTCGGCACGGGACAGACCATGCGGCAGGCGAAACTCCAGGCGTACGGAAGGATTCAGAATATTCTCATTCCAAATATGTATTATCGTACGGATATAAGCGACCGCTGGGTGGAAGACAGCGACAAACTTCACAACTGGGGTTATCTGCGCGAAGTTTGAATCTGCTACACTACGGCTTATGGACAATGATGTGCCTCGAAATTTACGCCAGGATTGGACAAAAGTAAGGGAATCGGGAGCGGCGTTCGGCGGCGAGGTAAAGGAGCGCGTCACGAGCTACATCGTGGCGGCATTCGGTCTCGTTGCAGGTCTTGCCTGGAACGACGCAATACGCTCGTTCATTGATTTTGTCATTCCGAAACAGAGCGACACGATCGTCGCGAAATTCATCTATGCGGTCATCATCACGTTCGTCGTCGTTGTTATTACCGTTTACCTAGTGCGCCTGATCGAACGGAAGAAGGAGGAAAACGCACATGAGGAAACCAGGGAAAGTCAGTAAAAAAACCCCTTCGCCCCAGTCGTTCCGGCGTCTCGTCTACGAACAGTACCGCAGGAAGGGAAGGGTACTGCCCTGGCGTGCGACGCGTGATCCGTACGCCATTCTTGTGTCGGAACTCATGCTCCAGCAGACGCAAGTATCGAGGGTGCTGCCGAAGTACGAGGCGTTCCTTAAACGTCTCCCGACATTCGAAGCGCTCGCTCAAGCGAAATTTTCGGACGTGCTCCTCCTCTGGCAAGGTCTTGGCTACAATCGCCGCGCGAAAGCGCTCCATGATATCGCGAAGGAAGTGACCAGAACCTACCAGGGGAAACTTCCCCGCGAGAAGGCTCTGCTTAGACAATTGCCCGGCATCGGTTCCTACACCGCTTCCGCGATCCTCGTATTCGCGCACAATATACCGGCGGTGATGATCGAAACCAATATCCGCACCGTCTATACCCACTTCTTTTTTCCAAGGAAACGAACGGTCGCCGATGCGGAGCTTCTGCCCCTTATCGAAAGCACAATGGACAGGAAAAATCCGCGGCGATGGTTCTCCGCGCTCATGGATTACGGCTCGTATCTCAAAGGTAGCGGCATCCGGATCAATTCGCGTAGCTCCCACTATGTGCGGCAATCGAGATTTGAAGGCTCGCGGCGACAGTTACGGGGAGCTCTCCTGCGGCTCATTCTAGAAAAACCGCAGACCATTTTCGCCCTTGTGAAAGGAAGTGGACGTCCTGCCGCTCCCGTGCGGGAAGAGCTCGTTCGGCTTCAAAAGGAAAAACTTATTACAAAAAAGGGAAAACAATTCTCCATCGCGAAATGAAAAACCCAAGCTCATACCACAGAGTATTTATAGGGTGAACAAATTATGATATATCATAATTTTAAGATGAGAACACAGAAATGAAAAACCGCCGTTGTCGGCAGTTTACGCGTGGAGAGTCCTGGCAAAGAGGACGATCACAACAATAAGGAGGACGAACATCACCCCGAACCCGCCGAAGCCCGCTATCGCCGCTTTCCCGTCTTTTCGCCACGCAACGACAAGCGATGCGCTTCCCAGAATGAAGAGAATGCCGTCTGCCACCAAAAATTCCATGAACGTCATGTGCGCCTCTCGCTAATGAACACTGACTCAATGACAATTATACCCCCAAAATCACCGGAATCACCAGCGGGTGCTTGTTGGTCTTCTGGAAGAGGAAGCGGGAGACCGCATCGGTGACGTTGTTTTTTACCGGATCGAAGTTGATCGGGTGCATGCCGGAGGTGGTGTCCTCGATAGTCTTCTTGATAATGATGCGCGTCTGCTGGAGGAGGTCCTGCGATTCACGC
>Ga0209541_10014486_pt1 | contig 11875 bp, 15 predicted proteins | sample RifCSPlowO2_01_FD_184027 | JGI IMG/M metagenome (GOLD analysis project Ga0209541, IMG submission 184027) | Groundwater microbial communities from Rifle, Colorado - Rifle CSP2_plank lowO2_0.1 (SPAdes) (version 2) | ecosystem: Environmental > Aquatic > Deep subsurface > Groundwater | place...
TAAAACTGCCGCAAAATCCCCGGTCGGAAGCCAAGACCAAGACCAGAACTTTTTTCCCTTCCCTTTTCTCAAAAAAAACCGAATCTTCATCAGCCCCCAGAGAAAAATCCAATCTATTCAGAATTCCGGTTATTTTTTCAGCAAAAGGCCGGGAAGATAGGGTAATCTTTTGGGATTTTTTCATCTTTAAGGCCGACAGCGTTTCCAAAGCCGAAGTTATCCTCCAAATATTATTGACCGATTCAATTTTTCGGCTAATTTCCTTAAGCTCCATGGCTAAAATTATTTTTTACTTCTTTGATTATTGCCGTTATTTTTCCTTCCAAGTCTTGATTTAAATTAAGCGCCGTTCTCTCAATTTCCTCTATCAGCGCCTTTTTGAAGCCATTTATCTTTTCCAAAGGCAGATCGTCTAAATATCCTTTTACTCCGGCGTATATGACGGCTACTTCCTTGACAAAAGGCATCGGAGACAAATCGTCCTGCTTCAAGACCTCTCTGATTCTTTTGCCTTTCTCAATTATCTTTTTGGTTTCCGGATCCAGTTCTTCGGTAAACTCGGAAAATCTTTCCAGCTCCTGGAATTGAGCCAAGTCCAGTTTCAAAGTGCCGGCGATTTTTTTCATAGCCGGCAACTGGGCTTTTGACCCAACCCGGGAGACCGATTTGCCGATATCAATGGCCGGCCGCTGGCCTTTGGAAAACATCGGCGTGTTTAAAAATATCTGGCCGTCGGTAATGGAAATCACGTTAGTCGGAATATAGGCGGAAATATCGCCAGCTTGCGTTTCGATTATGGGCAAGGTGGTTAAAGACCCGCCGCCTTTTTCCTTGGAAAGCTTAGCGGCTCTTTCCAAAAGTTTTGAATGAATATAAAAAATGTCCCCGGGATAGGCCTCGCGGCCGGGCGGCCTTTTCAAGACCAAAGATATTTCCCGCCAAGCCCAAGCCTGCTTGGTCAAATCATCAAAAATCACCAAAGCGTCCTGTCCTTTGTCGCGGAAATATTCGCCCAAAGCGCAACCGGCATAAGGCGCCAGGAATAAAAAGCTGCTTGGATCGTCGGCAAAAGCGCAAACCACGGTTGTGTAATCCATGGCTCCGGCTTTTTCTAAAGTCTTTATCAAACGTTTAACTTTTGATTTCTTTTGGCCGATAGCCACGTAAACGCAAAATGGCCTTTTTTCTTCTTTTTTTTGGTTGATAATGGCGTCTACGGCTAAAGCGGTTTTACCGATGCCTCTATCTCCTAATATCAATTCCCGCTGGCCGCGGCCAATAGGAATCAAGGCGTCAATGGCTAAAATTCCGGTATGAAGAGGAAGGGCAACGGGCTCTCTTTCAATAACCGAAGGCCCCATTCTTTCCAAAGGGAGAGACGCTTTACTAATAATTTCTCCTTTGCCGTCCAAAGCCCGGCCTAAAGGATCAACAACCCGGCCTAAAAGTTCCTCGCCAACCGGGATAGAAAGCGTTTTGCCGGTTCTTTTTATCTGGTCACCTTCTTTTAGTTGGTCCCAGCCGCCCAAAACGGCAATACCCGCCTCATATTCTTCCAAATTTAAAACCAAACCAAAAACATTTTTTCCGGAAAATTCCACCAGTTCGAAAATCTCGGCGTTTTTCAAACCCGAGGCCCGAGCTACGCCGTCTCTCATTTCAACAATCTGGCCGATTTCTTCTTCTTCCGGCTTAAAATTTAAACCAGCCAGTTGTTTTTTAAATTGTTCTAAGCGTTCCATTTTTAATTTGAATTAAAAAATCTTTAATTGACGCTTTGATGAGCAAGTCATCGGTTTTTATTCTGTAGCCGCCGACAAGCGCCGGATCAATTTTTTCGACAATCTCTTTATCCTTGCCGAATCTTTCTTGAATATTTTTCCTTATCCTATTGGCTAAGGTCAAAGCATGAGGCCGAGCCAAAATCAACTCGATTCTTTTTTCATCGGAATAAATCTTTGCCGCCTTCTTGGATATCGCCGGCAAAAACCTCTCTTTATTCTTCCTTTTTAAAACCTCGACCAACTTTTTTGCGGCCATGGGATTTTCTGATAAGACCTTGGCCCAAATTGCTATCATTTTTTGGGATGTCATTTTTTTATCAACTCCTCAATTATTTTTTTATCTTTGCTCTCATCTATTTTTTCTTTTAAAAATTTTCCGGCCAAAACAAAAGCAATTTCTACCGCTTCTTTTTTTCGATCTTCGGCTGTCTTTCTTGTCTCTTCCTTGGCTGCTTCTTTAGCTGAATCAATTATTTTATTCTTCTCTTTTTCGGCTTCGGCAAGCAAGACTTGGGATCTTTCTTTAGCCTTTAATTCGGCCTGGATAATCAGCGATCTGGCTTCCTGATGGCCCTTTTCCCGAATATTCTTTGACAAATCCATGGTTTTCTCCATGAGACGGCCGGCCTCTTCCGATTTTCTGACACCTTCTTCTATCTTAGTCTTCCTTTTATCTAAAACGTTCAAAAGGGGTTTGTAAACAAACCTCTTCAAAAGAAATAAAAGAATGATAAAGTTGACGATTTGCCCCAGCAAAATTTTCCAATTAATACCTAATGACTCCATGAAATAAATGTCTTAAACAAACTTAACAATCAAAGCGACGACCAAAGCGTAAATAGCTACGGCCTCGGCAAAGGCAATGGCTAAAATCATGCCTGTTTGGATTTTTCCACTAGCTTCGGGGTTTCGGCCGATTGCCTCCATACCCGATTTGCCGATTAATCCAACGGCAATAGCCGGCCCGATGGCACCGATGCCAATGGCCAGAGCGGCCGCTAAATTTTTAATTGCTTCTCCTTCCATAGTAATTATAATGCGAATTATTTATTATTATGCGACCTTTTTTCTAAAAACGGCAAAACCAAATATCTCAACTCAAAAAAAACCGCTGCCAAACTGAAGATAACCGAAGATATCAGAAAAACAGGCAGAGTGCCGAGTTTTCTGTCTAAAAATAATCCGGCCAGCAAGAATAAAACCAAGGGCAAAGCGATTAAGAATCCCATTTCCAGCCCCAGCGTTAAAGCGTAAAATAATTTATTTTGCGTATTAGCCATGATTGTGAGCGACTTCAACAGCGGTGGTATAAAAAATGACTATTAAAGAAGAGAAGATAAAGGCCTGAATGAAACCGACTAAAATCTCCAGGAATAAAAAGGGGAGGGGCATAATGTAAGCGAACAAATACGAAATAACTATCAAAAGAATCTCTCCGGCGAACAAGTTGCCGAAGAGCCTGATAGCCAGAGAGAAAATCCGGCTTAATTCGGATATCCCTTCCAAAAAACCGACGAACATAAAAATCGGATTTTTGCTGAAAAACTTCTTTAGATAAGAAAGCGCTCCCAGTTTTCTCACGGCTAAAAAATTGACATAAAAGACGGAGGTTAGAGCCAGAGATAAAGTGAAATTCAGATCGGAACTGGGAGAACGTAAAAAATGAAAAACCCCCACCCCGGGGATCAATTCCAAAAGATTGGATGATAGAATCAAAACAAACAAGGTGCAGGAAACCGGGAAAATGTCTTTGGTCTTGTCCCGAGACCCAGTGATGGAATCCGTGAAGTTCAGCAACGACTCAAAAATCCATTCTAAAAAGTTTTGGATTTTACCCGGAACTATTTTGATTCTTTTGAAAACCGCCGAAAACAGAAAAAAAATTCCCAAGCTTAAAATCAAGCTCAGGAAAAAAGTATTGGTAACGGTAAAGCCCGCTATCTCAAATATTTTTTCGCCGGAAAGTGAAATTTCAGGTATAGACATAATCAAGTTAATATATTATCTCGTTTTGAACGGCTTGTCAATCTCCGAAAATTTTATCAAACTCCTCCATGACCACTCTTCTGTCGTCCCAAGGAATCTTTTTTCCTCTAGTCAAACACATCCAAGGCTCGGAGCCCTTGCCCGTTATAATCACCGTGTCTCCGGGATTCGCCAAAGTAAGAGCTTTCTTAATCGCTTCCCGGCGATCCAGAATAGCGTAAAGATCCTGCGCCTGATTATTTTTTACGCCGGAAGCTACTTCGTCAATGATTTTTAGGGGGTCTTCGTCGTACGGATCTTCGTTGGTAACAATGATTTCCGAACAATAACGATCGGCAATTTCGCCCATTTTCGGCCGCTTCCATTTGTCCCTGCCGCCGCCAGCCGATCCCAAAACGCAGATCAGCTTGTTAGTTTGTAGTTTGTAGTTTGTAGATAACGTTTGATAAACTTTTTCCAAGGCGTCGGGAATATGAGCGTAATCAACGATGACTTTAAACGGCTCCTTTCTCACTAATTCCATTCTGCCTTGAATCACCTCAATTTTTTCAACCGCTCTTTTGCAAACCTCCAAAGAGATACCCTGCGACAAACCGACGGCAACGGCCGCCAAAGCATTATAAACATTAAACTCGCCAGGCAGTTTTAAATTAAGCCGCGGAACGTCGATTATTTTTGAATTTTGATTTGTAATTTTGATTTTTGCATTTTTGAAGGCGAAGATGACTCCGCCATCTTCTTCACCTTCGCTTCCTACGGAAGCTCGGTTTTTGAATTCGTATAAGTATTTTTTCTTGGCCGAAAAACTTAAAAAATAATCGGCGTTTTTGTCGTCTGAATTTATGATGTGAATATTTTTTACCGCTTGGAATAGTTTACCTTTGGCTTTTTTATAATTTTCGAAACCGCCGTGAGATTCAATATGCTCGGGAAACAAATTGGTGAAAACGGCCGCTTCAAAATCAATAAATTTATGGCGGTATTGGCAAATGCCTTCGGAAGTAACCTCTAAAATAAGATACTGGCAGGAAGAATTCACCGCTTCTCTTAAAAATTTCTGGATGGCGAAGCGGCCGGGCATAGTCATTTTTAAAAGATTGGGCCGTTCTTTCTCATTTATTTTAAACCTGATGGAAGAAAGGGAAGCGACTGCCATTCCCGCTTCCTGAAAAATCTTGTGGCAAAATTCCACCACGGTTGACTTGCCCTTGGTGCCGGTAACCCCGATGACTTTTATTTTTCGGCCGGGAAAACCGTAAACCAGCGCTCCCAAAAACGCCAGCCAAAAATGATACCAGCTAATTAAAAACTTCGGCAAAAATTTTTTAAGCAAATTCTTAACCATTATTTAAATATAGCATAATTGTGTGAAGCTGGTCTTCACGCGTTCGTTCACACGTTCGTTCTGCGCGCCAAAATAAAAGGGTATTGCTTGCTCCGGGTAAGCAACGGCCCGTCCGCACACGTTAACTAAGCGGAAAAGAAAAGACGGGAGGAGAAATACATAAGTCCGCTATATGTACTTCTTCCTCCCTCTTTATCAGTTATGGCCAAACTTGAAAGAATTTAAAAAATGTTTTTACGCAGCTACTAGAACAACGGATATGGGTTCAAGTAGCAATGCCTCTTCCAGGTACAGTGGTGCCAGCGAGTTCAGTATGTCCAGCGGGAATAGTGAAGTCAGAAGCCGTTTTATGTTGACGCTTTCTGCTGTGCCCTCTTGGTCTACTTACTTTCTTGAAAACCATGCCAAGAACGAAGCCAGCTGCAGCCAATTCGGAGACAGGCAGGTTAGAAGGGCTACCTCCACGGCCAGTTAAAACCTCAGTATTTACAGCGGCGGGTTGCGTAACGGTAACGGATGGTGTCACGGTAGCGCCAGTCATGGAGAGAGCCGCAAACTGATTAGTCGCTGTCCAGGCAGGTCCAGCGAGGCCGGTGACGGGTAAACCTTCGGTTATACTCGGCGGTGACATCTGCGCTGCAGCGAGTGGCTGGGCAAATACGAAGAGCCCGACTACCAGCAGCAAGGCCAGTCCCAATACAATGGCAATCTTACCTTTCAAATGTTTACCTCCTCTTTACAAAAATTGTCTTGTGCGGATTTTTTTTGTGGTGTCCCTAGTGGTGGGATTCTTTCAAGTCAGCCGATGATGTAAATGTGCCAGAGGTATATTTTTTAATATTAGCGCTCTGTAAAAATTCGTCAATATCTGTTAAAAAGAATTGTGGATAACTTTCGTCTTGTCTCCAAATTCAGGCCCGCTGGCGACCAGCCGCAGGCCATAGAAAAACTGGTCAAAAATTTAAAAGCCGGGGTTAAAGACCAGGTGCTTTTGGGCGTGACTGGTTCCGGCAAGACATTTACCATGGCTAAGGTTATAGAAAAAATACAAAAACCGGTTTTAATTATTTCTCCCAACAAAACTTTAGCCGCCCAGCTTTTTCAGGAGTTCAAAGAATTTTTCCCGTCATCGGGCGTCCATTATTTCGTGTCTTATTACGATTATTACCAGCCCGAGGCCTATATCCCCCAAACCGACACTTATATTGAAAAAGATGCCAAGATAAATGAGGAAATCGACCGACTGCGCCACGCGGCCACCCAGGATTTATCAACCAGAAAAGACGTGATTGTCGTGGCTTCGGTCTCCTGTATTTACAACATCGGCTCGCCCGAAAATTATCAAAAAATTTCATTAGAAATAAAGCAAGGCCAAAAAATAAAAAGGCGCGACTTTCTTTCTCGCCTAATTTCTTTGCAATATCAGAGAAACGATATTCCCGCCAGCAACGCTTTGCGTAGCAATGCGGGCTGGGACTTTAAACCCGGCGCTTTTCGCGCCAGAGGAGATATTGTTGAAATCAACCTGGTCACCGGGGAAAAAATATTAAAAATAGAATTTTCCGGCGATAGAATAAAATCTTGTTATATCGGCGGCAGCAATGTTAATGAGATAAGATTATTTCCGGCAAAATTCTGGACAGTTCCCCAAGATAAAATAAATATCGCTTTAGAAAATATAAAACTGGAGCTCCAAGAACAAGTAAAAAAATTGAAAAAATCAAAAAAACAATTAGAAGCGCGGAGATTGGAGCAAAAAACGAACTACGACATAGAAATGATGAGAGAAACCGGTTTTTGCCATGGCATTGAAAATTATTCGCGGCACTTGGAATTCCGAAAGCCGGGAGAGCCGCCTTATACTCTTTTAGATTATTATCTGAATAACTTCTTGGTTTTTATTGATGAATCGCATCTAACCGTATCCCAGTTAAACGCCATGGCCGTCCAAGACAAAATAAGAAAAGGGACTTTAATTGAATACGGCTTCCGCCTGCCGTCGGCCATTGACAACCGACCATTAAAATTTGCTGAATTTGAAAAGAAAATAAACCAAACGATATATGTTTCGGCTACTCCCAACGAATATGAAAAAAATAAAGCCGGAAAGGCAAATATCGTCGAACAATTAGTCAGGCCAACCGGCTTATTGGAGCCCCTGATCGAAATCAAACCGACAAAAAATCAAGTTAAAAATTTAATTGAAGAAATAAAAAATAGGACGGCCAAAGGCCAAAGGAGTTTGGTTTTAACTCTGACTAAGCGGCTGGCCGAGGCCCTGTCGGGCTATTTAACAGAGGAAAACATCAAAAACCAGTGGCTGCATTCGGAAGTAAAAACATTGGAAAGGCCTAAAATTCTGAATGACTTCAGAAAAGGAAAATACGATGTCTTGGTGGGAATAAATTTATTAAGGGAGGGGCTAGACCTCCCCGAGGTCGCCCTAGTGGCCATTTTAGACGCCGACAAAGAAGGATTTTTGAGGTCGGAAACCACTTTAATCCAAACCATGGGGCGGGCCGCCAGACATATCGAAGGCCGAGTGATTCTCTACGCCGATAAAATCACTTTTTCCATGAAAAAAGCCATGGACGAGATTAATAGAAGAAGAAAAATCCAAGAGGCCTACAATAAAAAACATCAAATCGCGCCAAAACAAATTACAAAAGAAATACGCGGCTGGCTGTTCGCCGACGATAAAGAAAAAGAAATAATGTCTGAATTTTTGGCGATACGAGATAAGAAACTGCTGGAAAAAGAAATGCAAATCGCGGCTAAAAACTTGGATTTTGAAAGAGCGGCTGAAATTCGCGACTTGCTAAAAAAACTGAAATAAGCTAAAATATCAAATATGCCAATTACCAAGTCGGCAAAAAAAGCCGTAAGGCAAAACGAGAGGCGAAGGGTTCACAATCTCCAATATAAAAACAAGCTCAAGAAGCTCGTCAAAGAAGCGCGCAGTTTGATTTTAGAAAAAAAAATCGAAGAAGCCAGGCAATTGCTACCCCAGGTTTATAAATTTATAGACAAAGCCGCTAAAACCGGCTTGATCAAAAAGGGAACCGCCGACAGGAAAAAATCACGATTGGCTAAAGCCCTAAAATAAACAAGTCTAAGGCGGTTTCCGGTTCCGCTTTCCCCGTTTTAATATCTAAATCTGCTTGAAATATCTTCTGGTAGATTTTTTTTAATTGCAAAAAGGAGAATTTCCGGCAAAGCTGATACGTCTTTTTCACCACAAAAGGATGCAAGCCGCTTCTCTTGGCGATAGAATAATAAGGGATCCCTTTTTCCAACAGATCTTTTACGCTTAAAATGCTCCGAAATTGGAAGCTGATCATGGCCAGGATTTTTAAAGGCGGCTCGCCCTGACTCAAATGATCGTGAAGCAGCTTGAGAGCCAGCCCTTTATTCTTTTGGGCGACGGCTTCGATGGTCTTGAAAATGTCCGTTTCCGATTCCGACTGCACCAGCAGGTTAACGTCGTTAACCCTCAAAGAATCTTTCCCCCGTTTGAAACTGGCCAGTTTTTTGATTTCGTTCGACAAGCGCCACAAATCGGACCCGCAGGAAACCAACAACTCTTCCAAAGCGTCAGGTTCAATTTTAGCTCCCAATTTTTCCAATTCATTCTTTGCCCAGCTTAATAACGACCGGCCTTCCAATAATTCAAATTCTTGGCATTTGGCGTTTTCTTTCAAGAACTCAAATAACGCTTTTCTTCTATCCGGTTCTTTATCTTCGTAAACAATGACTATGTCTTTTTTATCGGCCAGCAGTTTTTCCTGATAGCATAAAAATGCTTCTCCAAATTTATCGCCAGAAAAAATATTTTTTAAGATAATCAGCTTTTTGTCTTCAAACATTGAAATTATTTCCAGCTCGTTTTTAAAATCCTGAAAATCCGCCATTTCGCAGTCAAAAACCCGCAAATTCAAAGAATTCTTGTGCGTTTTTTTATTTTCTTCAATCAGCTCGTTTAATTTCTGCCGGCTCCTATAGTTATCTTGTCCATAGAGAAAAAACAACATATTATTAATTTTACAATTTTTGACAAACGGGGCAAAAGTGGGCCGAGCGGCCGCCGATTTTCAGGCGCTGGATAATGCCGCCATCTTGCCGGGGGCAGACCTTGCCTTCTTTCTGATAAACCTTGTGATATTTAGAGTAATCTCCCTTCTTCCCTCGGGCATCAAGATACGATGCAACCGATGAACCATGATGCTTAATCGCTTTTTTTAGAATTTTTTTGGCGTTTTGTAAAATCGCTTTGGTTTCCTTCTCGGTTAGCGTTTTTACCCGGCGTAAAGGACAAACTCTTGAAGCGAATAAAATTTCGTCTGAATAGATATTGCCAATGCCGGCGATGAATTTTTGGTCCATCAATAAGGGTTTAATCTTGGCGTTGGACCTATTTTCCAAAATATTTTTGAAGCCGGCAAGATTAATTTCCAGGACTTCCGGACCGAATTTCTCCTCTATCGCTTTGGTGTCTTTAACTTTTTTCCACCAACCGAATTTTCTGGCGTCGTTAAACACTAAACGAGAACCATCGTTAAAATTGAAGACATGGCGAGTATAAGGCGAAAGCCGGCCGTTAAAAATTAACTGGCCGGTCAGTTTTAAATGAAAAATCAGGCTTGAGCCGTCGTTAAAATCTATCATCAAAATCTTGGCTCTTCGGCGTAGGCCAATAATTTTTCCAACGCCTAATTTTTTACCGATGATTTTTCGAGAAAGCTGCCGTTTTATCGTTTCTACTTCGGGAAGTTCAGGCATTGAAAGATTGCGGCTGCTGCTTGATAGCCAGAAGGAAAAAGGCTACAAAGGCATACCCGAAAACAGAGGTTACGACGCTGACATACGCGTTGTTCAAAAAAGCGCCGAAGATATAATCATTGAGCCCCAGCAACAGCCAAAAAGCCATGCCGGTAGCCATCAAGAACGCCCTGTTTTTTACTGCTTTTTCTTTGCCTAAAATTCCGTTCCAAATGAAAAACAGCAGAAACCAAAAGCTCGGAACGGTCATAATCAAGCCGAGGACGATGTTTACCAATACTCCTCGCGTGTCTTCCCAGAACACGGCCGTTCCGTCGTAGACGGTCTTCGCTTCTCCCCAATTCAAGGCCGGAATGACGGAGATAAAAAGGCCTCCGGCAACCAGAAGCCAAAAGATTATTTTCTTTATCGCCGCCCGATGCATAATCTCAAAGGTGATGTTAACGAAAAACGCGATTGCCAGAGTGAAGAAAAATGGATAGATATCGTAAGCCAAGTCAATAATCTTCAAATCGTTCACGACCAAACCGGGCAGGGAAAGAAAGACTAATCCAATGCTGAAAAAAAGGAATGATTTATACAAATAACCTATATTCACGTCGCTGGTCTTCAGGTAGACGGAGCGAAACTTAAACGCAACAAACAAACTGAACGGCAAAACGGCTAAAACGGCTAAGGAAACAAAAGGCACCATATTTAAATTTTACGTTTATTTTATTTCAAAAGATTTTGTTCGACCTTTGCCACGATTTCTCCGGGCGTAAAATGCGCTTTAATCAAATAGTCTACAGCCCCGAGCTTTAATCCTTTTTCTACGTCTTCTTTCTGGCCGAGATTGGAAAGGATAATAACCGGCACGCCGGACAACGACTGATCCCCCTTCACTTTGGATAAAACCTCGAATCCGTCGATCCCAGGCAAAATCAAATCCAGCAAAATCAAATCGGGTTTTATTTCCCTGGCTTTTTTTACTCCTTCTTCGCCGTCAACGGCTTCAGCGGTGTCGTAGCCTTCTTTTTTTAATTTCTGAGAGATCAACTCCCGGAGGAATTTGTCATCCTCCACTATTAAAATTTTTCCCATGTTCGATAAATTTTATTATGACCCAATTTGTTTCTTAACTTTCTCAATCACTTCCTGGGGATCAAAATCGGTTTTAACCAACCAATCCCTGGCTCCCAGCTTTTGAGCCCTGTCCAGCTCCACCGGCTGACCGGAATTGGAAACGATAATGATGGGAATTTTTTTCAGTTTCGGATCTTTCTGAATTTCTTCCATCACTTCGAACCCTCCCATTCTCGGCATAATAATATCCAGCAAGATTAGGTCGGGCCGGCCAGTTCTTATCGCCGACAGGCCAGCCTTTCCGTCTTTAGTTAAAAAAACTTCGTATCCTTGTTGAGCCAATCTTCTTTGCAACAGACCAGACAGGATGTCGTCGTCTTCGATCAAAACTATTTTTTTTGACATGTTAATATATTCTAAAACTTTTCTAAAAATTCCGCAAACTCTTCTTTGACAGGAAGAGAAAAATGGAAAGCAGTCCCTTCGTTCTCCGCCGACTCCAGCCAGATCTTCCCCCCATGAGCGTCAACGATGTTTTTAGAAATAAAAAGCCCCAACCCCGACCCTTCAGTGTCTATCCTCAAAACATTGGAGGCGCGGAAGAATTTCGTGAAGATTCTTTCTTTTTGGCCCGTTGGTATTCCCACGCCATTATCTTTGACCGTGACCTCGACATTATTCTCGTCAGCCGTTACAGAAACAACCACCCGGCCTCTTTCTTTAGTATACCTTAAAGCGTTGTCAATCAAATTCTGGATAACTAATCTTATTTTTTCCACATCGGCCATTACCTTGGGCAGATCGTCTTTTTGCTTAACAAAATTCAGTTGGATACTTTTTCTTTTAGCTTCATCTTTATAAGCATTTGCCACAAACTCAACGACCGTTTCCAGGCTGGTGAGGATCGGCTTGAAAA
>Ga0209541_10014487_pt1 | contig 11875 bp, 11 predicted proteins | sample RifCSPlowO2_01_FD_184027 | JGI IMG/M metagenome (GOLD analysis project Ga0209541, IMG submission 184027) | Groundwater microbial communities from Rifle, Colorado - Rifle CSP2_plank lowO2_0.1 (SPAdes) (version 2) | ecosystem: Environmental > Aquatic > Deep subsurface > Groundwater | place...
ATCAATATTACTGGCAGAGACGCTTTACTCTTGTCGCCAATTGAAGGAAAAACTCTGAAGGAAGTTCGTTCGGAGTGGGGACCGGAGAGGGTAATAAGTGCTTTGGTTAATGCGCTCCATAAAACGATCTTATGTGGCGAGGCTTTAAAAAACTTTCCTGACATTTTTGATCTCACAAAGCACTTATTTCCTGTGCTTTTTTGTTGGGGACGGGAAGACTGCCCCTGTCTATGTGCGATGAGTATCGCGCAGTTACCTTGCCTGAGGTAGTCTGTCACCGGACTGCTACCTTTTGCGGAGGTCCTGGTGGAAAACGTCCTGACCATTAGCATTACCGTATTTGATCTCTATATTATCGTCGGAATGATCTTTTGGTTTTTTCTCGGGTGGATTGGATATCGCGCGGCACGACATAATGGGATGCGCCGTAGCATGGGTGCGGCATTCTTCTTCATGATTTTGGGACTTTTTGGACTGGTGTTTGGTGCATTTGCCTGAACCCACCCAAACTTGCTGACCCCTCTTTGCTATTTGAGAGGTTTTTTTAACGGCGTTCCTCGTTTTGACAATAAGGTATTTTTCTGCTACACTCTCACCTTATGGATGATTTGAATGACCCCAAAAAGACAAAAATGCCCGATATCGACACACCTATTGACGATGTAGAGATAGAGTCGTATAATGACGATGCTGGTTCAGATGGCGAAATGACGCCGGAGGACCGGATCAAGCGCCTGAAGGAAAAGCTCCGCGAGCGTACGAGGGAGAAAGCGGCTAATCTCGACGGGTGGCAACGGACAAAAGCCGACTTCGTGAATTATCGTAAGCGCGAAGAAGAGGGTAAAGCGGGGTTCCTCAAATTCGCAGGAGAACAAGTTGTCACCGATCTTCTCCCCGTACTCGAGAGCTTCCACATGGCGTTTGCGAACAAGGAGGCCTGGGAAAAGGTGGATCAGTCGTGGCGAAGCGGTGTGGAGTATATTCATACCCAGCTTGTGCAAATATTGCGTGAGCATGGGTTAAGCGAGGTCAATCCCATCGGACAGGACTTCGATCCGAATGAGCACATGTCCGTGGGTACTGTTGTGACGGAGGATAAGAAGTCCTACCATAAGGTCGCCCAGGTCCTTCAATTGGGGTATCGTCTGAACGGCAAACTCATACGATCGCCGCGGGTAAAGATCTATGGGGAACATTCGGATGCTACCTCGGAGCCAAAACCCGGGTAAGAATTAAGATCCTCGGCCACCTTTCTCGCTAGGTGTAGTAGAATAATGGGGGTGTTGGGACAAAAATTTTCACAAGGTTGGATTTTCATTTATATTAGAAGTTAGAAGAAAATAAACAAAACATTATGCCAAAAATACTCGGTATCGATCTCGGAACGACTAACTCGGCGATGGCTGTTGTCGAGGCTGGAGAGCCACGCATTATTGAAAATGTCGAGGGTGTGCGCACCACCCCCTCTATTGTTGCCATCGCAAAGATGGGTGAGCGCGTTGTTGGGCTTTCTGCAAAGCGGCAGGCAGTGACGAACCCCAAAAATACAATCTATCAGATCAAGCGTTTTATCGGGCATAATTTCGACGAACCGGCGGTCCAGAAAGACAAGGCGGCAGTCCCGTTTGAAATGCGAAAATCGGCGAATGGAGGCATCGAGGTTTCGATGGGAGACAAGTGGTACCGTCCGGAAGAGATCTCCGCGATGATCCTCCAGAAGCTGAAGGTTGATGCGGAGGCGAAACTTGGCGAGAAAATCTCCGAAGCGGTCATCACTGTTCCGGCATATTTTAACGATGCACAACGTCAGGCGACAAAAGATGCCGGTAAGATCGCGGGTCTTGAGGTCAAGCGTATCATCAATGAGCCGACGGCGGCGGCGCTCGCATACGGTTTTAACAAAAAGAAGGACGAAAAGATCGTCGTGTTTGATTTTGGCGGCGGTACTTTCGACATTTCTGTTCTCGAAGTGGGGAATGACGTGATCGAAGTGAAAGCGACTGACGGTGATGCACATCTCGGCGGAAAAGATATCGACCAAAAGGTCATCAACTGGCTTGCGGATGAATTTAAGCGCGACTCCGGAATCGATGTGCGAAATGACCCGCTAGCAAAACAGCGCCTTGATGAGGCGGCGGAGAAGGCGAAGATTGAGCTCTCGACGGCCATGGAGAGTGAGATCAACCTCCCGTTCATTACCTCCGACGCGACGGGGCCGAAGCATTTCGTTAAGAAACTCTCCCGCGCAAAACTTGAGGAGCTTACACAGGAATATATTGACCGCGCCATGATGATAAGCAAGCGCGCAATGGATGCGTCGCCGTTCAAGATCGCCGAGATCAATGAGGTCATCTTGGTCGGCGGACAAACGCGTATGCCCGCAATGCAAAAGGCGGTAGAGACATACTTCAACAAGAAGCCCAACATGACGGTAAATCCCGATGAAGTCGTTGCCGCCGGCGCTGCGATCCAGGGCGGCATTCTTCAGGGTGACGTGAAAGATATCCTGCTTCTTGATGTTATTCCTCTTTCACTCGGTATTGAAACAATGGGGGGCATCGCAACGCATTTGATCGACAAGAATACAACGATTCCCGCATCGCGCTCGCAGATCTTCTCGACCGCGGCAGATAACCAAACTTCCGTCGAGGTACATGTGGTACAAGGAGAGCGTCCGATGGCTGGAGATAATAAATCGCTCGGGAAATTCATGCTTGATGGTATACCGCCTGCACCGCGCGGAATGCCGCAGGTCGAGGTGACGTTCGACGTGGATGCAAACGGGATCTTGAACGTGAAGGCAAAAGACAAAATGAGCGGCAAGGAACAATCCATTCGTATCGAGGCGCGTTCCTCGCTTTCCAAAGACGATATTGAGCGCATGAAGAAAGAAGCGGAAATGCATGCGGACGAGGACAAAAAGAAACAGGAGCAGGTTGAGGTGAAAAATGTCGCTGAGAGCATGGCATACACAGCAGAGAAGGCGCTCCGAGATGGCGGTGATAAAGTTCCCGCTGATGTGAAGAGCGACGTCGAAGCAAAGATCGCTGAGGTCAGAAAAGTGAAGGACGACACCGACTTGGAAGCGATCAAAAAAGCATCCGAAGCGCTCTCACTCTCGATGCAACACATTGGTGAAGCAATGGCCAAAGCACAACAAGCTGAGACACCACCGCAAGCTCCTCCACAAGATGGGGGTACGCCTCCACCGGGAGGCGAACCGGCTGGCGGAACAGTGCACGACATCTAGTGGCCGCTCGGCAGAAATATTTTCAAAACACGCATATCCCGCTGCTACGGGATTGCTATGCTCGCGCCGCCGCGCTGTGCAATGTTTTGAAAATATTTTACCTCGCTAAAAGGAAGGATGCTGAATATGTTACATAAGACCGCCCGCGACACCACGGGCTGTTTCGGAGAGAAAAAAAGACCCATTAATCAGAGTCTCACGTGCATGCATGCCTCGAAACTACTAATATTCATGTCTCACACGACCACAGTTGGAGCATTCACGTATTGTGTAGTTCTCGCCCCGAAAGCCGTCATAGGCCGTCCGCAGTCTTTCCATCGGATGCGAACACTCGGATTGCAATTCTCTCAATTGTGATTCGAGTTTTCTGAGCTCATTTTTTTTCTCATCAATTCTTTGAAGCAACGACATTCTTCGCGTCGAAACTAATGAAGGCATCTCGGGTCTCCTCTGGCTCGTAGTAGGCGAGGCGAACAGACTAACTTTCGAAATACTAGCATACATACATCAACTTGTCCAATTTAGGAAAATCTGTTGTACTTTTTAAAAGGCTAAACCTTTTGAGCAATGGACTATAAAAAAAGCCCCTCACAGAGAGGGGTTTTTGGATAACTACTTGCAACCGGGGAACACGGCGACACGTATCGCATCGAGTGTAACTAATGCAACGCGCTCGGGCCTTCTGTCGAAATATCTCCAGTAGGCCGTGTCGAGCCAGTCGTTGAATACCGTCCAGCCGTGCCCGTCGTATGGCTTCATGCGTCCTGCCAGATAGTCAAGCAGGGGAACGATGTCACAGTTCTCCCGCCCGACACGTTCGCGCACATTTACCTCATTGACCATTTTCGTCCAGGCCGAATTGACCCTTCCTTCTCGGTGGCGATTACGACTCGGCATGTTGCCTCCTTTGTCAGTTGGTTAGTTTTTTGAGCAAGTGACCCGCGAGTTGGAGCTGGAGGATTCCCATCATCAGTGCCCCATAAACATCCGGGATCGCCAGCCAGTATTGCCCAGTGCGAACGAGATACACCCCGCGCAATACGATCGCAAAAAGCATGATCGTGTTCAGCATCCAGTGGATGCCGGACTTGCCACTCCGATACTGCATGATCGCCTGCTTGGTCATCCCCAAAACAAGGCCGGTCATCCCTACCGTCGCGGCAACCTGCTGTAACCGCTCCGGCATCATGCTCAAGCCTATCACTATGCCGGCGACTATCAGTACGAACGGCGAATAATGGCTCGTGAAAAATTTCTTCATTTTGACCCTCAGTCAATTCAGAGAACATCAAAAAACCTCGAAATATAATAGCATTTCTTGTTAAGCTTGTCAAACTTCCAATTTCTGCTATACTCTCTACTACTTATGGCAGAAAAGGACTTCTACAACATTCTCGGTGTCGACCGAAAGGCAGGGAAGGACGACATCAAAAAGGCGTTCCATAAACTTGCGCATCAGTATCACCCGGACAAAAAGGGAGGCAACGAGGCGAAATTCAAAGAAGTGAACGAGGCATACCAGACTCTTTCCGATGACACCAAACGGCGCGAATATGACACGTATGGGCACACCTTTAACGGTGCCGGTCCCGGGCAACAGCAAAGATATGCGAGCGGCTTTGAGGGATTCGGGGGCGCCGGATTTGAGGGTGTCGATCTTGGAGACATTTTCGGAGACCTTTTTGGCGGCGGGTATGCAAGTGCGAACGGGAATCGCGTCGAACGCGGACGGGATATTTCTATCGACATTGAGATTTCGTTTGAGGAAAGTATCTACGGGACACAGCGTAAGGTGCTTCTTGGAAAAACGTCGCTCTGTGATACGTGCAGTGGTACAGGCGCGAAACCGGGCACAAAGCAGAAAAAATGCGCGACGTGTAACGGCAAAGGACGTGTCACAGAAATGCGCAGATCATTCTTGGGAAATTTCTCGACGACACACACATGTACTCTCTGCGGCGGAAAAGGAGAGGTTCCTGAAGAAAAATGCAAACCCTGCGGCGGTGTCGGTGTCATAAAAAAGCAGGAAGAGATCACGATCAATGTCCCTCCCGGGATTAACATGGGTGAGATGCTTCGCATGAGCGGAAAAGGCGAAGCGGTGGCGCACGGCATTCCCGGAGATCTTTATATCAAAATCCACGTGAAGCCGCACGCCGTTTATCACCGCGAAGGAAATAATCTTGTCATGACGCTCGACGTAAAACTCTCCGACGCACTCTTGGGGGCAGTATATAAAATTACGTCACTCGACGGAAAGCCGGTAGAGGTAAAAATTCCCGAAGGGGTCAAATTTGGCGATACGCTTCGCTTGAAGGAGCGTGGCGTTCCCAATCCCGGGCGTGGTCGTTCGGGCGATATTCTCATCCATGTAAATATCAAAACACCGACGCGACTCTCTGCAAAGGCAAAGAAGATGATCGATGAACTCCGGGGAGAAGGGATATAGGATATAATGAGCTCATGCCTGAACATCGACAATTCCCTGCGGGGGGAAGTTTGCGAGAGCAGATAGATGCGCTGCTCGCCTTTGCGGTACACGCACCATCGACGCACAATAGCCAACCGTGGCTTTTTCAATATGAAGAGAACGCGGTCAATGTCTATCTCGACACGACTCGCCGGCTTCCGGAGGCTGACCGTACCGGACGCGATGGCTACATGAGTATTGGATGTCTCCTGAAAAATCTTGAGGTTGCGGCGAGATACTTTGGAATGTTTGAAAAGATTGTTGTCGACCCAAAGCCCTTGGGACTTGTTGCAACCGCTTACTTTCATGAACAACAAGGGACGGACGAGACTATTCTCCCGCTATTTGACGCCATCTTGAAACGCTATAATGCGCGCGGTGAAATGCTCCCGCCACCCGAAGACGCATCGCGAGCGCTCCGAAGCGTAGAGCCACCGGAGGGAGTTTCCGTGTGCTTTGTAGATAGGTCGAGCGACATGCAGAAGCTTGGGACATTGACGAGAGCCGGGATCGAGGCGTTTCACGGAAACCCCGCATTCCGAAACGAGTTCTCCCTGTGGATGCGTGGAAATCGTTCGCCCAAAAGAGACGGCATTCACGGATATTCAGTACGTATGTCGCTCGTTCTCTCATATATCATTCCGACGGCGATGCGCTTTTTCAATCTCGGCAAAAAACTTGGGGCATTGAATGAAAAAGGCATCCGCGAGGCGGTACTTGCGGGAATACTTCTCTCGACCGAAGACTCACCGAAAGCATGGGTGAAAACGGGCATGTGTATGGAAGAATTGGCATTAACTGCATTTGCTCGGGGCGCCGCAGCATCCTTTTATGCCGCACCGATCGAGGAAAACTCTTTGCGTGAAGAGGTGAAAAAACTTACAAGCACAGCATTGTTCCCTCAGTTTCTCATCATATTTGGCGTACCAAAGAATAAACTTCCCACCACTCCGCGTCTTTTCGTCGAAGAGCGTCTTTACCCTTCGTCAAAGGCAACTGCATCATGAGATCTCCCTATCCGTCTGCCGCCAAACTCGAATCACTGCTTTCTTCAAAAAAAGAAGCCTATTGGCAGGGGCGTGGCGAACGCATGGCGCTCTCGCTTTTCAGGGAAATGGGAAAACGTGTTCCGGCATACAAAAAATTTCTCGCGGCAAACAACATTGATTCTTCCCGTATCAAAAAGTGGGAAGATCTCACCGTCGTTCCACCCATTGATAAGAACAACTACCTGTGCCGATACCCCCTCCACGAGCTTTGTTGGGATGGCGACTTGGCGGGCGGGCAATACAATATTTCTGCAACATCCGGCTCAACCGGGGAGCCTTTTTACTTTCCTCGCACTGAGGAGCAGGACGAACAGTATGCACTTTTGGCCGAACTGTATCTGCGCACTAATTTTTCCGTGCACAAGCGAAAAACGCTTTATATCAACGCTTTTCCGATGGGAATCTGGATTGGGGGGTTATTTACCTATGCAACAATAAGAAAAATCGCGGAACGCACGGGCTATCCGCTCTCTATCGTAAACCCCGGTATCCACAAGGAAGAGATACTCAAGATCGTAAAAAAACTCGGCGGCGAATTCGAGCAAATTTTGATCGGAGGGTACGGGCCTTTCGTGAAAGATATCATTGATGACGGTATCAGGGACGGCATAAACTGGAAAGGATTCCGGCTTGGATTCATCTTTTCCGCGGAAGGCTTCACCGAAGATTTTCGCGACTATGTTGTCCGAAAGACCGGAGTCGATCCCGCATTCGGCACACTCAATCACTATGGAACGGTCGACCTCGGCACCATGTCCTACGAAACACCGTTTGCTATTGCCGTCCGCAGGATCGCGCTTCGCAACAAAATGCTCAAGAGATCACTGTTCGGACAAGAAGGGAAAGTTCCTACACTCACGCAATTCATTCCCGAACTCTTTTTCTTTGAAGAGCGGGGCGGCGACCTCTTCTGTTCTGCGAGAAGTGGACTTCCGCTTTTCCGCTATGACCTTAAAGACCGTGGGAATGTCTACACGATGAAGGAATTGCTTGAAAAGGGCGACAAATTGAGTCTTTCGCTGTTTGATGAGACGAAGAAGAAAGGCGTCCCCAAGAAGACCATCTGGAACTTGCCGTTTGTCCAAGTATTCGAGCGTAGCGATTTTTCGGTAAGTTTTTTTGCATTTCAGATCTACCCTGAAGTCATACGGAGAGCACTCGACGGGCTAGAGAACGACTTCCTTACCGGAAAGTTTTCTCTACAGTCAACATTTTCCAAAAAGGGAAGGCCGGAACTTATCATCCACGTCGAGCTTCGCCCCCACGCACATGCCGGTGTATTACTCGCGAAAAAGATACGGACATGCATAATCGCTCAGTTGTTAAAAGAAAGTTCAGAGTATCGCGAAACGTTCAAAGAGAAAGGGGTGGCCATCTTCCCGAGCATTCACCTCCTCCCTTATGAAGATCTGCGTTATTTTAAACCGGGAACGAAACAAAAATGGACTATTAAATAAAAAACTTCATGAACAACGAACAGCCGGCCATATTAGGGGAAGGATATTCATCGGGTGAACATGATGCCTTTTTAAAAACGCTTCCGGACGGATATACCGCATGCGATATCGTAAAGAACCAACTGACCGAATTGTACAAGGTGCGTCACCCGGAACTGATCTACCAGTCTGATTTTAACGAACAACGGACACGTTTCGTAAATCGAGAACTCGCCCGCATGGATCCGTTGCTACGGGGAGACTGGGTCTATTTTCCCTGGTCACGCACACTCCTTCATACCCTTTCTCAAGAGGAGACCATCGAACTTCGAACAAACCGCAACAGGAATCTCATTACAAACGAGGAATCAACACTCCTCTCGCAAAAGACGTTAGGCATCGTCGGTCTTTCAGTGGGCGGGCACTTTGCAACCGGTTTTGCATACGGAGCGATCGGAGGACATCTCAAACTCGCAGACTTCGACACCATCGAGACCACTAACCTCAATCGCCTCCGAGCGCGGCTTGTTGACGTGGGTTCGCCAAAGATCACTATTGTTGCGCGCAACATCTATGATATCGATCCGCATGCCTCACTTTTTCTCTTTTCGGACGGTCTTTCTGAGGGAAATCTCGGGCGCTTTCTCGGCACACCGAAACCTGACCTCATCTTCGAGGCGATCGATGATTTTCACATGAAGATCCGTCTGCGTATCGAGGCGCGGAAGCTCCGAATTCCCGTCGTTATGCTTACAAGTCTCGGTGATAATATTCTCGTCGACATCGAACGTTTTGATCTCAACACTTCACTCCCGCTCTTTCACGGCCTCGTCGGGAACGTTCCGGAAGAGATCCTTGCGGGCGAAATAACGCCAGAGAAGGAAAAAGAGTTCGCCGTGAAGCTTGTCGGACGAGAACATATACCGAAACGTGCCATTGCGTCGGTCATGGAAATCGGCAAAACACTTGTTGGGCGTCCGCAACTCGCAAGTACCGTGTTCATCAATGGCGGTCTCTCCGCATATCTTGCACGAAAGATCCTCCTAGGAGATCGCACGTTGTCGGGGCGCTTTGTTATCTCCCTTGATCACTTTTTTGGGCTGACGGAGACATTGTAACTTCGTATGTCTTTGCTTGAACAACTTCTCGGAGTTCCTTTTGAAGATCACGACTTTCTTTCTATGCACGGTAAGTTGCACTATGTCACCCTCGGCAACAAGGAGAGACTCCCATTGGTTTTTTTTCATGGTGCGAATATGGGAATCGGGCAATGGTTTCCCAACCTTGCAGCGCTGGCACCTTTCTATCATGTGTACGCCATAGACATGTATAACGCCGGCACCTCGACCACTCTTCCCGCCGAGGAACAAGTGCCTGCTGTTTATAAAGAAGCTGCACTTGCCTTCGTCTCACAATGTGTAAACGGCAGACCCGTGTTGATCGGACACTCATTTGGCGGATGGATCGCCCTTGAAATAGCTTGTACGATGCCTCATGCTGTCCGGGGGCTTGTTCTCGTCGACACAATCGGGGTCGCAAACCGTATTCCGTGGCGAGAGCGACTTCTGCAGATCCCTTTATTGCGGACAATCCTCCTCGCTACCATACTTCGCCCATCCGAAACCCATGTACGCCGTTTTCTTCAAGATGGCTACAGGAAAGGCCATATTCCCAACGAGCGTTTTGTTGACTATGTCTTGGGCCATGCGCTTATTGCGGCCAACGAACGTAGCCCGTTCCGTTTTGCCGGAATGATGATGAAAAATTTTTCAAAACTTAAACAGGAAAAAGGGTTGATAAGTAGCGAAATACCCACTTTAATGATAGCGGGGGAGAATGATATAATGAGTGACCTTCCTCGCCTGCATACTCTTCTTCGTGAACACGATATGATTAACCTTGAAATTATCACTGCCGCAGGACATGTACCGTCTTTGGAGCAACCGGAACAATTCAACGCTGCAGTAAGGGGTTTCCTGGAAAAACTTTCACACGCATGATCCTCATACAAGAATTCGGCATTCTTTTTCTCGTTGTTTCAAGCGGACTTACGCTTCTCTTGGGGTATCTGGTGTACACGAGCGACCGCGTTAGTACAACGAAGCGGATATTCTTTGCCCAGTGTCTTTTTATCCCTCTTTGGCTGATCGTCTTTACGTTTTCTACACGTCCTGATATTTCCGGTACATACCTTCTTTTTCTCATGCGACTGTCGCTCGTGCTTGCAATCCCGGTGAATATTCTCTTTCTCATGCTCGCGCACACATTTCCGTCAGCCGCATTTTCGCTTTCGACCCGGTCTCGCTATGTCTGGGCGAGTATTGCCATCGTAATGGTCGGAGTGGTCATTTCGCCACTCACATTTAATAATGTTTCACTGCTCCAGGGGGGGCCGAAGCCGGAAGTTGGGCCCGGCATGCTCTTGTTTGTACTGTTCAATTTTCTCTGTTACGCGAGTACGTTTTACACACTTCGGAGTCGCCTTAAGAGCATGTCCTTTTTGGAGGAGCGCAGGGGCCTTTATGCGCTTTCCCTCGGCATGTTCCTCATGATCTCTCTTATGCTTTTCACGATCTCACTTCCTGTCGCAATGTATAACATCACGACATTTGTTCCGTTCGGCCCGCTGTATGCACTCATTTTTACCGTCTGCGCAACCTACGGTATGCTCCGGCACCATCTTTTCAATGCACGTGTAGTCGCAACCGAGATCTTCATTTTCACACTCTCTGCGGTCTTTTTTTCGGAAATATTCACTGTGTCGTCGAGCACCGAACGGGTCATCAACATGGTGATCTTCGCCGCGACACTTTTTCTTGGGGCACTTCTCGTTCGGAGCGTGAAACAAGAAATAAGAGCGCGGGAAGAAGTCCGTGACCTTGCGAGACGGTTGACGGGGAGCAACTCCGAACTTGCGAGATCGAACGAACAATTAAAGCTCTTGGGCCAGCGAAAAAGCGAGTTTGTTTCCATTGTCTCACACCAACTTCGCGCACCAGTGACTGCAATAAAAGGCTATGCGTCCATGCTCCTCGAGGGATCTTTCGGAAAGGTTCCTGCCACAGAAAAAGAGCCGCTTGAAAAGATATTTCATTCCTCTCAACGTCTTACGGAAATGATCTCCGACTTTCTGAATCTTTCGAAGATCGAACAGGGGGGTATGTCATACGTTTTTGCAGACGTTGACGTAAAAAAGATGCTCAAAGAGCTTGTCGAGGAGTTTTCCTCCGCTGCGAAGAAAAAACAATTGACGCTTGACGTGAAACTTCCCAAAAAGGAAACGTTTGTCGTCACGGGCGACGAGGGGAAGCTTCGGCAGATATTTTCCAACCTCATTGACAATGCCATCAAATACACGCCGAAAGGCATGGTGCATATCTTGTTGGAAAAAGATACCACACAAAGTGTCGTGCGCGTCCGCGTTGCGGACACGGGAATCGGATTGTCGGAGGATGACATCTACCATATCTACGGGAAGTTTACTCGTGCGAGCGGAGGACAAAAGGAGAACACCGAAGGGTCCGGACTTGGCCTGTATGTGGCAAAAAAAATGCTTGAAGCACAACGGGGAAAGATCTGGACAGAATCTCCGGGTCCTGGCAAGGGTTCGGCTTTCATCATTCAACTGCCGTTGAAAAAAACGCCCTAGTAACCCACAAGAAAGTCTTAT
>Ga0209541_10014493_pt1 | contig 11871 bp, 11 predicted proteins | sample RifCSPlowO2_01_FD_184027 | JGI IMG/M metagenome (GOLD analysis project Ga0209541, IMG submission 184027) | Groundwater microbial communities from Rifle, Colorado - Rifle CSP2_plank lowO2_0.1 (SPAdes) (version 2) | ecosystem: Environmental > Aquatic > Deep subsurface > Groundwater | place...
TTTTCTTTGCAAGCAGAATAACGCATCTAATTCTCTAGCCTCCCTTTTACGGAGGCTTTTCTTATCCCTCACTTCCCATGACACTTTTTATATTTCTTCCCGGAGCCACACGGGCACGGGTCGTTCCTGCCGACTTCCGCTTTGGGTGGAGGCGGAGTGTTTGAGCCTTGAGAGCCTGAAGATGCAATAGAGTTCATGCCGGGAAGAAGCGAGGAAGCCTCGGGCTTTCGCGCTTCTATGCGCCTGGGCTGTGAAATTTGAACGGACGAACCGACTTTGAAAATAGTATTTACCACCTGCGAGCGAATTGCCGCCTTCAATTCTTTGAAGAGTTTCGAGCCTTCATTTTTATATTCAACCAGGGGGTCGCGCTGTCCGTATGCCCGCAGCCGCACCGAATCGCGAAGGTGCTCGATAATATCCAGGTGGTCCATCCAGAGCATGTCAATAGTTTGAAGCAATACGGTCTTTTCGAGATTCCGCATTTGAGCTTCGCCGATTGAGCGCTCCCGCTCTTCGTATATATTCTTCAGGTAGCCCGTAACATATTCGATTATCTGTCCCCGCGCCATTTCGTCTTCATCGGTATTCAAAAATTCCTCGAGTTTTTTTGCGATATCTTCGTCCTGCCCGGAAATTGAACGGACAATCTCCCCGATTTCTTCAACATTCCAATCGGAGCGGTACCCGGCGGTGTGGAACTGAATGATGCCAGCAATCTCTTCTTCGATAAACTCGAATATTTTTTCTTTCGGAGGTTCGGCTTCTTCAGCCAAAATTCCGCGACGCAGCCTGTATACAAAATCCCGCTGTTTATTCATCACGTCATCATATTCAAGAATATGTTTCCGGGAATCAAAATGAAACCCCTCTATTTTTGCCTGGGCTCCTTCTATCGCCTTCGTTACCATTTTATTTATAATGGGTTCGTCTTCGGGAATGCCGAACGACTCCATCATGCTTGAAATGCGGTTTGAACCGAAAATTCTCATGATTTCATCTTCAAGCGAAAGAAAGAACTGGGTTGAACCCGGGTCACCCTGCCGGCCGGACCGGCCGCGGAGCTGGTTGTCGATTCTCCGCGCTTCATGGCGCTCGGTCCCGATAACATGAAGCCCTCCGAGTTCTTTTACGCGTTCCGCCTCCGCCGGGTCCGACGGATTTCCTCCAAGCAAAATATCAACGCCTCGTCCCGCCATGTTCGTTGCAATGGTAACAGCGCCCAAGCGCCCTGTTTGGGCGATTATCATGGCTTCGCGTTCGTGGTTCTTTGCGTTCAAAAGCTCGTGCGAAACCCCCTCCCGAACAAGAAGTGCCGCCAAGTGCTCATTTTTTTGGATTGAAACGGTGCCGACAAGTATCGGCTGTCCAAGCCCATGCCGTTCTTTTATTTCGCGCACCAAGGCGCGCATTTTTCCGGCTTCGGTGCGAAATACCAGATCGGGAAAATCTTTTCTGATGTTTGCGCGATTCGTCGGAATGATAATGACATCAAGATTGTACACTTTATGAAATTCTTCGCCGTTTGTTACGGCGGTTCCCGTCATACCGGCAAGCTTTGAATACATCCTGAAGTAGTTCTGGAATGTGATGGTTGCGAGCGTTCGCGATTCGCGCTGAACAACGACCCCTTCTTTTGCCTCAACTGCCTGATGCAGTCCTTCGGACCACCTCCTCCCCGGCATGAGACGCCCGGTAAATTCGTCCACTATGATGACCTCGCCGTCTTTTACGACATACTCTTTGTCGCGCCTGAAGAGGGCTTGCGCCTTGAGCGCTTGCTCCAGATACCGCACATAACGAAACCCCTTTTCCTCGTAAAGATTTTTTACTCCAAGGATCTTTTCCACCTTCTCAATGCCAACCTCGTTGATGCTTACCGCCTTAAGCTTTTCGTCAACGATATAATCGGTATTCGCTTCAAGGCGCGGAGTAATACGCGCGAATGTTTTATAAAGGTCGGCGGATTCTTCGTCGGGGGCTGAAATAATGAGCGGGGTGCGAGCCTCATCTATCAAAATAGAGTCAACCTCGTCAACTATGGCAAAATTATGTTCGCGCTGTGTCGTGTTTTCAATGCTGTAGGCGAGATTGTCGCGAAGAAAATCAAATCCGAATTCGTTATTTGTTCCGTATGTGATGTCGGCCTTATAGGCTTCCGTTCTTGATACCGGCCTCCAGTGATCAAGCCTCGGGTCTCCGTGACTGGGACTTTGAGTGAATGACGGGTCGTAGATGCCGGAAAAATCATGCGAGATAACCCCGGTCGTAACTCCAAGAGCGGAATACACGGCTCCCATCCATCCGCCACCGACACGAGAGAGATAGTCGTTCGGCGTTACCAAATGGCATCCTTTCCCGGAAAGAGCATTCAGATATAGCGGAAGGGTCGCAACGAGAGTTTTGCCTTCACCTGTTTTCATTTCCGCAATTTTTCCCTTGTGGAGCACAATGCCACCGATGAGCTGTACGTCAAAGTGCCGCTGACCGAGCGTTCTTCGCGCGGCTTCTCTGACTGCGGCAAACGCTTCCGGCAAAATATCATCAAGAGTTTCCCCGCCCTCTCCACTTGAAGCGGTTCCGTCCACAGCGGAAAAAAGCCGTTTTTTGAACTCAACGGTCTTTTCCTTGAGCGCTTCGTCGGTCATGCGCTGAAATTCCGGCTCAAGGCTGTTTATGTGCTCGACAATCGGGTGGGTAGATTTGATATAGCGCTCGTTCGAGTCTCCTAGGATTATTGATAAAAAAGACATACCCTTCAATATATTTTTATCGGTCGGGTACAAGAAGTGCCGCTACGAAAGAATGCCGCGAAAAGACTTGTCTCGTGCCAAACCTTGAATACATTCATAAAAAAGACATATGCGCTCTTTATTATACTGGTTTTTTGAAATAAAAAAAGCCCCACCAGAAACAAGAATTCTAACGAGACCAGCACCGAATTATCTGGGTTGCACCTTGGAAAGCGCTGGAATTTGCTCCGGATTGGTCAAATCATTGACGGTTTACAAATTCCATGATATAGTTTCTTGTATACGCGCTTCTTTGAAATACGGGGCCGGACAGGGTGGCCACAGGACAGTTTGGGGAGTTTACCGTTTCGATTGACGAAGAAAAATTCAAAGCACTATACTCAAAAATAGCTTCCCCCCAAACGGTCGCTCCTTCAATATTTTTTTCGCGCGAAGCCGAAATAGCCGAAAAACTCGGCTGGCTGGAAGAAAAGGCAGGTATTTTAAAAATTCTTGCTCTGTATACATGGGAGAAGGGCGAAAATCGGATAGACATTTTCCCCGAAAACTGGGGTGCCATAGCGGACTTGGACGACATGGAGATCCTCAGAGGAGAAATGCAGTTTGCGGTTGCGCATGAGCTTTCGCACGTGCTGTATATTAACGGTTCACTCGGCGGCAAGAAAGGTTTTATCCATAACTTTATTGTACGCCATTGGAATTTTTTAGACGCAACCACATACTTCTGGCTACTCATACCCACACTCTTACTCTACAGCTTCCTTCCTGAATCCAAATGGAGTGTTAGCGCAGTTTTGCTCCTCTCATTCTCACTCACGTATTTTCTTTCATTTCCACTGCTCCGCATCATTTTTTTAGGAGTGTTAGCGGCAACTCGAGAAGAGATGACTGACACAGAGGCGAACTCCCTCCTTGTTGCATATCCATTCGAGTTTGCCGACATGATAACAGGTTCGCGGAATAATTCGGCACAGCCTCTTACATAACAGCAAAAGCCCTTCCGGGCTTTTATTTTTTTGGAGTACTGTTCTTTTAATTGACAAAAATTCAACGGCCTCTTTTGTTTTTTTGCGTACGAAGTTCGGGGTCAAACTTCAATTCCGCCTTGACAAGCCGGGCTCCACGCTTCGCTTTTTGAATCTTTTTTTGCTTGTACTTGAGAACTTCGCGGGCTATTTCAGCTTCAAGTATGTCAATCGCAGACCGGACATCCTCCGCCTCGGCTTCCGCCCGAAAAAAAGCGTGCGGAATCGCCAGATTCGCCTCAGCCCGCCAGACAAGACCTTTTTTATGATGACTGGAAGTCCGTCCGATCTCAACGTCAAGCATAGCGGTATTAAGAAGTTCTCCGCGTGATAAAAATTTTTTCACAGGCTCGACGATCTTTTTCACAGTGTATATGCGAAGCGCCTCGTCGAATTTAAAACCGGTTGCTTTGAGCGAAAGTTTCATTATTTTCATTATATATTTTTTTTTGAGTGTCGCAAGGGTGGACAAATAGATGGTTTCACTACCTCGGGAAATATTGGTCCTGCCGCTCGCTCTGACCACGTGAAATAATAGGCACGCCCGTATCTATTTGATATTCCAGTCCGGTGTGGTATCAGCTTAAGCTAGAAGAACCGCTCTTTAAAAATACGAGGTGATTAGTGCCTGAGACAACAGTAAACTGTTTTCACATCACAATAGACGAGGAGGGGCTTGAGGAACTTTTTTCCGATATCAACGGACGCACAACGCCGCTCCCCAAGCTTGAATTCTCAACAGCCACCGCCCCATGCGAAGATGAAACTGAGGACTATGAAAAAGAACCTCTGTGGTTTGTTTTGCTCCGGCTCCTTTCTCCGCTTACATGGTTCTCCTTACTGTTTTTCCGGAAAGGCGGGGGCGAAGTGTTCCTTGCAGAATATTTTGACAGTGAATACCGTATTGAGCTTTATCCAGAGAACTACGCCGAGGAAGTATTCACCGACGAAGATACCTTGCGACAAAATCTTATTTTTACGATTGCACACGAACTCGGACACGCGATATCAGTGAGAAAAACATACTGGTCCTGGCGCTCTCTTCTCCACAACGCAGTCGATAACCTTATTTGCTCCCGCTCGGGAGAAGTAACGCGCTTTGTCCTTGCGTGGGGCATAGCCGGAGTTCCGCTTCTTCTTACATACGAAGGATTGGCGGGCATCGGAGTGTTTGCAATCCTGAAAATATTCTACGCGGCATTGCTTGCGGGAACCGGACTTTATTGCATCACGGACAATATGCTGGTGTCTGCCAGAGAAGCCCTGACTGACTCCATCGCCGAAACGCTTATACAAAATTATGGAGACGAATTTGAAAGCACTGTGCGGGTCAAAGACCTTCTTCCAGAACTTATGAGCGAAAACCCGTTTCTCTTTTAATAGTCTGCACCGATGGACATCGGGGCGGTTTTTGTGCGCTAAATATCAAAAACATGTTTTGCGGAATAATTTTCCGTTGCAGAGATTTGGAAAACAAGTTGACGCGTGTGCGAACAATACAAAGTTATCCACAATTGACTAAAAAAGAAATATATGCAACACTTGGACAAGTGATAGCCGAGGAGGGTCGTCACTCTCGTAGCGAGATGCGGAACATTTTTGAAACCGACAGGAGAGCACTCGTAATTCCACTTCCAGCGCACGGACTGCTGGATTTTATTTTTCTTGCTTCAGAACCGCATTCACGATATAGACTCCACCGACTCTTATTAGCGCCATGAACGGAATACCACAAACCGGAGCGGCCCCCGCCCCCGAACAAAAAAAGAAATTTCTTTTTGTCTCGCTCGAATCTCTCTCGGGCGATTTGGCGTGGCAAGTTTTGAAAGAAGGAAATGAGGTCAAGGCCTATATAAAGGCAAAGAGTGACGCCGATGTATATGACGGTTTCCTCACAAAGGTAGAAAGCTGGGAAGAACACACCGACTGGGCGGATATCGTTGTCTTTGACGACGTCGAGTTCGGCCCCGCGGCTGACCGGCTTCGCAAAAAGGGAAAGCTTGTCGTGGGGGGAACAAAGTATACCGACGAGCTTGAAATGGACCGGGAGTTCGGCCAAACCGAGCTCAAAAAATACGGCGTCAACATCCTTCCCCACTGGCAGTTTTCCAACTACGACGAAGCCGTTGATTTCATTAAAAATAACCCCGACCGATATGTTTTTAAGCCGAGCGGAAACACTCCGTCCGGCGGAAAAGGGCTTCTTTTTATCGCAAACGAGGAAGACGGCAAGGACCTGTTAGCGCTTCTTGAACAAAACAAGACCCTTTGGCAAAAAAAGAACCCCGTATTCCAGCTTCAAAAATATATTTCCGGGGTTGAGATAGCCGTAGGAGCGTTCTTCAATGGCAAAGACTTTATCTACCCCATCAACGTGAACTTTGAACATAAGCGCATATTCCCGGGAGACATCGGACCGATGTCGGGCGAGATGGGAACGCTGATGTTTTGGAGCGGGCCAAATCGCTTGTTCAAACAGACCCTCGAAAAAATGAGACAGCCGCTCGCCGAGTCGGGATATGCCGGATATGTCGACATCAACTGCATCGTGAACGGAAAGGGCATCTATCCCTTGGAGTGGACATGCCGTTTTGGATTTCCAACCATTCAAATACAGGAGGAAGGAATTGTGATGCCAATGGGAGAGATGCTCCTCAAGCTTGCGGCAGGAGAACAATTCGAGCTTAAAACAAAAAAAGGGTTCCAGATCGGAGTGCGCATTCTTGTACCGACATATTTCGCAAAAGAGAAAGACACAATGACCGTTGAAACATACCGCGACCTTCCAATTCTCTTCAAACGGCCGGCCGGACTCGAGGGAATTCACATTGAGGACATAAAGAGCGACAACGGTGTCTGGCGTATTGCGGGTTCTTCCGGCGTTCTTCTTGTCGTGACGGGGTCAGGCTCAACCGTTGCCGAAGCAAGACGCCAGGCATATTTTAGGATTCAAAACGTTATGATACCAAGCATGTTTTACCGTGTTGATATCGGACTCCGGTGGGGAGAGGATTCGGATAAGCTTCAAACATGGGGGTATCTTGATACGTCGAACTAATCCCGCGGAGATTTGCCCCCGTTACAATCCCACAATCGCTCATTTTTTCAACTGGTAAGCAAGGTGAAGCCGCCTTACGGCTTTGAACAATTTCTGAATTAGATTAAGGTTAAGACTGTAACGGGGTTGACAAGATGTTAAAATAATGAAATAAATAACCTGTGCCGCTTGGCACAGGTTTTCGACAACACACAAACCGGAGAGGCCATGACGAAGCGGATGATCGGAGGAATTCTTCTTGTTTCAATGGTATTTCTTGCAAGCGGATGCGCGACGATTGGCGGAGCCGCAGTAAGCACGGTTACGGCGATTCCGGACTGCGCCAATGCGATAGTAGCAAACGAGGACACAAGTGCTGGTCAAAAGTTTTTTGATATGCTTCTCCTGCCCCTTACTCCTATTGCCGGCTTTTGGCACGGCCTTTTTTTTGGAGCAGCTCTTGACGTTAAAATTCTGAAGGGAGAAGAGGTTAAAGCCAAGGACGTAAAATCCGCAACCCTTCTCTGCTCCGGCCTGCATAGATAACACCGCATATAACCCATTAATCGGACTTGTATGGTGGATGACACGTCGCATCCCAAAAAAATAAAACTACTGCTGGTCAGTAGTTCTTTTTATTGCCTCGAAGGACTCTTCTAGAAATCAAAACCAAGCTTCTGAACCTCTTCTTGAAGCATGATTCCATACTTGCGATTGACATATTCTTTGACAAGGGATATCAGCGTGATAACCTGTTCAGCCGTTCCTCCGCCGTTGTTTATGATAAAATTCGCGTGTTTTTCGGAAACCGAAACATTGCCCATTTTTTTGCCCTTGAGCCCGGCTTGGTCGATAAGATACGACGCGGGAAGCGTAGACCTGTTCAGGAACTGCGCGAGCTCGGGATATTCTTTAACGAGGTCTTTTTGTTCGGGAATTTCAGCCCATGGAATATTTTTAAAAATGCACCCGGCAGATTTCGAACCGATATCCTGTGTCTCGCTCCGCTTGGTCGTATATTCGCGAATCATCACCGCGGACTCAACCTCGCTCCCGTGGCGCAAGGCAAAGGTGGCCGAGAGTATGATAAGGTCGGTCTTTTTCTTGAATAGTGAATCGCGGTAACTGAATTGGCACTCTTCATTCTTATAGACCATTTTTTCAAGAGAAAACCGATGCATAACGGTTACCGTTTCAACAACATCCTTCGTTTCTCCGCCATAGCATCCTGAATTTCCCCGGACTGAACCGCCGACGGTTCCCGGTATACCAATCCCCCATTCGAACCCCGCAAGACTATGCTTGACCGACTCCGCGACAACACGAGCCATGGAAACCCCTGCTTCTGCATAGATCTTTCCGCGTGTATCAATAGTGAGGGCGTTCAACCCAATTTTTATCACAAACCCGGGAAATCCTCTGTCGGCAATAAGAACATTGGAACCGGCCCCGAGTACGGCAACAGCCGCATCAATATCCCCCGCCCAGCGGATTGCTTCCGTAAGTTCATCTTCTGTTTTTACTATCGTAAAAAAGCGGGCGGGGCCGCCTATTTTGAAAACCGAGTACTCGGAAAGTAGAACTCCTTCTTTGACATCAAGTGCCATGAATAGTGAAAGCAAGAATCTTCATTATTTCTTTTAGTATAAACAACTGATGGAAAGAAGCAATCGGATACTCTTGCACAGTGTCAAAAATTATACTAACCTTTTGAGTGACGCACGAAGACGCTTTCGGGAGTCCTATGCGGCTTGCAGGAGTTCTTTGCAAAATCGGAATACATGCGTGGGGCAGTATTACGCCGGGAGAAGAGCAGGAAGATATCATAATGTCTATGGTAAGTACGCTCTTAACACGTGGCGACGACCGGCATGCGTATTGGCAGATGGGAGAACAGTCGTGTAGTCGCGATGGATGCAGAAAAACGCGAGTTGTGTACAGGTTCGATGACGGTGTCTATGGGTATAGCCCATGGGAACGTGCAAAGAAAAGCGACGAAGAACATTTCGCTATGCTATCGGAGCCAAATGAGCAAAAATAAAAAGCCCAGCAGTTGCCGGGCTCTTTTTTTGTTATCAGAGCTCCAAAAGCTCTCGTGTATAGCGAGAAAGATTATTGTAGCCGTTTTTTGTCACGACAACCGTATCTTCAATACGGACCCCGCCGATGCCCCAGTAGTAAAGCCCGGGCTCACAGGTTACAACCATATTCTCGCGAAGCGTGTCGTCAACCCAGCTGATGCGCGGACTCTCGTGGATGTCGACACCCACCCCATGTCCCGTGCCGTGGAAAAATCCTTGCATCATCATGACCTCTTTTCCGTCCATAACCGCTTTCTGAAAGCCAGTTTTGTATCCGGCGGAAACGAACATGCCGTCAATAGCCAAATGAATATCTTTCCCGTTCGCTCCTTCTTTTATCATCGTAAGCCCGAGAGATTGTCCGGCCTTCACCATGTCGTAGAGTGCCAACGCCTCTGGTCTAAGTATGCCTTTCACGACGGTACGCGTCGTATCATACCAGTAAAGATTGTCGGTCGAGCGCGGAAAAACATCGAAGACGATGGGAACATTCGCACATAACGGGCCGAAGCCTATGCAGTGCGGGTCAACAGCCTGGTTGCCTGACGCAATGATGGTATCCGGACAAAAACAGTCGCGTGAAATGAATTCGCGGTTCATGAACGAACGGAGGACCTCTGCGGTAAGAAAATCGTCTTTCTTTCCAATAACGCCTTTCGGATCAAATATCTTTCCTTCATAAATGTCCATTCCGCGGATAGCCCTGAAAACCATATCTAAAACTTCTTCGGTCGCGTCCCGGACCTTCTTGATGTTTCCAATCTCGTCCCGGGTCTTTACGGCACGTTCGGGAAATAGCGGGCCTTTTGGAATGCTCATGTCGAAGTCTTTGGAAAGCTTGAGCACCGTATCGTAGAACGGAGAAACTTCGAGCGTATCAATCCCTTCTCTTTTCAGATACAATGGAAGCCACGCGGAAGCGGGGGCCATCTTCGGCAGACCGAATTCTTCACGCAATTTCTCTATCAGCAAAACCTCGTCCGCCCGAGCCTGTTTTTTCGCGCGCTCGTATTCGAGCTCGCTCACAAAGAGAACGGTCTTGCCCGAATGCACCACAACCACAAACGGATCGGGTGCCGAAAACTGTGTCCGCCAGCGGATATCAGGGTCAAAAAACGAAGCGCCAAAAGCGGTTGCCCCGATAAGAACTTTTGCTGTTTTTGATGCTTTGGCCATGGATTCTTCCCCATAATAGCAGGTGCCCTGCGATTTTAAAGAACATGTGCTTTATATAATATTTTATTGATTAGGTCAATCCCATTCAAAATAAAAAGCGCGTATCACGCGCCGGGTTCGGGTTTTCCGATCATTCTCCATAAAATTCTGTTTGTAAATTTTGCAATTTGAAAGATTAACAGCATAAACAGAAGAGCGAAAAGCCATATAAGCGCATTCTCCCACCAAACGGGCCGGACCGGATTATCCATAAACGTACCGCCGGCCATAATAATTAATCTATTGAACACACGCATTATAAAAAGAACGATAACGGCCGAAGGGAAGAGGAGAATTACCCACGTAAGCATCCGGAGAATGTCCCATCCGACATGACTTAGGTGCTCTTTAAAAGGAAGATCGGAGCACTTTGTCCTGTCGTGGCCCCTCGGCATTCCGACAATCTCACAGGAAAAAAAGTCAATTCCAGCTCCTACTTTTATAAGGAGCTTCCAGGCATATTCCATTGTGTCCCCCTCTCACAATAATTTTCATCTCATAAGTATCATTAATGTTGCCTGCGCGTCAAGTCTTGAAGGTACTATCCACGCACATATTGTGGAAAAGAATAGGTTTTAAGCCATAATAGAGCCATATGGCAAATCTATGTTCTCCCTGCAAAATGAGCATGCGTGAGGTATTAATAAAAAAACACATTGAAGATAGAATATCAGTACCCGCGCTCGCAAAAATCTTCGGCTACCACGAAAACTCCCTCTATCTTTGGAAAGCGAGATACTTGAAATCTGGTATTGAGGGATTGAAGGACAGTAGTAGGGCACCTCTTACTCACAGGAATGAGTATCTGAGCGGAATCAAAGAAGCTATTCGCGATATTCGCACGAAAGCGCTTAGGCAAGAGAAGCGCTACCTCGGCCCAAAAGTCATTGCGGTGCGACTGAAGAAACAGTACGGCCACACAGTCTCCCCATCGGGTATTGGGAAGTTTCTAAACCGCGAAGGATTGATTCCTTTAGAAAACAAAAAACGACGACCAAAGAAAGAGCGGATTAAAAAATGTCGAATCCATAACCCCGGAGAACTACTCCAACTTGATGTGAAGTATGGCGTTAAATCGTATGCAGGGCACTGGTTGTATGAGTACGACTGCATCGACTACATGACCGGTATCGTATATGGAGAGATATATGAACTGCAGTCAAACTTTGAATCAATCCTGTTTCTCACGTCGTTGCAAAGAAAAATACCCTTTCACATTAAGGGCATTCAGACCGACAATGGGTCGGTGTTTACCAATTACTACACCGGATACAAGAAGAGTGTGGACCCGTCACACCCAAGGATTCATTGTTTTGACCTCTTATGCAGTCAGCTCGGTATTACCCATTACCTGATCGACCCGGGTAAACCGGCACAAAATGGCAAGATCGAGCGATTTCACGGAACCGTGGAGCGGGATTTCTACCAGAAAGAGTCATTCAAAGACCTGAATTCGCTCCGAAGGAAGTTTCGAGACTTTCTGTATTACTACAACAATGAACGGGAACATTCTGCCAACAACTATTTAACACCGCTTGAGAAATTGCGAACATTTCCAAGATATGCGAACATCAAAGAAATCGCTAATTAGAACTCCACAATATGTGCGTGGATTGGACATGAAAATGCCACAAAAACAAAAGCCCCGCAAAAACCGGAGCTTTTATCCCTGTGAGCTCTACAAGACGGCTCATCAATAACTAATATGTAGCAGAAAGCGTTATTATTGTCAAGAACTAGCTTGGCGACTTCAAGAAACT
>Ga0209541_10014494_pt1 | contig 11870 bp, 6 predicted proteins | sample RifCSPlowO2_01_FD_184027 | JGI IMG/M metagenome (GOLD analysis project Ga0209541, IMG submission 184027) | Groundwater microbial communities from Rifle, Colorado - Rifle CSP2_plank lowO2_0.1 (SPAdes) (version 2) | ecosystem: Environmental > Aquatic > Deep subsurface > Groundwater | place: Rifle...
GTGTGGGGCGGCGGCGGCGGAGGGGAGGGCGGAAGCAGCGGGGGCGTGGGGGCCGGTGGGACCGGGGGTACTTCTTCTGTCGATAGTACGGTCTACGCAACTGGCGGCCGCGGAGGAGGCACCGTTCAATTGAACGGGGGTGCGGGTGGTAGCGGATACGGCGGCGATACGAGCACGTCAGGCTCTGCAGGAGTATCGTATTCTCCAGGAGGAAGTGGCCGCGGAGGAGACGGCGCCAATGGCGGTACAGGCGGCGCGGGAGGAACTAACGGCGGCGTTCCAGGCGGTGGCGGTGGAGGAGGCTCTTACTCCTTCCGAGTTCCATCTAGTTATACCCACCTATCCGGCGGCGGAGGTGGAGGCTATGTTGCAAAAACATATTCGGACGGTTCGGAGGGCGCCCCTCAACCCGGCGCGACCATCCCCATAGAAGTAGGGGTTGGTGGTCAGAGCGTTGGGGCACGTACTCGGACTGTGGGTCGTTACACGTATTACTATGGCGCTAGTGGCGCGGGCGCATCCGGCAAAGTTATTGTCACCTGGACCGACTTGCCCGCTCCCACCTGCTCCATCACCGTTGATCAAAATCCCATCACGGCGGGCAACTCGACGACCTTGCGCTGGTCATCCTCATACGCCTCTTCATTCTATATATCCAACGTCGGCTACGTGTCCGGTTCCGGTGCAGCGACCATCGCACCCAACACGACGACGAGCTATTCGGGCACTGTTTCCAACTCGTCGGGAACCGGCACTTGCGGCACAACGCTCACGGTAAACCCCGCCTGTTCCCCCAGCTACGGACAATCCTGCACCTCTTCCGCAAATGCGTGCGGCCAAACGACGACGGGCACGTACTCGTGTAGCGGTGTCTGTTCCGCAACGACACCGGCTAATCCTGCCGGATACGGCAGCGCGTGTACTTCCGCCGCCAACGCGTGCGGCCAGACCAATACCGGCACCATCCAGTGCAACGGCCAGTGCTCAGCGACGAAGCCGCCGAACTCAAACTGCGGCAATCCCACATGCTCTGTCACTTTTGATGCGAACCCCGCGCCGTACGGCATCGGGACCACGATGCGGTGGACATCGGCGAGAGCCGCATCGTTCACCATCCAGAACGTCGGGCCCGTGACGCCCAATGTCGCAGGCTCGGCGCATGTGGCACCTTCATCCTCGACGAGCTATGCCGGCTCCGTCGTCGGACACAATGGCAACACAGTTTCGTGCCCGGCGACACTCAATATTTCCGCACCGGCGAACCCCACCGCTACCATCAGTTCATCTCTTGGTTCAACAGTGAAAATCGGACAATCGAGCACTATCACAGCGACCTTCACAGCCGGAAACGGCGACACCATCCTCAATGACAACATTGATTCGCCGGAAGGCACCGGCCTCGGCGCCACGGCGAATCCAGATGCTACCAAGAACGTCACCTTCACTCCGAGCTCCCCCGGCACCTTCACCTTCTACGCGCGCGCACGCACCGCGTACTACCCGTGGACCACATACGCGCAGACCTCGGTGACCGTCCCACCGCTACCGTCTTGTTCTGTCACGTTCGACCAGAACCCCATCGTGCGAGGCGCGCAAACGATCGTGCGCTGGTCGTCGAGCAACTCTATATCTTTCATACTCCAGACCATCGGCCCCGTCACGCCCAACCAATCGGGAAGCGTGACGGTCGCGCCGCAATCCACCACCAACTACTCGGGGAGCGCCTCGGGTGCCGGCGGCAGCGCCTCCTGCCCCGCCACGCTCACGGTGCAGTGCACTCCGTCGACCACCTACTCATGCTCGGGCCAGACCATTCTAAGGACCGACACTGCCGCCTCGTGCAGTACCACGATATCCAACACAACGACGTGCACCGCGCCCGCCTTTTGCTCTGCCGGTTCGTCCGTTTGTCTGTATCCCGAGGTGCAATATGCGCCGGATGGGCACCTCACCGCGCGGCCGGCCATCGTCCCGACTGACGTGCCGTCCCATGTGACTTGGGACGTGGCAAATGTCACGAGTTGTACGGTGACCGGAAGCAACGGCGACACGTGGACGGTAGCGGGCACCGCCGGGAACGGCTGGACAAGTGCCAGTCCACCGGGCGGCGAGACGACGAGTCCCATCACGGAGCAGACGATCTACACGCTCACCTGCACTGGTCTCGACGGTTCGCGCCCTGCTTCCGAGAGCGCGATAGTGAACGTCCTGCCGATATTTCAGGAGTTGTAGCAGGGCCTTGTACGCGCGCTGCCACATAGCAGAGAATTTTCTCCACCCTTCCATCTCGACAGCGTCGGGAGGCGTGTCATGCTGTGGGTATTATCACAAGGCTTATTCTCTATGCTTAAAAAAATCACATTCGCAGGTCTCGGCATCGCACTACTCGCTTCTCCTCTCCTCGCCTCGGCCGATACCGCGAGCGAGCTGCGGGCAAAGATCGAGAGCCTTCTCGCGCAGGTTAGACAGTTGCAGGCGCAGATCGACAAGATCGTGGGTCAAGGGACGACCAGCTCCGCGAGCGAAAGCTCCGGCACCCTGCCTGCAGATACCTTCGTATGTCCTTCGCTCAAACGTGTCCTCAAGTACGGTGCAAGCGGCGATGATGTGACACAACTCCAGCAATACTTGAAACAACAGGGTGTGTTCACGGGAAATGCAACTGGATTTTTCGGCCCCGCGACGGAAGCTGCCATACGGCAACTGCAGGCGCAAAACGGCATCGTCTCTTCCGGCAACGTCGGCACGACAGGTTGGGGAGCTGTGGGTCCCACCACTCGTGCATGGATCGTGCACTGGTGCAGGGGGGGCAACAAAAATTTCTCCGCATCGCCGACCTCCGGCACGGCTCCGCTTGCGGTCACATTCCGGACAACGACGAGTCCTTCAACAAACAACGGCACGTACACGGTTGAATTCGGAGATGGCACGACAGGAGAGATCAAGTCCGATCCGAATGCACCGAGGGGAATATGCATTGAGGGCGCCGGCGGCCCGTGCAATGGCTACAACAGTTTGGTCACCACTCACACCTACACGGCAAACGGCACGTATGTTGCGAAGCTTATGTACCAAGAGCCGTTCGTCTGCAACGCGCCGCCGGGCGCTGCGTGTATGCAGGTAGTGGCCGCACCTAAACAGGTCGGCGTCGTCATCATTCGTGTCGGCACGCAGACGAACAACGCAACATTCTCCGCCTCACCGACATCGGGTACCGCACCGCTCAACGTTGCGTTCTCAACACGTATACCGCAGGAAAAGACCGACGGTACATATACCGTCGATTTTGGAGACGGGACAAGCGGACAAGTGAATGTCGCATGGCTAGGCATGCCTTGCGCGCAGGATGGTCCGTGTTACCGAGGAGTTGGCTCTGTTTCGTACACCTACACCACGAACGGCGCGTACACCGCAAAACTCATCTACCAGCCGCCCGCGCCGCCGTGCAACGCGCCGCCGGGCGCGGCGTGCACGATGGTACTGCCGCCCTCGCAAGTTATCGGCACCGTGACAATAACGGTCGACGGCACAGTAGTTGCTGGTGCCCCCTCCATAACCGGTCTTGATGGTCCCGCATCGCTCGCTGTCGGAGAGCAGGGCACGTGGACCGTGCACGCGTCCGTCCCACCCAATGCCGACCAGAACATCCGCTACTCGGTGGTGTGGGGCGACGAAGCGCGCGACGCGTTCGCAGGGATTACGAGCCTCGCTTCAGCCAACAACCTCCAGACCTCTGCATCGTTCACGCACGTGTATGGGTCGGCCGGGACGTACATACCAAGGTTCACCGCTTCCAACAGCGCGGGAGGCGCATCGGCGAGCGCAAGTGTTGTCGTGGGAAAGGACACGACTCCGTTGAATTGTCCGCAATACATGCCACCGCTGTGCAGCTCAAACGAAACCCTCGTCGGAGGTGGGTACGGCTCGGACGGATGCCAACTGGCTCCACGATGTGTGTCGAACACAACGACTTCCGGCACCTTCACCGCTACGCCGAAAGAAGGCGCGATGCCGCTCATGGTTACCTTCACGGGCGTGGGCAACAGTGTTTCCTTCGGAGACGGCGGGCCGACATACGTTGCGGCCGGAACCGCGAACATCGGCACCATGACGCACGTGTATCTGAATGGAGGCGACTACACGGCGACGAGCGATGGAAGGTCCGTGCGTGTCAGCGTGACCTACGGCAAGCTGGGCTCATTTGCGGATCGAGGCGCTCCCCAGTTGTGTGTCTACAACGACCGCACGTATCAGCTCGGCGCGTCGGTCGACGTACCTACTCGTTCGTGCAGTTTCGACAGGACATTTACCGGCGCTACTGCCTGCACGGGGGCGATAGCGCAGGTGCAGACGGGAACGACTTTCATCCAGAGGTACACGTGCAAGAACGGTCAGTGGACGGGTTCCAATGGGATCGGAGTCGAAGGCCAGCTGGTGAGTGCGACGTCGTGTACGGTCTCTGACGGGACGGTAATTGCAAATGGCCAGATTATCGTACAAGGGTTCGGCGCGATAGCCTTCGACCAGTACAACACGTACGGCAAAAGGTTCATGACGACGAAATGCCAGAACGGCACGCTCTTCTCGTGCGATGCATCGGGTGCAAACTGCACGCAGGCACAAGCTTCGGATCCGAATGCAAATCTCGCGAGCGCACTGATGGCAATAGAATCGGCACTGAAAGCGATCATTGCAAAGCTCGGACAATAAATCCAGTTCGATCTGCGCGATCGTTTCTCCTGAAAAGAAAAAACGAGATACACTATCCGTATGGCAAAGCGTTGGTACATCATCCTTGTAGGTGCGATAGGGGTGGCCGCTCTCATCGTCGGAGCGCTCGTACTCGTCAGAAATATTTCGCCCGCAACACCCTCAGAAACACTGCGTGTCGTTCCGCCGATCGAAGACCGTATCACAACACTTGATACTCTGGGTGAGACAGGTGCCAATGCTTCGACCTCCGTGCAGGCCCCGGAGGAGAAGCTACAAACTCTCGAGGCGTTATCTGCACAACAGACGTCATCGCAAAGTGCGGCAGACTCGCCGACAGCCGCGTCTCCGTCAGCAGCTCCAGCTCCGGACACGTCCGCAAAATTGGATGTCTTGCGATCGATGCGCGGGCAGTGAGGTGTGAATAATACGGTGCCCACATACAACAAGATGCTACGATACTCACACATGCGCCGCATTCTTCTCGCTTCGTGTACCACGCTCGCCCTCCTTTCACCGGTCGCTGTTTTCGCATGGACCGGCCCTACGGCTCCCCCGCCCAATGGCAACGTCCCAGCTCCCGTCAATGTCGGTTCAAGTGATCAGGTGAAGAATGCGGGGCTCGGTGTCAATTACCTTGCGGTCTTCGGCAATATTCTTCTTTCGGGCATCGGCAACTATCTCAACTTCGGCTCGACCTCCGGTACATCGGGATACGGCATCCGCGATAGTGCCGGTACGCTTGAGTTCAAGAATTCGGGCGGGTCATGGGGCTCGCTCCAGAGCATCGTGTACAACCTCGGCGGCGGCATATGGGTCTCCTCGGGCAACAATATCCGCAACAGCAACTCCGGAAACGTCGGCATCGGAACGGCGAGCCCGGGATACAAACTGGACGTGAACGGCCAGACGAATGCCACGTCGTACTGCATCTCGGGAACCAACTGCATCACGAGTTGGCCCTCTAATACCGGACCTCAGGGCCCCGCCGGTCCGGCAGGACCGCAAGGCCCCGCGGGTCCTGCAGGAGCGACGGGAGCCACAGGCAACACGGGATCCGCCGGCGCGACTGGAGCAGCGGGGCCGCAGGGACCTGCGGGCGCGACAGGTGCAACCGGTGCAACGGGGCCTGCCGGGCCCACAGGTCCCGCGGGTTTTGCCGGTTCAGGCACTGCCGGCAGAATCCCGCGCTTCACGGCAGCAACGACACTCGGCGATTCTTCCATCTCGAGCGACGGTTCAAGTGCGACGGCCAACGGCAATTTCTATACCACGGGCGGCATCTATGACGGCTCGACGGGTTTGTGGACGAGCCAATTGCGCTTGAGTCAGCAACTGGGGGCTACGTATGCGGTGGTGACGAACGGGTGTGGGGGGAGTCCATCTGATAGTGGACAACTGGGCTGCGGTACGTTTGCAAGCGGCGCCGGCGCCGGTGCGGCCTCCTCGGTCGTGACGTGTCCCGACGGGTCTGTGATGGTGGGCTTCGACCCCATCGCTTCGGTCAACTACATCATCAATGGATCCAGCTACGGGCTTTCCAATACCGCCTATTGCCGGCAGATACTCCACTAATAATGTATATGTTTGATTTCAACAAAAATATATTGCTTATTCCCTCGATACTGCTCCTTCTTGCCGCAGTGATTTTTGCATGGGCGGTCACGGCGCAACGCGCGCCGCAATCGGGAAGCTCCGCACAAAATGCGCCGTCCGTACAAGTGCAAGCGCGACCGCAATTACCCGCGGGCACGCCGAATCCGTCGGACTCACTGCCCCAGCTCGGCGCTGCGGCGGTCACCGGAAAAATAACGGCGGTAGAAGCTGACGCGGTCACCATCCAAGCCGGAGTACTCGGCGGGCAAGCGGCACCGTCCGCGACATTCAAAATCGATGCGAAGACGGTGATATACGCGCGGGGAGCATCAAAAGATGCGGCTGCGTATAAAAAAGAGATGAACGACTTCTTGGCCAAGCTCGTGTATGCCGACCCCGATTCTCCGGGCGTGTATCTTGCTCCCGAGCCGTATGAACGCATTGCGCTCCGGCTCACAGGCTTGAAGACGGGAGACCTCGTCGCTGTTACACCGCTCCCCGCCGACCAAAAGACTGCCGCGGCGATATTCGTTGCCGCGCAGTTGTGAAGACGTACATGCTGAAGCTTGCCGGGTATCAGTGGGGAATGGTCATTGTCCTCACGTCGTGCATTGCGCTCGCGGCGACCCTATCCAGCCCCCATATCACTCTCTCGCAACAAAATGGCGCGACGGTCATCACCGGCTATGCATGGAGCGACACCATCGGATGGATAGACCTCAATTGCGCCAACACGAATTCGTGCGGAGCCCACAACTTCGGGTTCTCGATCGCCCAGAACGGCGATGTATCGGGCTACGCGTGGAGCGAAACAATAGGCTGGGTATCGGCGAACTCGAGCGACCTTACCGGCTGTCCGTCGGGTGCGTGCAGAGCGAAGATCGCCGGGAATAATCTCCAGGGGTGGCTCAAAGCGCTTGCGGGAGGCGGCAGCCAGAGCGGCGGTTGGGACGGTTGGATCAGCCTTAAGGGGTCGGGGTACGGCCCGACCGTAACGGGCGGCAATTTTTCCGGCTACGCATGGGGCTCGGACGTGGTCGGGTGGGTGGATTGGGCGCAAGCACATAGCACGTTCGGACAGTGCGCGGTCTCGTACTCATGTTCCGGACAAACCATTCGAGAGACCGACACCTCCTGCAATGTAACAAGCATCACCACCTGCATTGCACCTGCCTTCTGTTCCGCCGGCTCATCGGTCTGCCTCTATCCGCCGCCTTCCTTCATCCCGTCTGATGATGACTTCACGGGCCACCTGCAGGTCGTCCCTTCCATGGTGCGCGAGGGCGATACCGCGACCGTGTACTGGAACGTCGCCGACGTGCAGTCGTGCACCGTCAAAGGAGACGTTATCGATACGACGGGCTGGTCCGCCACAAGCGGGAGCGAAGAGACGAGCGAGATCCTCTCGCGCACCACCTACACGCTCGACTGCATCGCGCTCGATGGCACGCACTTGATTGAGACTGCGGACGTAAAAATAGTTCCGAGGTTCGAAGAGCAGTGACCGCGCACGTGTTTTGTTTTTCTTATCCCCAAAACGCAAGAAACCGCTATGGACAAACGCAAAAAACGTGTAAGTATTGAAACATTATTCGGGGGTTAGGTTTGTCTGACTTCGGGTGCGCCAGCTCTCTCTTCTGGCCCTCCTAGGGGCCATTTTTATTTTGTAAATATGAAAAGAAAGAAGAATACCAACGGTTCGCTCTCTCTCGACCTGAAGAGGTTCGAGATCGCAGCTCTTATCACATTACTATTGCTCCTCGTCTCACCGCTGTTCACCTCGGCTCAAACCGTTGATGAGTTGCAGGCACAGATACAGGCGCTTCTCGCACGAGTGGCCGCTCTGCAGGGCCAGATGGTCGGCACATCGACTCCCACACAACCCCCACACCCCGGTGATTCCGACGACTACCCAACCCCAACTTCTATACCCTCGTGCCCAAATCTATCTATTACCATGCAACGCGGCTCGCGCGACGCGACGACCGGCGGACAGGTAACTGAACTTCAGGTCTTTTTGGCGAACCACTTCGACCTCGATGAGGAAGATGTCGTTTCGGGGTACTTCGGAAAACTAACTCAACAATTCGTGACAAAATTCCAGAACAAGTACGGACTTCCCGCCTTCGGCATCGCCGGCTCACTTACCCGTGCGAAGATCGCGAGCGTGTGCGGAGGGGGGCCGGTGGTGATACCACAGCTGCCGACGTGCATGGTCCAAGCCCTGCGCACGGCGTGTCCAACAGGCCAGCACTACGAGTCGGCCGGTCCCGATACTATCGACTCCAACGGATGCCGGTTCGCTAATTTGAAGTGCGTTTCGGATTCAACGTCCACCGCAACGTTCTCCGCCTCGCCGACGTACGGTGCGGCACCGCTCGCCGTACAATTTACGGCGACGAATCTTGATACGGCGTCGAACACCTACACCCTCGACTACGGGGATGGCTCGCAAATATCTATCGGCGGCTGCGGTAACAACGCGCCTTGCTTCAACTATCACAAGGGGAGTCACACGTATACTTCCGCAGGCACCTACACCGCGACGCTCACCAAGCAGCCGACGTACTCATGTCCTCCCGGCGGCTACTGTCCGATGCTGTATCCGGCCCCTGTTACCGTCGGCACCGCGACAATCACCGTCGTCGACAATACTACGAACGGTCCCAAGCTCGTCCCACAGTCGGATACTGCGGGTGATATCGGGGCACCGGTAACGATTATCGGTATGGGGTTCACGCCTGGAAATACCAACAACGTCTACTTCGGTAGTCCGTCCGCTACCGGCCGGATGCTTGCCGGAGCGAATCTGGCACCGACAAATATCGGTGGTAATTTCCAAACCCTCTTCTTCACCGTTCCAATCTCTATCCCAGTAGGTACACACCCTGTTAGTGTTACAAATTCAAACGGTTCGAGCGGCACCAACGACACCAACGGCAATCCCGTCACATACAATGTCACGGTCTCTTCTCCAAAGATATCGTCCATATCTCCCTCTCCTGCCCCTGTCGGATCGACCATAACGATTAGCGGAAAGGGATTTGACCAACAACTCGTAAACGTGGACATCTTGTCCCCGAGCGGCCAAGAGATGCAGGTGTCGGGAGCAACACCAACTGATAACGGTACGCAAGTATCGATTGTTCTCAATGCTGCCACGGTGCCCACGGGACAGTACTTGGTGAGCGTGCGCAACGTAGGACCGGGCACTCCTTTCGGAGGAGTCGCCTCGCGCGCAGCACCTCTCACGGTTACCGGCAGTGAAACGCGGCCGACCAGCATTACGGTCGTCTCTCCGAACGGAGGCGGATACTACTCCAAGGGCGAGCCGATGCACGTACAGTGGACGACCACGAATATCCGGTTCGATAGCCAGATGCTCATTCGTTTGCGCAGCGTGGGGTCGGGCCAGGAATACAACTTGACGACGACCCTGAACGACGGCTTTGAGCGGGTGGACCTTTCCTCGATTCCGACAGGCTCATACACCCTGGAAATAAAGACGGCGGTAAACGGCCAAAGCTATCTCGACGCGAGCGATTCGTACTTCAAAATAGTCGAATCGACTCCGTTGGTCAGTATCACCGTCGACGGACAAACAACGCTCACCGTACAGGACGGAACGTACTATACGCTTGCATGGTCATCAAAAAATGTTACCTCGTGCACTATGTACTACGCGCGCTCGAATGGGGTAGAGCCCGTAACCAGCTCCAACTCGGTTGTCGCAAATACAAGTGATCAAACGAGGATGAGCGCCATCGTTGCGTACACACTAACCTGCCAAAGCGCAAGCGGGCCGGTTTCTCAAACAGCAACCGTATTCAAGACGGCCTCGCAAAACCCTACTTTCTCCGCATGGCCGAATTCAGGCACAGCACCGCTCACTTCCCATCTGACCATAAGCGGGGCGTCTTCGGCGTCCGGTTACTCGGTCAACTTCGGCGATGGTTCGAGTGACTACAACTGGAAGGCCGACACCGAGACGGCCAATACCTACTTCATGTCTCACACGTTCCAGACTGCAGGCACGTACACGGCTGCTCTCATGTATCAGCCGCCGTCGGTTCCGTGCAGTGCTCCACCGGGCGCGGCATGCATGATGGTTATGCCGACACCTGTTCAGGTCGGCACCGCGACGATTACTGTTGCCGCACAGAATTGCGACGCAGTCAGCGGCTGCTCCTACAAGGTGGACCCGTCGACGTATCCGACCCAAGGAGTGGGTGGAACAAGCGCCTCATCCGGGGCGAACGCAAATCTCGCGAGCGCACTCTCGGCACTTGAGTCAGCGCTCAACGAACTTATTAGAATGTTTAGCACTCTATGAGCTTCACCCACGACGATTACGTCAGAGCAATACTCCGCCTCGAGGCGGAGTTTCTCTTTATATAGACTATTGACCGCACATTCGCGCCTCTGCGCTCAGCGCTTCCTACATTCGCTCTGCTGAGCTCAGTATTTCCTCGTTCTCACTCGGTCATCGCTCAACGCTCGGTCGCTGCATAAGTTCAGATACATTTGGCACTCGGGTAACGCCTGAGAAATGAGGCAAATATACGTCCTGGACACGGTGCGGGGGGCGCGCCGGTTGTACAACGACGCGGTACGCTGGCACCATATGGCGACCGAGAAGGCAAAGAAGCGTCTTTTAATCATCAGTTTTTGGGAGAGGCATGGAATGGGGGCGACGGTCGATGCGTTCGCAGTGTCGAGGCGGACCCTGTACCGCTGGAAGGCGAACCTGAAGAAGGCACGCGGACATGTCGATGGCCTCAACGAGAGATCGACTGCACCCGTGAGTCGCCGGAAACGGGTGTATCCTCCCGGCTTCCTCGAGAAGGTGGTCGAGCTCCGGAGAGTTCATGACCGCACCGGCAAGAAGAAGCTCGCAACGCTCCTCCACGTCTCGGAGTCATATGCGGGGAGAGCGCTCTTCGACCTGAGGAAGCGCGGACTTCTGCCGGACAATACGCGGCTTTCCCTCCATGCGCGTACCGGTCTCCTCACGCCGCTCCGGTACAAAAAACGGCCCAGGATCAGGAGAAAGATCAAACGCGGCGTCGAGGTCGACACCATCATACGGTTCGTGGACGGCATCAAGCGGTACGTGTACACGGCGATCGACGTCGAGAAGAAGTTCGCCTTCGCCGCCTGCTACACGAACCACAGCTCACGATCCGCGGCGGACTTCCTCTCAAAGCTCCGCTCTGTCGCTCCGTTCGACATCACCGAGGTGCAGACCGACAACGGAAGCGAGTTCGCCGCTCTCTTCGAGGACGCATGCAAGGCGCTCGGCATCACGCACTTCCATACGTACCCCCGTTCTCCCAAGATGAACGCACACATCGAACGCTTCAACCGGACGCTCTCCGAGGACTTCATCCGGCACCACCGGGGAGTTCTCCGTGACGACCTTTCCCGGTTCAACGAGGCTCTCATCGACTGGCTCCTGTGGTACAACACCGAACGTCCGCACCAGTCGCTTGGGATGCTCTCTCCCTTGCGGTATATTGTCCGGGACTTAACAGCACACCAGTGCCAAATGTACTGGACTAGTA
>Ga0209541_10014495_pt1 | contig 11870 bp, 13 predicted proteins | sample RifCSPlowO2_01_FD_184027 | JGI IMG/M metagenome (GOLD analysis project Ga0209541, IMG submission 184027) | Groundwater microbial communities from Rifle, Colorado - Rifle CSP2_plank lowO2_0.1 (SPAdes) (version 2) | ecosystem: Environmental > Aquatic > Deep subsurface > Groundwater | place...
TTTGGAGGGGAGGTCTTTAGATTGTGCCGCTTCGTCCAATAACGAAGCGTCCTTTAGCCATTTTCGCATGGGTTCGAGCCAGACGGCGGTGTTGCGTTCAAGCAGGAGGATTCGCTCCTGCACCGACTTCTTGTCGGACATCAACGCACGCTTGCGCGATAGGTATTCTTCGCGCTCAATATCCTGTTCGACAAAGAGGTCGGTGAGGCGGGCAATTTTGCCGTCCATGTCGGCAATCTTTGCCCGCATTGCTTGAACGGACGCCGCCGTGCTTTGCGAGGCGTCAGCCGCGTCTTTCGTAGCCATACGATCTAATTCTTCCGCCCAATGGCGCGGCAAGTGGAAACGCGAGAGCAACGCGGAGAGTTGCATATCGAGCGTTTCTTCGCGGATGTATTCTCCCGCGCACGGACCGCGTTTCTTCGTACACCGATAGTACACATACGACCTGCCGCTTTTCTTCGTTTGCTTTTCGGCAGTAATGGAGCAGCCGCACTCGCCACATTTCAACAATCCACAAAGTGCTTGCGGACTTTTCTTTAACTTCTGCGTTCTGCCGCGCAGAGCCAAGACTTTTTGCACTTTGTCAAAAAGCTCTTTGGCGATTATAGGCGTGTGCTTGCCCTCGTACATTTCTCCTGCGTAGCGGAAGTGGCCGTAGTAGAACGTGTTGGAAAGCAACGTGCTCACCTTGCTCTTGTTGAGTGAGTGTCCACCTTCGCTCTGCCACCGCCGCGTTGGGTTTGTCTTGATTCCATTCTCGAAAAGAAAATGAGCAATATCTTCCAACCTAGAGCCGTTTTGAGCGTATAGCTCAAAAGCGGAGCGAACAATTTTTGATTTCTTCCTATCAACAACGATCGTTTTCGTGCGCGGGTCATTGAGATAGCCGATGGGTGGGACGCTTGGATAATGTCCGTTCCGCGCTTTCTGCCGCAACCCTCGCGCGACGTTTACGCTCAACTGACGGATATACTCATTCGCCATTCCAAACTCGACGGACATGATAAGCACGTTATCTTGCGGCAGATATGTGCGGTCATGCGTTTGTATTTGCTGAATAACGCCGCGTTGCAAAAGCCAGCTGATACGTCCGCTATCCACCGGATTGCGCGAAAGGCGGTCAATCTTCCAACAGATAACGCCGTACGCCTCGCCGCGCTCAATGCGCGATAGCATCTCCTCGAATATCGGGCGACCTGGCGTTTTAGCCGAGCGTTTTTCTATAAACTCCTCTGCAATCTCTAAATCATCGCGCTTGGCGAGTGAGCGCAATTCCGTTAGTTGTGCTTCGATAGACAAAACTTGTTTGTCCTCGACATCGGTACTTTTGCGAGCGTAGAGAAAATATTTTGACATGGTTCTACTATACCATAACGGGTAGTTTAAAACATAATGGAGGACTATACTGCTGATAATGAGTGAAGAAGCAAAAAAACTCGGTAGAAACCTAAAGCGAATACGAACCAGAAAAGGTATCTCACAGGGAGATATAGTACGAACGCTGGGTATGCCCAAGAGTTTTGTAAGCAGTATCGAAAACGGAAAAACAAATCCGACTCTTGCCACAATCGTAAAATTGGCAAAAGCCGTCGGCGTATCCACGAAGGAATTATTGGCCTGAATTTCGGGGAGCCATCCCCACCGTTTTACAATGTTCCTCAAAAACGGCGAGGGATGGACTACTCGTGCGCGCTGGGTGGGTGGGGCAAAGCACACCTTTAAGAATCTCTGCCTTTAGTATTTGCATTTCCGCATTTGAGTTCCCCTCCAAAAAATCCTCCCTCCAAAAATCTTCGGCTTTTGAATTTTGCGAACCTCACCCTCCACGCGCGCGAAGCGCGCGGCATGCCGCAGAATCAGTGGTTTTCTTTGTTGGCGGCCAAAGAAAACCACCCCGAATCGAATCTTGTCTTTACTCTGGTGTCGGGGGTGAGACTCGAACTCACGACCTAGCGCTTATGAAACGCTCGCTCTAACCGGCTGAGCTACCCCGACGTCCCCCAAAATATACTTGTTTTCAGAGGAGTCTGCCAGTACACCCCGTGAGATAAAAAGCCTTGCTGACATACCATTTTGGATTCCGTTGTCTCATGGGGTACACTTTCTCCTATGTGGGGCAACCTCATCATCATAGGTTCCATCATTTGGGCTATCGCGGGAGTATACTTTATCTATACGCTAGGCGCAGCGATCATCACATGGCAATGGAAGCAATTTTGGATAGCGCTCTTGCTCTTTATCTTTATCTCACTCGTCCAGATAGTACTCGCCGCACTAGCTGAGTCTTGAGATCTGCGGCAGAGCGCTTCTCCAGAATTCTTTGTCCTTTGGGTGCGTCAGCATCGCTTCTACCTGTGCGTGAGGTACCCACCGAGCCTTAGGGTTCCACGGGTCTTTTGGTGCAAGTGGGCCATCTCTTGTATTGAAAAGAAGCATGTGGATAGTCTTATACTCACTCATGTCATCGCCACCGTCCGGAGTCGCCTTGTAGCGCCCGTACGAGCCAAGCTCTTTCACGAGCGATACATATTCCAAGCCCGTTTCTTCTGCGATCTCGCGGCGCGCTGCTGCAAGCGCGTTTTCTCCCTCATCAATATGCCCTTTAGGAAAACCCCAAAAGTCATCATGCCCGCTTTGCACGAGCGCTACTTCGCCACGCGTATTCAAGACAATGCCTCCGGCGGCTTCTGTTTTTTCCATTTTGTTAGCGAACCACCTCCATGTTGCGGGGGCAGGACTTGCACCTGCGACCTCCAGGTTATGCATACCCCTACGACTTTCGCCGCTCCACTCACCAGCCTGGTAAATGAATTCGTGGTCTGGACTATACCTTCATCCGTTCTCTCTGAGAATAAGGATGTCTGCCGTCTAGTCTCTACACCTTTCCCTAACTTTCGTTTGGGGCTTGGCTCGGTATTACCACCTCGAACTACGAGAGAGGTTTCACCGAATTTGACAGATATTCCGCAAGAGATCTCTCTCAAGCGAGCCCATTTGAGCCTGGCGAGCTACTACTGCTCCACCCCGCTTTCTTCAATGTACTACAGGCGAGATGTCAATGCAATGAATCATGAAAATATTTCACTCAATGAATCGAAATTCTCTGAAGACGCGCTCGTAGAGGGCAATGACGCGCCTCGCTTCGCGCGAGCTTAGCTCATGCGTTTCTCCCTCGTGTGCGATCTTGTTACGTATCTTGTGCGCCTCCCACGCAAGATCGATGGTGTGGAAATTCACCCGATCGACGTTGCGCATTTTGTCTGCCATCGTCTCGCCTCGATACCCGAGTGTATCGAGAAGCTCGTTGAGCATGATATCTGCCTCGAGGATCGCGAGCCGCCAGCCCTGGGCAGAATCTCCCCTTGCCTGCTCAAGTACTCTATTCCACCGTAGGTGGGTCTTGGGCACATCGTGTGCCGCGACCGTGCGCTGCGCAGCGGCGAATTTGCGACGCTCGAGCTGGCGTATTTGAAATACGCGGATCGAGCAGTAGATGCAAAGCGCGCTGAGGCACAGGCATATGAGTAGCGAAAACGCTACAAATGTCGTCCAATTGTGATAGAGCTGATCATATGCACCGGGCGCCGAGGCCGTCTGCAGGTATTGCACTACCTCGGGAGCACTTACGGCGTGCGTGATCGGGGCGTTAATTGGAGAAGGCCCGCCCTCTCCCGGCACACCGGTGCCCGCAACAGTCATCACAGCACCGGGCACCCACTTGAAAGCGATCTCGCCCAAAAACCACAAGCCCCACGCGAGTGAATTGGGCGGGTTGGGATTGCTGTCCATGCCCAAGATTATACCCCGCAGTACACCTCTCACCGTCCCTCTTGCAATAAGAATCTGGACATCCGCATCCAAAGGCTTACACAGCCACACTCGCTGAGTTGACTACGGGGCAGGCCGCAATTTTTCTACATCCTCCGCTATTTTGAACAATACTTCTTCCCCTCCCCACGGCCCGATAATTTGAAAACCAACTGGGAGCTGCTTTCCATCTCTCTCTACCATGCCAGCAGGCACCGATATCGCCGGGACTCCTGCGAGATTGACCGGTACTGAAAAGATATCTTCCGCGTACATTGCCAAAGGATCGTTCGCTTTTTCCCCCATCACAAACGCGGGAGCGGGAGTTGTGGGTACCGCAATTGCATCAACGCCCTCGAACGCCCTCGAAAATTCCTGAGTGATGCCGGATCGGACGGCACGTGCTTTTCGATAATATGCGTCGGCGTAACCGGAGGAAAGTACGAACGTGCCAACAAGAATGCGCCGGCACGTTTCGGGGCCGAATCCAGCTGCTCGAGTTTTCGAGTAAACCTCTCCGATGGTATCGGCAGGCACTGAGAGCCCGTAGCGAATGCCATCGAGGCGGGCGAGGTTGGTCGACACTTCTGCTGGCATGATCACGTAATAGACCGCGAGCCCATATGGCAGGCTCGGCATCTCGATGTCTCGGATCTCAAATCCCGCACTTTCTAACTTCTTAAGTGTCGCTTCAAACGTAGCAAGAACATCTTCGTCTATACCGCTTTTGAGGAAGGCGCGTGGTACTCCGATCATGCGCGGCGTTTTCGCGGGAGTGGGTGCAGTTTCAGGTAGTGACGTGCTGTCGTTCTTATCGTAGCCACGGATCACATCGTATAAGATCTTTGCATCACTGATGCTTTTCGTGAGTGGGCCGATTTGATCAAGAGAAGAACCCATCGCAATAAGGCCAAAACGCGATACGGCGCCATAGGTCGGCTTGAACCCGACTAATCCGCAATGTGCTGCCGGTTGGCGGATGGAGCCTCCCGTATCCGAGCCAAGCGCTGCAAGCGCCATATGCGCAGCAACTGCCGCAGCCGAGCCTCCCGAGGAGCCTCCGGGAACCCGTTTTGTATCTATCGGATTGCGAGTAGGGCCATAGGCAGAATTCTCTGTCGAGCTTCCCATGGCAAACTCGTCCATGTTGGTACGGCCAAGAAATACAGCTCCCTGCGCTTTCAGCTTCTCGATGACGGTTGCGTCATACGAAGCGTGATAATTTTCCAGAATTTTGGATGCGGCACCCGCAATCCTGCCCTCGATAAGAATATTGTCTTTGACCGCGATCGGTATGCCGGTGAGGAACTGAGATTTACCTGCTGCGATCATTGCATCAGCGTGCTTTGCCTCTTCACGCGCAGAATCCGCCCACACTTCGAGATAGGCGTGGATCTCGCCGTCGCGCGCGGCAATATTCTCCAAATATGCATTGGTGAGGTCGAGCGCCGAATATTCTTTGGCATCGAGCGCCCGACGCGCTTCGGCAATGGTAAGGGTCTCAGGGTTCATGACTTTTTGCGCGAAATAACCTGCTTCACAACGATACGGTTCTTTTCGACCGCAGGCGCAGCTTTCAAGAGCCTTTCGGTATAGATGCCGCTCTCATGCGGATTCTCGTCTGCACGCATGACGTTGCGAAGCGCGGGCGTGCTCGCCTCTTTTCCCGTGTTGGCGCTCTGAATAGTCTCGACGAATGCCAAAATAGCTGGGATTTCCTTTTCCAGCTTCGCAAGCTCTTCGGCCGAAACCTCCAGCCGCGCAAGCTTCGCAAGCGCCGCGATATCTACTTGACCTGTCATCCGCGTATCATACGCAGAAACTCTGTCTCTGTCAGTAGTGGTACTCTAAGCTGTGCAGCTTTGTCGAGCTTGGAGCCGGCCTCGTCGCCAGCGACTACGTAGGAGGTTTTTTTGGATACTGAGCTGGAGACATCGCCACCGAGGAGGCGGATCTTTTCTTTGGCTTCGTCGCGCGACATGGAGGAGAGCCCTCCCGTGAGGACGAAGGTTTTGCCTACAAGCGGCCCCACGGCAAGGCCTTGCCTTGCCGTGGAATATGCCGAGTTCATTATTACCAGAACCTTCTTGAGATTGGCAATGAGCGTCTGGTGGCGCTTGAGAGCGAACCATTCCGCTATTTCTTTTGCCACGATCGGCCCAATGCCATCTATTTGCTCCAGCTCCGCTTCACTCGCCTTTGCTATCGCGTCAATGGTTTTATATTTTTTCGCAAGCAAGATCGCTGTCTCCTCTCCTACTTGCGGGATCGAGAGCCCGACCAAGAGTCGCGCGAGTTCGACGCGGCTTGCTTTTTTAATGGATCCAATAAGTTTCTTCGCCGAGATTTCTGCAAATCCTTCAAGTGTCAAGAGGTCACCTTCGGTGAGCGTAAATATCTCGTCGTAGTGCTGCACGAGCCCGTTTTCCAAAAGCATGTCCACTCGCTCTTTGCCGAGTCCTTCGATATCAAGCGCGTGCTTACCAGCGAAGTTGTGAAAACGGCGCCGCACGACCGCAAAAGAGTCGAGATTGACGCACCGCCACGCAGCTTCTCCTGGTATGCGCTCTATCTCACCGTCGCCCCCACACTCGGGCACGCGCGTGGGCCACTTGTAGGCCTTGGCATTTTTGGGCCGCAAGTCTTTTACCACCTCGACAACTTCGGGAATTACGTCGCCGGCCTTCTGCAAAACCACGGTGTCGCCGATGCGCACATCAAGACGTTTGATCTCATCTTCGTTGTGCAACGTTGCGCGTGAGACAGTCGTGCCTGCGACCGAGACTGGCTGCAGATGCGCGACCGGTGTCAAGACTCCGGTACGACCGATCTGAAGCGCGATGTCCTCGACGACCGTGGTGACTTGCTCGGCCGGAAATTTGAATGCGATCGCGAAACGCGGACCCTTACCCGTAAATCCGAGTGCGTCTTCGTGCTCCCGCTCGTTCACCTTGATGACGACACCGTCCACCCAGTACTCCTGTTTGCGGCCGCGCTCTTTCCATTCCTGCCAATACGCAACGACCTCGTCAGGAGTTTTTGCTACCTTGTGGTGTGGATTGACCTTGAAGCCAAGCTCTTGCAGATATTCGAGTTCTCCTACCTGGTCAGGTGGTTTTTTCTCAGACGTCGCAGCAAGTTCGTAGATAAAGGTGTCAAGCTTGCGAGCAGCGGTGAGAGAGGGATCGAGCTGGCGGATAGAGCCAGCGGCGACGTTGCGCGGATTTGCGAATGGATCCTCGCCCTTTGCCTTGCGTTCCTTATTTATCCGCTCGAGCTCCTTTGTGCTCATCCATATTTCTCCCTCGACAACGACATCAACTGGCCTTGCGAGCGAAAGTGGGACTGATTCGATCGTTCGCACATTGTGCGTCACGTCTTCGCCTACGGTGCCATCTCCGCGTGTCGCTGCGGTTTTCAACATACCCTTCTCATACGTCAGTACGACCTTGAGCCCGTCGATCTTGAGTTCGCACATATAGGTTGGGTTGGCATCAGGAAACTTTGGACGAAGAAATCGCCTGACTCGTGAATCAAAATCGCGGATGTCTTCAGGAGAAAACGCATCGTTGAGCGACCACTGCGGCACCGTATGACGCACCTTCTTGAAGCCTGGCAGGGGCTTCCCTGCCACGCGCTGGGAGGGCGAATCAGGAGCGATGAGTGAAGGATGCAGTGTTTCGAGATCCGTAAGCTCGCGCTTCAGAGAGTCGAGTGCTTCTTGGGAGATCTCCTCTTTATCGTAGACGTGGTACGCGCGGCGATACTTGTTGATGGTATCTTTCAACTTTTGGTATCGGTCTCGGACATCTTTCGGGATCGACATAGCTTGTAGCTTATAGCTTGCAGCTTGCAGAAGCAAAGCATATTCCCCTGTAAGCTGTCAGCTGCAAACTGTGAGCTGATTCAGTAGTGAAGTTCTACCGAACGCTGCAGAGCCCTCGAGCTCGTGAGAATTGTCGTGCAGCTCGTGCTATAGCCGTCGGCATGGATGATTGTCCTGATCGGGGCATTGGCTCCTCCAGAGGTACAAACGCCGCTCGATGTAAAGGTGCCCTGGCATTTAGTGACGGTTACCTCCGCGCAAAATCCGACAAAGGGATCAATATCCGTAAAGAAATTCATTTGCGCCGAGCTCATCGTATATGGATAGTACGGCGCCTGTGACGGGCGCCCGGAAGCCTGCATGCGCTCGCCATCGCACATGGGGTCAGGGTTGTTGCATGAGGGATTTATTGCATTCGTTGAAGTAGCGAAATAATTGCACCGAAAATCCCAATACAACGCGCACTCAGCAGCGGTATCGGCTGCATAAAACGCAAATTGCGAGTCGCGTCCGATCGCAGAAAGAGTTAGCTGCTTCTGGGCAATTGAGAAGATCGCGGCACCGACTGAGAGGACGATCGATGCAACGAGCGCCGCAAGCAGTAGAGTGAAGCCCCTTTGGGTAGTTTTTAGTTGTGAGTTTTTAGTTTTTAGTGCAACACCAGAGAGACTATCGAGCATCCGGTCTAACAACTTCCAACTAAGAACTGATAACTTCTTCATCATATTATTCTTGTGCCGAGCCATCGACAACCCAGCGATAGAGATTTTCTGAGATGCTGAAGGTGCGCTTTTGTATAGGCCCCGCCTGCCACTCGACCGTGACCGACACCCGCAACTCCCCCGTAGCTGCCGATGCACATGACCCATTGCTCTGGATGAAGCAGGCGCGCACTGTACGTGTAAAGTGAGTGTTTTCCCACCCGGATTCATACCCATATAGCGAGTGGTTGGTCTGTAGCGGCGGACACGCGCCACCAGAGCAGGGCGTGATCGCGCTTCCGGGATCGGTTTTTCGCGCATCGATGATGAATGGCGAGTTATCGTGCGGGATGGGCCCGAAAATATCGGGAGCACCGCTTGCGCTTTGGGCGATCAGGAGGATCTGCGCATCGCGGATACTGCGCAGCGCCTCTATCGCTTCTTGCGCCAAATAAAAGGAAGTGATCTGATCGCGCGCATAGCGAGCGGAGCTCAAGCTCTTTGATGCAAGCGACATCGGGGCTACGACCGCAATGGAGAGAAGCGCTACCGCAACAAGCGTCTCGATGAGAGTAAAGCCCTTTTGCGGTGTTTTTTCTTTTTTCATAAATCAAGTACGCGCTGCACGGCGGTCGCTTGTATGTGAAAGGTCGTGCGCTCACTGACGCCGACTGCTCCGACGCTGCCATTGACGACGATTACGACTTTTGGTTGCACCGTGTCACTTGGATTTGTACCGATGACATAAAACAACATTTCATCGATCGAAACCTCCGGTGCGGTAAGCGGAATGCCGCTCAAGAGGCTGCCGTCAGTTGACTTATAAATCCGCTGAGCCGCTGCGTCGTAAAAGTAGATCCAATCGTCCCCCGTTGTATTGGATTGCCCGACGAACGATTCAAAATAGAAGGAGCGGCCTCCTGTGGGGCAATCGCCATCTTCTGGATTCAAGGCGTCACAGCGATAGTCGTTCCCCATACGGATGGAACGCACCATGCCATCGAGCGCGATGTTGAGGTTATTCATGACCGACTGCAGGGCTTGGGCTTTGCGATTAGCATGCACGAGCGACAGGAGCGCGCCCACGCATACGATCATGACGACCGCAAAAAGCCCGATCGCGACGATCATCTCAACGAGCGTAAAGCCGCGCTGCGCGCGGCTGGCACCGGGCAGTAGGCACCGGGCACCAGAAAAAGACATCCCGCGATTTTCCGTTTGCTGTTGCCTGTTGCCTGTTGCCTGTTTGCTCATAACTATTGCCCTGGGCGACGCACCGATATTTGGCCGCTGTTCTCGACGACAACGCTCATGATGTCGCCACGCGGAGAGATAAGGACGATGCGGGCACTATCGTTTATAGCACTATCCCCGTTTATATGTATCGTGGCATCGGGCTCAGGCCGATGGAAAATGATATCTACTTGCGAAACGGGGTCACAGCTTACGGCATCGTTGCCTTGGGGAACACAAAGTTTGTGTATTCTATAGCCGCTGCGGATCGTATATGGCGAAGGTGGTACATTCTCGCTCACATCGTAGCCATCCTCATCCGCATCGGCGAAAAGCTCATAATGTTGAGGGTCGTTACTGTCGAAGTGCATGCCGTAGCCGGAACTAAAATTGCTCGCCCCATACCGTTGTACCGATATTCCGTATACTTGTGCCTGCCGCACAGTGAGCGCCACGTCATAGGTGAGATTCTCCAATTGCACGATTCCCCCAAAGCGCGAATTATTCGCAAGAATGACCGATGTGACAATGACGATAATACCGGTTACGACCAAAAGCTCGATCAGAGTGAAAGCCCGAAGATGCGAAGCGGATCGAGGTTGTACATGCTTAGGAACCATATGGTAATGCAGCTAAGTATGAGAAAGGGCCCAAATGGGATCTCGCTTTTCATTGTAAACTGCCAGGCGAGCCTTCGCGAGACTGCTGTGGGGGTAAACTCCTCGACAAATCTCCTCCAGCGATCCGAAGAAAAAAGGACAAGCGGCACGGAGATGACTGCGCCGATCACGAACGCGAGCAGTATACTGAATAGACCAAGCGCGGGACCGAGCAACCATCCGATGCCGAGCGCGAGCTTGATGTCGCCAAACCCCATCCATGCGCCGAATGGTAGGCCGCGAAGCGCTGAGGAGGCCCAAATGACAAAAAGCGGTAGTGCTGCGAGCGGTCCGGCGAGAAGTGCTGGTAGCCAGAAGCTTGCCTGCCCTGAGTCAATTGAATGGGTAGCTTGTAGCGGAGATACAAAGACCAGCAAAAGTGCGAGCGCATTAAACGTCCACACCCACGCGTCTGGAATAATCGCGTAATAGAGGTCGTACACAAAGATCGCAACAAGGAGAGCCATGATCGCACAGAACGCCAGTTGGTACAGGAATCCCAACGGAAGCGGGACGAGTGCAACCGACGCAAAGAGTGCGCCTGTCGCAGCTTCGACCAATGGATACTGAATTGAGATACGGCTGCCACACATGCGACATCGACCGCGCAAAAACACCCATGAAAGTATCGGCATGAGGTCATACCAGCGCAATTGTTTGCCGCATGCCATGCATGCTGAACGGCCGGAGAGGCTTCGCTCACCCCACCGCAGGATGAGCACATTGAGAAAGCTCCCAACCATAAGGCCGAAGAGTCCGAAGGCGATTGCCATTGCGGAAAGTATACCCCGTGAGATAGACCTATGTTCGACTATTGCGAGTATTCCGTTTTTATCTCATGGGGTATAACCCCGTGAGATACGCAAGGCTGCTACGCAGCGGGGTATAACGCACGAACCCCACCACAGGCGGGGTTCGTCTGGCAGAAATTCCGCTGGCCTTATGGTCTTACATCGTAGATGACACCGTCGGCGGCACCGGTAAATCCACCGTTCGACGCTGCAATGTCAGCATTCCCCGCCCATGTGCCGCCTGTGCATTGGCTCGAGGCAACCGCCGCGTAGTCACTGTCAGAGCTTAGGGCTGTGTGGCCTGTTGTTTCAAGCTTGGTGCCAAGGTGGTAGCTCGAGCACGTCGTACCACTTCCGATAGCTTCATATGCATACCCTAGCCCGGTCGACGGATCCGTCGCAAGCGTTGAGATAAAGCCTTCGCTCACGAGATTACTGGCATACTGCGCCGAGGTCGGATAATTACTGTGGGAATCGTAGTAGAGCTCAAGAGCAAGCTGGAGCTGCTTGACATCGGCAATGCGGCGCGCATCGCGACCCTTTTTGCGGGCCGAATTGAGGGATGCAAGGACGATCGAGGAAAGAATGCCAATGATCGCGATGACGACCAGAAGCTCGATCAAGGTAAAGCCCTTCGAATAAGATTTCTTCATACTATAAATAGTAACGGTTACCTGCTAAATCGCCTCAACGAATGAGTACGCTCATTGTATCGCGGCCCTATACGGGAGAAGCATAGGCTGTGGATATCCGGGTGAGTATCCCCGCACGGCAATGAAAGCAGATATACTGTGATGATGTCCGGGAGTCACTTTGGCTTGAGGAGTCTGCGCAAGAGGTTTCCCACGGA
>Ga0209541_10014497_pt1 | contig 11870 bp, 15 predicted proteins | sample RifCSPlowO2_01_FD_184027 | JGI IMG/M metagenome (GOLD analysis project Ga0209541, IMG submission 184027) | Groundwater microbial communities from Rifle, Colorado - Rifle CSP2_plank lowO2_0.1 (SPAdes) (version 2) | ecosystem: Environmental > Aquatic > Deep subsurface > Groundwater | place...
TGCAGAAATAAGAAATAAAAAGATCGGTTTTGTCTTTCAGGCCTATAATCTCTTGCCAAGGATCACCGCCCTGCAAAATGTTACTTTGCCAATGATGTATGCGGGTATAGCAAAAGATAAAAGGAATGACACGGCAAAAAAATTTTTACAGATGGTCGGACTCGGCGACCGTATGAACCATGCACCTAACCAGCTTTCAGGCGGGCAACAGCAAAGAGTCGCGATTGCGCGGGCGCTGGTAATGAACCCCAGTATAATTCTGGCTGACGAACCGACCGGAAATATTGCCTCGGTACAAGCCGAGGAAATTATGAAAATTTTCCAGGATCTCAATGATAAAGGTCACACGATCATCATGATTACACACGAATCCGAGATCGCCTATCATGCAAAAAGAATCATTCATATCCGTGACGGAAAAATTTTCAAAGATCAGAAAAACGGTACGCACCGGAAAATAATTTCCCCAAAAAGATAACTATGGATATTTTTGAATTAATCAGAGAGGCCGTCGGGACCTTGATTTTAAATAAGATGCGGACCGGTTTGGCAGCCTTAGGCATTATTATCGGTATCGGGAGCGTAATAGCTTTAATTTCTTTGGGGCAAGGCAGTCAAAAAGCGGTTGAAAACCAGATCCAGTCTCTTGGAGCTAATCTTTTAACGGTGATTCCCGGAGGTCAGAATTCGGGCGGAGTACAAGGCGCTCTGGGCGGAGGAACGACTCTAATCCTTGAAGATGCAAAAGCAATTGAGACATCTCAAGAAATAACGACGATCAATTCTGTCTCGCCGGAACTATCGCGCCGCGCACAGGTTACAGCCGGAAGAAATAATACCAATACTCAAGTAATCGGAGTTTATCCGACTTATGAAAATATCAGGAAAATTTCAATCTCATCCGGCAATTTTATTGCTGACCGCGATGTGCGATCATTGGGGAAAGTTGCGGTATTGGGTCCACAAGTAGTCTTGGATCTTTTTGGCGAAGGAACAAACCCGGTAGGTCAAAATATTCGAATTAACGGTCAACAACTGAGAATAATCGGAATGACTGTCTCCAAAGGAGGGAGCGGTTTTCAAAATCAGGATGACGTAATATTTGTGCCTTTATCCACTGCTCAAAAAATACTGTTTGGTGTCGCCTATGTTTCATCAATTGCGGTCGAGGCAAAAAGCCAGGATGTGATGACCGACAGCCAAAATCAAATTGGCTACTTTTTGCTCGCCCGTCATAAGCTATCCGATCCAACCCAGGCAGACTTCAGAATTTTTTCCCAGAATGATATCTTGAATACTGCCTCGCAGATAACCGGAACTTTTACAACTTTACTGGGAGGAATTGCGGCGATTTCCCTGTTGGTGGGAGGGATCGGGATTATGAATATTATGCTCGTAACTGTAACCGAGCGTACCCGTGAAATCGGTTTAAGAAAAGCTTTGGGCGCAAAAAAAAAGATAATAATCATGCAGTTTCTGATCGAAGCGATAATACTGACATTTTCGGGCGGCGTATTTGGAATGGGGCTGGGAATTTTTATCTCTTATCTAGTTTCACAGCTGGTAGGCTTGCCGCAAAGTATCTCTGTTTCGTCTATCGCGCTTGCGATCGGAGTTTCGGGAGTTATCGGAGTACTTTTCGGTTGGTATCCGGCTAAAAAAGCAGCCAATTTACAGCCGATTGAGGCGTTAAGATATGAATAAACAATTCTCAATGAATGTTTCAATCACTCAATTAATTAAAACAAGCGTAAATTTTGAAAGAAGGGTGGTGAATATAAGATGAAAAATAACACAGTAATCGTAATTATTACCGTATTAGTTATTGGTGCAGGAACATTTTTTGCCGGAATGAAGTATCAGGAAAGCAGACGGTCGGCAATAAGAGGGCAATTTGGAGGAAATTTTGCCGGAAGGTTCGGAGGTCAGAATCAAGGAGCGGGCAATCGATCGGGATTTCGACCGGTGGCGGGAGAAATCATCAATGCCGATGATAAATCAATCACGGTTAAACTCCAAGACGGTAGTAGCAAGATCGTCCTTTTGTCTGACAAAACAGAGATAAACAAAGCGGAAAAAGCTTCGAATACCGATCTTAAAGCTGGCGTCCAAGTGGCGGTGTTCGGCAACGAAAATTCCGACGGAAGCCTAACCGCCCAAAATATACAACTCAATCCACAATTTGGAAGAATGAGGAACCCAACATCCACGAAATAAATTTACTAGTTGATAAAATTAATCTATGGATATTAAAAAAGTTTTTATATTTATTCTGGCAGCTTTAGTTTTAGCTGCCTTTTTTTATGTTTTTTCTAGCAAGCAAGATATAAAGGAAAATTCTGAAAGATTGACAGATAATGTCGTTGAACAAAACGACGGCGGAGGAGTCACAGAAAATTTGAATCCACTAACGATAGAATCATTAAGGCAAGGACACTATCCTGGAAGCGAAATGGTAATCGAACAGACTCTTGAACCAGGTAGCAATTACAGCCGCCACATTGCTTCTTATAGATCAGAAGGGTTAAAAATTTATGCTCTTTTAACAATTCCAAATGGGGAACCGCCCCCCGATTCGGCCGGTTGGCCAGTGATTGTGTTTAATCACGGGTATATTCCTCCAACTCAATATCAGACCACAGAGAGATATGTTGCTTATGTTGATGGGTTTGCAAGAAACGGCTATATTGTTTTTAAACCAGATTATCGAGGCCACGGAAATTCCGAGGGAGAGCCGGAGGGAGCTTATGGTTCAAACGCTTACACGATCGACGTCTTAAATGCAGTCGCATCAATTAAAAAATTGAAAAACCCTTCGACAGGCTCAGGGCAAGTCGCCGACCCGAATAAAATCGGAATGTGGGGGCATTCTTTAGGAGGATTTCTAACGCTAAGGAGTATGGTGGTTAATAAAGATATAAAAGCCGGTGTCATCTGGGCTGGAGTTGTTGCATCCTATCCTGACCTTTTAAACAGATGGAGAAGAGGAACCCCAAGGCCTACTCTGCCTAGCGGAAGAGGTGGTTGGAGACAAAGTTTGACTGAAACATACGGTACGCCGGAAGAAAATCCTGATTTTTGGAATTCAATCTCTGCCAACTCTCATTTGAGAGATATTTCTGGTCCTTTGCAACTACATCACGGTACAGCCGATACTTCAGTTCCGGTTGAGTTTTCGCAGACGCTTGAAAAGCAGATGCAGGAAGCCGGAAAAACTGTGGAGTTTTATACCTATCCAGGCGACGATCACAACATTTCTTCATATTTTAATTCTGCCATGCAGCGATCGGTTGAATTTTTCAATCGATATTTAAAAGAAAAATAGACATAGAATCCAAAAGCAGTTGATTTTTAAAAGTTAATATGTTTTACTTTCCTTATAATGGATGACTTAAATCCTCCAGCAACTCCAAGTACTGTTCCAGATAGCGTAAGGGATATAAATCTTTTTGGTCCAGCAGACTTTGCCTCAAATCTTGCGCAAAAGCTAAATATGGAATCCACAGCTTTAGCAGATGCTCTAGCAAGATACTACGGGGAGAAAAAAATTGCTTTTGGTGAAGTCGCTTCCCCTACAACAACAGATTTAGCAGTGATTTCCGCGGCCTTATTTCAAAAAGCTCAAGCGGATAAAAGAGGAGAAGAAAAAGTTTTGGGATATAAGATCGGTGAATGGACTGAAGAGACAAGGAATGGTGGTAAAGCAAGAGAATTATATTTAAGTGCTACGGTAGGTGTTGGAGGCGGTGTAACCATTTCAGTAACAGATCCTGGTTTAATGCATCCAACCATGAGATTGTCTTTTAGAAAAAAAGAAGAATCATTGAGCCGCCCAGGAGTTAAATCAAAAGTTGAATACGAAGCTCAATTTTTTGGTGACGAAAGAAAATTGCCTGATGAGCATAAGATACCAGGAGTGAGAAGACTTCCCGGAATTACACCAGCTCATGCAAGAATGGTAAATCCTGTACCTCTTTTAGTTTCTGGAGGTACAGTGCGTTACTTTGTTGATAAAGCATTTAATTTGAGCTTACCTCCCAATCAACCTGCAGCTCCTCCTGCGTCCTGATTTTATTTATTTCGTCTTAAGCGCAACAAAAAATTTGGGTACCTTTTTCCATTTTCTTATTTCTTAAATAAGTTTCTCAATTCAATTTTTGCTTGTTCAAGTATTTTTTTCCTTTCGGGTTTTAGATTTCTTCCTGCACGGTTAATATAGAGATTAAGCATGTTCATGGCGGATTGAAATGGGTTGGCTTTTCGTCTTGTGCTCACCTCTGCCGAACGCTTGAGGCTCAAGGCAATTTTTTTTGGGTCATCCCAAGTAAATACTCCCTCTTCCAAATCAAGAGCAAAACTGGTTTTTGTGACTTCCCCAGACAAGTATTTTCTGGTTGTGGTCATTTCTATATGTTAAAATTATTATAAATGAAAGCGGTGCAGATTAATAGATACGGCGGATACGAGGTTTTAGAAATAAACCAAAATGCGCCAACACCTTCAATCGATAAAGAGCAAGTATTAGTCAAGGTTCAGGCTGCAAGTATAAATCCTTTCGATGGAGCTGTTCGTTCAGGAGCGTTACAAAAAATGGCACCGTTACAATTTCCGATTACTTTAGGCGGAGATTTTTCAGGTATTGTGTCCGAGGTTGGAACAGATGTCTCTGAATATAAAGTAGGGGACGAGGTGTATGGTTCAGCCAATATTTTAAGCGGCGGGTCAGGTTCATTTGCCGAGTATGCTCAAGTAAGGATTTCAAATATGGCTAAAAAACCAAAAAATGCCGATTTTATCGAATCTGCAGCTTTACCGTTGGTTGGTTCAAGCGCAGTCCAAGCTTTGGAAGAACATATTAAGTTGCAAAACAAGCAGAAAATTCTCATCCACGGCGGTGCAGGAGGCATCGGCCATATCGCCATTCAGCTTGCCAAAGCTCTGGGCGCTTATGTTGCAACTACGGTGAGCACGGATGATATGGAATTTGTTAAAAAGTTAGGCGCTGATGAGATTGTAGACCATAAACTACAAAAGTTTGAAGAAATGCTTAGAGATTTTGATGCTGTTTTTGATACAGTCGGCGGTGAAACAACTAATAGATCTTTCAAGGTTCTCAAAAGAGGCGGAGTGATGGTGACAATGGTTGGTCAACCCGACGCAAAACTAGCAGAAGAGTATGGTGTTACAGCCATAGGACAAGGTTCAAAAGTTAACACCCAACATTTAATTCGCTTAGCTGAATTAGTAGATGCTGGAAAAATAAAAGTAAATGTTGATAAAATCCTTCTTCTTAACGAAGTAAAAGAAGCTTTCAAATACCAAGAAGAAGGCCACCCTAGGGGTAAAGTAGCATTGGAGGTTAAAAAGTAGTAATGTGAATTCTGGCCTGGTCGAGAATGGCGGGAAATTTAAGTTGTGTCTTCATCTGGACTTTATAGATTTTAACCCCAGAATCAAGCTTGATTGCCGGAGAAACCAGAAAATATTGGGTTGTTGCGCTTGGAAAAAATAGCTCCGAGTTCCAAACTGGATGGCTGTCTGTTTCATTGTAAAGCCTCACATAGAGAAACTCATTAGCGTTTGGGACATGGGTAGTAGCTTCAAACACGACCTTTCTTATTTTCCCATATTTGGCAGTATCAACTGTTGCTTTAATACCAGGTACGTCGGTCCATTCGTCTGATGATATCGTACCAGACCCAAGTGGTATGAAAAAGTCCTGCTCCCTATTTTCCTGTTGATTTAAGGCTTCTTGAGTTGCTAATTTAAATTTGGAAAGTTCTTCGTCTATCGTAGAAAGACAATCATCAGGACAGGTTTTAGAACTGACTTGAAGAGAAGGAGATGGTGTAACTTTCGCTAAGCCAGGTAGTTTGTTAGTTGTACCCAATAGGTTCATTCCAACCCATACATCTAGGACGATAAGGTTTAGGATAAATAAAAAAAATATAATAAAAAAAATTTTATGATGCAGCCAATGTTGAGGTGGGTCCATATAATTTAGTCTAACAGATACAAAATAGAGAAATAATTTTATTAAATTTGTTATCATATTTTGATGAAAAAGAATGTCATAATAACAAGTTCAAACAAAAGAGATGGAGGATTTTTAGTCGATCATTGGCTGCGGTCCTTAAAAGAAAACGTTGATCTAAGAAACATAGATATCATAGTCCAGGATTACGGTTTAAGTAGAGCTCAAGTACTTAAACTCAAAAATGAAAAGGTAATAGTAATAAAGGGAAATAAAAAAAGTCACATTGTAAACCAGCGTTTTATTGACGCTGGCAGCTATTTGCCAGAGCGCGATTATGATCAAGTGCTTTTTTGTGACGGAGGGGACATTATTTTCCAAGAAAATATCTCTCATCTTTTCAACAAAAATAATAATGTTTTCAGGGCGGTCCCACTTGATATGGAAATGCTGTTTTTCGAGTATTATATTCCGGGAAATTTTTCCAAGGCTCTCGGAAAAAGAATATACGAATTTTTAAAAGATAAACCGATTCTTAATGCAGGTTTTATCTTGGCGCCTAAATCTAAATTTGTCAACCTATGTAGAGAGATAAAAAAACTTGTAAAAAACAAAGATAGATACGGACCAGATCAAATTGTTTTCAACTATTTTATTTACAGAGACAGCGTAATATTTTTGGATAAAAAGTACAACTTTCTCATCAATGTAGGCAAGATAGGTTTTAAGTTGAAAGAAGGAGTTTTTTATAAAAAAAATGGAGAAAAAATAGCAGTCGTTCACAATGCTGGTCGTAGTGAACCACTGAGGTTGATAAACAACTTTGGCTATGGCAGACAATTTAATAAGACAAAAGAATTGCTTTTCACCCTTAAAAAAATTTTTTATGCAAACATGGCGAAATTAAAAGATATCGCAAAACTTAGAATATAAATAATGGGATTTTTCCAGAAGAAGAAAATTTGGTTGGGAGTTCTTGCTGTCTTTGTTTTCTCGATTATTTTAGTCAAATCTTATTCGCCAAAAAACAATATCAGTGGCCCAAGCTTAGAAAGGAATCCGATAGTCCAAATAGCGCAACCATCTCCTACCCCCTTTCCTTTTCAGGAAATAACCATTCCATATCTTCGGCAAAGAATATATGATGGCAGTTTAGGAGAATCACAAAAAAATTACGAAAATCAAAGTTACACAGCATTTTTGACAAGCTACAGTTCGGACGGGTTAAAAATTAACGGACTTTTAACTCAACCGAAAGGTCAAGCTCCCCCTGAAGGCTGGCCGGCGATAGTCTTTATCCACGGATATATTCCGCCAAGGCAGTATCAAACGATCCAAAATTACTACGATTATGTTGACTATCTTGCCAGAAACGGGTTAGTCGTTTTTAAGATCGATTTGAGAGGTAACGGCAGTTCGGAAGGAGAGGCGGGCGGAGCATATTATTCAGCGGATTACGTTGTAGATGTATTAAATGCGTATTCAGCCTTACAGAATTCTTCATTCGTAAATCCTAAAGCTATCGGTTTATGGGGTCATAGTATGGCAGGTAATGTCGTGATGAGAAGTTTTGCGGTCAAGCCCGAAATTCCGGCTGTAGTCATCTGGGCAGGCGCGGTATATTCGTATACCGACATGCAGGAGTTCGGAATAAATGATGCCAGCTACCAGCCACCCGGGACAAGTTCCGAAAGAGCCAGGAGAAGACAAAAAATTAGAGATATTCATGGTGAACCGAACGCCGACCACTTTTTCTGGCAGCAGATAGCACCGACAAGTTTTTTAAATGACTTAAAGGGCGCAATTCAGATCCATCACGCGATAAATGATCCGGTGGTAAATATCGGATACAGCCGAAATTTAATTAGTCTATTAGATAAAACAAATGTTCCACATGAACTGCAGGAATATTCCAGCGGAGGACATAATCTAAGCGGATCGGCTTTCAACGAGGCTATGGATAAAACAGTGGAGTTTTTTAAAAAATACTTATAAAATTATAGCTGTGAAAAACTCTTTTAAAGATAAAGTTTATGAGTTTTGCCGGGCAATACCAAAAGGAAAGGTTGCCACTTACGGGCAGATTGCGCGCCTTGCAGGTAAACCCAAAGCAGGAAGGGCAGTTGGATTGTTTATGCGGATCAACTCTGATGCTCCGCATACTCCATGTCATCGAGTAGTTGCTGCAGATGGAAGCTTAAACGGTTATTCTGGGCAGGGAGGATTAGCTAGTAAAAGGAAAATGCTTCTTAAGGAGGGAATAATTTTGAGAGGTTCTTTAGTTGATCTTCTCCGTTCACAATGGAAGAAATCATAAATCACTCATACCACTCTAACCTACGAGGTTAGAGGTAGGACGTTGTGGCAATCTGAAATTGCAGAAATAAATTAGCTTTTTTCTCCAAGAAGTCGTAAAATCGATGACAATATGAAAAATATGGGATTAACAATTCAAATTAATAAACCGGTTAGTGAAGTTTTTGCTTTTACTATTAATCCAGAAAATACTCCCAAATGGTTAGACTCAATTATTATCGAGAAAACTAATGAATGGCCGGTAAGAGTTGGAAGCGTTTATAGAAATCAAAGCAAAAGTGGAAGTTGGTCAGAATACATGGTAACTGAATTTAACAAAAATGAGATGTTTGTTTTTACCAAAAAGGATGGAAATTACCACGTTAGATATATTTTTACACCTATCAATAAAAACAGCACAGAGCTTGAATATTTCGAATGGGTTGACAAAGGAGATATCGAAGAGCCTTTTGCATTAGAAATTTTACAAAAATTAAAAATAGTTTTGGAAAAATAATCAACTTCATACTTAATGAAACTCGGGAAGACTTTGTATATTAAAAATAGAGAAGAGTGGAGAAGGTGGTTGGAGAAGAATCATAAGAAAGAGCCGGAGATCTGGTTGGTTTATTATAAAAAACACACAAAAAAATCCTCAATCCCTTATAACGACGCCGTAGAGGAAGCGCTTTGTTTTGGCTGGATTGATAGCACGGTAAAAGGTATTGACGGAGAAAAGTATGCGCAAAGATTTTCTCCCCGAAAACCTAAGAGCAACTGGTCAGAGCCTAATAAGGAACGAATTGAAAGATTGATTAAAGAAGGAAAAATGACTCCAGCAGGATTAGTTTTTTTTGAAAATAAAATACTCAGCACATTAAGACGTTCTTATAAAGCATTTAATGTTTCTTGAGCCGGAGTGAAGTTGTGTTTATAAAAAACAGCTCTTTCAAATTCCTGACGGGCGGCTTCAGCATTTCCTTGTTTTAGGTAGATTTGGCCGCGAAGATAATAAAGTTCGGAAAAGGCGCGGTTCCAGTTATTCAGGATTTTATCTGTCAACTCAAATACTCTTTGGTAATTAGCAAGCTCAAAATAAGCTTTAATTGGCTCTATTTGGTACCAGAGAGTGTGGAAGGGAAGCTGGTTTTCAACTTTCTCAAATTCTTCAACAGATTGCTGATAATCCTCGATGTTATATAAAGCAACCGATAAATTAAATCGAGCATAAATATCTTGCGGAGCAATCTCCAATTGATTTCTTGAGTTTTGGACTGCCTTTTGCCAGGCGATTTTGGGATCTTTGTCTTCACCTAAGATCGTCTCAGCGATTCCTTGTTTATCTTCTGGTACTAAAACCAAGGGTCTAGATTACTTTAGCAACTAATATTTGCTAGAATAGATTATCTAGACAATGAAAAACAAGTATTTTGTTAAGTCGCATATTACAGAGCGTAAATTTAGAAAAATATTGAGATATTTTTCTCAAGATTTTGATGCATCTAAAGTCGCTCAATTAACTAAGTTAACAAGAAAAACAATTAACAGATTTTATCATAAATTCAGGGTTAGAATCTATCAGATAGAAGAAAATCAATCTAGTAAGATTCATGGAGAGATTGAAGTTGATGAATCATATTTTGGGGCAAGAAGGGTTAGGGGTAAAAGAGGACGAGGAGCTAAAGGAAAAGTGCCAGTTGTTGGACTCTTAAAAAGAAACGGAAAGGTGTTTACTCAGATTATTGAAAACTGTAAAAGACGAGAGTTAATGCCTGTAATTAAGGGTAAAGTAATCGAAGAGTCAACAATTTATACTGATGGTTGGAAGAGCTATGATGGACTTGTTCTTAACGGTTACAAACATTACCGTATTCATCATCACAAGAATGAGTTTGCCAGAGAAAAAAATCATATTAACGGTATTGAGTCTTTTTGGAGTTATACTAAAAGAAGATTATTAAAGTTTAACGGAATCAGAAAAGACAAATTTTTATTACACTTAAAGGAATCACAATTCAGATGGAACAACCGAAGAAATATTTATCAGTTGTTACTAGAAAACCTTAGAGAAAAACCTCTCTAAAGTATCCTAGACCCAAACCAAATATTCATAATTAAACTGTTTCCAGAGCAAAAAAAAATCTTCATAGGAGAACCAGAGGTTTTTATTCTGTAAAGAGTCGTCCTGTATGAGCTGTCCGATTTCGTCGTTGTAACCTTTAACAGTTCGATAGTGGCCTATATCCTCTTCGATTTTGGTCAGAGTTCTTGCCACAAACGGAATATCGTAAGTGATGAAAAGTTTAATAAGTTCAATATTTCCGTTAGGTCTGTGATAGGGAATAAGACCAAAGTCTTTAGCTTTTTCTCCGAGTTCTTCCAAAGTAACTGACTTGTCGTCGTTATCGCCTTGTGGATTTTGAAAAGGCCTTAGCTCGTTACCTAACTCTTGTTGGCTAACGTTGATACCATAATATGAAAGCGCCATGGATAAGGCGGCGGGTCCGCAGTTATTGAAGGTTTGAAAGACATGGTAGCCATCATCAAGAATCTTAGTCTCGGGTGGAGTTTTAAGAATACTCGTGGGAAAGAGAGAGGGCGAAGGAATTGCATAAGTTGGAGAATCAGAAGCCGGTTCAGGCTCTGTATATAAAAATTGTCTGGAAACAATAAAAAACCCCGCAACCGTAAGGAAGAAAAATGATAAAATATATTTCGCCATCTTCCAATTCTAGCAAACTAATTAACAGTCATCCTGAACTCGTTTCAGGATCTGAATTGTCATTCCCGCGGAAGCGGGAATCCAGATTAAATAGATTCCGCATCAAGTGCGGAATGACAAAAGATGCTGAAATAAATTCAGCATGACAAAAGAATAAGTTTTAAATCAATTATTTTAAAATAATGAAAAAAATATTCTTTTTTATAGCTATTATTTTATTCGGAATATTAATCGTGGTTAATAAAGTTGAGAAAAAAAATATTAATATTAGAGAAATTCCTAGTCCTATTTCTTCGCAAAAGCAATCGGAAAACGAAGAGATAAATTCTGATGTTCCACAATTTACTACCATTGCAGAAGGCCTAGATACTCCCTGGGCGATCGCATTTTTTCCTGAAGGCGATATGTTGGTGACAGAAAGACCCGGGAAAGTAAGATATGTTGATAAGAATGGAAAACTTGCCCAAGAGCCGATTGCGTTAGATAAAGTGAAGGAAATAGGCGAAGGTGGATTACTTGGTATTGCACTTCACCCCGACTTCGCTAAAGCTTCGCCGGGCAAGCCCGACTTTTCTTCAAATAGGTATGTTTATTTCTACTATACCTTTAGCAATAACGGTCAAGATACTTTAAATAGGGTGGTGCGGATGAAATACGAAAACAATAAGCTTAGCGGCGAAGAAATTATAGTCGATAATATTCCGGGAAACTTTAACCACAACGGAGGCAGGATTAAATTTGGTCCTGACAAAAATTTATATATCACAACCGGTGACGCTCAAGACCCGTCCCGTTCCCAGGATAAATCTTCTCTAGCGGGAAAAATATTGAGAGTAACGGATACGGGTAAATCTGTTTCGGATAACCCATTCAATAATT
>Ga0209541_10014502_pt1 | contig 11866 bp, 12 predicted proteins | sample RifCSPlowO2_01_FD_184027 | JGI IMG/M metagenome (GOLD analysis project Ga0209541, IMG submission 184027) | Groundwater microbial communities from Rifle, Colorado - Rifle CSP2_plank lowO2_0.1 (SPAdes) (version 2) | ecosystem: Environmental > Aquatic > Deep subsurface > Groundwater | place...
ATGAGAAAGAGTCGCTTATACATCAGCTCGAGTCAGGCCATTTCCATCCTGATATTGTTCTTGCAAAAAAGCTGCAAAAGGCCCTTGGAATCAATATTTTAGAGGAATATGAGGAAAAGCATGAAGCCCTGCAGCATGCAAAATCGGAAAGTTTTACAATAGGGGATTTTATCAAGATAAAAGAGAAGCCAAAATAGCCTGTTAAAAACAGTAAGATTTAGATTTTTGGGGTAAAAATATAATACTCGCATTCTCCGCGCTTTTCATAGAAATAAATATTCAGCTTATTCTTTAATAAGCTCATAAAATTGCCGTGCTCTTTATCGCATTGGCTTTCATTTGGCGGGCATGGGAGAATGTCGCATGTATTGATTAAAACATACCTTGCTTTACCGGATTTTTTCTGCAGTTCTATCATTTTCTTTGTGTTATACAGGGGGTAGTAAATCAGCTCATCCGCCTTTGCATCTTTATAAGCAATGAAAGAGGGATTTGATATCCACAGCCCTTTTGCATCTTTTATATCAATAGCATTCATGAAATTATAAAATTGGTCTAATTTATCGTCATAATTGTTTAATCTTAATTGCGGCATAATTTGAAAAGCTGCTATTGCAATAATTAAGAACGGTATTATGTTTTTATACCTTTTAAAAAATCTGAATTTATCGAATAAGTCCGAAAATTTGACAATGCCGTAAGCCGTTAATATATATAACAACGGTAAAACCTGAATTAAAAACCTCATTTCCTTGTGTGCAACAAAATTATAGGGGATAAAAGCCACCAAAAATGCAAAGGGCATTGCTAGTTTCATTTCCTTTTCCTTCTTAATAATGAGGATTATCCCGAGAATTGAAAATAAAGACAAAGCATTCTCCTTAATGATATTTAAAAAATAAAACCAAAAAGGCTGGTTGTAAACCCATCCCGTAAACATAGTCATATAGCCCTGCAAAAAACCCGGGTAAAATGGATTATGAAACAATGCCAAATTTATAATTAAATATGGAATTGCTGGAATTAAAAAAAATAAAATTGAGGTAAAAAATTGATTTGGATTTGCCTTCTTTTTGCATATAATATAAATAAAGAATAGATAAAATGGGATTATCAAAAGAATCTGAAAAAACCTCGTCATAAATGCAATCCCGAAAAATAGCCCAGATAAGTTATATCTTTTCCTGACAAAAAAATATACTCCAAAAACAGCGAAAAAAGTGGAGGGTATCTCCGAAAACATTATGCTATTGAACAAAAAAAATGTTGGTGAGAATGCTAACAGCAAAGCCGAAATTAATGCTGTTTTTTTGCCAAAAAGCTCATAAGCAATAAAGTATGTAACAATTACTATTCCGATGCCGAACAGCAAAACCATTAATTTTCCAAAAAATACCACATCCATCCCTATTTTCCAGAAAAACCCAAGGATTAATGGCCATACTAAAGGCCTTGATGCCTCATACAATCCAGCATTTCCGTAAGAATAAATATATTTCCCCATGTTGATATAAACAGAGGAGTCCCACCACAAGTCGCTATTAAAGTTAATATGGGAAAAATACAAAAGGAGGAATAGTGCAATTATCAATACCAAGCCTATATTGCCGCTAAACTTATTATTCATTCTTCTTCCATATGTTGTATTGATTTTTCCTGAAATAATTCGGGGCCATAAGGATATAAATTAGCATGATAACCAGCCAGAATGGGAACATGAAGAAAATAGGCACCAAATGCCATAAGTCAAATTTCCCCTCGAACTTTATTATTGCCAGGATAAATAATGGGTAAGACAGCAATGTCGAAACAATTCCTGCTATTGCAACAAATGTCAAAGGTGTTGCCCCGGTAATCACTCCAAAAGACCACTTTGCAAATCCTACAATTGAAAACCATTCAAAGAAGAACTTTACAACAGCCAAATTAAGGTACACACTTTTAGAGGCAAAATAAGTTAAGTATCCTGAGGCTATCTGGTATATTGTAAACGAGCCCATTATTATCGCCTGCACATAGGAAAACAGGAAAAGGGGGAGCGTATAGAGGTCTATTACGGCATTATTTATTTTCAGGTGTTTCCTGAATATGTTTAATATTCCCATTGCAAACCTTGTCCTTTGCCTTAGGAATCCTTTTGCATCGTAAGGCATGTTTGTTTCTGCAATTGCTTTTTCTGCAAACCCTACCCTATAGCCTTTCCTGATGAGCCTTATTGCAATGTCTATATCCTCCGAGAACCCTTTGGTGCTGAAGCCTCCTGCAGCTATAAGCTCTTTTTTCCTGTACATGCTTAATGGCCCGGGAGTTACAATATTGGCATTAATTTTTGAAAACAGCATCCGTATAAGGGAATTGTACAATTGCTCAATGTGGACCCACATGCATATGAATTTTTTTCTATTTCTTACTTTTACAACTCCGGTAGCTGCTGCAACATTGCCACTTTCTAGCTCTTTCGCCATTAAATTTAATGCGTCTTTGTGTATATAGCTATCGCCGTCAACTACAGCAACTATGTCTCCCATTGCCCTGCTTAAAGCCCTATTCAAAGAAGCTGCTTTTCCAGAATGGGCAGTCCTTATCACCTCCACTCCTCGCTGCGCATATTTTAGCGCTATTTCATAAGTCTTATCGATGCTGCCATCATCCATTATAATTATCTGCTTCTTGCCGTTAAAATATGCATTTAGCGCAGATTCAATTGCATCTGCAATATATTTTTCCTCATTATGCGCCGGTATTATTATGCTGATGCTTGCAAATTTGCGCTCTTGTTTCGGCTTTTTCGGCTTGATAAACACAAGAATATAATAGGATAGGATTACAAGTAGAAAAACAAAAGTTATAGTAGCAGGCAGGTATTGAATTGCCATTTATATCTTTAGGAGTTATTTGCTTAGAATTCTTATATATTGCGGTTTGTACTCAGGCAAACTTGCTGTTCGCTTCCTTTGCAGTGCAGAACCATGATAGTCTCATGTTAAAGGCTGCCTTGAAAAATGCTATGCTGTTTGCCACCGCGAGAATAAGCCCCAGGGTAAGCGCAGACAGGACAAGATAAGGAAACTCCTTTAATATGTGGTTCTTGTGCAGGGCTATTACCCCAATAACAATAAATCCTGCTGTAAGCAAAAATCTGTTTAGAAATGTTATAAAATCTGTGGTGCTGAACAAGGTAGGATCCCCAAGGAACCACCCGCTCAGCCCGGCCAGTGTCATTATGAAAACAAACGGCGCAGCAACATTCCCTAGTGTAACGAACATTATCATCATCCTCTGCCTTAAGGTAAGCCCTCTCTTGAATAATATCTTAAAGGCATTGTCAAAAAAAACCCTTGTGTTTCCGTAGCACCATCTCATCTGCTGCTTAAGGAAGCTCTCAAAAGTGGCCGGCACTTCGCTTGGAGTTTCAAAATCCAGGTAAACTGACTTATAGCCATTTAACAGCAGCTTCACGCTTAAATCCGAATCCTCTGTAAGGCTGTTGAGGTTCCACCCGCCTAATTTTTCAAAAACTGATCTCCTTATTGCGCCTGCTGTGCCGCAAAAGAAAACGCAGTTTATCCTACTGTTTATCGGCATGATAATGCTATGGTACACCATCAAAAGGTACGATGCAAACCGCGTTATTAGGTTTGACTCCTTATTGTAAACTCCCTGCCTTGTCTGCACCAGCGCAACTTTAGGGTCTGAAAAAGGCCGTATAACTTTTGTCAAAAAATCTTTTCCAGGGATCCAATCAGCATCGAATATTACAATTAGCTCGCCTTTCGTGTATTTCATACTGTTTTCCAATGCCCCTGCCTTAAACCCGTTCCTGTTGTCGCGATGCACGTATTTTATGAATCCTTTATTTTGCTCTTCAAATTTTGCGAGTAATTCCTGCGTTTCTATGCTTGTGCTGTCATCTGCTATGATTATCTCATATTTGTCTTTTGGATAGTCGAACTGCATGCACTGCCTTATGCATCTTTCTGCAATAGGGTCGTTATACGTAGGAATCTGCACGGTGATAAAGGGGGAGGTTTCCATTCCCTTATGCTCCATCTCTTTTTTCTTGCCGAAAAACAGGTTCATTGCTGTAAGTATTATGAACAATACAGAGAAGAATATTATGGGGAGAAGTGCAAGGTTATAAACAAACAATGCTATATTTTGTGGGGTCATTTTAATTTCCTAGCTGCATTTCATATTGCCTTATTGTCCTGTTGAATTTCGCATAGCTCGGAATGCCGTCCAAAACTGTGTTATCGCTGCCTGCAATCCCTATGTAAAACCTCTGGCCAATTCCTACTATGCCTAAATTTTCAATTTCTATGGCATTTTTATACAGCTCGTTAAGAGTATCTTCCTCTCCGAGGCAATCCTGATATTTGTCCATAAAGATATTATGATTTATTAATGTTTCCCGTATATCGCCTGCTGGCGAGGAGAAGATGCCAAAATAAGCATCATAATATTTTTCAGCGCTTGTTTTTTTAATGCATTCCAGCGCAATTGAATATTCAAAATCAGCATCTTTTTTGTTGATGCTGCCCATAGTTATATAGCTCTTGTGGTAATACTTTGCATTCCCCGAATCAATGTATTCTTGCTTTATTTTTGGGAATATCTCCTTCATGAAATATTTTGAGGAGTCGGAATGCATGTCAAGGAATGCTATAATGGTTACCCCTGCATCTTCGCTTCCATAGTAATTGGCAGAATTAATATCGGGGTTGGAGTATATGGAAAGGTCATAAAATTTCTGTGATTGCAGCAATCCGGATTCCTTAAATAGGGGGTTAGGCTCGTATCTTATTTTGTAAAAAACAGCTCCGGCAGCTATTATGAGCATTGCTATGATAATCCCGATGGAATAAACTGCAAATTTTGGCGGCTCATAAGGCTTGGTTTTATCTTTGCTGCAATGCTCCATTGCCGCCATGCCCTGCTTCCTGCTCATTTTCCTGCTCCAGCTGTGTTTTGCGCAGAGAACAATTCTTCAGCAGTAAATAGCCTTCCCTGGAGCACATTGTCATTTATTATTATAGCTGGAGTTGAGTTAATTCCGTAGTATTTTTTAAGATTTGAAACAATCGGCTCGCCCATATAAAAGTCAATGGGAAACATCACCATTTCCTTGCCTGATGCCCTGACTTTGAGGTTAAGCTTGTCTAATTGCTCCCCCTGCTCGACGCATTCCTTGCAATCAGCTGAATAGAAGTAAAGCCCGTGCGTTACATTCATGCTGCATTTCTCGTATTGGTTCCTCGCAAGTATCCACGTCCTTATTGAAAGGTGCGCGTATTGCTGCTTCAGCAGCTTGTAATCCTCTGAGAGCTTATTGTATTTTTCATATTCCTCTATCCTGTAGGGCAGCCTGTCCCAATAGTAGCCAAGCTGGCTTAAAAGCTCATTAAATGATATCCTCGAAAATGAGCACATCTGCTCGCTTGCCAATGTCTCCCTAAAGGTCTGCTCAAGCTGCATGCTTTTTAGGTTAACATCAAGAAAATCGACATAGCTCTGCAGCGCTACAAGGTCCTTTGATGTTTTTTCCTTTAGGATGGATATGTCCTTTTCTGTCGCTTCCTTCAGAATTTTGTTTGCATACAGGCCGCTGAAAACCCCGGCTAAGTAAAGTATAACTGATGCAAAAATTGCAAAAAGTATGATGTAGGTTTTTTTTCTTTGCTGGCTCTGCTCACTCATTTTAATCTCTCTTCTGGATTGAGTCTTTTTTTACCTCTAAATGCTTATGGAATTTTATTCCGGCTGCCAGCAGGAAAAGGCTCCATATCGCTAATGGCAGCGGGTTTGGCAGGAACCAGCTGAAAAACAGCAAAGGTGTCATTGAATAAATCATTATCTTAAGCAAGGAAATGTACCTTATCCTGCGGAAAAACGGCTTTAGAGCCATGCTAAGGAAAAACAGCAGGAATGTCCCCGCAAATAAATAGAAAAATACCAGAGAAGTTGACCTGCCTATAGAATAGTTTATCATCCCGGTGTATTGTATGGCTATGTTAAGGGAAAGGTCAAGGTAAAATGCCCTTGCTAGGGCATAAATCAGGCTTGCCAATCCCGAAGCTACTGAAGCTGCTAACAAAAGAATTGAATAATCCCACACAACAGACTCAAAAGTGCGGCTGTTGAGGCTTTCGAATTCCTCCTTTGGGCTCGATAAAATTCTTATGCCCTTCTTTATAGGGCCCGTAATCCTCCTTAGCATACGCGTTAAGAGGTTGTATTGTTTTAAAAAGATTGTTATTTAGTCGGTCATTGTATCCTGAGAGCGGATATGCCCCCATATTATATATTGCTTAATTGCCCATAATCTTGCTTCCTGGGCATAAAAGCCAGATAAAATTAATAAAGCCATCTATCTTCCTTGCTGGAATGAATAAGCTCCCAACAGGCAGCAAGATACTTGATAAATTGCTGGATGGTGGCTATGAGACTGACATAATAACTACTGCCTATGGCCCTTCGGGCTCAGGAAAGACCGGATTGTGCATACTTTGTGCAATTAATACAGCCAGGATGGGGAAAAAAGTAATCTACATTGACACTGAAAACAATTTCTCTATTGAAAGGTTTAAGCAGATTTGCAATGCCATTAACCTTGATCATCTAAAGACAATAAACAACATGGCATTTTTTAAGCCAAATTCCTTTGAAGAGCAGAAAAAGACCTTTGAAAAGCTCAAGGACACTATTAATAATAAAGTAGGCCTTGTTATTGTTGATTCAATAGCTATGCTATATAGGCTTGAGATGGGGAAAGCAGAGGACATTTATGAGGTAAATAAAGATCTTGGAAACCAGCTTTCTTACCTAAAAGAAATAGCATCAAAAAAGGATATTCCTGTCCTGATTACTAACCAGGTTTATGCTGACTTCGAGGAAAAGGACAAAGTAAACATGGTAGGCGGTGATTTATTGAGGTATGCAAGCAAATGCCTGATAGAATTGCAGATAACTCCTGCTGGAAACAGGCGCTGCATAGTGAAAAAACACAGATCAATAGAAGCAGAAAAAGAGATTATCTTCAGGATTGTTGAAGGTGGAATTTTAGGGACAACTGAGGGCAGGGGCTTCAGGCTCTTTTAATGCCTATAAATCTCCAGTTCATTTAAATATTATAAAAAAATAAAAAGAAAATAAAAAAGGTTAATCTTTCTCAATTTCTTTGATCCTTTCTGCCACTCCTTTGGCTTCCTTCTCAAGGCTCTGCTTGTACTCTTTAAGCATCTCTACTTTCTCTTCCTTGGTAAGGAATCCTCTTGGCGCTTCACAATTGCATCCGCAGCTTCCATGCCCCATTTTCTCACCTCCATATTCTTATTATATCGGTTATACGATATTGGAAGCATGGCTTATATATAAATATATCGGTTGTACGATATATATTATTCTGGGTATTGGATATGCGATATTTATTTATACCAGAAGGTATTTTGATTTATAGACGGAAAATGGACAGATGTTGTGATATGCGGGGTTTTCTTTCGTTTCTAGTACTATGGCTAATAGGCAAGAAGCCGATGTCCGGAGACGATTTGAGAAAAGAGCTGGAGAGAAGGAAAGGCCAGAAGCCAAGCCCCGGAACCATCTATCCTGTATTGAAGTGCCTGCAGGAATACGGCTGGATAGAGGAAATAAAAGACAAAGGCAAGGCAAAAAAATACAGGCTTACAAAATCTGGTGAAAAGGAATTAAAAGAATCTACAAGGAAATTTGTTTCTATTTTCTGCGACATGGGAGGAGAATTTAAGAAAGCAAGGTAAATACTCAAGAGAAGTAGCCTATTAAACAGGGAAAAATTTATGATTATTATAATTCATTGAAATTTATTAATTCTGTTGTTTTAAAACAAAATTAATAAAGGGCCAATGTTTCCTGTTTTTCATGGAATACAAGGGCCTTGTCCTGGACAAGTTCCAGGAAGATGCGATAATATCTATAGAAAAAAACCATTCTGTTGTTGTTTCTGCTCCGACAGGCTCCGGAAAGACCCTGATTGCAGACTACATAATCAAGAGGGATATAGAGAAAGGCATAAAAGTTGTCTATACCGCTCCGATAAAAGCGCTTTCGAACCAGAAATACCGCGAATTTTGCAATGATTACGGAAAGGAAAACATCGGGCTGCTGACAGGAGACGTTTCAAAAAACCAGTCTGCTCCTGTCCTTATAATGACAACAGAGATATACAGGAACATGGCCCTGACCCAGGACGAGATGCTTGACAGGATATCCTACGTGATTTTTGATGAGATACATTATATTAATGATATTGAAAGGGGTTATGTCTGGGAAGAATCAATAATTTTCTCAAAGGACAGTGTGAGGTTCTTGTGCCTTTCAGCCACAATACCGAATGCCGCTGAATTTGCTTCGTGGATATCCTCCATTAAAGGCCATAAGGTGGATGTGATAAAGCATGATAAAAGGCAGGTGCCACTGCACAAGTCATTCTATGATTCTGAGCTGGGCATTACCGGTCTGGATGATATAAAAGAGGTAATTGACATACCTGATTACAAATATGTGCAGGGAAGGTCAAGGCACAGAAGGCCAAGAGTAAATGCCCCAAATCATGCCAGCCTGGTAAAGGAGATAAAGGATAAGCTGCCGTGCTTCTTCTTCAGCTTTTCAAGGCAGAAATGCCAGAATTTTGCATTTGAATTGTCCAAAGCAGGGCTTTTTGCTATTGATTCCAGGATTAGCCCAATAATAAGGGAAAAGCTTTCTTCTGCTCCAAAGGAGATAAATGAGCTTAAATCCACTAAACTATTGCGGCAGGTCCTTCCTTATGGAATAGCATTCCATCATGCCGGTTTGATACCGATAATAAAGGAGCTTGTAGAGGATCTTTTCTCAAAAGGCCTGATAAAAGTTCTTTATACTACCGAGACTTTTGCAGTAGGCATCAACATGCCGGCTAAAAGCGTCTGTTTTGAATCTTTGAGGAAATTTGACGGGGTGAGTTTCCGCTTTCTGAATTCCAAGGAATATTTCCAGATTGCCGGCCGTGCTGGAAGAAGAGGCATAGACAAGGAAGGCTTTGTGTATGCCATGATAACTAGGAGGGATTTTGATTATTCTGCCATAATGAGGATGAGCTTGAAGGATGTCGATCCTATAAAGTCGCAGTTCAGGCTTTCCGTGAATACTGTGCTGAACATGGTCAATAGCCATACTCCCAAGGAGATTGATGAAATATTATCTAAGAACTTCTTTGTCTTCCAAAAGTATGGCAAGGTTGATTCCTCGAAGAAAAATATCTTTTCGCACAAGTTTGCTGCAATAATCTTGAAGCTCGGGAAGCTTGGCTACATTAAAGATGGAAAATTGACTGAAAAAGGCCTTTTTTCCTCCAGGATATACTCAGAGGAAGTGCTTACCGGAGAGATATTTTCAACCTCATTTTACCTTGACCTTAATGAGTACCAGATCATGCTTTTGATAGCTTGTATTTGCTATGAGCCAAGGGAAAAGACCGAGTTCTACAAAATTTACAATTCTGAATTCCTTAATGCTTTGAGGAAAAAGATAAGATCTGATTTTTTCATATCCAGGGACAAGAAATTTGATCACATTGAGCAGCTGACTGCCCTTATTCATCCATGCTACCACAACGAGACAATATTCGACATAGTCAAAAACACAAATCTGCTTGAAGGCGATCTGATAAGGTTCTTCAGGCAGATGCTTGACCGCATAAACCAGGTAAAGCAAGCAACAAACGACATGAGGCTGCAGCAGATGCTCAAATCCTGCCAGGAAATAATACTGAACTGCCTGAGGGACATTGATGCTGTGTAAGAAAAGTTCACATAACATAACGTAATCTATATCTAACCCCGTTATCCTCTTTGAGCCTGCGATTAATGTGTTGGACATTAAACACCCTTTTCTCACAAAAAACAGAAACGTTTATATATTAGTTAATATCTATTAGTTATTGATTGATAACAATAAGTGATTAATATGCCTCAAACAATCTATAAAGACAAATTGGAGCATTCTCCAACTTTAAACACAGTCCTTATGGTAGAAGAAACGCTAAAAAAAATGGACAACAGCATTGTAACAATTGCAGAACTTAAAAGAAAGCTTCCAAAGCAGGTTAACCATAATACTTTAAGGGCAATTCTTGAATATCTAGAGGAAAGCAATAAGATTGCTGTTTCTCTTAAAGGGATTACTTGGATTCACAACACAAATGAAAATTTAAGAAAAGCGATAACCAAAGGTCTAGAATTATGAAGAAAACAAGAGTTATCTTTTCTCCGGAAGCTGAAGAAGTATACAAGCACCTAAATGAAGAAGCTTCTAAATCCAAGACTGAAAATATGATTCTCAATGCTATAAATAAAAAAGTTGAACTTATAAAATCAAATGTCCATTATGGGAATCCAATAGCCAAAAAATTAATTCCGGAAGAATACAAGGTTAAATATAATGTTTCTAACTTGTTTAGAGTTGAGCTTCCTAATTTTTGGAGAATGCTCTATACATTAACTGATGGTGAAACTGAAATTGAAATAATAGCTTTTGTTCTAGATGTAATTGACCATAAGGATTATAACAAAAAGTTTGGTTATAAAAATAAATGAATTCTAACAGCTTGCGAGAAAAGTCGCCTCAAACATATTTGGGCGCAGAAAAAGTGTTTCCATTAGGGCATTTAACACTCGCAAGGCAAACTTCCATTTCCCACAAACCTTTTTAAACACTCCTTCTTAACCTTGATATCTATTTGATGGTCAAAAATATGGCAAAAAACAACGGCAAGGAAGCTGTAAAAACACAGCATTCAAAGGGCAAATTAACAGCTAAAGAAAGGATAGATTTGCTTTTAGATAAAGGCACTTTTACCGAGTTGGATGAGTTAGTGGAGCTTGATTCTGTTAATTATGATCTCCAGCAAAAAAAGCAGCCGGGAGACGGAGTAATTACAGGCTATGGAAAAATAAACGGAAAGCCGGCCTGCATCTTTGCACAGGATTTTACATTTATGGGAGGAAGTATGGGAGAGATGCACAACATCAAGATAGCAAAAATTCAGGAGCATGCATTGAAGATTGGCTGCCCCATAATAGGATTATTTGACAGTGGAGGAGCAAGGATACAGGAAGGAATCCATGCCTTGGACACAGGTGGAAGAATCTTCAAAAACAACACTTTTGCCTCGGGAGTAATACCTCAAATTTCAGTTATCTTGGGACCATGCGCAGGCATCGCAGTTTACTCGCCGGCATTAACAGATTTTATCTTCATGACCAAGAAAATAAGCAACATGTTCATAACAGGCCCTGACGTAATAAAATCAGTGACAGGGGAAAAAATAGATTTTGAAAATTTAGGAGGCCCGTTAGTGCATAACGAAAAGTCAGGAGTGGCAAGCTTCATGGCAGAAAATGAGAAAGAATGCCTCCAATTGATAAAATTGCTGTTAAGCTATCTGCCTCAAAACAACATGGAAAACCCTAATTTCATAAGCACAAATGACAGGCCGGACAGGCAAAACATAAAGCTAAAGGATATAGTGCCAAAAGATTCGAAAAAAGTCTATGATGTAAAAGGAGTGATAGAGGAAGTAATGGACAGGAACACTTTCCTTGAGATACAGCCATTATACGCGCAAAACGCAGTCGTAGGATTGGCAAGGCTGAACAACAACACAGTAGGCATAGTAGCAACCCAGCCAAGCGTTTTAGCCGGATGTTTAGACATAAATTCCTCGGATAAAATTGCAAGATTCGTGAGGTTTTGTGACAATTTCAACATACCTATCATCAACCTGGTTGATGTTACCGGCTATTTGCCGGGAGTCGACCAGGAGCATAATGGAATAATAAGGCATGGCGCA
>Ga0209541_10014505_pt1 | contig 11865 bp, 12 predicted proteins | sample RifCSPlowO2_01_FD_184027 | JGI IMG/M metagenome (GOLD analysis project Ga0209541, IMG submission 184027) | Groundwater microbial communities from Rifle, Colorado - Rifle CSP2_plank lowO2_0.1 (SPAdes) (version 2) | ecosystem: Environmental > Aquatic > Deep subsurface > Groundwater | place...
GCCAATTCTTTAGCATTCTGCCTGAAAAAAACTCCCTGAACTTTTCCATAGACCAGAATATGAATACGGCCGTTCATTTAAAAAAAGAAATAAAGCAGTTTCAGCTGTGTTCAGCTGTAGACTACTACTGCTTCTTCATCATCAATGCCTGATAAATAATCATCAGCAGGGTAATCCATATCTGCTGAACTTCCTCCCATGCCCAAATCATCACCCATCATATCAGTATAGCTCTTTGCTTCCAAAGCCTCCTGAGGTATGTTGATAGATATAGGCTTGTTTATGTCAGAGATTGATATATCAGCTTTAATGTCCATTTCTATGCTGCCCTGCTCTTTTTCATCTGCATCAACGCCTTCCATATCGCTTGAGTCTATGACCATTTTTGCAGCAATAGTATATCTCTCAGCAACAAAAGTATTTTTGTTTATCCAAACTGTCACAGCATAGCTTTTTATCATCTTGGAGTAATCTAAAGAACTGTCTGCAAGAAGTTGGTTATTGCTTTTCTGGCTTTTCATAAGGTATTCTGCCAGTTTTTCCTGGCTTGGAAGTATTTTCAGCACATAATAATCATTTTCATTCTTGGATTCGTCAGCCAATCTTTCAATTGTTCCGCTTTCAACAAGTTCCAGCATCTGTTCTGCCTGATTTTGGTCATCCCAAACATCAGATGCTCCTTCAGTTAAAGATTGTTTTATCCAAGTGTTAAACATTTTCATATACATATAGTCTCCATCTATGTATGCTTTTACATCCATATCCATATTCAAGCCTTGTCCGCCATAAGACATTTTCATGTTCATCTCCATTTTTTTGTTGTCCTGGTCAATCTTTCCATCTGTGATTAGTTTTGCCTTAAGATCGGCATTCATTAAAGAACTTTTCATAGCCATGTCCATGTCCATGTCAAGAACAAAGGAATAAGTTTTTAGATTTGAATTTGCTTCTATAAGCTTTGCCTTAAGCTCATCATTTGTAATATTTTCAACACACCCTGCAGCAAAAATCAAAGCTGCCAACATAATCCCTAATATGATATTTTTTATTTTCATTTTTACCCCCATTGATAATGATTATTACTGAGAATATCCTCTTAACCTATATCCATATATAAATGTTGCGGCGATGTGATACGAAGGGTTATCTTATGATTATTTCAGTTATATTCTTTCTGTTTATCCTATAATTAAAAGAGTGAGAAAAGCGGAGGAAAATAATATTCTGATTAAAAGGTCAGCATATATGTGTTTATTATACCACAAAATCCGCAAAAAACAATAATAATTATATACTACTAAAATTTAACCTTTTTTATGGACTGGAAAAAAAGCAAGTTTATGCAGGGGAGAAATATTCTTCCATTAAAGCTGAAATCAGGCATGAACATTTCTGAGATGATATCCAATTATGAAAATTCTTCATTTGAGGCAAGAAATGTTGCAAAGGGAGCGAGGCTTTACGAGTACATGGTTAAAAATGATGATGTAATATGGCTCGGAATTGCAGGTGCTGTTGTTCTTGGCGGAATGGGAGGTTATGTGATAGATCTTATGAGAAAGGGATTTATTGATGTTGTCTGCTCCACAGGAGCGCAGGTTTACCATGATTTGCACTTTGCATTTGGGCTTCCTGTAAGGCAGGGCTCAGCTTTTGTTGATGACAATGTGCTTAGAAAAGACGGGACAACAAGGGTTTATGATATAAACATAAGGGAGAATGAAACGCTAATGGCACAGGATAAAATAATAATTGATTTCGGAAAGAAATGCAAATCCTTAAAAGGCAAATTCTCAAGCGCGGACTTTAATTATGAGCTTGGAAAATATGTGCTTGAAAATTCCCCCCATCCTGAGCTTTCATGGGTTGCGCAGGCTGCAAAACTCAATGTTCCCGTATTCTGGGATTCTCTTTCAAACCATTCTATAGGCATGAACATAGCAAAGCTTTTTGTTGGCAATAAGGATTTAGAGCCAAGCCCCTCTCTTGATGTTCTTGAGAGCGCAGGAATTGTATACTCCAATCCATGCACAGGCTTTGTTGAGCTCGGAGGAGGAGGCCCTAAAAATTTCATACAGCAAACTGGACCTACGATAAGCCAGATTTTAGGAATAAACTTTGAGGGAGCGGATCATGGGCTTCAGATAACAACTGCTGTTGAGAAAGACGGCGGATTGTCAGGATGCACTTTCAGCGAGGCAGTTACATGGGGAAAATACAAGGATGCCCACACAGGGCTTGTCCAAATATGGGGAGAATCGATGGTTGTAGCTCCAATAATCTTCTGGTATGTCAATGAAGCATGCAAAGAAAAAAAGCCAAGACAGCTAATGCTCCGCAAAAAGGAATTTTATGAGCATCTTGTGAAAAATTACAAGGCATAGAAAAAGAAGAGATGTCAAAAGATTAGCTAATTGTTGCATTTTAACTGATAAAAAAATAAAAGATGCTGGAATTTATTTATTAGTGGGATGAATATGATTAAATATAATAAATCAGCTTTTTTAAAACTATTTTTAATAATCACTATAACCTATTTCTCTCTCAATTTAATCTTTGCTTCATTTTCCTCATTTATTAATCGTATGGCGGATTTATTCACTATACCCTACATGATATTATGCGTGATGGGTTTGAATTTTTTTATTAAGAAGGGTTACAATAAAATAATATTTTCAATACCTTTGCTAAATATATCATTTTTGGCTTTAACATTTGTATTAGGCACATATTCTACATTTAATAACAATTTGACTTTTGGATTATGGTGGAAAATTTTAATACATATTATTTATACAATTAATATTTTACTCTCGGTATACATAATTAAGAAATTTAATGTCATATAGAGTTTGAAAAATATTGCTCCCATGTTTGTTGCGGTTGGGTGAGAAAAATGTTTTGTGCATGTATCTTCTACATTGAAAATCTAAAAATTAACCGATTTCCATCTCCTTGGAGCGATTGTGATTTTTATTTATCAAAAAAATTCTTGCTCGCCTTTCGGGCTCGGTCGGATTTTCTGTTCTCATTTTCCACTTGCTGCTTATTCTTCAATAAGCCACCAGTGAAATACACTGGCGGAAAATGAGATTATAAATGTCTGTTTTTTGATTTAGAAAAATCTACTTTTTTACTTACAAACAAAATTAATGAGCCCAATGATATTGAATATAACACTATTAAGTGAGGTCTTCCTGAGAATATAGAGAGAATAAGCATTATGCCAATTATGCCGCAAACTGTAACAAAAGTCCATTCTTTTAATTTAAACAAAATAGCAAGGAATACTGCATTAATAATTCCGAGCAGGCTTATTATATCAGTTGCTGCTATGCTGTCTAAAAATAAATGCGTCTGGCTAAGAAAATGTATCTGGCTAAGAAAATGCGTCAGGTTAAGAAAACGGCGGGAAACAGATAATATACTGACAGCAATTAAAAATATCAGCCAAAATTTTACAATGTTTCCTTTATTTTTTTCATTTGACATTAATTAGTATCAATTAAAAGAGATATATAAAACTGCCGTTTAATTGACTTTGAGATGATGATGCTAATCTTCATTTTCATCAGAACTTTTTCATTAACCTTTTCGCATCTCACTCCTTTTTTATCTTCACAACAAAAAATCCCTCTGAGTCATTATCCTGAGGCCATATCCTGAGGCATTTCTTTACCTCCTCGCTGTATTTTTTATTTTCAAATTCAAGAATGGCAGGGCTTCTTTTGATGTTCAGTTTTATTTCTTCCAATTTCGCATTGCCGTGTTTTTTCAGCAAGAAATCAACTACCTCCTCATTTTCTTCAGGCTCAACTGAGCAGGTTGAATACACCAGAGTGCCTCCCTCTTTCAGGATTCCGAAAGCGGTTTCTATCAGCTGCTTCTGTATTCCTGAGAGCCTCCTGACCATGTTCGGATTCCATATAAGAAGTGTCTTCAGGCTTTTTCTAATTGTTCCGGTGCCTGAGCATGGAGCATCCACAAGAATTTTATCAAATTTTATTCCTGCATTTCTGAACCAATGGCCCTGCATGAGAGTTGTTACTGTGTTCAAAACGCCGCATCTCTGCAGATTTAAAACAAGCGGCTTGATTCTTTCTATCGTGTAATCATTTGCAATCATAAGCCCTTTATTATTCATGTATTGCGCTGTCTGGGTTGTCTTGCTTCCAGGAGAAGCGCACATATCCAATATAACATCATCCTCTTTTGGAGCAAGTACAATTGGAGGCATCATTGAAGCAGATTCCTGAATATAAATATACCCCAATGAATGCTCCATCAGATTGCCTATGTCTCTTCTCTCGCTTTCTTTGTGACTTATGGAGAATCCCTCACTGCACCATGATATTGGAGTTAATTTCCAGTTGTTCTCAAGCCTTTTTTTTAGTTCATTGACAGAAATTTTCAGAGTGTTTACCCTTATGCATCTCTGAAGAAAAGAAAGTGAATACTCCTTAAACCTGTCAAAGTCTGTAAGCTGAGAGTATCTTTCAACAAAGTTTTCCTTGAATCTGATTTTTTCCCAATCAGGCATTATGTTTGGCATAATATCAGATTTAGTTAATATTTTATAAATTATTTTGTTTTTTAAAAGGCATTGAATAAAAAAATGATAGGAATAAAATATTTATTGTTATTTTTGTCCCAATTATTGCATTGTCTGTAAATAAAAACAATACTACATAAAACAATACTACCTGTATAGTGCCAATACATTTGTCCTAAAATAGTGTCAATACATATGTCCGCTTTCACAACCACCTTTGAGGTGGTTTTTTGTGGTGAAAGTCGGAATGGACATAAGAATAAGGGCAGTTGTATTATCAATGGAAGGCATTAAAACAGATAAAGAAATAAGTTCTACGTATGGAATTTCTGAAAGGACATTAAGACGGTGGAAAATTTCCTATAAGACTTCTGGAATTGATGGATTGAAGCCTATTTCTACAAGACCGCTCAATTCCTTAAATCAAATGCCGAAGGCGTTGGAGAACAGAATAATATCTTTAAAACAAAAATATCCTTCTTGGGGAGCAAGAAGAATCAAACATCAGTTTGATTTGCCTGTTAATTGGAGAACCGTTCACAGAACCATAAAAAAGAATGGAATGCTAATAAGAGTCAAAGCAAAGCCGCAGCCTTGCAAACGATTTGCAAGGCATCATGTTGATTCAATGTGGCAGGGAGACACTTTCCAATTCAGAATCCACGACGTGGGAAAAGTTTATGTTACTGGTTTTACAGATGACTGTTCAAGGTATAGAATCAAATCAAAAGTGTACTTGCATAAAGGAGCTGTTGAATCAATAAATTGCTTGCGTTGGGCTCTGCGGAATGGCAGAGTGCCAAAGCAGATTTATCTTGATAATGGCAAACAGTTTATTGCCAAAGATTTCAAGAAAGAAGCTAAAAAGTATGGCATAAAGCTGATATTTGGCAAGCCTTATCATCCAAGAGGAAGAGGTAAGATTGAAGCCTATCATAAAACTCTCTACCGAGAGCTTATTTCTTTGAAGAAATTCAAATCGCTTAGCGATTTCAGAAAACAGTTATGGAAATTTGACAATCAGTACAACAATTGGAGAAAGCAGGAAATACTTGGCTGGAATGCTCCAGCTAACGTTTACAAAAACAAAAAGTATTTTAACAAGAATAGAAAGACTATTCAAAAAGCGGACATATGTCCTGTCAACAAAAGCGGACAAAAGTCATGACACGCTACACCTAAGATATTTATTTCCTTGCCCCCATCAGAATCGTAACAGCCGGCATAGGCAATTGAAAGAGAAAACATAAAAACAGCAAATGAGTATATCAGGATTGATTTTTTCTTCATGGTAGTCATCTAAATCCTACTATGAAACAAATATAAAAATGTTTGTAATGTTGAATTTCCGAAAACTGCAAAAGTTTATAAAATAATATGGTTAACTTAATCTGATGAAAAGAACGCATACTTGCGGAGAACTTGGAGAAGATAGCACCGGAAAAAAAGTAATTCTTTGCGGATGGTGCAATTCAAGAAGGGACCATGGAGGGTTGATATTCATAGATTTAAGGGACAGGTATGGAATCACGCAGATTGTTTTTGATCCCAGAAATGATGCAGAAAGCCACAAATCTTCAGAATCTTTCAGAAGAGAAGATGTCATAATTGTTGAGGGAAATGTAAGAAACAGGCCTGAAGGGATGGTAAATGAAAAAATGGCTACAGGAAAAATAGAAGTTCTTGTCAGCAGGATACTAAGCATAAACAAAGCCCAGACGCCCCCTATTGAAGTTGATGACAGGATGGAAGCTTCTGAAGAAATGCGGTTGAAGTATAGATACCTTGACTTAAGAAGACCCAAGATGCAGAATAATCTTATGTTTAGGCATAAGGTGGTAGCAGCTATAAGGGAATACCTCAACAGCTTAAACTTTATTGAGATTGAAACCCCAATGCTGATTAAAACAACTCCCGAGGGTGCTCGCGACTATCTGGTTCCAAGCAGAATTAATCCAGGAAAATTTTACTCTCTTCCGCAGTCTCCCCAAATTTACAAGCAGATTTTGATGATTGCGGGATTTGACAGATATTATCAATTTGCAAGATGCCTCAGAGATGAAGACCTAAGATCCGATAGGCAGCCTGAGCACACGCAACTTGACTTGGAAATGTCTTTTGTTGAAGCAGATGACATCTTTGCGCTTACTGAAAATCTCATTAAGAGTGTATTTAAAAAAATTCTCGGCAAAGAAATAAAAACTCCATTTAGGAGGATAACCTACGCCGAGTCAATGGATAAATACTGCACAGATAAACCTGACATAAGGTTTGGGCTTGAATGCAGCACTGCAACTGAACTGGCTAAAAAATCAGGATTTAATGTTTTTTTGGAAGTTATAAAAAAATCAGGAATTGTTAAAGTGCTGAATGCAGAAGAGTGCGGTGAAAAACTAAGCAGGAACCAAATTGATGAACTGATAGAATTTGCAAAGCAGAATGGGGCTAAGGGACTTGCATGGATGAAAGTCTCAAAGAACGGTCTTGAGAGCAACATTGCGAAATTTTTCTCTGAAGAACTCCAAAAGGAGATTATATCAAAAACAAAATCAAAAAATGGGGATTTGCTGCTTTTTGCTGCCGACAAAGAGAAAACAGTTAATGATGTCCTCTCAAAAATAAGGATTAAGCTTGGAAATGAACTTGGACTGATAAGGGATGATTTCAGATTCTGCTTCATAACTGATTTTCCGATGTTTGAATGGAATGAAGATGAGCAGAAATGGGACTTTGCCCACAATCCATTCACCATGCCAAAAAAAGAATGTGTACATTTACTCGAAACCTCCCCTGAAAAGATAGTTTCGTACCAATATGATTTTGTAATTAACGGCAGTGAGCTTTTCAGCGGCTCTGTGCGAAATAATATCCCTGAGCTTCAGGAAAGGACATTCAAAGTTACCGGAATGTCTGCGCCCGAGATAATGGAAAAATTTGGATTTTTGCTTGAAGCCTACAAGTACGGGGCTCCTTCCCATGCAGGTTTTGGAATGGGAATAGACAGGCTCGTTGCGCTTATGCAGGGCATTAATGATATAAGAGAGGTAATTGCCTTTCCGAAAACCAAATCCGCAGAATCTTTAATGGATGGCTCGCCTTCTGATGCATCAAAAAAACAACTGGAAGAACTGCATATAAAGCTTGATTTTGTGAAAGAATCAAAAAATATAGTTTTCGAAAAAATAAGAGATGCCCTCAATAAGGAAAAAATGACATATGATGTGCTGGAGCATAAGGCGGTTTTCACAAGCAAAGATGCTGCTGAAGCGAGGGGGACTGAGCTTAAGCAGGGATGCAAAGCCCTGATATGCAAAACAAACGAAGGATTTGTGCAGATAGTTGTTCCCGGAAATAAGGAACTGGACATAGGAAAGTTTCAAAATGCCACATTGTACAAGACAGTGGAGCTTGCAGACGCCAAACAGGTGAGAAAGGTTACAGACTGCAACATAGGCAGTGTGCCTCCATTCGGAAACCTTTTCGGAATAAAAGTTTATTTTGACAGCTCTGTGCTTGAAAATGAGAGTGTAGCTTTCAATGCAGGTTCGCATACAAGAAGCATAAAGATGAAAGCAAAGGACTTGCAGAAAATTGTAAACCCCATTATAGGGGAGTTCTCAAAAGAATATTAATTTATAAGTAGATTTAACATAAAAATAGTAGCGGGGAGAGGATTTGAACCTCCGACCTATGGGTTATGAGCCCATCGGGCACTCCTGACTGCCCTACCCCGCTGCAAGGCAAAGTTAATTAAGGTTGCTTTATAAACGTTACCCTAGTATGATAATAAACAAAACCAACAAAAAAATAATTGCTGAAAAGCATAGATTGTGTGAGAAGTTACTATCAAAAACAATAGGGCTTATGTTTCATAAAGAAAAAATTGTGCCGCTTGTATTTGTATTTAAAAAAGAAAAAATTGTGCCTTTGCACATGTTTTTTGTATTTTTCCCCATTGATGTTTTGTTTTTGGATGAGGACAAAAAGGTGGTTGAGATAAAAAAAAAGTTTGAGCCGTTTACACTTTACAATCCAAAAAATAAGGCGAAATATGTTATTGAGCTTCCGCAGGGAGCAGTGAAAAATACTAACACGAAGATAGGGGATAAAGTAAGTTTGATAGACAACTAACAATAATATTTAAATAAACTCATTGAATTCTTTTAATCAAGGGGATGTAGTATAACCTGGCTATTATAGCCGGCTCCAGTCATGTGGAGCAAGCTGAGGGCTCTGCCCGATGACTTCAAACATGGGCTATACCGGCCGATCTGGGACTGTTTATTCAGCAGAATTTCGAAACAGAATAAGCTAAGGTTATTCTGGGAATTTCCCAGCATCCCCATTTTATTTAGAAATATTAAAGTTTTAAATAAGATTAGTATTTACCTATAATTTTTTGGACATAAGATAAAAATTCCCTGCTATCTACAAAATAATTTGGATAAGCTTTTCTTAAATCATTAATGTTGTCTGCTCCAACAAGCACGACATCAAATTCTTTCTTTCCTGTATTTTTCTTTTCAATTTCAGCGTAACGTTCGATTGCTTTTTGTTCTTGATTCTTAGTATACCCTGAAATATTTAGTTTTTCTCTTAATATATCCAATTCCAACAAAAAGTATTGAATTCCTTTTGGAAGTTTTTTCCCTGACTCTTCAAAAACTTTAACTGCTTTTGTCCAACCTTTCATTACTTTTATGACATTTAGCTGAGATTCCTTCTCTTTAATTTGCTGATATAAAATTTTTTCATCTGTAGTGGTATCCGGAACACACGGGCAGTCTTCAATCTTAGCAAAGGCGGAACTAACTAGCTTAAAAAAATCCATCCACTCTCTTTGTCCCTCGTTTGATTTGATTGCTTGTCTTGTAAAAAAATCAACAGTTTCTATAGCTGTAGCCCAAAGATGCTGCAATCTTGACCTTATTTGAATCTCTATAAGCAACCCATTATATTCTTTTTTGCCTTTATCACTAAAGTATCTGTAAATCAAATGGATACTCCTGTATCCGTCTTTTTTTGGATTTTTGATATAATCCTTTTCACCAACTCTCTTGTGTTTCAAATCTCCCTTTATAAAAGAATCCTGATACAGCTTTTTTGCTAAAGTAACATTTGGCAAAACTGCTCTGCAACCTCCAAGGTCTTGCATTTGCGAAAGCTTCATTGTAGGTAGTTTACCATTATAACACCGTTTTAGCTTTGATATTATTGCTGGAACACGTTTTAGGCGTTGAACGGTCAATGAATTTTTATCTATTAAACTTGATTTTTCTTTTAATCTTTTTTTGAATATATGCATTGGATAGCTATGAATTGCTCTCCAGTTATCCAGAATTTCGAGTGCTTTGTTTTTTTCTTCTTGAGAAGAGTTATCACTAATTAATATTTCTCCAGCATGGTTGATTTCTCCCTTTGAGTATTCTTTTGGTTTTACCCAAGCCATGAAATAACAAAAGTGACACCCTTATTTAAATGTTCTCTTTTGCGCGGAAATAATGAAGAGGGAAAAACGGTCATAATAAGATAAGAAACTGTTTTTGCGCGGTTTTATTATATTCTTCAATCCCCTCTCGCCAAAAGCCCTGTCATTCTTGCTTTCTTAAATGATGCCCTGAGAAATAGAGCTGTAGCGATGAACAGTATAACGGTAAGAATTGCTGAATAAAACAGATTGGAATAGGTTATTGGATTTCCGCTTAATGATTCCCTCATTGCCTCAAAAACATATGTTGTAGGAATAAAGACTGCTATTTTTGCTGCCCATGAAGGCATTGAGCTTAATGGATAAAAAACGCAGGTGAATGGCTGGATTATCCATACTGTGCTCCATGCAAGCACCTGTATTCTCTGCCCATACCTCATTATGAATGAAGTAACAAACATTCCCATTATCCATCCAAACATGGATAACAATAAAACTGCTATTCCCAGCACAATGATGTTTATATTAAATATGTTGAATGAATACAGCAAAAATGCGAACACGGATAAAAATAAAAATGTGGCAAGAGACCTGAGAAACCCGACAAGGATTATTGATATTATGTGTTCGCTTACCTTTAAAGGAGATGAAAACAAGTGGTAAAGATTTCTTGACCAAAAGTCTTCAAGCACAAACACAGCTATGTCCTGCGAGGCTCTCCAAACAAAAGTCCAGAGTATAATCCCCCCTATAAGCATGCTCAAAATATTAAAATTTGAAAGTTCCTTTATGTAGAAACTTGTGAATCCCCAGACAAACAGATCTATAGTAGGCCAGTAAAATATGTCAAATAGCCTGTCAGCCCTGTTGATGTTTATATAAAAATATTTTAGCAGCAATGCATTTATCCTGTAAAATTTCATTTTTGCCTCGCTATTTTTATGAAGATGTCGTCAAGAGTCGGGGTCTTGATATTGAGGTGAGTGAGCATAAATCCCTTCTTGAATATTTTATTCATAATCTTGTATATCCTGTCATTTTCGGTTGTAACCTCAAAAACAATGCTGTTTTGGTCAGTGATAATAACTTCCATCCCCTCTGTTTCAAGAAATTTCTTCAGGGATTTGACATCCTGCTTAATGGCTATTTCCACTGTGTGCTCTTTGATAAGCTTCTTGAGGTTTGAGCTGGTGTCTATATTGATAATTTTTCCTCCGGACATGAATGCTATTCTGTCGCACAGCTCCTCAATCTCGTACATATAGTGTGAAGTGAACAAAATAGTGCAGCTGTTTTCTCTTTGATAATCTTTGATTATGCTTCTTGTTTTGTCTGCAATGTCGGGATCCAATCCTACTGTGCATTCATCAAGGAAAAGAACTTTCGGAGAATTTATCAGGCCTTTGCACAGCACAACTCTTGTCTTTTCTCCTGAGCTTAAAGTTATGAATTTCCTGCCTGATTTATTCTCAATCTCAAAAATGCGCAGCAATTCATCTATTCTTTTTTCATGGTTTTTTACTCCATACAATTTTGCATAAACTTTAAGATTCTGCCTTACCGTCAGAATATCAGATAATGGAAAATAAGCAGTTGCTACATTTGAATTATTCTTGACATATTCCCAGTTGCTTTCTGGAGCATATCCCAAGATTTTAACATCTCCGGAATCTTTTTCCAGAAGTCCTGTAAGAATGTTTATTGTAGTTGATTTTCCTGCTCCATTGGGACCAAGCAGACCGAATATTTCTCCTTTTTTTACATTAAATGAAATGTCGTTTACTGCAACAACCTTCTTCTTTCTTTCCCAGAAAGTTTTTACTAGATTTCTGACCTCTATGTAGTTCATAAAGGATTGGGAGTTGGCATTCATTTAAATTTATCG
>Ga0209541_10014506_pt1 | contig 11864 bp, 10 predicted proteins | sample RifCSPlowO2_01_FD_184027 | JGI IMG/M metagenome (GOLD analysis project Ga0209541, IMG submission 184027) | Groundwater microbial communities from Rifle, Colorado - Rifle CSP2_plank lowO2_0.1 (SPAdes) (version 2) | ecosystem: Environmental > Aquatic > Deep subsurface > Groundwater | place...
AACATCAACAACATCAACAACATCATCAACATCATCAACAGCAGCCCCAGCAGCCCCAACAATCCCAACAACATCATCAACATCATCAACAGCAGCCCCAGCAGCCCCAACAATCCCAACAACATCATCAACATCATCAACAGCCCCAACATCAACAGCCCCAACATCAACAGACCCAACATCAACAACAGACCCAACCCCAGCATCAACCCCAGCATCAACAGCCCCATCAGACCCATCAACAGTCTCAATAGCCAAGATCACCGGAGTATCTGGTGCCGGATCTGCGGATATATTTAGAAAGGTTTTTGGAGCCTTCGGTCCACTTGTATCCACAATTGCAGTCATTTTAGGTTTCATCCTACTTGTTATTCTATTAATTCTAATTGCAATAGCAAATGCAGTCGGAATGATTCTCGGAACGTTTATCGCATACCATGAAAATTCAAACATTAAAGATCCGCGAGCCAGAATGCTATGGGCAACAATTCCTGGGAGTTTTGGATGGACATATTGTGCATTTGCTTTAGTTCGGTTCGTTGGTCGGAAAATTATGAAATCGTAATTTAAATTTGCCAATATATGAAGATCCTGGATATTCGACCAATCGAGGGTGGAGGCACGAAGAAGAAAATCAAACAGCCCCAAACCAAACAGTCCCAAGTCCCAGCCCCAGAAGCCCAACCGCCCCAAGTCCCAGCCCCAGTCCCAGTCCCAGTCCCAGTCCCAGCCCCATTGAACTGGCCAAAGGGCATTTTCTCCAAGGATTTGCCCATTTACATTCGCCAAAAAACCAGCAATTTTAGAGTCACTGATGCTGTTACGAAACCTATTGCATATTTCATGGAGTTGGATATTGCGCGTATACCTGTCGCGGAGGCCGAAAAAATTGAGGGTATTTTCAATAGCATCTGGAACGAAAAAATTGCGCCCTTCGTCGAAAAATGGAAAGGCATAACTGTTCAGGAGCAGGGTTTTCCGTATTTGACTCTTCTTCTGAATGAGATCTCCGTCGACGATGTTCAAATATTGGCGTCGTTATTTGCTAAGTATTACAATACGATCACTAAAGACCATTGGGCAAACGAGATTGTCTCAAGTATTGCTAAAATGAATAGTGTAATACAATTGTTATCATTCGTAATTAGCGGCAAGGAAGCTAAGCATGCTTTGTATTCTAAACAATTCGATAGATATGCACAGTTGCTGTCGCCATCGTCTTTTCACACAGGCATGCCTGTCAATGATATTAATTATAAGTTGATTGGAGTATCTGTGTTTCTGGTGACATCTAGCGACTTGGAATTATTTGCTACGGCCCCTCAAAAATATTTCTGGGTGGCACATTATGCACAAACACAATCAACAGTTAAAACTGAGGATGAAATTACAAAATTGGCAACTGTGGATGGTGCTATATTGGAACCAACTAAGGATAGTATTAAGACATTCGAGGCCATTATCACTCATGAATTGGCCGCCAAAAAACAAGAAGGGCTGTCGCTTAGAGAGTCTGCAAGCAAACAAAGTCAAGAAGCGGAACAACGTACGGTTAACTATAACGCAATTATAGGAAAGTTTCCATCCGACTTGCAGCCGAAGATCCAAAGTAACATTCCGATTGCGCGATATGATTTATTAGATCAGATTCATGAGAATTTGATCAAGTATTTAGAGCAATTTCTCATCGCTAAACTCATATTTGATGCGAATGCTAGCCAGATGCAGGGATCGAAATTACATGATGTTATATCCCACAACATCGACGTAAAAAAATTTTATGATCAAATTAAACAAAATTCGAATGTCGATGAACTGGCGAGGATGAAATCTTCATCTCCGATTGGAGCGTGGGAAAAGATCAGGAATGAAATAATTGATGTTGTGATAGCTCAACAAACGCACGAAAGAGACGCTAGCATTATCGCCAAGACCCCAGACGTAATATTGAAACAAATTGCTGACATGCCCGATGGTCCAACGACTTATGCTAACAAAAATCAAGAATTAGTCGATTTGACAGCCGACTTAAAAAAAATAAAACAGCTCGCTATTAGCACCATAAAAATTACTAAAGGTCAATTCGGGTACAGTACACTGATATTTCCATTGATTATCATAATTATCATCATGGCCCTCATTCTACTTTTTCAGTTGTCTGGTGTGGCACTTGCCATATTTTTATCTTGGAAAGCCAACGCCAACATCAAAAGCCAAACAGCAAGAGCACTCTGGGCATTAATTCCGGGAACGCTCGGTTGGCCATATGTCCTATTTTGGCTTGTTTCATATGGCATGTGATCGCAGCAGCTGGTCCAACTGATCTTCTGGAACCGATGAAATCAGGGTTGTTTTGCAACACATTCGAATTATTCCATAACGATCGCAAATATCTCTATTATCCTTACGATCTTCCGGTTTTTTTGCTAGCAGATCTTTCCAGAAGGAAATATAGATATCGCCGATAGTTCTCCGGCATTCGAAACAAACCATCGGAACCGGCATTGTTATATCTAAGTCAATCTTTTTCATTTTTATGGATTGCCCAAAAGGAATTTTTCGAATAATCATCATGGATCAATACGGTATCTACCAGATCGAGGATAAGTTATACGTACTTCTGAAACCAGGAAATGAGCCTAAAAATGCACCCGGTATAATCTCAGTGACAAAAAATTGTGGATCTTGTCACATACAGGGATTGCTATGGAATATGTTTGACGTCGATCCTGGCCAGCCACTGGCCGATTATATATCTGGTACCCTCGGGGAAAAGATAGACAAGATCCGGGATATTAACAACCAAATTGGGCAAATCTTGGAAATTAATCCAAATATTTATTCCGATGCCATATTGGTTTTTGTGAAAGATAAACCTCGATTTTTCAATGTTCCCGTGGCACCAGCATCATATAAATATTTCTTAAAAACATTTGCAGCTTTATTGATTCGGGCAGACAAATTGGATCGGCAGACCGTTGTAGATTTGTTTCGAGAATATTATGATGTTGATTTATGTCCACCGGAAACTTATGGTATATGCCCTGACTAATGCAAGATCAGGAAGTCCAGAGCCGGTCGGAAATAAGATCCAAAATTGGATGAAATAATATATGGATCCTGTCTGCGATATTATTCGAAATAACGCTCTGGATTATTTTGTCCACTTTGGCTCAACCGCATTTGGCGTCATCATTACCAAAAATCGCGGATACAAAATATTTTTCAAACCAGAAAAACACGAAATTGAAATGCTCCAAAAGCTCGCCAAATTCTCGGGAGTCGTTCAATTAATCACTATCCATCAATGCAAAAATATCCGTTCATTATTTCCGGATTGCAGTCCATATCAAACCAAACTTTTCCCATTGGATCGCTATATTCGCAGTCTTTGTCAATTAAAAGAAATTCGCCCACATGGGCCATTTTGGATCGCCGAAATGGAAAAGCTACTATTCAGTACCAAAGCCTATATGCGATTTTATCTGCGCGAATATCCCATTATTCCAATGATTCGACGATTCATATTCTTAGTAATCCTGACACTGGCCAATATTCACGACGCTTATCCAAAATTTCAACATGGAGATCTCCATATTGACAATGTTATGACGCGATCCAGCCAGGAAACTATCTTCCGGTTCCGGAATCAATCATTCCATGTCCCATTGGACGAACAAAAAACAATACCAGTTATCCTGGATTTCGGACTATCCAATATGTCATCAAGGACGCAAAAAAATGATCTGTTTCGCTTCATTTGGGATCTGCTATCGTATCTGGAAAATAAAATTGAGCTTCGAGCATATTTCTATCAAGTTATAGAGATTGTTCAAGATATAATCCCGGGGTCGATGCCGGCATTATTCTATGAAATCGACCCGCCAGATATTGAAGATTATCCGGATTTGTTAGCCGAATGTATGAGTCCAATAGAAATCTTAACAACTCCGACACTTTTTCCGGAATATCGTCAGGCCTTGTAAATGAATTCGGAGGATTTCGGGAGACTCCTAGAATAAAATATATCGGATATCCAAGCCGGATTTTCGAGATACTCGCTTAGTTCCGGCATCCAGAGCCTCAATTTTTTTGGCTGGTTTTCGAGTGAACTTTTTCCTTCCGGCCGGCAATGGAGCTAGTGGTCTCAAATCACCGCTACTAGTAAACACCGCCTGGCGCTTATGGTCCCGAATAAGTGTCACCGGAACATCATTCAAATGCAAAATATCATCCACAACCGAAACGTTATAGGTCCCTCCAGAAATAGTCTTGATGAATGGCAATTTCTTACATGCATCATAAGTACAAGCGCGAGTCAAAATGTAATTCATCAATTCCTTCCTGAGCTCCTCGCCACTAAACTGACCAAGTGCGTCAATTTTGGATTGACTGGGAATAATAAAAGTTTTCCTCGACACGACCCCGGAAAGGCAGGAATCGGTAATCATCTTTCCGATCACCAATGATTCTTGCTGGACAAAATCAAAGATACTACAATAGTCATCCATTATATATTTTATGCAACTATAATTCTAAAAAGAATATCAATAAAATTGAAAAAAACTATCCGACTTTTCATCTGTGATGTCGAAGACTCAAACGCCACCATCTATCAACGACTATTTTGACGATAATGGTCAGTTGCGCGTCAATGGGTTCAAACACGAACTTAAAACATTGGCATATAAGGATGAAAAATCCATTCCGTGGAAAGTGGCAAGCACGTATAATGGAAAATCAATTATCTACGAAATCAGCGACAAGCGCGTTATGTTCGAACCAAACATCTTCGGAGATAAAAAAGCCAATCCGAAGCTGACTTTACAAATTGAGCCAGATTCTCGCGAATATCTACTTCACCAATATTTGGATGAAGTAGTTGCGGCGATTATCAAAGATCCAGCTAACGCCCATATCACAAAATACAAAGCCGGATACATGAAAAAGCAAGATGATTTTGTTCCACCAAACTTTAATATCTCCAACTCTATCCTCGACGCAAAGGAAGTCACACTTAAGGATGGTAAAAATATTATAACCAAACCATGCCTCAAAGGAATTAAAATTCCGGTTCTGAGTTCCCAGGATTCCCAGAATCAATCGAATCAGCCGAATCAGGACGATCCCAGTAATTTCCAAATCAATACTAAATCCACCGATTTTCGTTCCGTGAAATTGATTGATTTCGATATGAAAAAGGAATTCTTCCAGATGTTGAACAATCTGAAATCCAAGTTATCCGAGGATGACCGGAAGAAGTTACTGGATATCGCAACCAAATCGGAAATCAAACTGGAAATATTGAATAAAATTCCGGATTTGCCCGATCCTGTTCGGGATGAATACAAAGGAATTCTCAACAACTATACCGAAATGATGGCAATTCAATATACCGTTGGAAATTTTGATAAGTACATTCGTCGAGGAACCGTTTTGAAACATTTGGTTGTCATTTACAATGGAGCATACATTGCTAGCATGATCTGGAAAAAAAATACCATTAGTATGCAATTCTACGCTAAGCATGTGGAATATTCGAATCTGGGCCTCGAACCTAGCCAACAAGATTTCATATTCTACGACAATCTGGACCTACTTGACATGGAATAATTCGTTTTTGTCTATTCCTGGGTCTTCCTGGGTCTTCCTGGGTCTTCCTGGGTCTTCCTGGGTCTTTACTCCGTTTAAATTTGCCACTAGGCTCCGAATAACTTATTTTTTACTCCGTTTAAATTTGCCACTAGGCTCCGAATAACTTATTTTTTACTCCGTTTAAATTTGCCACTAGGCTCCGAATAACTTATTTTTTACTCCGCTTAAATTCGCCGCCAGGATCGCGAACCAAATCAAAAGCCCCGGTTCCTCCCCGGATTGGCTGGGCAAACATATTACAACTCGAGGGGCTCATCAACGGATCGGATTTCCCGAATAATGCAGCCATCGAATACATGAGTTCCGGTTTTGCAAATGTTGCGCGCTGAATAACGCTAGAATCATTATCTGCCAAACCATTAGCCAATACTGGAGTAAATTTTCCGAGTGCAGTCATTGCATCACAAAGCTGCATAATAAATCGGGATGGAATCTGCGCTCCGTTGGCCGTAAAGATCCCCTGGATACCATTCATTAGGACACGACGGCCGGCCATCAGTCCAAGAACTTGATGAGCATCATGAATATCATTGGTTGTTGTATTAATCGTATCTATAAATGGAATTGATAAAGTCTTGGCAAGATTTGATCCGGTTGTATAGATAACGTATCCCTTCCCGGGCATCTTGGTATATTCAATGCCAAGAATACCCGGAATTCCGGATATCTGGGTGTCAGCAATTATTCGAATCAGCTGTTTAAATAAAGTCAATTCTTCTTTCATTGGATGCTGATGAAAGTTGATGAAAATCCGCATATGACGAACTCCAGAATTGAGGATCTGCAAATATGGGTATTTGTTAACCAAAATTAATTCAGCAAAGACAATGTCTTCGTGAAAGGTTTCGTACAGAAATTCAATATTGAACTCCAACCGCAGACTTAATTTTGATGTTGAAAATTCCATCGGACGCATAAAATCGCGATCTTCTTCAATGATATTCCATGCTGGATCCTGGATGATTTCATATTTGTTAATGAATTTTCCAAATCGATTATTATCGAAGAATGATGAAATGACTTGAACTTGTTCAATGTTATCAGTCATTGGAATGATTTTCATATAGACTGAATCCGAAGCCTCGGATGCGCTTAATAATTGGGTCAGACGCGATAATCCATTATTAACATTGGATTTTTCACCGCGACCTGCAGCATGGAATGTGTTTAGCATCATCTGGGTTGTAGGTTCTCCAATTGAACTGGCAGTCAACAGACCAATCATCTCGCCCGGATTTGTAATTGATTTAGACATGCGATCAATAATTTCATTGAACACGTAGTCAAGACCAACATCCGTTATTCCATTTATTTTTTTTGATGCCAATCCTTCGCGAATAAACATCTTGGTAACCTCTAGTGAAATAGCAATGGTCATGCGATTCCAGAATGGAAAATTTGGAGAATATACATCTAGAAGACGTGTACTGCAAAATGCCGTTACTTTGCTAAAAATATCTGCTCGACTTAACTTGGTTCCAATAATGGGAGCAGCCAATACTAAATTTCGCACCACAAATGGCAGGCGAAATTTCTCAATTTCAAGCTTATGTGCCATTTCAAAATCTCGCTGAAGAATATCTTCTTCCGATCCAATGGTACTAATAAATCCTTGAAGTCTTTGCAGAATTGGAACATAATTATCGAAATGTTCTTCGACAAGATCTTCGCGAAATACCGGGAAATCCATCGGATCTTCTTGTTCATCAGTCAGAACGGTTATAGGTTCGTCTTCATCGTCTTCGATCAATGGATCCTCTGGATTATCAAAAGATTCGTCATCATAGGCATCTGTAAATTCCTCCTGAATATCCCCTGAGTCCTTGGCCTGGGTTGTTGGAGCTGGTGTGCTCATTAGTATCGATTCTCTTTGCTTCATAAGAAATATATATCACTTTTATTTTAACATTCAAAATACAACAATATAATGTATTGGAAAAAAGACGCAGAGAGATTGTCAGATCTTGCACGGTTTCACTCAAGTATTAAACGAACAGCAATTCGGCGAGAGCCAGTTGCTATGGATCTCGGATCTGGTCGGCTGCATGATTTATTTAAATGGTCCGGAATTGGCTACATGATAGCAATCGAAAGAGATCCGGAAGCCTACGAAGAGGGCCGAAAAGTTGCTGAAGCCAGTTACCATGCAACATTAACTATCGATTATATTCGTGCAGATTTAACAAAGCCGGAACACATTGATCGTTTGATATCATCGGTGCCAAAAATCTGGTCCGTATACTGTTTTTTCGCAATTCATTATTTCACAGGTCAAAAGGAAGATTTCGATCAAATTGTTCGATTGATCCAGGCAAAATTACGTCCAGGTGGACGATTCTGTTTTACATGTTTTTCAGCCGAAAAGATTCAAGCATTACCAAAGGAAATTAATTTTGGAAATCAATATTACATTAAAAAGAAATATGACGACCAGAAGCCCGGATTCGGTCGAAAAATCGGAGTCTACATCTCCTCAATCGGCTACGAACATGATGAATTCCTAGTCTATTCTGAAACGATTAGAGAGGCGTTTCCGGGATTCAAGATAACAAGAAAAAACTTTAGTCAATTTCCACGAGCACCGGAAAATGAACATGATCGCGCATTTTCGTTTCTTAATGATCTGTGGATTTTAATTAAACCCGCATAATATCCCAACCTTTGGGGCTCGAATCATGAATTTGTGAAAATCATATTAATATAGTAATGCTGGAAGTTGAACTTCGCTTAGGGCGATATGAAGGAAAAACTTTCATCCCGCGAATCGAAAAAGAATTGTTCGACGACTTTCTGAATCTTCCAGGATTACTCCCGGGGATAACAGAATCGTCGATAGTTTACAAATATTCCGGAAACTTCCGGCGAATCATAAGCGTTCCAGGAAACTTCAGTCTAGATAGATCTTCTGGCCCAAGAACAGGCCCAAGAACAGACCCAAGAACAGACCCAAGAACAGACCCAAGAACAGACCCAAGAACAGACCCAAGAACAGACCCAAGAACAGACCCAAGAACAGACCCAAGAACAGAACGAATCGACCGCAAGATCAAATCCAGAACGACCGATTTTCACGACAAAGGTATCCGAATGACAATATCAACTGAATTATCAGTAAATAGAATACCATCGGATGCCAAATTGGTGACATCATACCGACACACCAGAATATCGAAGTTATCGGCCGATTTCTTATGGCGATACGATTTCGATGTTCTTCCGGACGGATATTCTCTCGAAGTTGAGTATATTTCCGGGAGAACGGATGGTGAAACAACCAGAAAAATTCTGGAATTAGAAAATCAGGCTAAAATGTTTAAAGAATTCCGGAGTATTCCACCAAATTTTCATAGAGTTGTTAATAGGGTTATCACATTGACCGATCGAACACTTTCTGAAGTCATGATTAACTACTTAGCGTCCATCAAAAAAGATGGAAAGCGAAACTTAATTTTACTAAAAAATAAATCAACCATTTCGGTACCTGATGAGATCGTTCTACCGGATCATTCGGGTAAATACAATGGCACGATCCTGGATGCAGAAATTATTGGTGATGTTGTTTATCCATTTGATATTTTGTTTTATAGAGGCACAGATGTACGAAATTTGGAGTTCCGGTTCAGACGTGGTTTTCTAGATGATGTTCTTCGTGGATTTCCGGCCTTCCGGAAACCTGAATTTGTTAAAATTGAGCGAGCCAAAGAACTCTATGAAAGGAAATATGATTTTCCGATCGATGGAATAATTCTTACTTCAATAACTGGATCCTATTATGCGAATGTATACAAATGGAAAGAACGCCAAACATTTGATTTTCTCGTCCGCAATATCAAGTCCGGAACATGCGATCTCCTGTGCCGTAAGCAAGGTGAATTAATGATATTTGCAAGGAATGCGCCATATCGAGCAGACATTCCATTTGAAAATGAAAGAGTGTATGAATTTTTTGCGGGACCACCCTGGTCGGCTATTAAAGAACGTGAGGAAAAAACAAAATTAATGGTCGACACTGGTTACCTCGGACCGAACGATTGCATGATAATAAACGATAGCGTTGAATTGGAAAAAAATCCGGTGCGGATCTGGAATTAAGTCTGGAATTAAGTCTGGAATTAAGTCTGGAATTAAGTCTGGAATAATCCATGATTATCTGTCAACTAAGTCCCAGAATAAGTCTGGAATAAGTCTGGATTTAATTCGGGAAATATGCATTAATCATATATGGCTAACCAAATTCGTGATCAGGCAGCGATGGGAGCATTGTTTCGCGCCGAATTTCAAAATCCAATTAAATCTGGCCCTACATACGAGCATTCCGAGCCCATTTATACATATTGGTCAAATCGTAATATTTTAGCCAGGCATCACTCCAAATCTCCAAACCCCCCGCCCCCAACAAAGGATCAAGTAATTGAACCGAGAATTCCAACTGTACCACGAGATCCGGCCTTTTTCCAAATGGTTGCACCAAACTGCATTCGAGTTATTAAACATCCAGACTTGAGCAAAAACGATTTAGTGTTTAACATACACAATCGTCGACCAAAACAAGTATTTTACAGTATAAATCGTGAGATGCCCGGGAAATGAAGAAATTATTTTTCCAATAAGTATAATGGCATTGCGTTTTTTTGCAGATATACCCCTGGCAAATTGGAATGGTGGAACCACGCCAGATTATATCGATTACATTGCTGCCGGAAGAAAAAACACCGGAATCACTAGCTACTATCAACCAAAAGTTGAGAATGATTTCAGACATCCGATCGGAAATGAAAATTTCAACATTATTCAAAATAACACTAGACTTGTGCAACGACGACCTGCTGTTGTTCCATTGTGGGAAGAAGGCCCAGTTCGAGATCCGGAAAGTCTACAGGCAATCAATTCATTTCGCCCACGCGGACGATTCATTAATTATGACAAAACAAAAGAGCAGAAAACTGGAGAACGTGCACCAGAAATTCTGAACTTTCCAATCGGATCGCGTGCATTGCAGATCTTAAATACTCCAGTTGTTGAAAAATTTGCCAATGAAGCGATTGTTCGGAAAAACGATGCTTCCAGAATTCTGCGAGATCCACGTGAACCGAAATATGTGAGATCCGTAGCGCCAGTCGGAAAAATCACAAAAGATCGGAATCATAGCTGGATAACCCAGGATCGAATCAATACTAATGTAAAAATCCATCCACTGCGCAAAGAACCTTTTGAACAGCCGAAGGTTGAACGTCTGGATGATTATAGACGGGATGCTCCAGTAATCCGGAAATTTGAAAATATTGCTCCGGATCGAAGAAAGTTCGAACAAATTATACCACTTAAAAACAATACCGATCAGCCTTATCAGCCTTACCGATCCTTGCCGAGGGCCAATTTTATTAATCCTGTGAGAAGAACTGGAATTTCAATTGTTGCTCCGGAAAAATCGGCTGCATTCCCAATCAAAAAACATCGAGTACATTTTCAATAGAGTTATTTGACTTATTGAGTATTTTTTTTAAATATAATATATGCGGTTCTTTTACCATTCTCAATACAAAACCTTCATCATTCAGAAAGTTACTCCGATTTTTTATAAATTATTAAATCGAATTCGGAATGATGTTCGCGGAAGATCGTGCCCCGGAATTGCCGAGTACTTGATCAAGAAAGCACATGAATGTAAATTAACCAGCGTGTTCGCCGGTGAAGTTTCGGATGAAATTCGTCGAGAAGTTGATCCAATTATCCGCATGATGTGTGTAAATTATGCCAAGATGAATTATTTTTCCAAGACAACGAAAGAATTGACATTCGAAGATTTATTCAAGTCGATGTGCTTTCATTTTCTAAAGTGTTTGCACGTGTTTCCATTCTTTTTATCAAGTGATACATTGGAGCCAATTCTGTATATCGAGATGACCAGAGCTGTCGATTCAGCCCTGAATCAGGGAATAGATGCGCTCCTTGGAGTTCTGGTTATCGATAAAGATGTTGATGAGGCCTTCCAGAACATTAGCGTCAATATCGGAGGCGCAAGGTTGTATCTGAGTACGAAAGGAATAATTCAAAGTGAACCAGAAATGAACCCAGAAATTGTGCGGGTAATTCAATTAGATTCAGAATTGATCCAAGGAACTCCCCAAGCCCAACCAGTCCAATCAGTCCAACCAGTCCAATCAGTCCAACCAGTCCAATCAGTCCAACCAGTCCAATCAGTCCAACCA
>Ga0209541_10014507_pt1 | contig 11864 bp, 2 predicted proteins | sample RifCSPlowO2_01_FD_184027 | JGI IMG/M metagenome (GOLD analysis project Ga0209541, IMG submission 184027) | Groundwater microbial communities from Rifle, Colorado - Rifle CSP2_plank lowO2_0.1 (SPAdes) (version 2) | ecosystem: Environmental > Aquatic > Deep subsurface > Groundwater | place: Rifle...
ATTCACACTCCGGATGAGTATGAAACAAGAGTCATTACAAAATGGATGCTTGAAGACCAAGGCACGCATTATCATTAGAGTTCTTAAATGGACAAAAAAGGCTATTTTTATATTCGGTTGCTGCCCAATAGAAATTTCCATAGCGGGATATACTTTATCTTTCTGCCTTTGATCTTTTCTTCATCCTCTTTGTCTTCAGTAATAACCAATAGATTACTGCATTTTAATTCAAGGCTTGCCTTGAGCAAAGCTTTTATTTCCCTTTTTTTAGTGTCATAATCACTAATATCATAACAAACCTGGATCAGCTGCTTTATCTTTAAGCCCTCTTTAACTACAAAATCAACTTCATGCTGGTAATTATCCATCCAGTAGAAAACTTCAAGGTCTTTTCTTAAGAGCTCTAAAAGCACCAAATTCTCAAAGAGCCTTGCATAATTTTCTAGAAACCTAAAACCCAAGGCATTAGCAAGCCCAATATCAAAAGAATATACTTTTCTCTGGCTCTTTTCCTGTTCCTTGACCTTAAATGAGAAACGTTTTAGAAAATAAAGCAGGTAAACTTCCTCAAAATATCTGGAAAATTTGCTCACGGTAGAGACATTCTCCTCTAACCATATCCCAATCTTATTATAACTGATCAATTTACCAATGTTTGAAAGGTAAAAAACAGCCATTGATCTAAGCTTGGCAATCTCTTTGACCTTATGTTTTTCAACTATGTCTCTGTTGAGTATATCAGAGAAATACCCTAATAAGATTTCCTTCTTTCTTTTTCCTAACACAACACCCGGAAATCCCCCAAACTCAAGAAATTCCTTTAATGCTCTTTTAATTTCTGTTTTGTTGGCGATTATCTGAAGTTCGTCCTCCAATTTAATGCCTTTAAAAAGCAGGAATTCCCTGAAATCAAGAGGCGTTACAAAAATATCCAGATGCCTTCCTGTGAGGATAGTGGCCAGCTTGTCGCTAATGATATTAGACGTTGAGCCAGAAATAATAATCTTGGCCTCTTTAAGCTCATGCAGGGTCCTAACAAACTTTTCCCACCCAGGAATCCTATGGATCTCATCGAGAAAGAGAATTGGTTTTTTTCCAGAAAAAATCTCTTCCTTGAATAAGCCATAAGTTTGATCCAAGGTCTTAAGGTTTAACTTATCGAAACGGTAATCTTCAAAATTGGCAATAAGGATGGTCTTTGGTCCAAAAGTTCCATTTAGTTAATATCTCTATTAATTTTGTTTTATCCATTATATAAATTTCTGTATTTTTATATGATGTATCATACAAGTTATATATAAAACTTCCTAGTATTTTTCCAAAAATAGAAAGTTATTTCCACTAATGGAAAGATTTATATACCATTATATCAAAAGCTATACTAATGGCTATTTTAAGGGAGCTGATTGACCCTAAAGTAATTAGGATAATCTCTGTTTTGCTAGAGCATAAGCTGGAGCATTACCATATCCAGAAGCTTTCCAGAGCTGCAAAGGTTCCTCTTGGGAGCACTTTCAGGATTCTTCACAAGCTTGTTTCTTTGGGAATTGTTGACTGTGTTAAGATTGACAAGTTCAAGATTTACTGTCTTAATGAGAAAAAAGCAAAAGAGCTTGAGGTGCTGAGATGAAGAATAAACGAGGGCAAATAAGCCCGATAATAATAGCAGGAATTCTGATTTTGGCAATAGTTTTTGCTTTATTATTCGCGCGCAAAGAGATTGTCAAAGAAGAGACTGGAGTTAATGTGGAGGAAGCTAAGGAAATACCTACTGAGCTAAGGCCTGTTCGTGTTTATATGGAGGAATGCGTTGGCAGGATTGCGCTGGATTCTGTATCTATTTTAGGAATTCAGGGCGGTTATATTTTTATGCCTTCTGACTATTTAGAAACAAATTATTCTACGCTGGGCTATGGTTATTTTGAAGGCAAAAATGTATTTAACAGCATCTCTGGGATGAGAGCTGAGCTGGATTCAGCTTTGAGCTCTGCTTTGAGCGAATGTGCTGATTCTTCTAAATTCCCAGGATTTAATTTTACTCTTGGCGAGATAGATGTTTCTACAGAAATAGGAGATTCTCTTGTTATAGCAAATATTGACTTTAACTTGATTGCTGCGAAAGAGAATTTTAAGGCAGAGATGGCTCCATTTAGGGTTAGTGTTCCAATACGCTTGGGGCATATACATTCTATTGCTTCTGGGATCATTGCTAAGCTTATTTCTGATCCGGACTGGATAGACATGACTTATCTTTCGTCATTTGATGTTAAGATTGACATTATACCATACGATGATGATGAGATGGTTTATTCCATTTCAGACAGTTCATTCTTGGTTGATGGCTCGCCATATGTATTTTTGTTTGCTGCTAAGTACATCATTAATGATGCTCCTCAATTATTTTTGGAAGATACGCTTTACTTTAATGACGGCCAGCCTGCTGCGTTTAGGGTGCCTGCAATTGACCCAGAAGGAGACTTGCTTTCGTTTTCCGACGATACAGCATTGTTTGACATAAGCTCTGATGGCGTTATAATCTTTACACCAGAAGTTCCTGGTGAATATGATGTTGTGATAACTGTTGAAGATAATCATCTGAACAGGGTTTCAAAAGAGGTTAAGATTGTTGTAGAATGAGTTTGAAGAAAGTAAGATGGAACGAGAAGATTATACAAGCTTTTGCCCTGTTTGTAATGTACTTGTTCATGACAAGCGGGATCAGTGTGGAGGTATTAGGTTCATCTTTTACTGATGATATTTCAGAGACTTCGAGCTCATCTGCTTATAGTCCGCCGCCAGACATCAATCCGGATATGGGCACTGGTGGAAGCTCTGGCTCAAGCTGGGACAGCATGTCAATGACTGATAGATGGAGCAGCAATCCAGACAAGGTGTGGAGCGAAAATCCAAGTTGGGCATGGTCTAATAAGCCAGCTGATGCAGAAAATTACTTTTTGAATGATTTGAATTCAGAGCCTCCGAAAACCAGCCTTGATAAGATTCCTGCTGACAAAAAGGACGCTGTTATCAAGAAGAATATAGAGAATGGAAAGATTGGCGCTAAATATTTCAGCGACAAGAATGTCAGATGGGAGCAGATTGAGCAGAGCAAAATAAAGGCTGAGAATATTGGGGCTATACCTGCTGCTGGCGTTAATGTTGTGCAGATTGCAGTTGAGAATAGGAAAAAATTGACTGCAGATCAGCTGGCATACGGAAACAACTTAGCCCTAGTTAGAGATTTAAAGGTATTGAATGCTGTGCAAATGAATGGGGCTTTGAAAAAAAGGCATCCAAACCTTAAAGCTGATGTTACTATTGAAATTGAAGGGGTTGTTTATGACGGCGAATCCTTAGTGCATCCTATGTTTAACAAGGGTGTTATCAAAAGAGGAATTAACTTAGGCGCTCTTGGGGAAAATGTTGTCAGCATAAGCGCTCAGAAAGATGTTGAAGGGCCTGTCAGGGGATTTGTTTTAACGTACAAGACAAAAGACGGCGCAAAGACAGCCACTGTAACATCAGCTACAGAAGGCGCGCTCGGGGATATTACTATAACAAAAGACTCAACAAGAATCACTGATAAAAATGGGGCCCCTATAGACTTAGGTGAAGGGCAGGTTCTTGCTGCTGTTGATGATGCAGGAAATGTCTATTATGTAATGCGTGACAAAACCGGAGTTACCATAAACGGGATTAGGATAAATGCTGAGGGGACTTCTGAGCCGACAAGGATATCTTTTAACAGCGGCAGGCTGAATATTGACGGGCCTGCAGCGCTAAGCTCTGATATAATCAATGGCAGAAATTTTGCAGGAAAAATGACTGTGCAGTTTGGAGCAACAAGAGGAGACTTCACTGTAAGCGCAGAGAAAGCGGATATAAATGTTTGGCAGGATCATTATGTCGGCGGGTTCTCTTCAGCTTATAAGCAAAGTAATCTTGAAAAGTTTTCTCTGATCGGCAAAGGAAGCTATGCTGTGCTTGACGGCACTTTTGTAGAGAACACCAAGGGGGGCGTAAAGAATTTCTACACTCAATACAGCAATGTTGGGAGGGCAATAAGGGAAGTGCGGCATAATAAGGTAATGTCTTCTACATATGGAAATTACCTGGAGGATATAAATGATGAAGAGGATGGCGAGAGGGCTGCCAGGAAACTTGAAAAAAATATCGATGATGACATAACTAAATTAAGAACTCAGCTGGGATCAGCTGCAGATGAGGCTGATGCTAATGCAATCCTTGCCAGAATCCAGGAATTAGAGATGTTTAGGGATCAGGTTTCTCAGGATGGCAGAGTTTCTGTAGAGAAGATAAAAGAAACAATTGCTGATAAAATAAATAGGTTAGAGGAGTTGAGCAGGAAAATAATTCTTGATAATGATGCAGGCTATTTCGAGAGAACACCTCTAACTGATCCAAATAGAAAGATGCCTCAGAACCTCATGGTATTGCCTGACGGCATTACTGCAGGCATTGTTGATTCTGCAGGAAAGAAAACTGACATCATATTGATCAATACTGATTCTGGCTATGCTGTCTTCAGCCCGCAAGAATATTCAAGAAAAGAAGGAAAGGCAGGAGAGCTTGAGAAGTACGGCTTTGTTTATTATGGCGCGCTTCGCAGAGGTGGAGGGACTCTTGGGTCTACAAGCGTGAAGACAGGCAAAGGAACAATAACTACAATGTATGAAGTTGGCAAGGATGGGCTTAGCTCTGCTAAGATATTCAGGAATGGGGTTTTAGAGGGAAATAATGTAAAAGATGCTGGATTGATTCTTGTCGGGCCTCCTTCTATAACTAAAGACAGCAAAGGAAGGATTGTTGCAACCATAAATATGGTCAAGCTCGATAAAGACGGCATCCATGCAATTGCGCAAGAGCTTGCTGCCGGCAAGGCTAATGCTTATACAGAGCCTTCTATAATCAATAAGATAGTTGAAGGATGGAAGCAAAGCAGGGATGTTATTCTGGGAACATTGCAGGCTATGGGTGCCCTAAGAGAGGGAATATCTGAAGAGCAGCAAACAAGAATTGAAGAGTTCAGAGGAGGGGACGTCAAGGAATTCATAAAGAATGAGATTGGCAAAAAGCTTGATGAGGGAGGAGAAAATCTTTTAGATGAGCTCATTAATATAAATACTCTCAGAGCAGCAGGAAAGGCTAAAGAGTTAAATGACCTTATCTCTGGCGGGAAGCTAAGTGGAGAACTTGCTTCTTATGCCAGGCAGCAATTGCTGAATGCTTATGATGCCAAAGGTGATAGCGGCATTTCAGATTCCCTGCTCGCTAAGTGGAGAAGTGAATATCCTTCTGATGAAAGCCTGGCAAATATTCAGAAAGCGAGAGAAGAGCAGAAAAAATTACAAAAAGCAACAGCAGGCTTAACTGGCAAAGAAAGCCAGGATGAGCTAAAGAGAATAGCAGAATCAGATCCTAAGCTTGGGCTTGAGGCTTATTCCAGGCTGTCTGAGATTGCAATGAGACAGGGGAATACGCAGCTTGCTCAGGAATATGCTCAGAAAGCGCAGGACGCATTTGACTCTAACATGGAAAGGGCTGAGCTTGATATGCAAAAAGCCGGCTTTGTAAATGTGTTTGACTTTTCTCAGAAAGCAACTGAAGTCAGCCAGAGGCTGGCAGAGGCAAGCTATGCCAATAAGGATTATTATACTGCTGAAGTTGTTTCAAGAACCAACCTGGCAATTGATAAAAGCAATATAGGTGCGCAGAGAATATTGAGCGCTTCAATAATTCAGAAAAGCAAGGCTTCTACAAGATTTAGTGATAATGTGAAAGAGTGGGAGAGGTTTGTAAATGAGAATAAAGGGGATGTTGAGGGAAGGCTTGGGCTTGCTGAGGCTTATGTTATGAATAAGCAGTATGACGAGATTAGAGATGCTTATTCTGAACTGAATGCGAGAGGGGGCATTAATGAAGACCAAAAAAAGAAATTAGATAATATCTATGCTTATTCTTTAAAGAATCAGGCGCAGGATATGTTAAGTGAAGGCAAATTAAGAGCAGCTGCTGAAAATGCAAAACAGATTCTTAATTTAGCTGAAGGTGATCAATTCGCTTTAGAGGTTCTAAAGAATATAGCTAAGGTAGATACTCTTAATGGAAGGTATGATAGCGCTGAGGCAAACCTCAATTTTATTTTAGGAGTAGACCCCGGTAATGAAGATGCATTAGCCAGTCTTGAGCAGCTTGAAAAGAAAAGAAAAGAAACTTTCTTAGAAAGGGTAAAATTGGGCATAGTTAATGATGATGAGTGGGATGCTTACTTAGCAAGCGAAGGGGGGGCCCAAAATGCTTATCTTTCTTTAGAGAAGGAAGGAAAGCTTACTGTAGGTGTGTTGAATAGATTAAGGTTAGAGAATCTAATCAATGGAGATCTTGGCGAAGAAAGAAATGAAAAGATAAACAAATTGAATGAAGAAAGGGAAGAACTATTGGGTGGCCTAGATTCAGCTCAAACAAGGGGAGATGAAGCAAAAATTGCTGAGATTAGAGCAAGATTAAAAGTTAATACGCTGGAAAGACAAAAAATTGTTTTGGAACATATCAATGAGAATGCAGAGATAAGGGTGTCTGATGGGGTTGTTGATAAAAGATTCAAAGAAGGGGATCAGGTTATTTTCCAGGCATATGTTGATAGGAATAATGATGGAACGTTGTCAGGAGGTGAGAGAAAATCAACAGTGTTGGTTACAGGCACAATTGAGGAAACAATGATGGGTTATAGGTTTATATTTGCAGATGAAGATGGGAATATAATTGAGGATCCGAGATTAGCCAAAGACGGAAAAGCATATAAGATTTTAAATGACTTTAGAGGTGGAAGAAGCGTTAATCTAGAGGAGGCACTTGATTATTACCTTTCTTTAGGTTTAAAAAATAGTGAAGGCCAGACAATAAGCGTTAAAACTGAAGATGTTATGCTTGTTAATGACGTTAAATTTGAGTCAGACCTTGCTAGTAAAGAGTTGCAGATAGTATTAAGGCATAATTCTGGTGAGGATATTGGGTTTTCCAACACAGAGTTAATAACAATTTTTGAAGGGTCTGGTTCAAATTATGTTAGAAATTTTGTTGCACAAGAACTCATAAAGAAATTTTCTGCTCAGGACCAAGAACTAATGCAACAAAGAACAACTGATTTTTCTGAGCGAGGGTTTAGTTCTAAAGCAAGCGGGGCTGATTTAGATGCTATTAAAAAAGAAGAATCACGGTTTGTGGAATTTATAAGGGATGTAAGCAACGAGGTGAGAACTGGGAAAATTGTCTTGACTAGTGATACCCTAGATGCTGTTAATCAGGTCATTTCTGGATATCATCAAGCAGTGAATGAGCAACAAAAACAAAATATAGGGGGACTTAGCCAAGATTATGAATTCTTTGGGGATCTAACTGGAGCTAATGCATTAAAACAAAAAACAAGAGATTATGCTTATTTGACCATAACTCAGTCGAGAGATGCCTTGTTGGAGGTAGTTGCTACTAACGTTGAATTAACCCAAGGGGATAATGAAGCTCATGCCATGGCTTTGAAGTTATACAAAGAGGTTCTTGGTGATCAAAGAGACTTAACCAGAGATATGGGTTCTATTGTATCAGAGGGCTCTTCAGGCATTGGCGTTTATCATGCAGATTATTTAGAAAGAGGTACAACTTCTGTTAGGGAAACTAAAGCTGCAATGATAACTGAATTTGAGACCCTTGTTCTTGAGACCAATAAAAGACTTTCAATAAATAAAAGAAATTCAGTAGAGCAGCAGATATATGATGCTGATCAAAAAGCTCGAGTTGACATATTAATGGTTGAAGGAAGGGTACAAGAACTCCAAGAGCTAGTCACTTCTAATATTGTCAAAAAAAAGTATTCTGTTGTTGATTATGCATTAAGGTCTATTGGAGACAGTGATAAATTGGATTTAATAAACTTGGAGAGCAGATTGAACTCCCAGTATAATTCTCAGGGAGAATTGGTTGTGGGCTATGTCCAAGAGGTTGCAGCGAGAGCAGGTTCTATGGCTGCAGAGGATCTTAAGTCTTTTGTTAAAAATACTGCAGCCTCGAGAGGATTGGCATTAAGCGGTAACCAATTAGATGGCCTTACATCGGATACGCAAGAGAGCATAGACGACGCCTTTAAGAATGAACGTATTGAATTTACGAATTTAGTCGCACAAAATAGGTTGAGGATGGCTCAGATAAAGGCAGATAACCCAATAATGTTTGGGGTGTTGGAAGCAGAGCAGATAGCAAAAAACCCATACAGGTCTACGTTTGGGCAGTTGGCAGATATGACTCAAATTACAATAGGCATTGGTTCAACATATTTGAAGGCTGGGTGGAATGAGCTAATTTATTCAGGATTGGACGTCTATAATGAAGACACAAAGAATATTTTTGCAGAAAGAGAAAAACACCAGGATAATATTTTTGCTTTATATGAACTTAGCCCAGAGGAAAGGCAACTAGTTGTTAGAGCTTCTCAAACTGTTGGAAGAGAACAAAAACTTACCCAAGAAGAATTTGAAGACTTTAAAGCTGTTTATAGGCAACTGCATGCAGAAGGATCGGATATAGCCGAAGATTATGGCTCTTTTGTCAATTATCTTGCTTCTAACCAAGATACTATAAATGAAGATAAGGCTTTGGTAACACAGACAGAGACTGTTGCTTCTAGGACCAATAAGGAAGCAAATCTGAATGTGCAAGTTGCTCTGGCATTAGAAGATAAATTTGAGAAAACAAATGCTTATACTTCACAAAAGAATATTGAAGCTGGTTTAACTGCTGAAGGCACTGCTGTTAGGGGGTTTGAAGAAGGCAAGTCAGTTCTTGGATATGGCTTAGCTTTTGGTTCGAGAATATTCCAGATGGGGGCAACTATTAGAGAATCATGGAACTTATTTGTTGATGATGAGCCAGAAGAAGGTAAATCTTATCAAACTGAAATACAGGAATCTGCTTTTGATTTGAGAAGAGCAAGAGAAATTGCTCAAAATAATGGTTTGAGCGCCTCTGACATATATATGGCGTCGGGATATGAACTTAGAGAGAAAGGCTTATCTAATGAGCAGATTACAGCCTTGAGGCTTGGAAGAACAGATGCAGGTTTCTTGTCTGCTGTTAGAGAGGATTATGCAGCTAGCGGTATTGATACAACTACAGTAGATAACCAAATATCCTTAGCTCTTGGCCTTGATAGTGAAAGAAGAGGGAATCTGCATGGCGCAGCAGATTTATTTGCTAAAGCAGGCCATTACGCATATTCTGATTATCTTGAGGCACAAGCCGATTGGGATGATTCTGTTGACGGAGTAATGGATGTAGGAACAGAAGTTGTGAATATGGCTGGAACTGCTGTTGTACTTGGGAGTATTGGCAGAATGATTTCTGGTGGGAAACAAGTTTTGTCAACAACAAGGAAAGCGCTTGGAGCTGGGGATGATTTGCTGTCTGCTGCGAAGACAGGATTGGGCGAATTAAGAGATTTTGCAGGCAGAGAGGCTATGAAGCAAAGTCTGGCACAGACTGCTATTAGTGGAATACATGGTGGAGTCACTTCTGTAACTTTCTGGGCAAATCCTAAAGAGGTTTTAGAAGAGTCTTTTGAGGAACTCGTTGAAGTGGCTTCAAAAGGGTTTGATTATGAAACAGCTAAGGCTTTGTTTGATACTGTGAGAGGCAGAAACCCGGGAGCCAATTTAAACTTTAATGCTCAAGTTGTTAATGATATGAATGTAAACTCTTTTAGCAGCATGTTGGCTAATGCTGCTGATTATGGCGCTGATTTCAAGGCGGGTTTGATGGATTTGAGGCAGGCAAAAGACAGACAAGGGAACTTATATGATGTTGAAGTAAGCGCTGAAGGTATGCGTCTAACTTTAGCAGCACCTATATCTCCTGCAGTAAGTGCTGCTAGGGAAATAACACTTAGCGATGTATCAGCAGCAACACAATTTGATTTTACAGACAGCACTGGTACGAGTAGTATTGTGAATGCTAATTTTGCTCAGCAAGCTCAGGCTAATAAATTTGAAGCTTCTGATTATGGAGAGTTTGGAAGGCCTGTTTATGATGCTGAGAAAGGCTTATCATTAGCTCAACAAGAATTTGCTGATTATCTAGGTTTAACTCCATTAGAGGCCGATCAAGTTATTGGCAACAAATTTGCTTTACAGATGAGGGTTGTTTTAGGTGGTAGGGCTTTTGATAGAAGCGGTCTTAGTAGTATGCAGATAGGTATGTTGGAGTATGCGCAAAGGCAGCTAGAGCAAGGTAATGTTCAAGAAGTCAGGGAAGTGGCAGAATCTGCTGAGAAATATATTGAAGCTGCAGAAAAGACAGAGAAAGCTCAACAGAGATATGATGCATTTGTGGAAGATGAGTTAAAGCAAGCAGCTAAGCAAGTTTACAAACAACAGAATTCGGTTGTTGGTAGAATCATGGGCATTGGCAGCGCATCAAGCAATATACAGCAACTAAATGAGCGTTTAGTTAGAAACTATCAAACTAATCAAATTAGAAATGGGGCGTATAGGGATGTTTCAGCCAATGAAGTGAAAGCTAGAAATCTTGAAAGGGTAAGGCAGCAGGTTTCAGAGCAAGTTCAGGCAGAATCTGATTCTGCTAAAAAGGCAGTTCTTGAAACTAAATTATCCAAGGTTGAATCTTCATTAGCTAGCACTAGGCAGGATTTAGAAAATTCTAGACAGTCTTATCAGAGAGAAATGATTTCTGAATTGGCAAAGGAAAAAGCAAGAATCCAAGAGACAACAGATGCACTTCAAGAGAGAGCGGTTAGTGAGCCACAGAGACAACAAGAAATCCAACAAGATATTGCAACTGAGAGGCAGGCTGAAATTGCTTTGGAAGAAGAAAGATTATTGGTTGAGAGGGAGAATGTTTTGTCAAGAATACAGAATGAACCTGCTGCTGGAACATCCTATGTAGCTGAGCTTAGCAGAATCAATTCTGAACTTATTGAGGCTAGAATCCAAAGATTGTCTGTTACAGAAGAAGCTGCTGAACAAAACGCAGGTCAGATAGCTAGATTAGAAGAAGAAAGGCAAAGACAGGAGCAAACTAGAGTTTTATTGGAGGCTAGAGACCAAATTATTTCAAGACGAGCAGAGTCACAGCAAGCTCTCGATAGTTTGGAAACAAGTCAAGTTGCGTTAGCAGAGACTCAGCAAGAGTTTGGAGAAGTTATGGATGAGCTTAATAGGGTAATTCTTTCTGGTCCAGATGCTGTGAATAGTGAAGGGCGTGAGCTTAATTTAAGGATGGCTGCTATTAATGATAGGCTAAACAGGATTGTTCAAGAAAGAAATCAAGCACTGCAGGAATTAGGCGCTGAAGGTTTAGTTGAAGAAGCTGTTGAATCAAAAGCAGCTGAAACAAAAGAGGCTGCAGAACAAAAACCAATTGAAGAATCGGCAGAAGTTTCTAAGAGAGAACTGCCTTCTCCTCAGCAAGTTCCTTTGCTGCCGGCTCTAGGCCAAGAAGCCATTGCAGCTGCACGGAAAGATTCCAAGATTGGGGCTGGGGTAAGGGCAGCTTTACCAATTGTTGGATTGCTTGCGTGGGTGAGTGATCTTTCAGGGTCAGCAATGGCTGCGCAACTTAGGGTTCTAGGAGAACTTGGTGCAGTGCAGCTAACAGGAGAGCAAAGGGCTGCTATCATCTTAAGCAGGGGAGAAGGAAGATTACATTCTATGAGGGAATCAGGTGTGCCAATTTCTGCAATCATGCAGGGAGGGACTGTAACTCCAACACAAGGAGATATAGAAGAGGCAGTGAATGTTGAAAAAGAACAACCATCTAAACCTTCTCCTGCTGCTGAA
>Ga0209541_10014508_pt1 | contig 11864 bp, 11 predicted proteins | sample RifCSPlowO2_01_FD_184027 | JGI IMG/M metagenome (GOLD analysis project Ga0209541, IMG submission 184027) | Groundwater microbial communities from Rifle, Colorado - Rifle CSP2_plank lowO2_0.1 (SPAdes) (version 2) | ecosystem: Environmental > Aquatic > Deep subsurface > Groundwater | place...
AGAACAGCATCAGTAAAACAGTGAGAAAAATACAAGAAAATATTTCAGAATGCCTATTCTTTATAAATGAAAATCTGTCGATCAAGAAATTCTTCGACGAGCTAAGGAAAAAATGTCAAACATGAGTTATATCAATACTTTCACTTATACTCAGGAGCAGATAATCAAGGCTGCCAAACAAGGGTTTAAAATAACAGAAATTCCTATCATTACCAGAAAAACCAGGGCCAGCCGCTTATTTAAAAATCCTTGGCAGTACGCAATGAAGGCTTGGATAAACATTCTTAGAATTTACCGGGATTATGAACCTCTGATGTTTTTTGGCAGAGTTGGGGCTGTTTTTTTTTCCATCGGCGTGTTGCTTGGCTGCTGGCTGGTATATCGTTTTTTTACTTTGGGTTATGTTGGAAGAACACCATCAGTTATTCTTAGTTTACTGCTTATTTTGATGGGGATACAGGTTATTTTGTTTGGCTTCTTAGCTGATATGATACGTAAATAAAGCTCAACTTTAATCTATTTGGAATTATAATTCCATAATTCTTTTAAATTGATGGCTGAACTAATTAAGCCTAAAAAGATGGCTGAAAAAACCCAACTAATTGTTACTTTAGGCCCATCTACAAACAAAGAAGAAGATTTAGTAATGCTTAAAGACAAAGGCGTAGATTTTGTTCGTGTTAATATGTCTCATTCTTCATTGGAAGATGTTGAATATTTTATGAAATTAGCTAAAAAAATCGGGATCCAATTTGTTGTCGATACCCAAGGCTCGCAGGTTCGCACCGGAGATTTGACCACATCAATTATTGAGCTCGATGAAAATGATGAAGTTAAAATTTCTGTTGAAGGGATCATTGGCACCAAAGAAATGTTTTCTCTGAAGCCTTCTTTTGTAGCTAAGCAGCTGCAGAAAGGAGATTTAATCAGCGTAGACTTTGACACGGTAACTTTGCTGGTTACAGAAACTTCTATGATTAACAAAGGATACATCTTAACCAAGGCTATAACTGGCGGAGTTTTAGGAAAAAATAAGGCAATTCTTATTGACACAGCTTCCCAGAGGCCAATCCGGCTGCCGACATTAACTGAAACAGACCGCCAAGCCATTAAGCTGGGGTTAAAATACGGGGTAAGCCATATTGCCGCTTCTTTTATCAGATCTGGAAAAGCTGTAGATGAAGTCAAGACAGCTACGCAAAATACTATGAAAATAATCTCTAAAATAGAATGCTTCGATGCCTTAGAAAATTTGGACGAGATTATAGAAAAATCAGACTACCTATTAATCGATCGCGGCGATTTAAGCAAGGAAATACCTATCGAAAAAATTCCCTTTACGCAAAAAATTATTTTGCACCGCGCCAAGCAGAAAAACACAGGCGTATTTGTAGCCACCAACTTGTTGGAAACGATGATCGAAAAGAGAAAACCAACGCGGGCTGAAGTTCACGATGTTCTCAATACTATTCTTGATGGGGCCACAGGGCTAGCTTTGGCTGGCGAGACGGCTATTGGAAAATATCCGCAGGCTTGCGTTAATATGATAAATAAATTAATAAGGCATGCCCAACTAGCCGTGAATATCGATGAAATTAAAGATAAAGAAACTATTTTTGTCAAAACGTTAGAGGACAGCAATTATTTATTGAATTTAGAACTCTCTTCTTCCTTAGTCCCCCCCCATGGGGGGAGGTTAATTGACCGTGTGGCCAAACAGGATTTTGATTGTTCTAGTTGGCCTAAAGTTAAAATCGATGAAGAACGCCAAAGAGATGTTGAACAAATAGCTATTGGCGCCTACAGCCCATTGGAAGGATTTATGGGAAAAACAGATCTCCAATCGGTGCTGGACAGAATGCGTCTAGCTAATGGCCTGCCTTGGCCGCTGCCCATTTATTTAGATGTTTCAGAAGAAGAAGCTAAAACGCTGAAAGCAGGTTCTGATGTTGCGCTAGTTGATGGCCTAGGCCAGGTTATTGCCATCTTGCGCCTTTCGGAAATTTATACTATTAGCAGAGAAGAAATCGCCGAGAAAATGTACGGCAGCTTGGATCAAAGCCATCCTGGAGTCAATCGAATCTTAAAAATGAACCCCATTCTGCTGGGCGGAAAGATAACCTTGCTTAAAAGGGGAGAAAATGAGAGTAAGGAATATGAATTAACGCCGCGCCAGACCCGTAAATTATTTGAAGACCGCGGCTGGTCCAAAGTAGTTGGTTTCCATACTAGAAATGTAATTCATCGAGGTCATGAATTCATTCAGCTTTCGGCTTTAAAGAAAACTAATTGCGATGGGCTATTTGTCCATCCAATTATTGGTAAAAAAAAGAAAGGCGACTACCACGCTAAGTATATTCTCAGGTCTTATGAATTGATGAGTAAAGAGTTTTACCCGAAGAATAAAGTTGTTTTTGGGGCCTTTTCGAGTTACTCGCGGTATGCCGGCCCAAGAGAGGCGTTGTTTACAGCTCTCTGCCGCAAAAATTTTGGCTGCAGCCATTTTATTGTCGGGCGCGATCATACCGGCGTAGGAAATTACTATCATCCCAAAGCATCCCATAATATTTTTGACCGATTTCCCGATTTAGGAATAATTCCCGTAAAGTTTGACCGCGTGTTTTATTCAGAAAAACTAAACCAACATGTTCATGAGGAAGAGGATGACCAGCATAGAGAAGAGGAAAAGCTTACCCTCTCTGGAACTGAAGCTAGACAACTATTTGAGAAAGGCCTGGCGCCTCCGGAATGGTTTATGCGCCCCCAAATCTCGCAACTGATTCTTAATGCTCTAAAAAACGGCGAAGAGGTTTTTGTAGCCTAATGGTTTCTTCAAATAAAAATCATAGAGTTCTGTGGTTTACTGGTCTTTCCGGCTCTGGCAAAACCACCATTGCTAACGAGTTAAAACGGCGGTTAGAGTTAACTGGCAAAAAGGTGGAAATACTTGATGGGGATGTCATTAGAAGCACGATTAACCGGCAATTGGGCTTCTCTCGCGAAGATATCAGGGAAAACAATAGGCTTATTGCCGAATTAGCCAAGCAGAAGCTTCAGGAACATGACCTAATACTGGTTCCAATTATTGCTCCTTATCACGAAGATCGGATAATGGCTAGGAACATTATTGGGCCGGCATTCTTTGAAGTATTCATCAATGCGCCACTAGAACAATGCATTAAGAAGGATGTAAAGGGGCTGTATAAACTGGCGTTGTCAGGAGAGATTAAAGATTTTATTGGCATTGCTGAATCTAATCCTTACGAACCGCCTAAAAATCCAGATCTAGAAGTAACGACCGTAAATCGAACTGTTAGGCAAAGCGTAGAAAGAATATTCAATTTCTTATCCCAGAATTATTAAAATAATTTTTAGATTTCCTGAAACGCGGGAATTAACAGAAGTTTTAAATGGGCGGCATCTGGGCTGAGGCACCTCACGGCCCGAACAGGTTAGGTTAAATTTTTGGCAGTGTTAATATCTGACTTATTCCTTAGTTAGTTATAATCCTAAATAAATAGTTTTTATCAGTCAAAGGATTACACTATCAAATTTTTAACGGAGTATAAAATTTTGGATTTGAAATTTTGGTCGACTGCCGCCATTATTGTTGTCGACAAATTTACGGGATTAATAGACATAATTACCTTCCAAAAATTGCGTATAAGTAACCTAACTTTGCCACTTCTTTGATTTGTCCATAAAAAATAAGACAGTTATATCCTTTTCATGTTTTTGATGAAAAATATGAAAAATAATACAGTTGTATTATTTTTTACTGCAATTAACGTTAGGGATATACGAAGTTTTTATTTTCGTGTGCCTAAAATCCAAAGAAGCTCCTAAAATATATTGGATGAAGCCAAAATTATCTAAAAGTTTTTAAATCTATTACCTCTAATATGCATAAATGCCCAAGAAGTGCGTAGATTGTGATATTGAAGCTAAATTCAGGATAAAAGATACTTCGGAATATTATTGCGCAGAGTGCGCTGAAGAGCATTTTGCTGACTTGAATTTGCTGGTGGCTGTGGAAGAAAATGCTCTGAAACTGAAAAAAGTTTTGGATGAAATTAACGATGACTTATCACCCCCTTAATATTGGCCCGATTAAGACCTCTAAAACGGAATTAATAGAAATTTCCAAAGCCTGGATAGTTTTATCTCTGGCGTTTGCATTCGTCTATGCCGGAGCTTCAATGATTGGCGGGGGAATTGGGAAGATTTTTTCAGCGCAATTTATTATTCTATTTTTTATTTCCCTGGTAACTGCCGGCTTCGGATTTTTATTGCATGAATTAGCCCACAAATTTGTCGCCCAGAGGTACGGCTGCGCGGCCGAGTTTAGAGCTTTCGACAACTTGCTGTATTTAGCGTTAGGCCTGGCAATTATTGTTGGATTTATTTTTGCCGCTCCCGGCGCGGTGATGATTTCCGGCCGGGTGACCAGAAAAGAAAACGGCTTAATCAGCTTGGCCGGCCCTTTAACCAATTATGTCCTGGGGATGATTTTTTTTACCTTATTGCAGGCGCTTCCGGCCTATCGCTCTGTATTCCAAATGGGCTTTTTTATCAATCTGTGGCTGGGATTATTTAACCTGATTCCTTTCGGCAATTTTGATGGCCGAAAAATTTTAGACTGGAGCCGAGTTATCTGGCTTTTAATGGTTGCTTTTGGAGTTTATTTTGTGTTTTTTCTGAGATAAGCTTTGTTTCTTCCTCTTCAGTGTAGTCGCTCTTTCAGGATTTTCTTCAATTTTCTCGTCGCGAATCACGACAAATTTAAATACTAGTATACTTTACTCAACAAAGATGAAGTGTTTTTCTTGCAAAAAAGAGGAAGACTGGTCTAAATTTTTTTTACTAAAGAGTTATTTTATTAATGAGAATTGGAACTGTTTTTCAAAAAAAAAGTAGGTGATATCATGAAACAGCACATCTTCCAAGAAGTGAAGCGTTTCAAAATACAGAGGTGTTGCAAAGGCTGCAGCAAGCGGATAGTTGTGGAAAATGCCAATCGGTATTACTGCAAGGACTGCCGGGGCTATTAAGCCTTTTTTTTTCTTTTTTTCTAGTGGTAATTTTTTAGTTCCAGTACATTTTTCTTTAGGAAGCAACTTCCGGCCATATTAACTTTTCCTGCAAATTGGCCATACTGTATCATCATCTGCCAATTCGTGATAATAACTTTCTTCCCTTCCAGACAATTTTGTTGTTTAAAGCCAAGTACACCGATCTGGAGCAGGTAACTACGGCCAATATTCCATGAATGGGAAGAAGAATTAAATTAAAAATAAAATTCTGGCAGGCTAGGATGGAAGTGCAGATTCTCTGCAGCAATAAGGGAATCAGCATGTACAGAAATTCTACGTTAATAATATACATGGCTACTGGGAAAAAAAACAGAAAAACAAATCCGATAACTGATAGAATGTAAGCTGCAGGGGAAAGATGCGATCCCAAGTAAAATGACCTAGACAAGCCGTCCAATGATTCTTTAAAACTGCCGTACATCCGGCATTTTACCAATCCTTTGCTTCGGGCAGCGAGAATTCGGTTTCCAGAAAGCTTGACTCGTTTGGATAAATAAACATCTTCGGTAATTTTGTCTTTTATCCCCTCGTGGCCGTTGATTTTGTAATAGGTGCTCTTGCGGATAAGGATAAACTGGCCGATAGCCACACTGAAGCTATTATTTTTGGTTCGATAGACCAAATCCAGGGGAATGAAAGAGAGCAGCAGCCAGTCCAGCAGGGGGACGATCAGCCATTCGCCAACAGTTTTCATTTTCTGGCAGGGAAAACAGCTCAGCAGGGCTGTTTTTTTTCTTTCCATTAAGGCTACGGCTGATTCCAGAGCTTCAGGCTCCAAAAGGACATCGGCATCTAAAAACAAGTATAAGCTTCCTCTGGCTTTCTGCGACAATTGGTGGCAGGCCCAATTTTTGCCGGTCCAGCTGGGCGGCAATTTTTTCCCATGAATATAAGCTATCTTATCTGATTTTTCAGCGTAAGACTGGATAATTTCCAGAGTTTTATCTTCGGAATTATCATCGCAGATAATTACTTCAAAATGGGGATAAGTTTGTTTTAATAGCGATTGCAGCAGCTGGGGCAAATTATTTTCTTCGTTTCGCGCGGGTATCAGCACGGAGATGAAAGGCTGGTGTCTCGACCGGCTTTTTGTTAATTTCGTCGCTGTAAAAAAGTTGTAGAAGCCAATGATCGTTGATAAACTGATTAAAACTGCAGCGGTTTCCAGCAGAACCATCGTTAATTACCTATTAATCTTTTAAAGAAATCGAGAATAACTCTAAAAAAGCCCTTTTTTACCGGCGCCGGCTGCTGTTCCACTGGCAATGCGGTTTCGATTTTTGCGGGAGCAATTTCCTCTTTTGGCTGCTGCCGGCCAATCACAACTGTTCCTAAGTCTGGGCTGCTGAAACGGTAATATAGATAATCCCCCTCTTTCTTGCTGATGGTTGTAACTAAAGGCTGATTTTCCAGATAGGCCGTTAATTCTTTCTCTGGAATGGATACTAAATCTGATTTTTTAATTTTCAGCAAAATCTCCAGAGGGCCAAAATTATCTTCAGCGTTGGAAGAGACTTTGAATGCCGATAAATAGCTGCCCTCAAATGATTCTGGGGGAAGCGCTTCTTCAAAAATAATTTTAGAATTTTTAGTGTCTTCTACAACCCCAACCGTTGCTTCTTTGACGTGGGGGATATTTCTGACTTCAAAATGCAGTTTTTCTCCTTCTGGCAGATAAGAGATAATCTGTATGGCGGTTCCTCCGGTAATGGAAGGGTTTTGCATCATCAACAATCCGGTTGAAAAAGCCAGGATCATAATTAGAATAATAACATAGCTAATTTTATTTGAAGAACCCCCTCTTTTCATGAATATTACTAATTAAAAGAAATATATAAAGTTAATCTTTGTTTTTTTGGCTTTTCGGCTTCATCCAAAAAATAATCGCCACGCCAGACTCACTCAGCATTGGTTATCGTGATATGCGGCGCCTTCCCATAAGGAATGCCCTTCCGCATGCGCTTAAGTGAGCATTATGTCGTTCGTTTAATGGCGGTGGCGATTTATTGGATGAAGCCTGGCTTTTCGATATTCTTTTAAGCAGCAAAATCAATTTTAGAACAAATGCGGCCGGAATTGAAATATTTATTATGGAGCAAATTACTCGTCGGAGTTCTAACGGGCTTTTTGCTGATCGGCCTGCCATTGTATCTTTCGGATTTAGGCCTGGAATTATCGGAGATTGGTTCGGTTTTTGGCCTGGCCATGCTGGTTTACGCGCTGATAAGCTATTATCTAGGCTCTTATTCTGAATCTTCCGGCCGGTTAGTGGTGGGAGTTATCTCCATCGCTGGAATGGCCTTATCTTCCCTTTTTTTTGGGATAATGCCGCTGTTTTCGGTGAGCATTGCGCTATTTGTCTTTGTAATCAGCAAAATCCTGTTCAACCTTTCCGATTCCATTTTAAGGAACATTGTTAAAATCAGAGTGCTAGACTTAACTAACTCTGAACAGCTGGGCTCTAATTACGGTTTTCTGATTTTTGCCGACAGCCTGGGCCACGGGCTGGGAATTTTATTGGGCGGAGTACTGGTTTCAGCGATTACCTTCCAAATGGTGTTTTTTGGATTGGCTCTCTTAACAGTTGTTTCTTTGTTTTTCTATCTGAAAACTGGAGACTTGCAGGAAAAGTCTAAACCGGAAAAAATTTTTCGCATCTCTAACCTGATTAACACCTCCTGGACCTTTAAAATAGTTTTGCTGGTAAACACCATTCTGTTGTTGGGCATTTACCTCGTAGATTATTTTGGCCTGCCGTTATTTCAGAAAGAAGTTCTTCAGATGTCTAATGAGCAGATATTTCTGTTATTGGGAACAGCCTGGCTGCTATATGCTTTGTTTAGCTATCTGGGGGGAAAACTTTATGACCGGTATGGATTAAAATTATTATTATTGTCTTTACTTTTAATTGGAATTACTTCTATTTTACTGGCTTTTACCAGAAATATCGTTTTATTCTCTTCTTTGGTGATTCTGGACTATATCTTTTTTGCCTTTGCTGATCCAGCCCGCTTTGCCTTGGCGGGATTAGTTTCCTTAAAGAAAAAAGGGATGCTGATGTCTTTTTTTGAATTTTTTTCTCTGCTGGCAGCCGCGCTGGTATTATTATTTTTTGGGAAGTTGGTTGCAATATTTGGCTTTGAGTTTATTTTTATTTTAAGAGGGATAGGCCAGTTTATGGCGATAGGGCTAATGTTGTTGATATATACTCGAAGCATTAAATTATCGAACAGGTAGTGCTTCTCGTAATAGTAAAAGCACATCATTTATGTTCGAATATTTGATGCTTTTACTTATCATAAATTAAAATATGGGTCCACTGGGATTTGAACCACCAGCCACTGGACAACTGCAGATAGAATTTATTAAGGATCATTTTTGTCTTTTTACTGTAAAAAATGATGCTTAAAATTCCAACCAGTTATCTTGATAGGCGTATTGGTTTTAAAATCCCTCAGAAATTATCTGAAGATTTAGCTGAAATTGTTGGAATATTATATGGTGATGGTCATATGGCTAGACATCAGAAAGATTACATCTCGGAGATTGTTGGCCATTTAAACTTAGATTATGATTATTTGACTGGTCACGTTTCCCTGTTGTTTTATAAGCTATTTAATATTTTGCCCAGCACTTATCTCAAAAAAAATAACGCTATTTCTATCAGATTTAGGTCAAAAGCACTTAATTATTATCTTGAAAGCCTGGGCATTCCTCCAAGGAAGAAAGGAAATTTAGAAATTCCAGCTTGGATTTTAGCTGATGACCAATTTATGCGTAGTTTTATCAGAGGGTTAATTGATACGGACGGATCATTAGTCTTATTAAATCGAAAGCAAAAGAAACATTTGTTTTATCCTCGTATTTCTTTAGCTCTGAATGACAAGGATGTTATCGCTGGAGTTGCCGGTTGGCTAGACGATAAAGGATTGAATGTTTGTACTATGAAAGATAATAGAAAGTATATTTATAAGAATGAGACTAGATGGCCTACGGGCTATCGCTTGAACGTAAATGGAAGAAAACAGTTGGAAAAGTGGATGGATTTAATTGGCTTTAGAAATAAGAAACATCTTGATAAATATATCAAATATAAAAGTGGGCTCGCTGGGACTTCCAAATCCTAGAGATTTGTAGTCTCAAAGGAGATATTTGAATTCCTGCATTTTTTAAATGTCCCAGGACGTCACGGTCTTCAGCCGTGTGTTCTCCCAGTCTGAACTACGAGCCCTTAAACTATAAAATTGGACTTTCATTTATAAGGATTTCTGAAAATCTGAAGTCAGGATATTAAATATTGCTTTTGATTCTAAATCATAATATTCTAAATACTAATCGTGCTCTGGAAAATTACTCCGGCAAAGATGTTGAACAAAATCATGATTACCGCAGCCAAAATACAATACAGTAAGGTGCTTCTTACCAGATTTTTTCCTAACTCATATCTCTCCCCCAGCCGGTCAGCGCCATTTTCCACTCCGCTGCTTAATTTGGTTAGAATAAAAGCAATTTGCACAATATATATGCCTACAATAATCTGAAAATAATACGTGGGAATGCCCAGGCCGAAGATATCTAAGATTCCGCCAAAAGCGCCGGCTTCTCCTCCGTCCTGGGCGGTTAATTGGGTTAATTGGGCGCTCAATCGGGTTAAAATAGTGGAAATCATTGAAGTGATGCCGATAACTATGCCGGCAATCGCTGGCGTTAAAAATTTGATCTGCGATTTCATGGAAGAAATAACATCAGCCATCAAATCTTTTAATCGTTCCTCAACGCGATGAATTTCTTTAATATAACGGGACATGGACAATAAGGCTTGCGCGGCAATCCTAGGCCCTTTTTTAATGCTTTCAATGAGCACTTTCATTGATGACTCGATAACTTTGGAAGGAAAACTGTATAAGGAGCCCACTCGCTGGTCAAAAATGGCCTGTTCTAAGCCCATACCCAATGTAGTGATGTTTTTTTCAGTGATGTTAAAAAATTCTCCGGAAGTAGTTCCCCGCATTACCTGCGCCACTTTGGCGAAAGCAATTTCCGCCGGCAGCCCGTCGCCTAAACGGTTGCCTAATTGAAATAAGGCGGAGGAGAATTCGTCTTCCAAAGCTTTAGCGCGTTCCCGGATCTTAATTACATTTTTGGACCGCAAGGAAAAGTAGGTTCCCAATGATAATCCTAAGCTTAAAACCACCGCTAGAGAAATAAGGGAAGCTCCCAGCCCGTAAGGGCCGAGTTTGTCTCCTGGCGCGCAACCACCTTCTTCCGACGGCGGGCAAAGATATTCCTGAAGTTTGTAATTGCCTTCAGCAAAATTAATTTCAAATTCCGGATTTAAGGCATGCAGAATTAAGGGGCTTAAGCCAATAATCGCCAGAACAGCAAAAATCATCACGCTAAAATACAGGGGATTAACGCTGAGGGAAACTTTGCCGCCTAAAGGAATGTTGACATTGCGGTATTTATTTAATTCCGGGCGTTCGCCGATGTCAGCAGCTCCATAACCCGCCGGGCGTTTAGAAAGGATCGTCTGCCCTAAGTAATAAACACTTATCGGTAAGCTGATGTTATACAGAAGGGCGATGTAGATGGCTGTAACAAAGGGGCTTCCTTCAGAGCTTAGGAAACTGACTACCAAGGGCAGAATAACCAATCCCAGAATGGGAAGAATGATTCCCAGCATGTGCAGCATAGTAATGGGCGATTGCAAATTATGGGCATAATGCAGCATGTTTTCATAAGTTCCGGTAAGGATTACATCTAAAGCTTTATCGAGCAAAGAAATTCTTCTTTGTTCAGAAGATTCATATAATGATGATTCCACCAAATGGAAAGCTTCCACAAATTCGCGGTCCCATTCTTTCCAGAATTCCAGATAAGCTTCAGCGGAATCTTTAATGGTGGAAAACCGTTCTGTTTCCACGTCCCACAAGATTTTTCTGAAATCTAATGATAAGGGCGCATCCAGATGGTCCGCAGCAAAGCCGATGGCCCGCTCTAAGTTGGAAGTGTGGCGCATATAAGTTACGATATAAAAAATGCTTTGCACCATCTGGTTGGAAGCTTTCATTCTCCAGGTGTTGGCCATGAAGGAAGGGACTTTCTGCAGCGCGGGAATCAATAACAAGCCGGCAAAAACAGAAAATATCGCTAAAAATAATAGCGGCTGAACTTCCAAAGCGAAAGGAATTCCCAGCGATAGAACAACTCCGCTGAACATTGCTGCCAGCGAAGCCAGAATAGAAAAAGAAGCAACGCCGGAAGGAGTAACCTGCAAATGAGTTATGGCTAAATCTTTCTGCAGCTTGATCGTTTTTTTAGGATCGCTTTTTAATTTTAAGATTTTTTCCGAGAAATTGCAGGCTTGTTCATACCAGTTATATCTGGCTGGATATAATTCCTGCTTAAATTCAGTATATTCGCGGGAAGTAACTTTAATCTCCTGCTGGGACTGTTCGCCAAATTCCGTTCTAATTTTAGCTTTATAATCTTCAATTAATTTTTGATATTTATCTGAATCCATCTATACCGTTTATAAGTAGTCGTTATTGGTTTAAATAAGTTTGTGCGGTTTGAGGTAAGAAATAAAAATCCCAACCGCCCGATATGGCGAGTTGATACAAAATAACCCAACCCTCGCAAGCAGTTGGGTATCAGAAACAAATCAAAAACTTGCTTTATTCCGAATTGCGTGTGCTATCACGTTTTTAGTTTACATTAATTAAGACCGCTTGGTGGTCTTAATGTACAAACTAAATTACAAAAAACTGG
>Ga0209541_10014509_pt1 | contig 11863 bp, 7 predicted proteins | sample RifCSPlowO2_01_FD_184027 | JGI IMG/M metagenome (GOLD analysis project Ga0209541, IMG submission 184027) | Groundwater microbial communities from Rifle, Colorado - Rifle CSP2_plank lowO2_0.1 (SPAdes) (version 2) | ecosystem: Environmental > Aquatic > Deep subsurface > Groundwater | place: Rifle...
AGAGCAACAAGAGTGGCGTCAACATCGTGCTGGTGCTTGACATCTCCGCGGCGAGCGCGGAAGAGGTCCCCTACGAGAAGGCGTTCGCCCTCAGCATCCTGGACTCGCTCAACGAGAAGAACAGCGTGGGAGCGGTGGCATTCAACTCGAATGCCTACCAGATAGAGCCCATCCTCTCCCTCAAGCAGCACAAGGACCAGCTCCGCGACAAGATATCCAAACTCTCCTATGACGGGCAGTCGTACTTCAATTACGGCCTCCAGGGGGCGTATGACATGCTCAAGGACGTGGGAGGGGGGAAGAACATCATCATGCTCACTGACGGCTATACGACGTACCGCAAGCTGCAGGAAGACACCATCGAAGTCTCCCGCAACCTCAATGCCCGGGGAGTCACGGTCTATACGGTCGGCGTAGGGGACAAGCGGGATGACCTCTTCCTCGATAACGTCGCAAGAGTGGGCGGCGGCATCTATTTCCCCGCTGACGCGGAGAACAAGCTCAAGGTGCTCTTCGATGAGCCGGACCAGGACCAGCAGCCGGAGTACTACAACTCTCTTGTCGTCCTGGACAGCACCCACTTCATCACGAGGGGGGTGGACCTCCGCGCCACGATCGCGGGCTACAATTATGTCGTCCCCAAGCCGGCGTCCAGCCTGCTCGTGACCACGAACAAGAACATCCCCATCCTCGTGGTGTGGCGCTTCGGCCTCGGCCGCGTCATTACCCTGGCCACGGACGACGGCAGCAGATGGGGAGGGGAGCTGCTCAACCGGCAGAACTCCGCGCTCCTCACCAAGACCGTCAACTGGGCCATCGGCGACCTCTCGAGGAAGCAGGCTTTCGACGTCACGCTCCACGACACCTCGGTCGGGAAGCCGGCATCGGCGGATGTCGTCTCCTCCGACATGCCGCAGGAATCCGGGCTCCAGTTCGCGAAGCTGGACACCAACTTCTATTCCGCGGACTACACGCCGGACAAGACCGGCTTCTTCACCCTGCTCGGGGCGACCGCCGCCGCCAATTACCCGGAGGAATACGCGCCGCTGGGCATGAGCGGCGATTTCGTCAGCCTTGTCGGGGCCACGGGAGGCAAGGCATTCGCCCCGGAGGACACCGACGGCATCATCGAGTTCGTGAAATCCCATTCGAAGCGCCTCAAGATAGACTCCTACGACCTGAGGTGGCCGTTCCTCATCCTCGCCCTGCTCGTCTTCCTCGCGGACATCGCCTACCGGAAGATCAGGGAGAACCGGGAGGAGAGGAGATGAGCAGAAAAAGCGAAGGGCGGCTGCGCCCGACCCCTGGAGGCTTGCCTCCCGCGGCTTGACCAAAAGAAAGAAAAGCCCCCCAAAACCGCATAAGAACATTAATAAACATCAAAACGATGAAAAACACCGGAATCATCCATTCGATGGAAAAAGAGGGCGCGTCATGGCAGTGATGAGGAGAGACATCAACATAGGGCTCCTGTTTCTCATAGTGGCCACGCTCATCGTCTTCGCCGGCTTCACGGTCTACTACCAGACCACCTTCAAGAACGTCTCCAATGAGTACAAGGCCAAGCTCACGGAGCTCGAGAAGGTCTCCAGCGACCTCGAATCCAAGAAGAAGGAGCTGACGGAGACGAGCCAGACGCTGCAGCTCAAGGAGAGCAACGAGCAGGCGCTGAGCAGCCAGTACACCGACCTCAAGGGAGAGAAGGAACAGCTCGAGAAGGACAAGGCAACCCTGCAGATCGAGCTTGCAGCCAAACTCACCGAGCTTTCAGACACCCAGAACGCGCTGCAGGCGGAGAAGGCAAAGAGCGACCAGCTTCTCCAGAATATCGTCGTCCTCAACAGGAAGCTCGACAGCCTCGCGGACGAAAAATCCTGCCTGGAGTCGACTGCCGACGCTGACGAGGGGAACTGCTGATGAAGGACTTCACCCGCGCGATGGGAGAGGTGAAAAGGACGCTCAACCAGCTCTTCCTCTTTGAGGTGCTGCTCAACGGGCTCCTCATATTCCTTCTCGGCTACCTCATCCTGATTTTTGTCAGCTTGTCCCCGTTCTGGGCCATCATTCCGGCGGCCGTCTACGTCATCATCACCGCATACCGGAGCCTCACATCCAACAAGGCGCGCGTCGTGGAGGGGAAGCACGCGGCATTGCGCGAGAAGCTCAGGACGGCCGCCGACTACATGGGGCGCGAGAACCCCGTCGTCGAGGAGCTGGAAGGCGAGGTGCTGCGGGAGATGCGCAACGTCGGCGTCTCCCAGTTCGTCAACGCCCGCGGTCTCTCCTACAAGATCCTCATCATCTCCCTCCTCTCCTTCGGCATCATCTTCGGCTCGACACTGGACATCCACTTCATTGACCTGAAGAACCTGCACCTGTTCAGCGACGGGAACGGGGAGAAATCGAAGGGCGCCGGCGATTTCGAGTCCATCAAGCTGAAGACGGACGAAGATATCTATGGCAACGACGACGTTGCCCAGCTGGGCAGCGATGTGATGGACATCCGGATAAAGCCTGTGGACTTCAAGGTCGCGGTCAAGGAGGAAGGGGACGTGGACACGGGCACGTTCAACGACATCTTCCCGAAGGACGCGCATCTCAACGAGGCAGAGGAAGCCAAGGAGAACATCCCCAAGGACCAGCAGGAGATCGTCAAGAACTACTTCAAGGGGCTGGCGGAATCATGAGCATGAGCATGAGCATGAGCATGAGCATTCGCATTCAGCACCCTATGCATTATCCACGCAACACAAACATACTATTGAGGTGACCATATGAAGAACTACAAGCAACACTTTGATGAGCTCCAGAAGGAGGTGGGCAGGGTCATCGTCGGCCAGCAGGACACCGTCGAGCAGATCATGATAGCCATGCTGTGCAACGGCAACGCGCTGCTGCAGGGCTATCCCGGCCTCGCGAAGACCCTGACGGTGAAGACGATCGCGGACATCATGGACCTCAAGTTCAGCAGGATCCAGCATACCCCTGACCTCATGCCCTCGGACATCACCGGCACCTACATCATCGAGGAGTCTGGCGGCAAGCGCCAGTTCAAGTTCCAGCCCGGTCCCATCTTCGCCAACATCGTGCTCGCTGACGAGATCAACCGCGCCACGCCCAAGACCCAGAGCGCGCTGCTCGAGGCCATGCAGGAGAAACAGGTCACGGTGGGCACGCAGACCATCAAGCTCGACCAGCCGTTCTTCGTGCTCGCCACCCAGAACCCCATCGAGCAGGAAGGCACCTACCCCCTGCCGGAGGCGCAGGCAGACCGGTTCCTGCTCAAGATACAGGTGAACTACCCCACGTTCGAGGAGGAGGTCGAGATCGTCAACCGCTACACCGGCGAGCTCAAGGAGCCGAAGATGAGGACCCTGCTCAACAAGTCCGCGCTCCTCGGCCTCCAGGCGCTGGTGCGGCAGGTGCCGATCGCCAATGACATCCGCGACCGCGCGGTGAAGATCGTCCATGCCACGCGCAACACCAAGGACCTGGTCCATTACGGCGCTTCGCCGCGGGCCTCGCTTTCCCTGGTGCTCACCGCCAAGGCGCGCGCCCTGATAAAAGGCAGGACCCACGTCAGCAGCGAGGACCTCAACGCCATGGCCCCCCCAGTCCTCCGGCACAGGATCATCCTCAACTTCGAGGCGGAGCGCAAGGGCATCACCACCGACGAGGCCATCAGCCAGATCGTGTCCAAGGTAAGGTAAGAGGAGAACGCTCGGGGCGGCTGCGCCATTGTTGTGAACGAATCGGCAATCGCATCAATCACTGCGGAAGGGGACGTTCCTTACGGGAGGGAACCGCATATCCCTCTGCGACAGCAAGGAGTGAGCCTGGCGCCGCCCCGAGCAGAGAGAGATATTCGCCTACCATAGCCTACCATAATGACCCATTCACCGCATAATTCACCATGATCGACGCGTCATTCCTCGACCAGCTCAGCAAGTTCCACCTCATCATCAGCAAGAGGGTGACCTCCAATTACGTCGGCCAGAAGAAGTCCTCGGCCGCGGGAAGGGGGCTGACGTTCAAGGACTACCGCATCTACGCGCCGGGGGACGACATCCGCCTCATCGACTGGAAGGTGTATGCGAGGACCGACCACCTCTACATCAAGAGCTACGAGGAGGAGCGCAACATGACCGTGCATGTGGTCGCGGACTGCTCCGCCTCGATGAACTTCGGCAAGCCCGTCACCAAGTGGGACTACGCCTCCATGATCGGCGTCGGCTACGCCTACCTGGCCATGCGGGACAACGAGAAGATACAGTTCGCGACGTTCTCCGATGCCCTTGAGATCTTCCAGCCGAAGCGCGGGCCCGGCCATCTCCTCAACATGATCTCCCATCTCAACGCCATCCGCCCCAAGGGACAGTCCCAGATGAGGAACGCGCTGCACGAGTACCGCAAGACCATTGGCACCAAGGCGCTGGTCGTGCTGATCTCGGATTTCCTGCTGAATTTCGACGACATCAAGGAGTCGCTGCACAACCTCGCGGGCAACGAGGTCAAGGTCGTCCAGGTGCTGGACAAGGTGGAGAAGGAGCTCAAGATGGAGGGGGACTACAAGCTCATGGACAGCGAGACCAGGGGGATACTGCGCACCTTCATCTCCCCCCGGATGCGCGCCCAGTACCAGCAGCAGCTCGCGGAGCACTGCGCCCGGATAGAGCAGGCCTGCAACCAGCTCGGCTTCAGCTACTACCTCGCCACCACCGACGTCCCCATCTTCGACACGTTCTATAAGATGCTGAATGAGTAGGGATACACTCCCCACAGAGGGCAGTGCCTTTGTCGTGAGCGGCGGTGTCCAAGACAGGGGCAATTCGACAAGGGGGACGTCCCTTACGGGGAATGTCGATTACCATCACAAAAGCGAAGAGCGAGCCGGCACTGCCAGTCCAGCACAGCATCATCAATCCGCTTTGTCTGCCTTCTTCTCCCCGCCAACCTGCACGGAAAAAGAGATATTCGTCGAATGCGCAATCTGCTCCTTCAGGCCGGCGACGGCCTTCTTCAGCTCCTCTTGCTTCGGATGCCCGAGTTCAAGGGCGACCTCATATGCTTTGAGGGCGGCCTCCCAGCTCCTGTTCTTCACGAGCGCGTTGCCGAGGTTGGCCACGTATGCGGGGTTTCTCGGGCTGAGCCGCGCTGCAAGCTCGTACATCCTGACGGCCTCGAACGCCTCGCCCTGCCGCTCGCGGACGATGCCCAAGTTGTTGTATATGGACGGATTGTTCGCGTCAATCATGGCCGCCTTGATGAACTGCGCATATGCCTTCTTCAGGTCCCCCTGCTGGAGGTAGCATCCTCCCAGGCCGAGCAGGGCGGCGCCGCTCTGCCTGCCTTCGGCCGATGCGCTGAAATGCCCGATGGCCTTGGAAATGTCCCCTTTCTTCTTCCAGAAGATGCCCAGCTCGTACTGGGAAAGCGCATGATGCTTGTCCTTCCCTATCGCGGCCTCGAACGATTGCCTGGCCTCCTCATCCTGTCCCAGGTCCTTCTGGATAACCCCTAATTCATAATAGGATTGCGCATCCTGCCGTTCCCCTGCCTTCTTCTTCGCGATATCGAGATAGCCCAGCAGCTTCTTCCTCGCCTTCTCAGGATCGGCGTTCCCGTAATGGTGGATGGCAACATTCGCTGGCTCTATCTTCCCTTTTTTCTCCGCGATGGAAGGCTCGACAAGCTCATGCACCTCCCCTTTGAAGTGGAACCCCTTCCCGTTCCTGAACAGCCGGGTGATGGACGACGCATAGAATCCGTCATATCCTTTGGTGTACGGCGAGGCGGGCGCGGTCCTCCATCCGGTTATCGCCTTGTTGTTGGCGTAGTTCAGCTGCGTGAACGCAAATCCATCAGCATCTTCCCTCTTGGCCAACTCCCTTATCTTGGGAAGGTCTTCCCTGGCGATGACCTCATCGCAGTCCAGCACCAGGATCCAGTCCTTTGTCGCATGCTTCAACGATTCATTCCTTGCGGCGCTGAAATCGTCGCTCCACTTCTGTTCAATCACCTTGGCTCCTCTCGAAGCGGCCACTTTTTTAGTACCATCAGAGCTGCCGGTATCAATGACAATGACCTCATCGACAATGCCTTTCACAGAATCAATGGCATCGCCTATGCTTTTTTCCTCGTCCTTGGCGATCATGCAGAGGGAGATGGACATAGGTTCCCCTGTTTTTTGTGGTTTTATATAATAGTATGGTTGAGGAGGATAACAACTCTTACTGGTTTCTGTGCACTAACCTATTATAACAATTTCAACATAAACTATTTAACTAAATAATTTTTAGTACGAAAGGAAATGGCATTTCATTTTAAGAGGAGCTTCTTCTTTAACCTAGTTCTGATTATTGTGGGAATATGTGTTGGCCTTCTGCTGCTCGAGATTTCTTTAAGAGCAGCGGGCTTTCTTATTTTATCAATACAAACTTACGATGGCAACAATCAGAAGTCCAGAGACACTTTTAGGATTTTGACTATTGGCGAGTCGACGACTGCAAATCTGAGGAACGGTGGAAGCTCGTGGCCAGAAGAGCTTGAGACAATACTCAACTCCAAAAATAAGAGTGTCACGTTCATTGTCAGCAATGAGGCCATTCCAGGAACAAATACAGACGTCCTCATCTCAAAGCTGGAATCCAATCTCGACAAGCATTCACCTAATCTGGTGATAGCTATGATGGGCACCAACGATGAGCTTTTCTTGAACCTGAGTATGCAGCATGCTGGAGAAAATCCTTTTGTAGCACTTATCAAAAAAATGAAGACGTATAAGTTGATCAGGAGAGGGATAGAAGGTATTTCCTATAATCAACAATCACGGAAAGAACAACAGGAAATTTTGGAAGAAATGGAAAACAAAAAAGAGCGGGAGTTTCAACTTCTCCAGCAGCTAAAGGAAGACTTTCCCTACAACCTGATGGCAATAATTGATCTCGGGAATTTTTATTTGAATAACAGTAATCTATCAGAAGCTGAAAAATACACAGAATTGATGATTGCCAACCTGCCAAATAACTCAGCCGCTCACCGCAATGCAGGAATCTTTTACGAAGCCAAAGGGGATTATCGAAAGGCAGAGCTCTTTTATAAAAAATCAATCGTCCTCAATCCGAATGATATGGAAAATTTTATGACACTGGGAAGATTGTACAAAGCGATGAACAGGTCAGACGAGGCCTTACCAATATACATTATGTACGAAAATGCGGCTGCACAAAATCCTCAGTGGTATGATGATTATGTCTATCGCTCCATTGCAGAACTCTATCGTGAAACAAACAGGACGGGGCATCTCTATAAAGTGCTGAAGGTCATCCTCAAGAACCGCCCTGACAAAATCAAAGAAGTGGATTGGGTGGGGGAGATATATGAAGAATTAAATCAAACCAATGAGGCCATTGGGATTTTTCAGGATGTTTTGACCAGATATCCCCAAAATTATGCGGCGCAGGCCGAACTAGTCATCCACTACCTAAAAAATAATCAATCATCAGAAGTTGAAAGAATAATGCAGCAAGTCACTGACGCAGACAGGGTTCACGCAATACTTTTCTATGAAAATTTAGCGGAGAGGTACGAATCGATGGGAAACGCCTCCATGGCCACATCATTCCGTGAAAAACACCATGAAGCCAGAAAAGCGGATATCACTGCCACCAGGGAGAATTTTAGGAAACTTTACAATATGACCCATGCACGAAGCATACCATTGATTGTGATGCAGTACCCTACTCTTGACATTGAATCCTTGAAAGAGTATTTTGAGGAGCATGATGGGGTCATATTCGCTAGCAATGAGGAAAATTTTAAAGAAGCCCTACAGAAGGAGGCTTACAATTCTCTCTTTTTGGACAACTTTAAGAAAACATGGGGACACGCAACAAAAAAAGGAAACATCATGATTGCAGAAAATGTTGGGCAGATTATTCTCACTTCCTTTTTTAACGAAACAGAACAGCCATCCTAATATAGTGACTTTGCCTTATAATTTCTCAGTCGGTCCCTTACATTTTGTTCTTGTCGTCAGAACAAAAGCAAAACTTTAAATATAACTTCTTCCAGTAAGTCTGAAAACAGTTGCCGTATCCCGACGATACGGCAGCGCAAGCACACACAAAAAGAGCCATGATGTATACGCTGTAACATAACTGTTGCAGTGTACTATATTATCGGAAGCTTTAAATATGGTTTCAGGAACAATCAACCTATATTAGGGCTTTTCATAGGGCTCTCAACAAAGTCATACTAAACATGGAGGTGTTTAGACAATGGTAATGCGAAAGACGATAAAGAGGATTGCTGCACTGGGAACAGGCGCAGTGATGATTGGTTCTTCTATTCTCAGCGCTTCAGCAGCTGCTGATTTGAGCCAATACCCAACCCAATATATCAAGGACGGCAAGTTTACCGGCGTCATGGTTGTCGGCGACAAGGCCGCGGCTGAAGACGTGATTGGCGTGTCCGACATCGCTATCAGCCTGCAGGCTGCTGCGGTGAAGAAGGTCTCCTCAGGAGGAACCTCCTTGGCTGTTGAAGGCGATGCGTGGCTCGTTGGCACATCCAACAAGTTGGAATTGAGCGAGGAGCTCACCACAGGCACAAACCGTGAGACCATCAGGAACATCACCACCTTCATCGATGATGGTGATCTCGATGCTCTTGCAAGCGGCGAAGTGACCAACTCCAAGGTGACTTCCCCCTACAACCAGTATCTCTACCTGTTGTCAGGAACCACCGCAACTTCCAGCGTAAGCACGGGGTTTGTAGTGTACACAGAGAATGACGACGACGAGACAGGGGATTTCCTGTTCTTCAGCTCTAGTTCGCAGATAGCCAGATACCTGTTGGAATTCACGACTGCCTTGGAATCCGATGTTGACGATTCCGCTGGCTCTGCTTCCACCACTGGCCTGTTCCTGACGGACTTGCAGGACATTGAGTTGACCATGTTCGGCAAGCCCTACACTATCGTTACTGCAAAGAGAGTGACGACCGCAGGTGACAGCGTTGACATCATCCTGATGGGAGGGTCCACAAAAGACACGCTGACCATCAGCCAGACCAAGACCTACACCATCGGTGGCAAGGACTACGAAGTCACGTTGAATTTCGTGGACGCTGATGAGGCGCAGTTCACCATAAACGGCCAAACAAGCCGAAAGATGAAGGATGGCGATACCGATAAACTCGCTGATGGAACGAGCATCGGTGTGACTGATGTGCTCTACCAGGATTATGCTGGTGGTGTGCAGGCAGCCACGTTCTTCATCGGGGCCAATAAGGTCCAGTTGAAGGACACCAACATTCTTGACACCGGCTCAAGCAACAACCTGAAGGTAGATGACACCGAGATTGATGACGCCCAAGTCATCGTTGAGGGCACTGACGACAACAGCACCTTCAAGATAAACAGGATTCACGTCAATATGTCTGCTGACGACAACTTCTATGTCCCGGCAGGCGGAAAATTGAGCGAGAATCCGGACCTTGACGAGCCTCAGGTTCTCTTTACACAGAACTGGGACATTGAGTACAAGGGTCTTTCTGAGGTCGCTACCGAGGACATCAAGTTGTCCACCAGCGGTGACTCCCAATACAACCTGGAGTTCGTTGATGGAGATGGCAACAAGGTAAGCGTGCCGATTGCCAAGTCCCCCACGGGGAGCGCTGTGCTCCACGGCGACACCAACAAGCCGTTCATCAACGTGGAGAACTGGACCATCAGCAAGGACGCCTATATCGTCGTTACTGATTCGACCAGGAAGCGTGGAGAGCGCAAGACCTATATCCTGCAGTACAAAGGTGCTGACAAGGTAGGAGCTGACAACCCAGTGATAAAGTTCAAGGACTTGGGTTCTGGCGACTCCATTGACCAGACATGGTCCAACGTTTCATCCACCATTGTTGGTCCGGATGGAACGAACTGGAATGAGTTCGCAACCCTGAAGATTGGCGGCGCTGACCACAAAATTTATGCTGGTCCGCTTACCACAAGCAACGACTTTGGTCTTATTGTCGACCTTGATGGGAGTGGTTCAATAACCTTATCCCCTAGTGGAGTGGATCTTGGGGCCAACATCGTGAACATCACCACCAAGTTCGGTGCTGAGATTGGTGTCACTAACCTGACAAACAGCAGCCAAAGTTCGACAGGTATCATCCTGTCCATCAAGACTCCGGACGAGTCTCGCGATGGTAGCGCCAAGGACTCTGTTGACACCCTGCAGGCAACTGACTATGTGGTTAACATCACTGCAGCAAGCGGCGAAGTCGCCCATGCAGAGTCAACAGGCACGACTGCTGGTCAGAAGGGCACGAAGCTCAGCCTGAGGACGCCAAGCGGCGAGAACAACGTCGCGTATGGATACACCTCGTACGGCACTTGGATCCAGAGGGATACCCCCACCAGTTCTCCGCAGACTTTGGATATCAAATATCCAGAGTCCCAGAGACTGCCGCAGGTGTACATCACCGCAAAGGGAGCTTCCTTCACCGAATCAGCTGCTGGCGAAGGCGATGCAGTGACCATCCAGAAGATTGATGTCGGCGCGACGAAGCTCGCTTCGGAAGTGGCGGACATCAACGCAGTGAACTCCATCCTCGTCGGTGGGCCGTGCGCAAACGCTGCCGCCGCCAAGGTCATGGGCAACCCTGCTGACTGCACTGCTGGCTTCGAGCCGGGCGTGGGAAAGATTAACCTGTATGAGGTCGGCACCGGAAACGTTGCGATGCTCGTCGCAGGCTATGCTGCGCTTGACACCAGGAACGCAGCCCAAGTGGTGGCCAACTACAAGAAGTACACCGGCCAGCTCAAGGGAACTGCCGTGGAAGTCAAGAAGGTGAACAACCAGCTCACCGTAGCTGCGCCGGTTCCAGCGGCGGCCATGCCAGCGGAAGAGAGCACAACGACTGAGGAAACCACCACAGTATAAGGGGTTTGACCCTTAATTTTTTCTTTTTATTTTTTTATTTCTCTTTTTCTCATCAGTTCATAACCAGCTTATAGAAATGTGAAGTGTCCTTCTTCGCGCACTGATGCTTGGGAAGCAAGGGTAAGTGGAGGGCAATGAGGGCACAGAAAGCGCGAATCAGGGTGTTCCCTCCCCGACTGCTCACAGGATGGTTGGTCCTCCAATTATACAATCTATACAATCTCCCCAACAAAGATATTGTGCTTCGTCCTCCGTATCCTCACCCTCACCCTGCCGCGCTCCTTCTCGCAGTCCGGTATGGAGATGATCCTTCCCCTGGCGACAGCAAGCTTCTCCCTGCCGATCCTGCCGGGCAGCTTGATTTCCGCCTCCACCACCTCGCCTTTCCTGAAGGGCTTGGGAAGCTCCCTGACAGGGTGCATGTTGAACCCCTTGGTCTGGAGGAGGACAACGCCATGCTCCTTCTCGAGCTCCTTCATGCGCGCGAAGAAGGCATCAAAAGAGGCGCTTTTGACCGGGTTGCGGCCCATCCTGTAGGGCAGGAAGTTCTGTATTCCCAAGGGGGGGCAATCCTTGCCTGCACCGATCTCCTCGGCGAATTTCGCCAGTTTGGGCAGCTCCTCGTCATTGTAGCCGGGCAGCCAGACCGGGGTGATGATCACATCCATCTTCTGGCACGCGTATCTGGCCATCTCCATGACCCGCTTGACATTGTAGGGGAATCCCGCCAGCTTATTGGCCTTCTCCTGATCCAGGGCATGGAGGGAGAGATGGATGCGCGTCAGCCCCGCTCCTGCCAATTCATCGATGAACGGCCTGCTCAGCAGCGTCCCATTGGTGTCGATGGAGCTGGTCTTCACCCCTGGCGTGGACATGATATCCCTGATGAGGGGGACCAGATCCCCATAGAGCGTCGGCTC
>Ga0209541_10014512_pt1 | contig 11862 bp, 3 predicted proteins | sample RifCSPlowO2_01_FD_184027 | JGI IMG/M metagenome (GOLD analysis project Ga0209541, IMG submission 184027) | Groundwater microbial communities from Rifle, Colorado - Rifle CSP2_plank lowO2_0.1 (SPAdes) (version 2) | ecosystem: Environmental > Aquatic > Deep subsurface > Groundwater | place: Rifle...
AGTTCATCCAGAAACTCCTGGCGGCGCGCCTGGCCGCCGATGTCCTGGGGATCCCCGCCATCATCGTGGCCCGTACGGACGCTTTCAGCGCCAACCTCATCACATCGGATGTGGACGCGGCCGACCGCCCGTTCCTGGGCAAGGAAAGGACCCCGGAGGGGTTCTTTCCCTTGAAGGGCGGCATCGACACGGCCATCAAGCGGGGACTGGCCTTCGCGCCCTACGCCGACATGCTCTGGTTCGAGACCTCATCGCCCGACTTGGCCGACGCCAAAAAGTTCCACGAAGCCGTCCACGCCAAGTTCCCCGGCAAGCTTCTGGCCTACAACTGTTCCCCCTCCTTCAACTGGAAGAAGAAGCTGGACCCGGCGGCGATCGCGAAATTCCAGAAGGAGCTGGGCGCGATGGGCTACAAGTACCAGTTCGTCACCCTGGCGGGGTTCCACGCGCTCAACTTTTCCATGTTCTCCCTGGCCAAGGAATATTCCAAGACCGGCATGACGGCCTATTCGGCTCTCCAGGAAATGGAATTCGCGGCCAAAGCGGACGGGTACAGCGCCACCGAGCACCAGGCGTTCGTGGGGACGGGTTATTTTGATGAAGTCGCGCAAGTGATCTCCGGCGGGGAAAGTTCGACCCGGTCGCTCAAAGGATCGACGGAAGAAGAGCAGTTCAAGGAGGACAAACATGGCTGATGGCGATTTTGAAAAGACCGTAAAACTGACAGCGGGGGGAGCATCCCCCTCGCAGGACATGGACAAGACGGTGAAGTTGACGCCCCAGGGGCAAGGACCGGTCAAACTCACGCCTTCCCAGAACATACCGGAACCGATGCCCGCATCATTGCCTTCCATCGAATCGCTCCTCCCCCCCGTCCAGGAACAGTCCCACAGGCCCGGCATGGCCAAAGCCATCGCCGCCGTGGCCGTCATCCTGATCATCCTGGGCGCGGCGTGGTATCTTGTGCCGGGCATGCTCATGAAGAGCGCCGCCAAGCTTTCCGCGCAAGGAGACCACGCCAAGGCCGCCAAGCAGCTCCTATGGGCCCAGTCCCTATTCCCCATGGACAAGGTGAAATACATGGCCACGATGGGAAAAGAGATGCGGCTTTCGTCCGACCTCGCGGGGGCCCAGGCCGCGCTGGAAAAAGTACTGAAGCAAGACCCCGACAACGCCATCGCCGTGCGGGAAATGGGCTTGACCGCCAAAGCCCAGGGTCGCAACACCGCGGCCTTCGAGTACCTGAACCGCGCCTACCAGTCCAATTCGAACGACAGCGAGGCCCTGACTCTGGCCGCGCAGATCGCATTTGAAATGAAGGACTACAAGAACGCCGTGCCGCTCTATCAGGCCCTGACCCAGGCGGGCGGCTCGGCGCAGGACTTCTTCGCTCTGGGGACCGCGCTCAAGGAAACCGGGCAGCAGGACGCGGCCGTGGCGGCGTTCCAGGCCTGCCTGTTCAAGAACGGCGCGGCCTTGGGGGTCCACAAGATGCTGACCAGGATCATGATGGAAAAGGGAGATCATGAGTCCGCCTTGATGCACGGCGAGTTGGAGATGCAGGGCAGTCCCAACGACCCCGAGCTGCCTGACATGATCGCGGAAAGCGCTCTGAAAAGCAGCGGCAACGCTTACGCCAAAAAGGACTACATGAGGGCGTCCGGATTTTTACAAAGAGGTCTAAAAATCCCTTCGAACGGGACGGCCGCGCTCCATTACGACATGGCCAAGGTCTGCGCCAAGCTGAAGAAGACCGCGCAGGCGCTGACGCACCTTCGGGGCGCCATCGCCGCGGACAAGGCGCTCAAAATTCAAGCCAAAAAAGATGCCGCTTTCTCGGCATGGCGGAAGAACCCGCAATTCATAAAAATCGTGCGGTAGAATTTATAACGCGCGGCGTATGTCCCTTTCCACATCCCGCTTCTTGATCTCTTCGCGCCTGTCCTGGTCCTTTTTGCCCTTGGCCAGGCCCACCGTCACCTTGGCCCTTCCGTCCTTGAAATAAAGCTCCAACGGCACCAGGGCCAGGCCTTTGGTGCGGATCTCCTCATCTATCTTGTCGATCTGGCCCCTGTGGAGCAGGAGCTTGCGGGTGCGGGTGGGCTCGTATTCGACATGGGAGAGGTGCCGGTAAGGCGGGATGTGGACGTTCATGAGGTAGGCCTCGCCCTTGTCGATGCGCACGAGGCCTTCTTCCAGGCTCACCTTGCCCTCGCGCAGGGACTTGACCTCGTAACCGTGCAGCACAATGCCCGCCTCATATGCTTCCAATATGGAAAAGCGCATATGCGCCTTCCGGTTCTTGGAGACGGACTTGATGTCGGGTTCGGTGGATTTGGGCATGGGTCAGACGGGAGGATCCAAAGACTCCGCAAGGAGATCCAAAGGCACAAAATCGATCGTTAATTTTCCATCCTTCTTCGCATGCCTTTCATGGATGGAAGGAGAAACGACAACGTTCCTGCCGGAAGGATGAAGGGCCCGGAAGGCGCGCAATGGGCCCGCATCGAACCCGCGCGGGCTCCATTTGCATTCGACCGCATGAATTCTGTCCCGCCCCGCGGGGATCACAAAATCAACCTCCTCTTTTTGTTTTGTCCTCCAAAAATAGACCTGGCTGTCCGGCACCCCGCACAAGAGAGCATCCAACACGAGATGCTCCCATAAGAGTCCCAGGTCCCCTTCGCGGAGTTCTCCCCATCCCTTTACATGCCTGACAAACCCGGTGTCAAACCCGTAAATCTTGGGTTGTTGGAGGATTTCCTGCCGCCCGCCGCCATGATAAGGCCTGAGGATGTGGATCGCATGGGTCAATTGATAGACCTCAAGATAGTTCATGATCGTGGGCCGGCTCAAGCCGCAGGAACGGGCCAGCGATGTGGGTTCAGCAAGACCGCCGCTCTGGCGGAGCAAAGTCTCAAGAAGCCGCAGGAAACCGGATCGCTTTTCAACGTGGAAAAGCTCCTGAACGTCGCGCGCAAAGTACGAGTCCAGCCATTCCGAATAAAACCCTTCGTCCGTCCGTGGCGAGAGGAGCGCCTGAGGAAGCCCTCCCCTGAACAACCTTTCCCGAAGGTCTTTGACGCCGAAGGCGGAAAGCTCCTGATGGAGAACGGGGAGCAGGACAACGGAGCGTTTCCGTCCCGTCAGACTGTCTCGGAATTTATGGGTGGCGGAAAGACTGGAAGACCCCGTCGCAAGGATCTTCAGGCGAGGGAACTCGTCGGCGCCAATTTTGAGGGTGCGGCTCGGGTCGGAAAGCTGGTGGACTTCGTCCAGGATCAGGACAGGTTCCTTGACGGAACTGAAAAATGATTCGGGATCTTCCAAAAGCGAGGCCGTCCTTGGAAGGTCGCAGTTCAGGTAGCGCGCTCCCGGAATGCTTTGGCATAGAGTGGTTTTCCCGGAACGGCGGACGCCGGTGAGCCACACGATGGAAGCCCGCTTCCATGTCTCCTGAATTTTCCTGGACCAAAAGGGCCTATCTATCATAAACGCATTTTACACAAAGTTTAACCAAATGTAAATAGTGTATTACATTTGGTTATTCCGGACAGGTGGCAGGTAAGGCTGGGGGCGGGTTCAAAACCCGCCCGTACAGGAGGGGGTGCGATCGAGGAAACGGATGATCTCGGTCAGGTCGTCGGCGGAGACGACGACGGCGCGGCGGGATTCAAGCCACTTTCTCATCTCTCCGCTACGCCGAGCGGGCGATGACATCCATGGCTTGCTTCATTTCTTTGAAGTATTTGAGATTGAAGAAGGGCGTCGCGTTCAGGGCATCGTTCGCAAAATCAACGATCATGATGTTGAAATCGCTGAGGTAATCATCTTCGCTTAGAGCGTCGATGATGTTCATGATGTCCAAAAGAGAACTCTTGGGGACGATCAGCGCTTTCGACGAATAGGGGCCCTTGAGACTCTTCAGCGTTTGCGGCAACGACCCGAACCCACCGACAACGACCGACGCGTTCGTCAGCGCTCCAAATTCGGACAGACCTTCAAGGGTCGATTTCTGTCTGGGCGAATCAACGATCAGAACTATCTTAGCCCCATCATTCGCAGCCAGTACGGCAGCGGCTTTTTGGACGGCTTTCCTGACGTCTTCGCGGGCGCTGATCTTGATGGCCACGAACGGCGCCGCTCCCATCCTCGAATTTTCATTTTTCAAGACCGATTCGAACCTGTCATAAGAGAAAGTCCCTGACATGAGTTCCGCCACGGTTTTCTCGACCTCATTTCTGCTCAATCGTATGTCCGATTCCCTGAAGGCCTCGGTCAAGGCCTTCTCCATTTCTTCCCTTCCTATGATCTCAAATGCCTTGAAAAGAGGATTGAAGGGTTGAGCAGAAGCAGGCTCCAGCGCCTCGACGTCTATGAATCCATCGTCGCCCAGGATCTCCGTGAGGAATTGAACCGGGACTTCCTTGCCCCCCTGCATGAGCTTGATGGCGCCCACAAGGGACCTGGCGACTTTTTTGGCCCGGGTTGCGGCCTCGTCAGGTTTGCTTGCCTTGCCGGCGGAGCCGGAGAGCCGGGCCCTGACCTTGCCCGACAGGCCGGGGTTCAGCAGGATGATGGAAGAAAAAACCGGCAGCGCCGCTGTCGCCGCGCCGCCGGAGGCTGTGGAGAGCAAAACGTGTAATCCCAGGTCCAGAAGGCCCGCGATTAGCAGCGGGAGCGTGAATCTAAGTTCCATCTTCAAACCCCGGTCCCTGATGACCTTCGTCTGAGCCGCAAAAATGGACCCCGTAACGAGGGTTCCCACGACGCGCTGCGCTACTTTCCTCCCACCGGTCGCGTTTTCTCCGGGAACGATGGAACGAGCTATGCTTTGGCCGTCACCATAGCCGAAGGGCGCCAGGATGACGGATGAAAGACTGTTCTTGACCTGCTGTCCGATGATCAGCTTGTACATCCCGTTCTCGGGGTCGCGGGTCAAGACATACCGTTGGACCACCGTATCAACGATGAGCGGAGATGCCGAAATGGCCAGCCGTCGGGCCCAGTACATGTCTTTTGGATGGTCCTGGAGGTTCATCCCGGCCATGCTGCCGATCCCGGCCGAACCCAGAAGGGCGGCTGACACATAGTTATTGAGGGCGACTCCCCTGAAGACGTAATGGCCTCTTTTCGAATCCCACCTGGGAGCATCGGAATAGCTGAGAGGAGGCGTTATCGTGAAATCCTTGACTCTGGCCCCCACGGCCCTGGCGACAAGCTGATGAATGCCTTCGTGGACCGGGATATAACCCCCGGCTGCTGGTTCTTTATAATACCGATATCCGGCGGCGCCGAGCATCGCGATCCTTTGCCAGGGGGGCGCCACCCGCAACCCGATTCTTTCATACAACGCCATGAAATCCATGACGCTCAAGGCCACAGATCTGACTCCGGGGTCCGGATCCCGCGTGACCATCCGGCTGATCTTGTTGAGCATGGTCCCGCTCCTGGCCCCGCCTTGATACAGCGCCCGTATGGCCAGAATCCTGACCTGCGGGTCCGGGTCGTCAAGCTGGCGCATCATGTCGCGGATTTCCGATTCGGGAATGGCCGTCACAGGAGTGGAGTACAAGGGGGCCAATCGATCTGTCGGGGCCGGCGGAATCGGCGACAGAATGACCTGAGAACTCGCGGGAACCGGAATCGAGAGGAAAACCAGGAGGGCGGCGATCAGACGGGGTGCGCTTTTGACGGGACCGAAAGGAGACCTCCCCCTTGCCGGCGCCTGCTGCGCCAGGACGATCGCCTCGCGCGCATACTCGGCCGGGGTCCTCAGGATACCCTGGCGATACCTCGGCTCGACGCGCCCCAGGATCGCCCGGAGCAGAGGTCGAGCTGGGCGGTAGAACATGCGGTTGCCTGAATCGATGAAGACCCGTCTCCAGTACTCCGCGTTGTCCGTCACGATCTTGCTGTTCATGACATTCCGGCTCTCGATGCCGCGGAAGTGAGCGATGACGATGTCCCTGGCCGTCTCGCGCCTGCTGGGGTAGATGACCCCGGCGAACAGGAACTTCACATAATTCGACTTCGCTGCGCCGAACAAAGCTGCGGCGGCAGAAATGAAAACCAGGGCACCCGCCAGAACCAGCCCATCCGAGACCACGGGCAACGATACTCCCGGCCCTTGCCATGCCATAGCGGAGGCCGCGGACAGAAGGGTCACGCCGGCAAAGATCATGAATATATCCTTCAATCTGCCCGAGAATGGAATGGACGACGATATCTCCGCGTCCTGAAGCCGCGCAAGGGCGGCCGCTTCATCGGTGTGCAATTTCGCCACCGCTTCGGGGTCGCGATTGACGGCAGTCAATGTCCTTGCTTTGGCAAAAATCCATTCATTGTGGGCTGTTTCCAGCTCTCTTTGCGCTGCGTCTTGCTTGGCATACTCAATGCCACGGGCGACGGAGGCGTCGGCGGCCGCGCGGATGGCCTTGTCGTCGCGGTCATTCTGCTCAAGCATCTTGCTGGAACTTAAAATCGGATCGGGACCGCTCTTGACGACTCCGGGCGTCTGTTCTAGCGACGGCGAAGGGGGTGCTTTCATGGGCTCGACGCTCTTTTCCAGCCAAACATGGCTCTTCCCATTGACCGACTTGATGCGGAGAGTCACGACTTCACCGGTCTTCTCGTCGACTCCCCGCTGATTCCAGGCGGGATTATCGGTGAGGAATGTTTTGGAAGCGTCCACATCGCCCTTCACGTCGGCGAACGTGAACAGCCGTTCGCCTTTGACCACCTGCTTCCAGTCAGAAGTGCGGATGGTCTTGAGACCCGGCTGATCGTCCTTGCCATTGATCTCGTCTGTCGTGAAATCGTAAGCTCCGAGCTTGTTTTCCGTATCCTTCACCTTCTTGGACATGAGACGCAAACCCGCGACCGCGCCTTCATGAGCGAACCCCGCAAGCTCGGCCAGGTTCATCATGCTTTCGGGAGAGCCGCCGGACCCGTAAAAGACAGGGAGGCGCACCCGGGTCGCTTCCGTCAGGGGGATTCCGAGGCCAGCTTTCAAGGCCACCAGAAGCGTGCCGTCGGGAATGACGCGCACCATCAGGTGAGTGACGGGGTCTTCCAGAACGATCATTTCACCGGTCTCATCCGCCGACACGGCGCGGTCGATGTCCGCCTTGGATACATTGGGGAGCATTTTTTCAAGGCGCGCGCGTTCGCGCTTGCGGCCCAGAAGCACCACTTCCAGACCATTAAAATCCTTGCCGTTCGCCACGGCGATCCTGCTCAAATTGACCAAGACGCTTTCTGCGGGGTCCAGGGGCTTATCCTGGAATTCATTGATTTTACTTTGAGGGACTCGGGCGATCACGAGGTCGGCGTAGATGTCAGGGGACTGGCCCAGGGACTCCACTCCGGGCCCGGATACCCCCACGGAACTGCCGCCTGAAAAAACGGGAACATTCCTCACGAAGGCCGTTGTGCCTTCTATCACATCCAGGGACATGACGGCGGCATGGATGCCGAAAAGTCCGGACAATCCGATGAACCGCAGGAGCCGCGCGAAGATCTTTTTCCAACCCTGGACCCCGGAATAATTGCCGCCCACAAAAGCCCGTTCGACCTCGTCGCGGCCTTTGCCTTCGCTGTTGAATATCCATACGCCGGCCTTGAATTTATCGAAGACCTTTAAAATGGCGGTGAAGGCGAGACCGTCGGCTTCGTCCTTGATGGCCGATATCTTGGAACTGGCTTGCGAGGAAGCTTCTTTGTTGGATTTATCCTTATAAGTCCGGAACAGCTTCTCGTCCACGCTCCCGCGGAAACCCTTCTCTACGACGCTGACCGCGGCGGAGACCGTGGCTTCGCGAATGAGGCTGAATTTAGACTTGACCGATGGCGGTGGCAGGGGACGGTCACCCACGCGGATGTAGGCAGCGACCGTCCTCTCCTCATCCAACGCCAAGATCATCACCGCCTGCGCCATCCTCACGATGACAATACCCAAGGCCGAAGACAAAGAAACAAGCAGGATATCCCTGATCCTCTCCGGAGTCGTGCTGCTGATCCAATCCGTGCCGAAGATGATGGGCGCAGTGAGGGCCAGGGAACCGAGGAACAGCACCACGGCTTGTCCTGCCGTGATGAACCCTTGCTCGCTCCCGATGCCGCCCTCCGCAGGGGCGACCGGAGCTTTTGCTTTTATGGCCGTAGCTTGAGCAAAGATCCTGTCAAAACCATTCTTTTCCTCTCTCACCAACAGAGCGTAATAAGGGGCTTTAAAGGCATCAAGAAGCGCTAGGGCCAGGTTGAAATCCCCGTTCTCCAGCGCATTCCGCGCTCCGCTCAACCCGGCTTTGATGGCCGTGTTCGTCTGTTCATCGCGCAGTTTCGTTTTTGGCTCATCGATGTTGAACCGCGTGATGAGCGGCTGATATTTATCCCTCAAAAGCGTGCTGATCAATTTTCCCCTCAGAGTTTGAATATTTTTGGCAGCGTCCGGCCAATCCCCCACTTCCATGGCCCTTTCAATCTCCTGGCCCGGCGTGAACCGTCTCTCAGGCGCGCCGGGGCGATCGCCGGCGGTGAGTTTCAACTTGTGCGTCAGGTTGAACCAGGCGTGCGCGGCGGAGCCGAAGAGATAGCCGGTGGCGTTTTGTCCCAAGACGGCGGAACCCACGATGGTCGAGAATTCGGCATAATGCACATAAGCGGATGAGGATGGGAAGAATGTTTCGGCGATGATGATGGCCAGGGTGGAGGACACAAATAAGGATGAACTGACGGCGAGCCTCTTGATGAAACCAGCCTGCAACCCGCGGATGGCGGCGTCCACGACCCGTTCCAGCCGCCTTTCGCGCTCATGGGCCGAGAGGATAAAGCGTATCTTTTCCTCGAAGTTCAAGTCATTCCACTCATATCCGGTGATGGATTTGACGTCAAGATACGGGCTGACTTCCTTGAACATCCCGTTAAGATCCCGGGTGATGCGGTCCCAATCGTTGAGCTCCGCGTCGCTTATGTCAGATGTGAAAACGATATCGTTTTCATAATAGTCAAAATCATATATCTCGCCCAAAAGTTCGATCTTATCGTCCAGGCTATATTGTTGTTCTTGGGGGAGAGCGCGGACGCGCTTCGCCAGCCTGAACAATCTCACAAAATCATTCGTCGCCTTTTTAAGGGCGGCCTTGGCCCCCGGCAGGTGCCCGTGCTCCAGCATGAAAGCGGCCCTCATCCTCTCATAGTCGACCATCCGGCCTTCCATCTTGGCCTTGGCCATGGCCCGGATGTTCGACTTTCCAAAATACTCCCAGCCCAGCCAGGAGGACAGGAAGTGGACGGCGAAAGGGTCACTGATGAAACTGGAAACCCGTGGAAATAGCTTGGGAAGAGCCAACCATATCAAGGATGCCACCGCCAAAAAGGGAGATTGATCCTCAAATGAACCATTGGGAGTGAAAACCAAGTCCGAAAGGCTGAACAAAAACACGGCACCGATCACGAATACGATAAAGGATGCCGCTTCCTTGGTCTTTGCTTTGGTCAGTTCGCCGCCCGCCGGCGGGGGGCGCAGTTCTCCGAGCTTGGCGATGACCCGCTTTATCATGACGTCGGTCCGGCGGAGTTTGTCCAGGATGCCGATAACATCCTCCGGCGCGAGCGTCTGCACGATGGGCGCCATGTGCTTGTCGTGCTCGAATTCAGCCCTTAAGGGCCCGTATCCTTCCGACAAAAATCGAATCTCGCGGGCGATGCCGTCCTCGATGCCGCCGAGCGCTTCCAACGCCGCGCCCGGGTCATAGACAGGGCCGGATCCAATGGCCGCCTCGACGGCTGCCAAGTCCCTGGCGGCCATCTCCACGGTGTAGGCCGCCCCCGCGCCGATGAGGGACGAGACATATCCGCCGCCGGCTCCCGTTCTCCAGTCATGCATCTCCTTTTCGAACAGCTTGGCGTCGCTCTGCTTGCCCGCGATGAAGGACGCTACCCCCTTCAACTCGCTTTCGACGCTCCGCAGGTCCCCAACGAGGGAGGCCGCGTCCTTTCTGATCTGTTCCACTTCATGGGCCGGACGGCTATCGCCGGTAGTGGCAATGTAGCTCCGGCCGGCATCTTTGGGCTCGCTGCCGTCGGAAAGCGGAACAACATCCTTTTTGCCGCCGCCCGCCGGCGGCCGCATCGAGAGCCTTGCACGCGCAGAGACAAAGACATGGGTGCCGCCATTCAAGACCTGTTCTTGCCGGTCCTCCACGGAAAATCTTACTTGCGGTACATCGAGACGCTGCGATTCAGCCCATTCGCGTATGCGGGTGCGGGCCGTGGTTTTGACCGCATTGGCAAAGGCCCCCGGCGCCAGGCCGGAGGGCGCCTGGACCACAATGAGAGTTGAGTGCGTTCCATACGTCATCTTGATGCTCAACCTCGCGGCCGGCGGCTTTCCGTCCATCATGAACATGTTTCCAATGTGGTCCGCGAATTCCGGCAGCCACATGGATTGGGGCCTGCCCCGCCCCGCCGCGCCGGGGACGCCGGAGGTGAGGACGGCGTCAGGATGGCGAAGGTTCCAGATGGCATGGGAGGAGATATTGAAAGCGATGGGAGTGAGGATGGCGGTGGATACGACAAAGCCGGTTGATATGACTGTCAGAAAGATGAGTTTCACCACCGCGGGAGCGTGGATGGCCGCCCAAGGATCGGCATAGATGAAAACCGAGGCGACGGCGATCAGCCCGGTAGCAAGCCCTACATTGAACCCCCGGTTCGTCCAGCGCACCACCCGGTTGAAACCCACGCTTCTTTTAAGGGAAAAACCTCCCTCATGCCCATCAATAAAAATGTGTTTGACCGTGTTGGCTTCGGCCTCAAGGGCCAGGAATACCCGGGTCCCTCCGGGCACCCGCGCGAAGATGGCGCTCCAGTACTTGAGCATTGAGACATATTGGATGGTGTTCAACTCGCTCGGCCACCAGGGCGCTATGAACAACTGAATGAGCCGGTCGGCCTTTCGATTGACCGATTCCTCGATGTCGGAGGCGGAGATGTCCGGATTTACAGTCCACCCCGTGAACGGCCGCACAATGGAGCGCATGCGCGGCCGCCAGGTTTCATAGGTTTCAATGGCTGCAAGGGTGTCTTTTTCGCCCGCCGGCGGGGCGTGCGTTGAAAGAAACCTTACGTGTATCTCCAGCCGGTCAGCCTTCTCTTTGGCCTGGGCGAGATCTTCCGGAACGGTTCCCGGCTGGTCCAACGCAGTGCCCGCATACCGCGCTTCGATGGCTCTGACCTGGGCCCGAGCTTCGACCAAATCCAGCATATTGCGCAGTAACGTCGAACGATTATCGGCACGCAGTAATGCTTGACCCGCATCTCTAAACCGGCTATCCGCAAGATCAAAATCGCGCATCGCATTGATATACTTAGGGTTCTCACGGTCATCCAATTCTCTACCAGGCCTTCTCGTACTCTGAACTTCGGCCCAGGCTTTTGATGCCTTGTCGCTGAGTAGAAAAAACTTTTTCCTGGCCGCATTCTCTTTAATTCCCGCCTTTCTTATTTCCGCGCGGAGCCGCGTTCCGTCATCGGCCGCTCCGGGGCGGTCGCCGGTGGTGAGCTTATATTTGTTCGTGAGGTTGTGCCAGGCGTGGGCTGCAAACAGGGTGATGGCGACAGGGCTGATAGTGGCCAAAAGGACTTTCGCTCCAAAATCGATTGCTGATGAAACATTCCATTGAATGCCCGGATAGATCGCCGACACCGACGCTATCAACCCCGTGACAGCTCCTATCACGATCGTAATGCTGGCTATTTCTAAATACCCTGAAAGATGGAAGCTTCTATCTATCCAACCTGTGATCTGATCCTTCGGAAAAGCAGGGTCATTTATCGATGTGTCATAGTGTTCATCCA